>JAAUXT010124394.1_pt1 | contig 10911 bp, 10 predicted proteins | sample 7278171 | NCBI WGS metagenome assembly JAAUXT01 (sample SAMN14350112, study PRJNA611818) | marine sediment metagenome | isolation source: surface marine sediment (1.8m) | place: French Polynesia: Moorea | collected 2018-08 | reverse complement strand
TTGAAACAAGACAAGTTATGGATCTTGTACTTGTGGAAGTTATGTGAGTGAAGGAGGAAAGCTTGCTGTCGTACTAGACGAACAACGGTTACACAAATGACGGGCCTCGTATCCTCCTCTCTGAGCGACAGATATCATATGAAGAAAGGTGTGACTGTCAAAACCAGAAACTCGTGTTCTCTCAAGACACAACGAGGGGGTCGATACCTACAATCCTGCGATGGGGACGGAACAACGTGACTTCGTGATGCGCGTGATGTGAAAGGTCGAAACCGCCATTCAATCATGCTATTCTCAGAGGAAAACGTCGAGCAACGTTCCCGCACACCGTTCTCCTTTGTACTCAACTTTCTGATGGAAAGTAAAGCAGAAATTCTTTCCAAAGCATCATTCACAAAGCTTCACCGCCAACAAAATCTGAATTCGGCAAAAAAGAGCAACAACATCAAACAAGGCGAGACGCGATTTCTCACGTGAATGCACGAACTTTCCATTTTTATTGTCACCAACTTTGGGACAAACATCAATATTTGAACGTAGAAGGCCAGCCCATCTTTTGAGCCACAATGGAACATTAAGAAGCCCTGCAATACTCAATATGTTTTCAATTATCTCCACTTCTCGTTGAGAAAAGGGCAAACCCACTGCATATGAACCGTGAGCGCTCTATTCAAATGGCTTTACAACAGCAATCTCCGTCCTGAAGCCAAACAACCAAGGCCGCACTGTCAGAAGTCCGCGGATGTCAGTCGGCTGCAAAGCAGCCACAGGACGCCAAGACGACGGGCCAGACCTTCCAGATCCTGCGGAAGTGGCTGCACTTTAACATTTGCTTCAGTTCGTACGCTCGGTTAATTTTTTGTTCCGAGTGTTCTCTCAGGACGTACCACAGCGAACCAATACCCACAGTCAACATTTGCTGATTGAGATATTGACTTATCTTCTCATTTTAAATATGTAAAAGTGACTTTCTGAGTTTAGGAAATGATTTTCTTTTCGACAGCGTACCCACAGGCTTGATACTCCTTTGTTGAGGTACTTACCATCGACTTTATGTCAATAGCACTTCGCCGTGGCTTTGGTCATGTTTCTGGCCTTACAATCCTTTCCGCAAATGTACTCTTCACAATGTAAACTCCCTATTTAAACCATGATGGGCTTTTCCCAAAAGGCAACACTCTTGGAGTATCTGTCATTGCTGTTTAAGTACACAGTAAATAATCGGGCTTGAAAATGCGATTCCCGCTGCCCTGGTCACCGCAGCACACATTTGACAACCAAAAGAACACAAAACAGCAACAATTGGAAACTCTTCAGTTTGTTCCACAAAGTCAGTCACTCGCGCCTTTTTGTCACAGAACACACGGCAGAAGTGAGGATTTTGAGTATGTTTGAGGAATCACTGCCAGACTCCAAAGCAGGTGATAACAGCTCAAAGTGATTTACTTTGAAGGCAGCGCCTCAGGATAACAGCATCGGACAACAGGATACCGAAACCGAACTGGAGCATTGTGATTGTGATTGTACTCGTAGTTCTGTTTTATTCTCAATTGTGAGACACCTCAACTGTTGTTGCATGTTGCACACTGAACTCCCAATTCATCAAGCATCTTTTCCAGAGATTCTGTCGCGTGTCTTGCGTGTTTTCCACAGTCTCAGATTGAAATTGGCGGAAGACAAAGAGAAATGCACAACGTACGAGTACGTACCTTCGGAAATGTTCTCTTGTACCGGCAAGAGCAACAGCGAAATTGGGTTTCAATGTTCCTTGAAACAGCCCGTGAGAACACACTAACATACGAGTACACTTGAAACTTTGGTGTGAGAGACAGACGGCTATCTGCCTCCATCACCAATTCGACTTTGTTGACCCAGGCTCGACCTGAACCACAGATGGGGCTTTTCCTGTAACAACCCCAAAAATGGTCATTTTCACGACAATATAATCTGATGAAGTTTGCTCTTTCAACGCCCCCTCCCAGTCGAATCACTCTTCATCACCTCCCCTCCCCCATTGTGGAAGTCACAACCGATGCCCGTTCGTTCACTGAATCAACGCGTTGAATTGTTTGAGCTCTGCGGCATCATTCGCTACAAAACCTGGAAGAAACCAACCAGAAATCCAACGCACGAAGTCGGAGAAAAAATCCAGACGACGAAGAAAAATGTTTCAGATTTACACCAAATGCAGCGAAACGAAGATTTCTTAAAAATAAAAATATCAGCCAAGTTCGTACACGCTTTCTTCGTCAGATGCGGTCTTTTTCGGTCTTGCACAGCAGAGCACCACGACCCACCTTCCTTTTGCTCGCAACTGGGCGCACACGAATCAACCTTTGATGTTCCTGCACGGATTGAATCATTCTGTCTGACGTCAAACGTCAACGTTGCCTTCTCGCGTGGTCAGTGCGATGATTACGAGAAACGACAAAGTGACTTTGTCTGGCGCTGGCCTGGGAGCAGGACGATCCTTCTGTTCGCTCGTGGATGATCTTTGAGTTCACAATTTCACGAGGGCTCGCATCAAATGATGCAGGTGCTTCGAGCGAAGACCACTTTGAAACACGTCAGATTACAGGAACAAAGTCCAAACTTTACAAATCGGATCATCTCGTCACCGCGACCAGCAAGAGGCACGAAAAGGGGAATTTCGTGTTGGAGCAACATTCGAGTGGGAACAGAGATTCTGTCTTGGTTTCGCACAGTTTTCTTTCATTCCTGATTCCTGTGTGACCCAGTCAACAACAGTTCCATTGACCACTAATCAACAAAGTTAGTGAGGAATTGGGAATTGTTGAACCATTTCAAGTGAAGCGCTGATACCGACAAAACCAATGAAATGTGACACTGATTGAAAGCCAAGTTTCATCACTCGTCCCACCTCTGCAGCAATAAAATTCTGCTTTGCCCTTTGATCAAATCCTCTGTTTACACTTGACACTCGTCAAAAACTCCCACAATTGAACTGCTTTCCTGATGCCATTCTGGTCTTCGTTTTGGCAACACTGCACAACAGGAGCTGTGAGGAGCCTCGAGTTGGACAGTGTCTCCAGTGGTGAACAATAGCGACCAGCTGTCGCTGACCATTGTGTCGCCATGGTTTCAGAGCGTTTGAACGCTTTCGTCCATCACCACTCGTTGACCGCACCTCTTCCAGAACGTGTCAACGCCAACATTCAACAATCCCCTGCATTTGACATGATCGCACAAAATTTTGGGAGTTCAGCTCGTCAAGGTCTCGCTTGACTTGCATGTGATCGCGGTCAACCGACTTGGGAACAACTTGGCCCACACTGTCTTTCTGCGCTCAGATTCAGGATGTCCAAAAAAGTGACTGTGACTGTGGTTGGCAGGTCTCTGGGCCTGTGAGAGACACATGACTGGGTGTTGCGTTGCATGGCCCCAGGCTGTGTACAGAACGCTTGTGCTTGTGTACTTATTCCACACAACATACGCACCACATTGCAAGTTCTGTCTGTGGCTCTGCGCAGGACTCAGCGCGATCACTTTGGTTGAAAAGTGCAGCCGTCTGCATATGGCGTTGTGCATTTCGAGACAACGTCAAGCACACGGTCTAGTTTTGTGTCATGAACTGTACGATCTCACGTGCCTCAAACCCGAAAAAGTACGTACAGTCCACAACTGGGGGTTGGCAGTCAAGAAGCATGCTATCCCCTCTGTCACAGTGTGGCGTGTTTTCCATTCATGGGTCTGTGAACACAACAGTACCAACCGAGCAGGATGTCGTTACACGAGGTGTGCGAACAACGCTACATTGCAACTCGAGGATCTTTCAGCACCGTGATACTTTTGTGCCAACAGGTTGGCTGAAGATTCAAAATGAACTGCACGTTCCAGGTGGATCTACAGGTCGCTCAAGGTGCCTGCGGTTTCCCCAATTTCTGGGACAATGGGTTTGGGCTCAAAAACATCCGATCAAATGATCAATCGGTTTCAGAAACTCAGGACACGAGAGTTTTGAAGTTCAAGGCCAATGTTCGATCATCGCCTTCCAGCCCTCAGGTGGGACCACACAGATTAACACATGTAGGAAACAAATCATGCCAAAACAGAACCTCGTGTAAACACAGAAAGGTTGGAACATCAGAGGTCAGGGTCAAAGCTTCAAACCTTTGCAGCAAGTATGTAAATATTACATGGTCCAGTATGCAAATGCCAAGTGGTCACTTGATACAAGCAGACAGACTGCGGTAGAGCGAACAAAATCTGAATGAAAATTATTTCAGTCTGGTGCAATTGTCCCGGTTTTTGTCTTCACCACTGAGACATGAAACGCGGTTTCTCTTGCAACAAAACAGCAGCCGCTCTTTCACGACAGAATCTTCAGAAAAGGTTTGACACTGCGTCATTTGCTTCCCTCACACTGGCGGGCAGACTTTGCCCATCGCCCATTCCCAATGTCACAAATTTGGTTTGACCTTTCGTTGCTGTGTGAGCAGCACAGCCTGTACCAATCCTACTGCCCACCTCGAAACACAAACCCTCACCCGACACTGTTTCCAATCTGCCCGGTGCATTTACTTTTGAAAACTATTTGCAAACATCAAGGTATTCGTTGTACACCAGTAATTTCCAGAACACACTGCTCTAATTTCCGCTAATATCCTCATGCCCTTCCTTCCCCTTTGGCTCTTTGGTCTTTCATACGGCCCTGCACATTTCTGCATACTCGACACGCACCTGTGCTTAATGCAGCGTTGGGCTCTCCGCACATTTCTAGCAATTATTGTGTGTACTCAGGGCAATTTGCAGATGTGCAGCATGCTCTGTCTGCGGTTGCACATTTTCAACGTTGTGTGCCGTGAATGGCGATTTGGAAGGACACTCAGCGCAAAAAGTTACAAAAGAAAATCTGACCATCCCTCGTACATCCGTGCGGCATCTGGCATGAACGTCTCTACTACAGCACGGTGCGATTTTCTCGAACGTTTCGCAAACATCAGAATGAAGCACAGACAGTTCTGATATCTCCTCAGAACAGTCTCTCTCAAAAATCACACTATCCTGTAGAAAAGGTTAGCAAACTATGAGCTTGATTGGAGCAGAAATGAACTCTCTCAATCATCAGTCACTTGAGCTTTCAGGTTGATATGAATTTTCTCGACTGAAGTCTCAAAGATTCAGATGTCAACCTAAAAGCTCTTGTGACCATGATGATCTCGAGAGTTCTGATAACTGCTCCGAATCGTCGCTCACAGTTTGCTAACCCTGTCCACTCGCACGACTCTGAAACGCGACAAAACGGGAACGTTCGTGTTGTAAATTGCGAGAGTCAGCTCATGAAAAAAAAAACATTCTGCCTCCCCTTTGAATTAAATTTCTTGCCTTTTTTTCTCAGTGTCAGATCTGAACACGAAGCGCAGGTGCCAGGTGCCAGTGAACGATAGTTACCCGACTGTGGAGGAGTAGTGTGCAGGAAAATGAAAAACCAGGGAAACGCTGTGCAACCCCACAAATACCCTGCAAAAAATTCTGCCACTTTGACATATGTTCAGCGCAACTTTTGCTGAACAAAGCCAAAAGGGCACGGAGTGATACACTTTAGCGAGGCAGAAAATTTATTTGAAATATGGAAGTGGGGAGGCAAGGGGTTTCGGTAATAGACACAAATAGGGCATGTTGACATGGAATGCCGAGGGGAAACTGTATTCAAAACTGCATCCCGCACACAGCAGGGTAGCCACCCGTAGCCAAACAACCTTCGGGGCCAAAAAACTTGCGTTTCTTGGTGTTCGTCTGTTGTGATCTTCTTCAAATGTTCAACGGGAAAAAATTGGATGGTAAATTGCAGATCTGACTGATCCAAACTCACAAGACGCCGCAGGTCACGCAACATGGACGGCAACAACCAGATCTACCTGCCAGTGTGGGTTGAACTTTCAAATGTTTTGCTGCTGGTTACAATAAAATTCTCCTTTTTCAATTTGAAAATTGCATTTGCTTGCAGCTTTGAACAAGTCTCCAGTCTAAATCTCTGAGGCCCATTTTTTCGTGAGAAAGGTGAAAAATAGCTGGATTGGAGTATTTTTCATTGCATTGGCTCGTTTTCATCCCTTCTGACACAAGAAACTTTCTCTTGTGTTGCGAACCAATAAATCATGGGTCCCTGTTTGCAATTACGGGCCGCCCAAAGTAAACAGTGCGACAATTATGGCCCATGTCTGTTTGCACGAGGCTAAATCAGTGGTGAGGGGTGCAACTGCGGCGTGATAAGCTTTGGGAAAGACAAAAAGAAAATTCCCCAAAAGAGCTTCCGCTCAAAGCGTTTTCCAGTATTCATCGCAGAAAAGGGCTGAAGTGGTGGATTTCTGTTCCTAAATTTCGCAGATCATCAGATGCCACATTTTTCTTTGTCTCGTGGCGCGCAGATTCTGGAAAGCTTATCTCAGGTCAAGCACTCATTTCCGTGAGTCTGAAGCGGCGGGTATGTGCCAGTTCCAGCCAGGTCGGAGATTCTGTCTTCTATCAGCACACCCCATCTCAAGAAGTTGTGACAGATTAAAAGCTGGCTCCATTCAATCCCACTTTCAGGTATCTGTTCCAATCCACCATATCCAGCGACATGTAAACACTGTCTCAGACTGCATTGGCCACACCGCTGTTTGTTCATGCACTGACATCAGGCTTTTCAACTGTCAAATCACATTTGTTGGATGATCATGACATTTGTCTCACACCTTCATCAATGTCCAGGAAATGTTCCCAGTTGTCGTTCACGCAAGGTTCAAACCGAGAAAAATATCGAAAACACTGGGACGCAGGGCTAAGCACACGTGCAATACTTCTCTGAAGAGGGCTTTCCGGGACTTGAGTCTCCTGCAAGATGCTGCATTCTGCCAGCAAAAACGCACATTCCAACGCCCCCTGCCTCATCACTTTTTCTGTTGAAAGACCTGTTTCGGACATCCTTTCACACACTGAGAAAATTCTCCAGCGCGTTTGTCCCAGTTACTTCGTGTACCAATGAGACAATTCTGTCAGAAACGTTTTTCTCCACACAATGTAACTGAATGTAACAGGGCTCAGACAGATCACACGAAACTTCAGCTGGGAACCTTTCGGCGGTGAGCCTCAAAACAACAGCCATCCATAATTCTCTCTCGTCGCACATAAACAATTCAGCACAAAAAGATATCGAGCGAACATAACGAACCAATAACGCAGCTATCCGCACCATGACTGATAGTAACCCAGAGAATGTAACCGACCATCAGAGGTTTTTCTCTTCTCGTGATCCACAATATTTTACATGACATTTCATCCTGTGTTATCTGGGAGTCTTGGCACGCCAGCTGCATTCTTTCTTGTACGAGGTTTTACGTCAAAGTTCTAGAGGAAGAGCAGCACAGGGATTTGGTTGGAACTTTTCAACACTGCCCATCCCACCACTCAGATGGTCAATGTCATTTCAACTTGACCCAACAGAAACAAGTGGTGGAACTGATTCTACGCCGGGTCAAATCAAATTGTTTCATCTTTCCACAAAGGGGGCACACGTTATAGCACAAACCAAAACTCACTTCGGACAACAACACTTCTTCAAAATGAGACACTTCTTGCCTTTGCACCACAGTAAGCTGGCCATGTCGACATATCTCTCAAGTTGTGTGCGCCTCTTATCACGTAGGTGCAAAATCAGCTCGAGATAAGGCAGTCCGCGCGATAATGGTTTTATAATGGATCGGGATGTCTTCTCCAAGCCTCAGTTCAAATACTCTTATCAGGGTCTCAAATCAACCAAGCGACCTGAACTGTCTTTGTGCGCTGATTTGAACGTAATTTTTGGGCAATAAACATCGAAATGATTCTAGGTGTCGTTCGTTGTTTTGGATCATACGGACCTTGCTCACTTTTCACCTGGAGCTCAGTGTCCGAGGTAACGTCACAGTGTGGAACACAAGAAAACATATTTGCGGCTTTTCAAGTCATTGAGGTGATTCCTTTATCTCTGTGGAAATGTTTTGCAAGGAGATTTGGTTTGAATAGAGAGGAGTGACAAACTTCTGAGTGATTACCTCCCTTCACAGTGTCCCGCAAACCCTGCGCAAACTTCTTATTCATGATTCATTTTTCATACCACTTCAACATGAATTGGTGCTGAAAATGCATCAAACATAAATACTTCAATTGCCACCGTCAAGAGTGTACGGTGTCTTCTTGATAACAGCACATAGGGTGTTCATACACTCATCAAAGTGGGTTTACAAAAGGACTGAGTTGTCAAGAAGTAAAGATCCCTTTTCAGCGCTCCCAAATGGCCAGAAAATGAGCAGCATAAAGCAACCCTGCCGGGTTCTTATATCGGTCCCTCGCCTCAAGAGGAACCCTCCCCACATGGCGGATCCGCAAGAACTCACACAGGGAAGAATAACAGGACACAACATGACTGCAAAGAACAAGACGACAGTTTCAGTTTCCTGGTCCGGGAACTTGTCACCGCAAGATGACAAAAGAACTTTTCGTGTGAACGCAAAATGCACACGTCGGACGGTGCACTTCACCTCGTGGATCCGCACGCGGCTGTCGCATCACCTGTGCCGTTGATGAATGAAGTGCGAGTGAAGTGAGAGGCTGAAAGCGGGGTGCAGTTCAGCTAGAACAAATTGAACCCACAGCACATCCAGTCCAAAGCCATGCTTTTGAAAATGCCAAAGCTTTTTTTGCGCGGTTGTGTGCCTGCGAATGTCCTGACGTTGTCATTTGGTCGTTTCTGGATCTCGCTGCAGACAAACGATTTCAGCTTTGTTTGAACAGCTCACCTTGACAATTGATGACAGGGAAACACAGCACCCAGGACGCTGAGAAAAACAGCAGCGCAAATCCTCCGAAATTCATTGCCTCCAGTTTTGATGAAATGATCCGTATAGATCTCAGTTCTGTCGGGCACGATGAATCTGTCTCAGCTGTACTCTTAGCCCTCCGATGTCCTTGACTGAATGCTTTAAAGTCAGCTTTCAGTCTTCACATAAATTCCCATTTTTCACAACAAAAAAATAAGCCACTTCACTCCAGCACGAAACCACACTTTGCAGAGATGTGCAGAGAAGTCACCTCATCCCGACTTCACTCTTCCACCACAAAGATCCAACTTTCTCTTCGAGCGTTTCTTTCCAAAGAAGCTTCTACACATCGCATCAAACGTCAGAATCATCAGCAGCAACGTTTACTTTCAACTCACAAGAACAATTGTGTTTCAAATGCAGATTTAAAGGAGCAAAATCCAAAGAAGAGTGGACAAAAAGTTGCCTTGTCCTGTCAAAACATCAACACACGTGTAGTGCCGTCGTCTGTTGAGTCGCGTCTCGCGGTTGGCCGGTTGCAACAACTGTTGCCATTCGTCGCTCCTTGATACACTGGCAGAACATGCAACAAACAACTGAAATATGAAAGTTGCACTGTCTGTTTGATACAGGTGCTTTTTATGGACAAAGAATGTTGAAATAAAGAAAACAAAGGAAATTAAACCTATTTCTGTGCCGTCATAGTCTATGTGCCCTTTTCCAACGCTATGGGCATGTGCAGAAACACGTGCGCGAAAATCAGCATTTCGGAAATTTATGGCAAACAATGAGATGCTGTGTGGAAACCATGTTTGTGCACAAATGGTCATAAAACTGACCAAATGCATTTGAGTCACCTGAAAAGGTTCAGAATCTGGATCTACACCCAAAGCTTGTCCAACCGAAGAGAAACAAGCGCGTAAACCAGCATCATGGTTCAAGATGGCAGCACCTCACGTGCAATCAATTTCGTCCAAAAAATCCGGTTCGTTGAAATTTATGAAAGTTACCACAGTCGAACATCAAACAATTCTGCGTCACCACAGAAAGGATGTGCACGGGGGAAACCAGAAATGGGATCCAAAAAGTGAGTGTGAAGGGGGCAAAAATTTTGAACCCCTGGCGGGACTCGAACCCGCAATCCCCGGCTTAGGAGGCCGATGCCGTGTCCATTGGGCCACAGGGGCTTCGCTGATGTTACAGCTTTCATACCAGAACTATCAGCGATTTCGACCGCGCCTTGCGCGCAAAACGAAAGTTCCCACAAATGAATTTTTCTCTCTTGATTGTTGCAAGTATAGCGCTCGAACACGTACGCACTTTCACACCTGTGTACATGATATAATAACAGCCAAAATTATACCATATGATGATGAGGGCAGATACACAAATAACTCAAATCTTTTGGTCCACAGTACACAATATTTGCAGGCTATGAAGGGGAATCATACTCTCCATTGGGACAAACCGCTTTGAATGTCATTTGTCACAAATAACTTTTGTATACTTTTTTGTCAGACATATAGACTCTATTTGTGCGATGTCCCGTTGAGGCCTGCCGAAACAATTTTCTGGTGGATATGCCATTGGAGCAAAGGTGTCCCATCCTATCCTGTCTTGTCCCTCACCCCATGGGGAAGAATTGAGATTTGCCAAATTATACAATCTCAGGTCTTTGTCTTGCAGCTAGTATATGGCATCTCAGGTAAGATGTCCCATTATATCCTGTCCCATCCCCCCTTCATGGATAGGACTGAATGGACATTTGGGCGAAAAACAGTGTCTCAAATTGTAATCTGCTGCACATGGTCAATGTGATACATATGGTACCTCAAGCAAGATGTCGTGTCCCATCTTGCACCATCCCATCCCCCCGCCATGGATGGACAGGACCAAGTAGAGATTTGGGCTGAGATCCTGCATGTGGGGCTGAATACAGTACTCAAATGCAATCTCCTGTGGCCAAGACACATATGCATGGCATCTCAGGCAAGATGTCCTATCGGGGGGGGGGGGGGGGGGGGGGGGGGGGGGGGGGGGGGGGGGGGGGGGGGGGGGGGGGGGGGGGGGGGGGGGGGGGGGGGGGGGGGGGGGGGGGGGGGGGGGGGGG
>JAAUXT010087841.1_pt1 | contig 10911 bp, 14 predicted proteins | sample 7278171 | NCBI WGS metagenome assembly JAAUXT01 (sample SAMN14350112, study PRJNA611818) | marine sediment metagenome | isolation source: surface marine sediment (1.8m) | place: French Polynesia: Moorea | collected 2018-08 | reverse complement strand
GCCAGCCCCTGGCGCCGTCGGCCGTCCAGGTGGGCCAGTTTGCCGAGGAACCGGCTGAAATGACGGAGAACGACATCGGGGCCGTCGTGGCGGCGTTTGCGGACGGCGCCCGCCGGGCCCGGGACTGGGGCTTCGATGCCGTGCAGCTCCACGGGGCCCACGGCTACCTGATCAACCAGTTTCTCTCCCCCCTCACCAATCGCCGCCAGGATGGCTATGGCGGCAGCATCGACAACCGCGGCCGGTTCATGCGCGAAGTCTACCTGGCGGTCAGGAATGCGGTGGGGCAAGATTATCCGGTCATGATCAAACTCAACGCCGCCGACAACCTCGAAGGCGGACTCGAGATCGAAGATGCGATTGCGGCGGCCCGGGCGCTGGACACGCTGGGCATCGACGCCATCGAGGTTTCGGCCGGTACACCGGCCTCGGGCAACCGCAGCCCGGCCCGCATGAAAATCAACGCCCCCGACAAGGAGGCCTATCACCTGAACCTGGCCGGTCGCATCAAGGCGGCGGTGACATGCCCGGTAATGGTGGTGGGCGGGTTTCGCTCCTATGAGGTGGCCGAGCGGGCGATTGCCGAAGACGGCCTGGACTATGTGGCCCTTTCCCGCCCCCTGATCCGCGAACCGGATCTGCCGGCGCGCTGGCGGGCCGGCGACCGGGATCCGGCCCGCTGCATCTCCTGCAACGGGTGCTTCAAACCCGGTCTCGAGGAAGGAGGGATTTACTGCATCGTGGCAAAGAAGGAGGCGGAGAAAGCAGCGCGGGACAAAGGGGCCTAAAGCTTAAATCCAAAAGGCTTTCAGAACTTCACCCTTTAGCCCACCAATGCGGCCACGTCCCCGGTTCGAGACGCAACGCGGTTGTAAGGCGTCGAAGTGTTCGAATCGTTCCTTGAACCCTCGAATCTGTTTTCAGAACGATGGAGGCTCGCGGGGTATGGGCAGGATGGCGGCCGCCACCCGCCCCTTCTGTCCAGCGGTGTTCGCCGGATGCCTCCGAAGGGGTGAGCGCGACTCACTCGGCGGTGCCGGAATAGGTGCCGGCCGCTTCGAGGGCCTTCACCATCGCTTCCACGCTGATCTGGGTGGGGTCATATGTCACGGTGTTGATTTCGCGGAATCCGCGGAATCCCCGCGTCACTTTCTCGATGCCCGTCAGCCCTTCCAGGGCTGATTTGCCGACATCGTATCAGTGCACATAGAAGACGACTTCGGCGCGGGCCGGATCGCCGGCCACTGCCGGGCCGGCGAGGGCCCCAGTGGTCAACAGAAGTGGCAGTAGTGCGAACCAGGTTCTCATCTCACAACCTCCCTTGGATTGGGCGGCGGCAACGGCAGGCTTAAAAAAGCGGTCGGTATTCACCGTATCCTTGTGCTTCGAGCTGGCTGACCGGAATGAACCGCAGCGCGGCCGAGTTGATGCAGTAGCGCAGGCCGGTGGGCTGGGGGCCGTCGTTAAAGAGATGGCCCAGGTGTGAGTCGGCGTGGCGGCTGCGCACTTCGGTGCGCACCATGAAAAAGCTGGTGTCCTGCTTTTCCACGATGTTGTCGGGTTCGAGCGGACGGGTGAAGCTAGGCCAGCCGGTACCGGAATCGAACTTGTCCGTGGAGCTGAACAGCGGCTCGCCCGACACCACGTCCACGTAGATGCCCTTCTCGTGGTGATCCCAGAATTCGTTGCGAAATGGCGGTTCGGTACCGTCCTGCCGGGTGATCTTGTACTGCATCGGCGTCAGCTTCTGCTTCAGGGCGTCGTCATCGGGAATCGTGTAGTCGCGTTTGGCGCCTCCCTCTGTTTTGGGCGTCGCAGCCGGCATGGGGTCGCTTTTGCCGCTGGCGGTCATCTTCTTTTCGTCTTTCCAGGTCCGGGCCAGAAACTGGTCGCGGCCGGAGCCGGAGCGGTACCATTTATAACGGATCGGGTTGGTCTTGTAGTAGTCCTGGTGATAGTCCTCGGCCTGGTAGAAAGGCCCCAGGGGGACGATTTCGGTGACGATGGGCTTGTCGAAACGCCCTGAGTTCGCCAGCCGGTCACGTGAGGCCTCGGCCAGCCGGCGCTCTTCGTCATTGGCGTAGAAGATGGCGCTGCGGTAGTGGTAGCCGCGGTCGACGAACTGGCCGCCGTCATCGGTGGGATCGACATGCCGCCAGAAGATTTCCAGCAACTCGGCGTACGATATCTTATCCGGATCGTAGATCACCTTAACGGCTTCGGCATGGCGGGTGGCCCCGGCCGATACCTGCTTGTAGGTTGGGTTGGCTTTTTGGCCTCCGGTGTATCCGGAGACGGCCTCGATGACGCCGTCGATCTTTTCAAAGTCGGATTCGGTGCACCAGAAACAGCCGCCGGCAAAAACGGCGCTGGCCTGGTTGCCCGGGGCGTCCTGTTTTGGCGGGTCGGATTTGCCGTCCATGCTCTGTACCTGGTGGTGGCCGATGATGACCACCGCCAGAACGGTCAAGCTTATCATCAGTTTGCGCATATATCACCTCCGTATGAAAACGGGCCGTTTGCATTTAGACGTATGATAAGACCGCTGTTTAAAGGTGCCATAAAGGGAATGTAAAGATTGGGTAAAGATTGGGCGGGCGTTTCAGACACCGGCCAGCGGCAGGGTCAGCCGGATCCGCAGGCACCCTTCGACCGCGCAAGCTTCGACCCGGCCGCCATGGGCCTCGACCAGCTCCTTGACGATGGCCAGCCCGATACCGGCCCCCCCGTGCTCGCGGGAGCGGGATTTCTCCCCCCGATAGAAGCGCTCGAAAAGAAAGGGGAGGTCCCGGGCCAGCAGTTCGGGGGCGGCGTTGGTCATCTCGATCCGGGCGTGCGCATCGCCCGTTTCGAGACGCACCTCGATCCGCCCTTCGACCGGACTGTAGCGGGTAGCATTGTCGGCCAGATTGCGCAGCACCCGTCCCATCTGGCGGCGGTCGGCCGCGACCACCACGGGTGAGGCCGGCAGATGCAATCGGATCGCTAAAGCACGACGTTCGATCTCCGGGCTCAGGGTCCCGAAGGTCTCCCGAATCAGGGCGCCCAGGTCCAGCGGTGCGGGGGTTAGCCGGTTGCGCGCGGCGTCGGCCCGCGCCAGCTGAAGCACATCCTCCACGAGCTGAACCAGACGTAGCGTTTCATCCTGCAGCAGTGCCAGGGTTGCGGCGGAAGGAGGCAGCACGCCATCGTTCAGGGCTTCAAGGTAGCCCCGCATATTGGTCAGCGGGGTGCGCAGCTCATGGGCCACATCGATCATGAGGTTGCGCCTCAGGTTTTCAATGGCCTCCAGGCTCTCGGCCATCCGGTTAAAGGCCCGCGCCAGCTGGCCGACTTCGTCCCGGGTCTCGGCCGGTACACGTACGTCGAAATTGCCGGTGGCGATTTCGCGGCTGATTGCCGTCATGCGGGAGAGCGGCGCGAGCACGCGGCGCATCATGACGAAACTGAGCACGGCGGCCAGCATCAACGCCGCCAGGCTGGCCCATACCAGATAGCGGTGGATCGCGTCCACGAACATGGCGTGGGCCGGCTCGGGCGAGATGTTGTACTTTTCCATGAGGGTTACGAAATAGCCGGCGGCCAGGGTGTCGATGGCCAGCCAGACAATGATCATCACGAATCCGATGACCACCAGGTGAATGGCCAGCAATTTCAGGATCAGGTAGCGCTTCATGCCGTCCGCTCCGGATCGGCATAACGGTAGCCGACGCCGCGGGCGGTCAGGATATGAGACGGCCGGGCGGGGTCGGGCTCGATCTTCTGGCGCAGCTTGCCGATGTGGACATCGACCACCCGGGCGATCACCACGGTATCACCTTCCGGGTAGAGGTGGTGCAGCAGTTCCTCCCGGGTGAAGGTGCGTCCGGGGCTGGTCATCAGCGCCCGCAGGAGGGCGTACTCGTGGGGGGTCAGGTCCACGGCCCGGTCCCGAACGGTCAGGCGTCGTTTTGCGAGGTCGAGGCGGACATCGGCGTGCGTCAGAACATCGGCACGGGTATCTCCCAGCGGGCGGGTGCGCCGCAGCACCGCCTTGACGCGCGCCACCAGCTCGCCAGGGCTGAAGGGTTTGACCACGTAGTCGTCCGCCCCCAGGGTCAGCCCGGCCACGCGGTCGATTTCCTCCCCCCGGGCGGTGAGCATGATCACCGGCACTTCGGACTGGCGCCGCAGCCGCCGGCAGACTTCCCAGCCGTCCATCCGGGGCAGCATCAGGTCGAGGATCACGAGGGCGGGCTGGTGCCGCAGCGCCAGGGCCAGACCTTTTTCGCCGTCTTCAGCCGTAAGCGGCCTGAAACCGTTGCGCTCCAGATAGAGCGCCACGAGGGCGGCCGTGTTGCGGTCGTCTTCAATGACCAGCACCGTGCGGGCATCTTGTGGGGTCATCTGGAATGCGGGTCCTTATCAAGCGGTTGGGTTGGCAACCATGGGATATCTTAATGATACGGGCGGCCGGATGCAAACGCGGCCATGGAGGCGGTCCGCCTTCGATTTCCCCCACACCACGCTTTAAGCCGTGGCACCATTGTGTTATGCTGCGATCGCCCTGTATGGCTGACAAAGCCCGGCAGATCGAACCGCAACCGTCTTGAGGCAACCGCCATGCTCCCCGACAGATCTTTTCGAGAAATATTGCGCCGCGGTAAACCGCTGGTCGGCACGGTGATCACCATGCCGAGTGCGGCCGTGGCCGAGGTCCTGGCCGGTGCCGGCTACGACTGGCTTTTCATCGACGGCGAACACGGCCCGCTGGGTATCGAGGCCATCGTAGCCATCCTGCAGGCGGCCCAGCATCGCTGCCCCTGTCTGGTGCGCGTACCGGCCCTGGAAGAGGTATGGATCAAGCGGATGCTCGATGCCGGCGCCGACGGCATTATCGCGCCCCTCGTGAATTCCGCCGAAATGGCGCGCCAGGTGGTGGCTTGGGCCAAATACCCGCCTGCGGGCCGACGCAGTGTCGGGGGCGGGCGGGCCCACGGTTATGGCCGCACCTTCGACCATTACCTCCGAAGGGCTAACGACGATATTGCCGTGGTCGTCCAGGTCGAACATGTCGAAGGTGCGCGCCGGATCGAGGCCATCCTGGCGGTGGACGGCATCGATGCAGTGTTTATCGGGCCCTATGATCTTTCCGGCAGTCTGGGCCAACCCGGTCGGATCGAGGCGCCCGAGGTCCAGCAGCATATCCGCGGTGTTCGCGATGCCTGCCTGGCACAGGGCAAAGCCTTGGGTATTTTTACGGCCACGGCCGAGGCCGCCCGTGCTTATCGGGACCAGGGTTTCGTTCTGCTGGCCGTCGGGGCCGACGCGGTGCACCTGGGCGATGCAGCCGAGGCCAGCTTGGAAGGGGTGCGGGGCTAGCCGACGGACGGTGCCGGGCGGGACGCCCGGCCGCTGCAGAGAGTAAAACCACGATGCGGTGGTCGTTTATCAAGGCACTTCTTTTGCTGCCCGGAACGGTGCTGGTGCTGGTGCCGGCGCTGATCCTGGCGTTGACCGGGATCGATATCTCCTTCGGGGAGGCGACCCTGGCCGGTCTGTTCTTCTTCTGGGCGGGGCTCCTGTGCGCCGCAGCCGGGATAGGGCTGGCCGGCTGGTCCATGGTGCTGTTTCGCGGCCGGGGCCGGGGCACCCCGGCCCCCTGGGATCCCCCCCGGAACCTTGTTGTGGAGGGGCCCTACCGCTATGTGCGCAACCCCATGATCACAGGGGTTCTGCTGATTCTGGCCGCCGAAGCCCTGCTCCTGCGATCACGGGGTCTGGCGGTCTGGGGGGCGGTTTTCTTTATCGGCAACATGTTCTACTTCCCGCTGGTCGAGGAGCCGGGGCTGGTCAAGCGGTTCGGCAATGACTACCGTGAATACGCGGATCACGTGCCCCGCTGGATACCCCGTCGACGGCCCTGGCGCGGAGGCCGCAGGGCGCGAGAAGAAAAACCAGGCTGAAAGCCGTCCCTCATTGGCCGACATGCGCGCGGCGGTGCGAATAACCCCATGGCGACCCCTGAAGAAAAACAAATCATTCAGTACATAATCGATGGCGAGGACCGCATCACCTACGTCAGCGATGACTGGTGGTTTTTCGCCGAAGAAAACGGGGCCGGTGCAGAGTGTTATCCGCCCCACCTGCTGGGGCGTTCGCTGTGGGATTTTATTGAGGGCGAGGAGACGCGGCAGCTCTACCAGATTCTGATCGCCAAGACCCGCGCCGGGAAAAAAGGCCTCCAGGTTTCCATCCGCTGTGATTCCCCCGAACGGCGCCGCAGTATCATCATCGCCTTGAAATCCATCGGCGATAGGCATATTGAATTCTTGTGCCGAACGATAAAAGTGGAGACGCGGATGCCCGTCGATCTGCTGCGAAGCGGCCTGACGCGCTCGGACCGGATCGTCCGGATCTGCAGCTTCTGTAAAAAGATTGCGGCCACGGAAGAGGAATGGATCGATACCGAGCGCGCCATCGAACGAATGGCGCTGTTCAGCAATCATGCCCTGCCCCAACTCAACCACGGCGTCTGCCCGGCCTGCCATGCGTCCGTGCTGGCCGATCCGTAACACGGCGCCGCGTTGAGCGATAACACTCGCCCGGTAGGGCACTTCGGGTTTCTTCGGGGGACTAACCATGACGACTCACCGCGACAAACGCAAGAGCAAGCGTGTTTCGGCCTTGAAACCGACCCGGATTCGGCTCAAGGGCCAGGCCTTCGAGGTCAGTGATATCAGCAATGACGGCATTGGAATCGTACTGACCGACGACGGGCCACCCTTTTCAATTGGTGAGCGTCTGGCGGTAATCCCCATACCCCTCGCCAGCGGCACGGTCAACGTCCAGGGCATCGTATCCCATATATCCTATTCGGCGAACGGGAGGATGTGCGGTATCCATTTCATCTTCGACGGCGCGGAGTATGATGCGGTACTGCAATTCAAGAACGAACGCCGCCGGACCCCGGCCGACAGGGAGGAAGAATGAGTGCCAAGGTTCAGATCGAAGTTCGGCCGATGGCGGACGACGCGGAGGGGTAAATGCGGTACGACCGAATTGCTGCGATCTTGACCGCGGGCTGATATTCACGTATTGCTCCTCCCGAAATCGAACGGCTGCGAACCGAAATGCGTCCTGTGCCCAGCGGACTCTCCGGGGCATGACAGCCTGCTGCTAATCGCCGAGAACGAAGCAATGCCGCCCTGCCCACACCGCAATCTTCTGCTGCTGGCGCCGCCGGCCCCGCGCCTGCGCTGCCGGTACTGCCATCTGACCATCCGGGAAGACGAACTCGGCGGGGGGTATTGCCCGGAGTGCTACGAACGCAGCGGGCGGCGGCGCTACGAATTCGATGCCGTGGTCGAGGAGGGCCGCGGCTTCCAATACCGCTGCGAAGACTGCGGTATCCTGGTGGCAGGTGGCTAGGCTTTTGGTTCCGATTCTATTTACCGCCAGTTGATACCGTCCCCTTGTGCCCGGGCCGAACTGCGCGGCGAGGTTCAGAAGGCAGATAGATCATGCTCAAGATTACGCCCCAGATTGCCGTTCCGTTGTCCGAGCTCGAGTTCACGGCCGTGCGAGCCCGGGGCGCCGGCGGGCAGAATGTCAACAAGGTTGCCACTGCCGTGCATCTGCGTTTCGATATCGCGGCCTCTTCCCTTCCCGAAACCGTCAAGTCGCGCCTGCTGCGCTGCCGCGACCGACGTATCACCCGGCAGGGGATCGTGGTCATCAAAGCCCAGCAGTTCCGCCGCCAGGAGAAGAACAGGGCCGCGGCCCTGGAACGGCTGACCCGGCTCATCCGGCAAGCGGCTGTCACGGCCCGCAAGCGCAAACCCACACGCCCCACCCGGGCCGCCCGGGAGCGAAGGCTGGCGGGCAAAACCCGGCGTGGACGCCTCAAAGCCCTGCGCGGCAAAGTCGCCGTTTGACGGCACCCGTCCGCCGATCATAAGGGAAAGGCCTTGAAATCACATCCAGAGAGGAGATGATCATGGCATCCAAGGTCTACTTTTGGAATTTGCGGACCTCGATGAAAATGCCCTATGCCAAGCGGGTCAAGCGGCTGATCAAGCGCTCCGGCGTGTTTGCACCCATTGCGAGCAAATCCCTGGTGGCCGTCAAGGTGCACTTCGGCGAGGCCGGGGCTACGGGATTTATCGCCCCGATCCGGATCGCGCCCATCATTGCGCTGCTGGTCAAGGCCGGGGCCCGCCCCTTCCTGGCCGACACCAACACACTCTACACAGGTCAGCGCTACGAGGGGGTTTCCCATGCCCTGGTGGCCGCACGCCACGGCTTCGATCCCAATGTGCTGGGCGCACCGGTGGTGATCGCTGACGGCATCCGCAGCCAGAACGTGCGCGAGGTGCCCATCCAGGGGCGGCATTTCACGACCTGCAGCATTGCCGGGGATTTCGTTGATGCCGACGTGCTCGTGACCCTCAACCATTTCAAGGGCCACCTGCTGGGTGGCTTTGGCGGGGCCCTCAAGAACTTGGCCATGGGCTGCGCCACGGTAAAAGGCAAAATGCAGCAACACTGTGACATGGGCCCCGCAATCATTGCCCAAAAATGCACCGGATGCGGCTTCTGCGTTACCGCTTGCCTCCACGAAGCCCTTGCGCTGGAGGATGAGGTCGTGTGTCTCGATCGGGAAAAATGCGTGGGCTGCGGCGCCTGCATGCACGAATGCGAGTACGGCGCCCTGCAGATCGAGTGGAAGGAGAACACCCCCCTCTTCCTGGAAAGGATGGTGGAATACGCGGCCGCCGCTCTGGTCTCACACGAGATCCAGGCCCATCTCACCTTCATTACCAATGTGAGCCCCGGCTGCGACTGCGAGGGCCATTCGGACGCCCCCATCTGTCCGGATCTGGGCGTCCTGGCATCCTCCGACCCGGTGGCCATCGACCAGGCCGCGCTGGACTTGGTGAACCAGGCGCCGGCCCTTTACCCCAGCGCCCTGCCGGCGGGCGTCAAGGCCGGCGACGACAAATTCAGGGCCGTCTACCCGGATATCGACGGCACCCACGCCCTTGCCTATGCGGAGTCGATGGGGATTGGCCGGCGCGCCTACGAGCTGGTGAATTGCTGAACACGCCGTCCGCCCCAGAAAAAAATGGACCATAACTCCGCCATAACGCCCATCATCTGGGGTTTCGAGGGGCATTGGGGGCGCGGCCCCACAGCCCAGTCGCTTTGCTTCCAATTACAGTCTATGAAACACGAAGGCCGATGGCATGAATATTTCCCCTAACCTCTTAAAACGACTGCTCAATTTATACCCACCCTACCTGGGAGCGGGTGTCAAAGTCGAATATATCAGTGCGGATTGGAAAGAGCTTCATGTGTCGATGCGTATGCGATGGTATAACAGAAATGCGGTTGGCACCCATTTCGGGGGCAGTCTGTATTCAATGATCGACCCGCACCTGATGCTGCTTTTGATGCGGCTGCTGGGAAAAGAATATCTTGTGTGGGACAAATCGGCCAACATCGAATTCGTTACGGCAAGCCGAAAAAAGGTGATGGCTGTTATCAGGATCGCCGAAGAGGATCTGGAAGCGATAAGGCGCCATACGGAAAAGGGAGACAAATACTTTGCAAGGTTTTTTTTAGAAATCAGGGATGAGGGAAATGAATTGGTCGCCAAGGTCGAGAAAGTGATCTATGTACGAAAAAAACGGGTTTGAACAGTGCACCGCGTTGATAACGCGCCTTTCCCGTGAGATCGCGCGGCCCTTTCCGCACAGCCAATCGCGATAGAAAAAAAGAGTTGTCGAGATAAACACCCAGAGTCCAAGGGGGCAGGCGACGTGAGCCGTATTCTGAAAATCCTCTTATCCCTTACAACCCTCGCCGCCTGTTTGTATGGGGTCAATGTATTTGGTTTGAGCATGTGGCCGCTGTTGTTTTCAGGGCTTGGCCTTTTCATGCTGGTCTCGTTGTTCTTTCCCTGGCTCGACACGGCCGCCGTCGTCATGGCGAGGATCATGGGGCTGCTGTCCTTCGCGGCGTTTGCCCTCCTGATGCTAGCAGCAACGGTGGGGGGGTCTTTCCACTTGTCCGCGAGCAATCAGACCGTTGCTGTTTTTCTGGCGCTGATGGCAATGTTGGGTTGTGCCTTCTTTGTTGTAAAGATCAAAAAGGCCGGCCCATGATTATGGCGCGCGATGGTGCCTGACGGATACGGGCGAAACTGCGGAGCAGCAGCTGATTTCCGGCTTGCAGGACTTTTTACCCGATATTGTCCTGGTCCTCGCCGGCGTGCGGACCGATCCCGATCATTTCCTGCTATTTGAAAGACGGTCTCGTAAAAAGTCCGATATCGGTGTTACGCTTCACCCCTCGTTATGGCAGCTTACCTTAAGTACGCTTCATCCCTCGGGATCGCAAGCCTTGCTCTCGAACTTTTTACGAGACCGTCTGAACCATGACTTTTTGCAAGTTCATCTTGAAAGAATCATCAATGTTAATCATGTGCCTGCGCCGCAGTCCAGGATCGTCTTCAACCGTGATCCCTACGACGCGGTTGAGGCCGTCCGGCGGTGGGATTAGACGCCATTTATTTACAAAAGGAAGAGAATTATGATTACCGGTGCTGGTGATTCGACGCGATAAATCCTACGTGTCGAGACCAAGCGCCCGTGTCAGGGAAATAGCGTAAATGCAACAGATCCTGGTGTACGGTGATTCGTTGAGTTGGGGCATCATTCCGGATACGCGACGGCCGTTTGATCTGAAATGTAGCCAGGTGCGCAATTGTCATAAAGGCCCGGAATAGCGGTATCCGATGGGCATATACGGTTTAGGGATGATATAAAGACGTCCTTAACTTATTGACATTTATGATAAAGTTAGTAATCTAAGTGCGTCCCCTTTAAGCCCTTGGAGGGGTGAATTTTTTATGGACGGTTGATCATG
>JAAUXT010061712.1_pt1 | contig 10911 bp, 12 predicted proteins | sample 7278171 | NCBI WGS metagenome assembly JAAUXT01 (sample SAMN14350112, study PRJNA611818) | marine sediment metagenome | isolation source: surface marine sediment (1.8m) | place: French Polynesia: Moorea | collected 2018-08 | reverse complement strand
GCACTGGTTGCATTTGCTCAAGGGTTTGTCAGAGAATTTCTGCAAGGCCTCTTCAACCGCCCCACATTCCAGGCATTCATATTCATAAATGGGCATAAAAAAAACCTCCCTCAAAGGTCAGTCGTTTTTACAGCAAGCATTGGTATCGCCCTTATCAGGACAGATGAAAAATAGTCAGCCAATCTTTTTTGTCAAGGTCTTGGGGCAATTTAAAATTACCGCATGCGCAGACGCGGTCAGGGTCAGTGACGTCCAAACTTCAGGATACCGGTCGGGACGGGGCGCAAGGGGCGGGATGGGTTCGGCCCGAATGAGGAGCCCCGTTCGGTTGGAGCGAAATGGTGGGTTCGGATGATGCCGGTTCGCGCCGAACCGGGGCACGCACGAGGGATCAGCAACGCAAGTTGTCAAAGCCATCCCGCCAGCGGGCGTAGTAGGCCAGCACCGGTGCCAGTCCCTCGATCTTGAGCGGACATAAAATTTCGTGAGTTTTGTCATGGACCCGTTTTTCCTCGGCCAGACGCTCATCGTCCGAAGCATCGAAGTTTTGCAGAAACAGCGAAAAGCGGACGATATGAATCAATTCGTGGGTGACGATATATAGGGTAAAGGGGAACAGATCCAATTCCGGGACATCTGAAACCGTATTTATAATTTGGTGGTCCTGAAGGCACACCTTATAGAAATCGAAACTGTCAGAGTTCAGGGGAGTGCTGGTCGAACGCCCTTCGTAACGGATGACCTGAGCGAAGGGACCTTCGACGATCTCATCATCTGTGAGATCATTGGCCGTCTTGACGTCGAAGCGCCGCCCCGACCATTGACTGGCCGAGAGCTTATAGTGATTGCTGACGAGTTCTTCGGCCATGGCAACCGCATCGTTGACGATCTTTATTTGTTCGGTATTGAATTTCACAGGTTTGTTCCAGGCGGTGCTTGGTTCGGCGCTGTTGCCATTCCGTTAGATCCGCTATCATAGGAAATATGGGATATCAAATGAAAATCAATAGGTTATTATAAATTTGCGGTGTCAGGACGGTTGTGCCGAATCGGGTTTGATAAAAAATACTGGACAAGCTGATAAGGACGATGCTATCAACATCGTTTATTTATAATTATTCGAGAATAGGGGGTGATCCGTTGGGCAGCGTCATCAAAAAACGTCGAAAAAAAATGCGGAAACACAAGCACAGAAAACTCCTGGCACGCACGCGCCATCAGCGGAGAAAGGGCAAATAGTAGGCCCCGGATCCGGATTCTGTTTTAAAAAGCACCTGAGAACAGCCCGCCTCAGGTGCTTTTATATCGGCTGGGTCGATTGTTGCCGCTTTTAGCCCGCGCACCATATGCGGGCTAACGAAGCGTTTCGGGATAGGCCTTCAAGTATTTCAGGAGATCCGAATCTGTTGACAACACCAGCGCACTGTCCCGACCGATGGATTCGCGGTAAACCTCGAGGGTTTTAACGAAGGTGTAAAACTCAGGGTCGACCCCGAACGCTTTGGCGTAGATCCGGGTTGCTTCCGCATCGCCGCGTCCCTTGATCGTTTCGGCCTGACGGTAGGCCTCCGAAGTGATGACCTTCAGATCGCGTTCCTTGTCACCCCTTATCCGGCGCGCTTCCCCGACACCCTCCGAACGGAATTTTTCGGCGATCTGTCTTCTTTCGGCGATCATTCGATTGTAGACCGATTCGCGAACCTGGTCGACGTAGTTGACCCTCTTGATCTGGACATCCACCAGCGCAATCCCGAATTTGTCGAGTTTGGGCTGGGCCTGCTCAAGAATGCTGTCTGTTATGTTCCGCCGCCCGGTGGTGATGTTGAAACTCTGCCGTTGCTCGGCCCCCTCGCTATCCTGAAATCCCTCTTCGAAGGTATCGAGTTCGCGGTTGCTGCTGCGAACCGTTTCGACCAAGCGATAGCTGGTCACGGCGTTACGCACGGCCGGGTCGATAATTTCGTCCAGACGGTTTTTGGCATTCGGTAAGGCCCCGACGGTTTCCCTGAACTTGACGGGATCGGTGATCTTCCAGCGCGCAAAGGCATCGACCCAGATGAAGGTCTTGTCAAACGTGGGGATCTGGCCGGGATCACCATCCCAGTGCTGAAGGTTGAGGGGATATTTATTCACAGTGTCGATGAAGGGGATCCTGAAATTCAACCCGGGCGTGGTGATGGGTTCGCGCACGATCTTGCCGAAGCGCGTCAGGACCACCTGTTCGGTTTCATCGACGATAAAGGCCGATGTGTATGCTGTGACCACGATGGCCAGGACAATAATGATCAAGATGCTGACTTTATTGTTCATTGGTTGCACCTGTCAGGGATTTCAGATTCCCCTGGTTAAGATTCAGGAGCGGCAGCAGGTTACTCTGGCTGTCGTCGATGATGTATTTGGAGCCCAGGCGGGGGAAGAGGTCTTTCAAGGTCTCCAGATACAGCCGCCGGGCCGTGACGTCCTTGGCATTGACGTACTCGGCATACAGGGCACTGAAGCGGTCGGCATCCCCCTTGGCCCGGTTGATTCGGTCCTGGGCATACCCCTCGGCCGCCTTGATGGTCCGTTCCGCATCGCCGCGGGCCGTTGGAATCGCCTTGTTGTACTCCTCCCGGGCTTGGTAGATCGTTCTTTCCTTTTCTTGGATAGCCTGGTTGACTTCGTTGAAAGAGTCTTGAACCGGACCCGGAACGTTGGTGCGTTTCATCTCGATGGTGACCACGGTGATGCCGGCCTGTGAATTGTCCAACTCCTCCTGCAGGACAATTTTGGCGGCGTCGGCGATCTCTTCACGTTTGGTCAGAACCTCGTTGATGCTGCGGTCCCCGACGACCAGTCGCATCGAAGCCTCCGCCATGTCACGCAACAGACGATTGACATCCTGAACCTTGAAAAGGAAGTTGAATGGATCATTGACGCGATATTGGACGATCCACGGTACCACGGCGACATTGAGATCGCCGGTCAGCATGAGGGCTTCATTGCTGTTTTCAGTGGTAAAAGTGGAGCGTCCGCGACCGCTGGTGCGCTGGCTTGTGAAGCCGAATTCCTCTTTCAGAATCCTTCTGACCGGCACCGGCGTCACGGTTTCGATGCCGAAGGGCAATTTGAAGTTCAAGCCGGGCTGTGTGCTTTTGATATATTTCCCGAAGCGTTGAACCACGCCGACCTCCTCCGTATCGATCTTATACACGGAGGTGTAGATGCCCAGCACGATGACCAGCAGCACGAAGACGATCGGCCCCCCGGGGATTTTGATTTTCTTCAGATTTTTTACGACCTCGTCCATTTGGGGCGGTGTGGGGCCGCGGCTTTGCTGCTGTTGTTTAAGTTTTTCCCAGTCCCAACTCATTTTTTTTCCTATCTTATTAGGGTTGCGTATTACTTGCCGCTGAATGACTCAGGGAGAATGTAAGATCTGATCGCGCCGGAGGCAAATGGGCCCTCCGGACGGTCGTGGGTGTCGGTGCTGTGGTACCTAATTAATTAAGTTACCCCATTGACCAAGTCAAGCAAAAATGAGGCCCTGACGGTTGGGTTACGTGCGGCACGAGGTACGCATCGGTCGGGGCGACGGAACAGATCGCGCGTTCTTGGCGTTGCCGGGTGCGGGCAAGTTGACAATGTCGCGGCAAACATTGTAGATCGCGGACGGTCGAGACGACCTTAAACCAGCATCGAAGGCTGAACCATGAAGGATGATCCCAAAAAAGAAACGGCCATCACCCCCATCAAAGGTATTCTGGCGGGCGTTCTGCGCCAGTGCCGCAGTGATCTTCAACTGGACCCGGATCTGCTCTGGCAGGTCTGGGACCGTGCAGTCGGGGCTGCCATTGCAAGGAATGCGCAGCCGGCCGCCTTCAGACAGCGGCTGCTCATCGTCCATGTCAGCAGTTCGGTCTGGTTGCAGGAACTCCACTTCCGGAAAGCGGTGTTGATCGAACGCATCAATCGCGAAGCCGGCAGTCCGATTCTGGAGGACATTCAATTCAAGGTCGGGCCGTTAGATGCGCCCTGACGGCCTTGTGCACGGGATATGGTTACGACAGTCGACACCTTTTTCGACGGGCGCCTGGCCATTCGACAGGACCGGCGGGGATATCGCTTTTCCATCGATGCATTTCTCCTGGCCCATCAGGTGAGATTGCGCCAGGACGACCGCCACGTGGTCGATTTTGGCACAGGGGTGGGTATCCTGCCGCTTCTCCTGGCCTACCGCCATGCGGGCATCGATTTCTGCGGCGTGGAACTTCAACCCGGCCTGGCCCGAAGGGCCCGGGAAAATGTGCAGACCAACCGCATGGCCGATCGCATTCAGATTATCGAAGCCGATCTGCAGACGATCCATCCGCGGGACCTGGGTCACACCGCGGACGTGATCGTGAGCAACCCGCCCTACCGCAAGGCTAAATCCGGCCGGATCAATCCCAATCATGAACGTGCTCTGGCGCGGCACGAGATTGCCCTGACGCTGGAAGGGCTCCTGCGCGCCGTGCGGCGGGTTTTGAAGACGGGGGGCTATTTCTGGACGATCTACCCGGCCCCCCGCCTGCCGGAATTGATCAACCGCATGCAGTCTTTCAATATCGAACCCAAATTCTTGCGCACCGTTCATTCCCGTGACGGCTGTGATGCCAAGATGGTGCTGGTAGCCGGTGTGAAAGCGGCCGCGGGAGGGCTTGTGGTCGGGGCGCCCCTGTTCATCTACCGGGACGAAACGCAATATACGGATGAAGTCCAGCGCATGCTCCTGCCCTGAGCAAACAGCGCGATGGACCAAGCCGATGGCCTGCGCCCGCCGTTTCAATCGGTGGGGGTCACGCTGCGCATCACCAGGCCCGTCAGCACTTTGGGGGCGAAATAAGTCGTTTTGCGCGGCATGCTCAGCCCGGCATCGGCAATGGCCCGCACCTTCTCGACCGGTGTTGCTTTCAAAATAAAAGCCATCATGTAGGTGCCCCGGTTTACGTCTGCCACCGTACTGAGGGCACTGTGCCGGAAGTGAAGGCGTTGGGCATCCTCGAGTTGATCACCTCCAATGGCAAGCAATTCAGGCAGGACAAAATCCGAGAGTAGGGTAACGTTCAGTTGCCGCAGTGCTCCGGGAACGTCGGGCGAATAGATCCGCGCGGCGGCATCCGGTCTGAGTTTAAGCAGGTGAAGGTGTTCGTCCCCGGATATGGCGACCCCCAACCCTTCTTCGGCTGGCAGGGCTTCGAGAGCGGCGCACAATTGCCGGGTGGCGTCTTCACCGCGGTCGAGGGCCCCGGTGATGGGCTGACAGTCGAAATATTCACGAGCGCGCTCGATGAAGGTGTTTTTCAGGTCGGCGGCGACTGCGGGCAGGGCCCGGTGGGTCGGCAGCACCTTCAGTCCCGGATCCTGCAGGCTGCTGATATACATCAAGGTGCCGTTGGCCGGGTGTCCATCGCTGAACCACCCAGGGGCGTTGGCACATTCATCCCGGTAGGCCAGGCTGGTCTCATAACGATGATGGCCATCGGCAATATAGAGGCGGCGGTCCGAAAAGCAGGCTTGAACATCGGCATTGACAAGCGATTGCGCAAGCCGCCACATGCAGTGCCGGTTGTCGTTCTCGTCGACAAAGTCCAGCACGGGTTCAAGATTGCCGGTTTGTGAGCGTAGAAGCCCCATGAGATCGTCCGGATCGTCAAACATGGCGAAGATGGGACTGGTGTTCATGCCGCAGGCCCGCATGAGGCCCAGTCTTTCCGACTTGACCTTGGGAAAAGTCTTCTCATGAGGCAGAATGTTGCCTCGGGCGCTGAAAGGTTCGAGGCCCACCTGGGCCATCAATCCCCAGCGCGTGGCGGTTTGCGCTTCGAAGGCATAGCGCGTTGAAACCAGATAAAACGAAGGTTCCGGATCGCGGATCAACACCTCGCGAGATAGCCATTCCTGCAGGTAACGCCGGGCCCGTGTGTGGGCGTTTTCGCGATCGTCGTCACCCGGCCGGGATCGCCCCAGCTCGACGCGGATCACGTTGAAAGGGCTGCGCTCATAGTAGGCGGACTGCTGCTCTCGGGAAATCACATCATAGGGGGGGGCAACGACCTCCGCTATCGCTTTGACTTTGTGAGGGTTGTAACGGATGCCCTGAAAAGGTTCGACGGTTGCCATGAGGGACTCCTTGTGTCAGCTGGCCTGCGCCGGGTGACCATGGATTGTCGCCACCTGCGACCGGTTAAATTGAACCATCTTTCCATTTCCGGTCGGCGGCATGCGGTTTGAACTTGGCGCGTCTGATACTAGATTCACTCGCAACCATCAAGTTTAAAAAACGCCGGGGGTATAGAAAGGACCGGCGGGTGCTATAAGGCGGAGAGCATTGACACGTCACCCGACAATTGCTATAGATCCAAATTCCGAAGACTGCGCCCGGGTATGGAGAGGTGGCCGAGTGGCTGAAGGCCCCGCTCTCGAAAAGCGGTATCCTGGCTAAAACCGGGATCGTGGGTTCGAATCCCACCCTCTCCGCCAGGTGCATAGATAGCGGACCGCACGCGCGGGCCGCTTTTTCGTATCGATGTTCGATGCGGAGAGATGACCGAGTTGGCTGAAGGTGCACGACTGGAAATCGTGTGTGCCGTTTATAGCGGCACCGAGGGTTCGAATCCCTCTCTCTCCGCCATTCTTTCTGCTTGCGCCATCGCCTCCCCACCTCCTGATGACCCGCATCTCCAGCCTGCTGGGCGACTGTTTTTTCCTTGCCGTTTGGGGCGGGGTTCATTATGTTACGCCGAGCCGAAGCGGCGGTCTATACACCGTTCGGCCGCCTGCCGCCGGGCAGCTTAATCTCGATTCAGGGGATGGACGACGATTATGGGGTATCTCGTTTTAGCCCGCAAGTATCGGCCTCAGGATTTTGACGAAGTGCTGGGGCAGGGGCACGTTACCCAAACACTGAGCAATGCCATCCGGCATCAGCGGGTCGCGCACGCCATACTGTTCTCGGGCCCGCGCGGCACCGGCAAGACCACGGTGGCCCGCATCCTGGCCAAGGCCCTGAATTGCGTGCAGGGGACAACGCCCCATCCCTGCAATGCCTGCCGTTCCTGCACCGAGATTACGCGCAGCAGTGCCGCCGATGTATTCGAAATCGACGGGGCCTCCAACAACAGTGTGGACCAGGTCCGGGAGCTGCGGGAAAATGTTAAGTACTTGCCGGCCCACAGTCCGTTCAAGATCTACATTATCGATGAAGTTCATATGTTGAGCACCCCCGCCTTCAATGCCCTCCTGAAAACACTGGAGGAACCCCCACCGCACATTATTTTCATGTTTGCCACAACCGAGCCCCATAAGATTCCGATCACCATCTTGTCACGCTGCCAGCGTTATGATTTCCGACGCGTGGCCTTCGATCAGATCGTGGCGCACATGAATTCTCTATGTCAGAGGGAGGATGTCGTTCTGCCGGCGGAAAGCCTGGCCACGATCGCACGTGAAGCCGGCGGCAGCATGCGTGACGCCCTCAGCCTGCTCGATCAGGTCATGACCTGCTCGGAAGGGCCCCTGACCCATGCGCAGGTGCTGGACATTCTCGGAACGGTCGATCGCCGTTTATTGGTAAATCTGACCGCAGCCCTGCTGCAGGGCGACACCTACCAGGTGCTTGAAAACATCGATGCGGTTTTTCAGCGGGGGCAGGACCTGAAGAAACTCTATCAGGATCTGATTGGCCATGTGCGCAATCTCCTGGTGATCAAACTCAGCGATCGAGCGGATCATCTGGTGGATCTGCCCGCCTCCGAGGTGGAACAGCTGCGCGCCAATGTCGCGACCATTTCCGCCGCCGCGCTGAATCATGTCCTCAATGCGCTGTTCCGTGACGAGGCCGTGGTACGTCTTTCGATGCAACCCCGACTGGCCCTGGAAACCTGCCTGATCCGGATCTGCGAATTGAAACCGGCCCTGCCGATCGACACCTTGATTCAGAAGGTCGACCAACTACGCGCCCAGATGGTGGCCAGCGGCGGGGCGGGGCCGACGTCGGCCACCGCCGGCATGGTGCCGGCCGATGGGCCGGAGGGGGCGACAGCGCCATCAAAACCTCCGCCTGCGCAAGAATCCGCACGTCCGTCGCTTACTTCCGAAGAAGAGGCACCGCGGCCGCCTCGGCCGCTTCCCCCTGAGGGGGATGGTCCTCGCGAAACCTTCTGGCAGGCTTTGCAGACCGCCCTTCAGGCGAGCCATCCGGCCTTGGCCGCTAATCTCCAAACGGCCCGTCTGCTGGCGATCGATGAGCACGAAATTCAAATCGAACTTCAGGGCAACGATTTCAACCTCAGACGCGTGCAGCGCCAGGACAGTCTGGATGCGGTGCAGGCCGCCTGCCATAACCTCAGCGGCCACCGCCCCCGGGTCGTCATCCGCGGCAAGACCATCGATGCCCGGGATCGGAAAAAAAAAAAAGAACTTGAAGCGCAGGCCCGGCAGCAGGCCTTGAGTCATCCGCTGGTGGCCGAGGCGATTGAACTGTTCAGCGGCAAGGTTGTCGATGTCAGGATTGCGGGCCATAAAGTGGATCGCGGGGATGCCTGATGCCCCATCGTCCACACGCCGCCGATCGAGGGCGGGATGCGCACAACGCTAGTGAAGGAGGAATCCAATGAAGGGTATGGGCAACATGATGAAGCAGGCCCAGAAACTCCAATCCAAAATGATCAAAATGCAGGAAGAGCTTGCGAACCGAACGGTAGAAGCATCCGCCGGGGGAGGTATGGTCAAGGTGGTGGCCAACGGCCGGCAGCAAATCGTGTCGATCGCCATCGAGCGGGAGGTCGTGGATCCAGAAGATGTGGACATGCTGCAAGATCTGGTTCTGGCGGCCGTCAACGACGCCCTGGCCAAGTCCCAGGAGATGGTGTCCTCCGAGATGGGCAAGCTCACCGGGGGGATGAATATCCCCGGTCTGCTTTAGCTTCGATGCAACGGCGCTGACAGAAGATGAACTACTATCCCACATCCATTCGCAACCTGATCCGGCAGATCGCCAAACTGCCGGGCATCGGTGAGAAGACGGCCGAACGCTTGGCCCTGTACATCCTGCGGGCCCCGCGCCACGCAATCGACCAATTGACCGAGAGCATTATCGAAGTCAAGCAGCGGACCCGCACCTGTCGCCGCTGTTTTGCCTGGAGCGACGATGCGGTCTGCCACATTTGCAGCGATCCGGCGCGTCAGATGACGCAATTGTGCGTTGTCGAACAGCCGGCCGATATGATCGCCGTCGAGAAATCCGGTGCCTACCGCGGGATTTATCACATCCTGGGCGGGGTTCTATCCCCCATGAACGGGATTGGCCCCGACGATATCCGCCTGCCGCAACTTTACGCCCGCATCCGTGACGAACAAATCAGCGAAGTGGTGATTGCCACCGGTACCAATGTGGAAGGTGAAGCCACTGCCGCTTACCTGGCCGAAAATCTGCGTGCTTGGCCGGTCAAGGTTACCCGGATCGCCTCGGGGGTTCCGATGGGCGGCGATCTCAAGTATGTGGATCAGGTGACCTTGCGGCGTGCAATGGAGACGCGGCATGACTTCCAGTAATAAAGCCGACCTACCGGTTTTCGAATGCTGTAAATGCGGAGACTGTTGCCGGGGTTATGGCGGCACCTACGTCACTGCGAGCGATATCCGTCGCATCGCGGACTATATTGGCGAAGACCCGGACCATTTCGAGGACCGCTATTGCCAGATGTCCGGCCGGCGTCCGGTTCTGGCCCAGGCCCCAAACGGCTATTGTGTTTTCTGGAAGGAAATCTGCCGCATTCATCCGGTCAAACCACGCATGTGCCGTCGCTGGCCCTACATCGACGCCGTTCTGGAAGATATCCAGAACTGGAAGATCATGGGGGCTTCCTGTCCGGGGATTCGCACCGACCGACCGGAAAAGATCGTCCGTGACCGCGTGACCCAGGCAATCGCCGCCGAAGACGAGGAGCAATGATGGCCTCATCCTTCCGGATTGGACGATGATCGGCGTATTTGACTCCGGTATCGGCGGTCTGACCGTCGTGAGGGCTCTGATGGCCCAATTGCCCGGCTTCGACGTCACCTATTTCGGCGATACGGCCCGCACCCCTTATGGTAGCAAAAGCAGGCGGACCGTTATCCGCTATGCGGTCGAAAATACGGAATTTCTTCTGGCCCAAGGTGCACGGGCCATCGTTCTGGCCTGTAACACCGCCTCCAGCTTTGCCCCTGCCTTGCTGCGCAAGCGTTTCCCGGTGCCGATCTTCGAAGTCATCACCCCGGCGGCCGAGCTGGCCGTAGCGCATACTCGCACGGGTCGCATCGGCATTGTCGGCACGCGGGCGACGGTCAACAGCGGCATCTACACCGAGGTGATTCAAAACCTGCGACCGGACTGCCGGACCTATGCGCAGGCCTGCCCGCTGCTGGTTCCCCTGGTGGAAGAGAACTGGCTGACCAAACCCGAAACGCGCATGATCGTGAAAAAATACCTGCGGCCGCTCAAGGTCCAGCAGATTGATACGCTGATCCTGGGATGCACGCATTATCCGCTCCTGCAGGACCTGATCCAGGCCAAGGTCGGCCGCCGCGTTACCGTCATCGATTCATCCGGCGGAGCGGCCGCGGCGGTGGCGTCTTATATCCACCGCCATCCGGCGGACGTGGCCTCTTGGTCGCAGGCGGGCGACTATCGCTTCTTTGTTTCCGACACCACCCCTCAATTCGAGAATATCGCCCGACGTATCCTCCGCCGCTCGATTCGTCTGGAACGCATCCAGCCCTGAACCGGCATCGTCGTCTTTTCCGGCCAGTGGTTCCCGCTAAGGGGCCGGTTGGGCCCACCGTGGCCGGGAGGGGCGTCGCCCAACGCTTCATTTGTGGCCGACGGCACACGAGGAATGCGGGTTTGGT
>JAAUXT010047686.1_pt1 | contig 10911 bp, 11 predicted proteins | sample 7278171 | NCBI WGS metagenome assembly JAAUXT01 (sample SAMN14350112, study PRJNA611818) | marine sediment metagenome | isolation source: surface marine sediment (1.8m) | place: French Polynesia: Moorea | collected 2018-08 | reverse complement strand
AGAGAGAGAGAGAGAGAGAGAGAGAGAGAGAGAGAGACAGAGAGAGAGAGTGTGTACGTGTGTGTGCATGTGATGGACCGCTTTCCGACACATGAAAACTTTCACTTTTTTGTTGCACCGCAATGAGTTCCAGATTCGGCGTTGCCTCATCCAATTGATATTTTTGTCTTTCACTCGAAACGTAATGTAATTTTGATGGATCTTATCTCACAAAGTCCACTTCTCTATCTGTGCGTCAGGGCCTCACGAGAACCAGAGCTCGAAGCAGAGGCCGATCCTTGCGGGTGGCCAAGAATCCTTCCGAGACACCCCAGAAAAATTGACCCAGACAGTTCGCTCTGTTTTCGTCATCGTTTGTCGAAGATTTCAAAGTGTGTGTGTGTGTGTGTGTGTGTGTGTGTGTGCATTTGTGTGTGTGCAGGTCGGACGTTCCTGAACCAGATCTTGGGTTTGTCCGTGGATCTTTGTGGCACTGTTGAGTCTTTTTGGCTGGGGTCCCTCCTCTTGGCTTTGGCCCTGTGTGTTTGACCCCTTCCACCAAATCCTGTCCCTCCACTCCTGTCAGTGTCGCGAGCCCTTCATTTGTCTGCACTCCCGAACCTTGTGGTTCGGACCTGTTCTTAACCGAGTCCTGGTCCCCTCCCATTAACCTGTTATCTGATAGGGAGAAGTAAACACTCATCTTTGTTCAACTGTCAAGGCTTTCACAAAAGGATTTCAAACTGCGTTAGTCACGAGGCACCGCAGAACGTCGTGCCAACTCTTATCAAGGGGCATAAAGACCGTGAAAAGTTGCTGTCGAATTGCTTTTGCGGTGTCTGCTGGCGAACGAACACTGCGAAAGTTGGTGCTTGATGCTTGGGTTCGACATCGGTGGGGTCTGAACAAACCCTTTTTGTGCACACACACACACACACGCACCACCACGCGCACACTTGCTTTCTTTTATGCACGGTGAACTTTTCAAAGTTGAGTTGCCACCCTTTATATGCTCCTGGATGCATTCAGTTTCAGAAAACCAGGCGACAAAGAAGGAAGCTTTTTCAAAGCTTTTGTTAGCGACCTGGGTCAATCATTTGAACTGAGTCAGCAAGAATCTTGTGTTTCTCTGAAAAAGACTTCGTGTTGTGTCTCTTTTGCCAATGGGAGGCAGCTTTTTGCATGTTTTGGACATTTTTCATCCAATGTTTTGCGACCCAACGAAACCCGCTGAATTTGTTGTCATTCCAGCAAACACGACTCCAGTCACAGAAATCCAGCTGTTTGCATTCCACGCCGTCCGAATGACAAAAGTCCATCAGGAATACCAAGTGGTTCCGGGGTTGAGGTCAGGTTGGCAGGCCCTGTGGGCTCTCAACTGGATGTCGTCCTGTTTCTTTCGTTTGCTTGGTGATCTTCGCAACGCGCCGCACAGTACGCAACTTCAACTCCGTACCACGCTATTTTTCTTCTGGGAACGTTCCTTGCGTTTCATCAAACAACGTCACGCGCCACGCAAACAGCAGCTCAACCTCTCGACTGCACCGTGGACTCTTACCTTTTCGGTCATGGACTGCGCGCGCTTCTTGCGCTTCGACTGCCCCATCGTGATGAGCGGCATCGTGACTGCAGCGGCGTCAAGGCTCAATCCACCGGTCCAACTCAACCAGAGATTCTTCTGTTCACTTTGCAATTGTCTCTATTGTGACTTCAGCAGTGAAGATCCACAGACTTTGCTGAGAGAGGTTCCACCGCTGGTGTTGTTTTCCAAATTTGATGCAGAAAAACCGCAAAATTCCACTTTGAACAGGTGAGTCACAAGTGTCAGTTTGTCAGGTCGTGTGACTTTTGGATGTGGACATTTGACACTGAGCTGGTCCCGTTTGGTGAAAACCGGTTGACCTTGTGTCGCGGGGTTATGATGCACCATAAAAATGACGAAAGTGCAATTGTCCAGGGGATCCGGGTTCAAGCCGCATAAACACGGATCTGGGATCCAATTTGACAATCCGTCAATTCCTCCGTCCGACCGAAATCCGGATTTGCAGAGATCCTGAATTTTCTGACAAACAACTTATCCACCGCACATCCAGATGAAAATCCAGCTTGGAAAACCCCAGCTTTGATCACAAACTCTGGATCCTGCACTTGTGCCCCTTTTCACGAACTTTAGTCGCATCCGAATCCAGTTTGCTTGATCTGGAGTGTGATTCAGCCTGGATTCAGGGCAGACTTGTCCTCATAAGGTGTTGACGGCTCCTCGCATCCTCCCTCTCTGCACCACGACTTCGCAGCGTGGAGCCCGATACCGCGTAAATACACACTGTGGAACAAGGGGCGCGGCCGGGGCGGTGAAAATCACGTCACTTTGGCCGCGCTGTGTTTCAGTGAGTGAGCCTTACATCTGGGGTGTGTGACGTCACATGTGCCTCTGTGTTTCAGTGAATTTGCCATTCCCCACTGGTGCATTTGCATTTGTGTTTCTCTGTGTATGGACTGATCAATTTGGGTTGGCTCAACCCCCAGGGTCGGGAGGATTGGACCCCCCCACCTGTCAGGAGAGGTCTGCAGCCTCCCCACTCCACTTGGGCATGGTCCGACCTGTGCCTGAACCCCTGGAGCACCAAACCCCTGCCACTGGCTCCTGACTTTGCATGAGACTGAGACGGGTCCAGGGCGTCCAGGGCACCTGATGCCAGGTCCCTGAAAATGAAGTTTCCTATTCTTCTTGCGCCGCATGTGCGCACAGCACTTTTCTTTTGAAGCTTTATGGCCCCTCAAGCTCTGGTCCCCCTGACTTCGATCTGAAGAGGGAAGGGTTCTAAGAAGGTTCTGACTTGAAGCAAAATCAGCGTCTGTCGCAGTTCTTGTTTTGCAGTGTCAATTTGACACGAGATTATTTGGGACGTAACACAACACAGTCCCTCTGGCCTATTGTGCTTATCACACGGTGTAGAAGTTCCCGCTCCGATTCAGTGCTGGCGGCGCCCAGACCCCGTTCACACTGGGTGCGTCGTGCGTGGTGTCGCACGTCTGAGAAACAAGCGCTGCTTCCCTGCACTGTGCGATGCACTGCAGTGACGTGTTACGCGTGGCGTCTTTGCACACGTTTTTTGGCGTCTTCGACAACGCAACACCCAAAGACAGACAGAGGCGCATCCAGTGCGGCAAGCGATGATGCAGCGCCAAATATTTGACTTGAACAGGGACAGGACGTACGACGTATCGGGTGTGAAACAGACCAGAGATGCAGCCAAGAAGCGATTGGCTTTCACTTGTGTCAACATATGCTTTATCAAACGCAACTCTAAACCGTGAAGACGAGATGGAATGTCGTCAACTTGAAAGGAGGAACACACACACACACACACACACACACACACACACACACACAAGACCACGCACGCACACATGCACGCAGACACGAGTACAGGGGCACACTTTGTAAAAACCTGGAGTAGCGCTCCCTGTTCCCCATCCAACGGGTATTCCCTTGAATTTTGGGAGTGTGAGAGACCCAGTGTCTCAGGACCAGACAACGACCATACTATTTTTCCGACGTCGTTGTGTGGTCCTAAAATTTTCAATGACTGCCCAGGTGGTTATTGTCTGGTCCTGAAATTTCAGGACCAGAGAATGACCAAATAGTATGGTTGTTCTCTGGTCCTAAAAAATTTTCAGGACTAGACAATGACCACCCAGGTGGTTGTTGTCTGGTCCTGAAATTTTAGGACCAGAGAATGACCAAATAGTGTGGTCGTTGTGTGGTCCTGGTCATTGTCTGGTCCTGTTACACCGGCGCGCGACGTGTTCCATTGTGTTGGTTTCCTGAAAGCGGTCACTGGGCCTTCACTTCTAACTGCAGTCTCAACCTGTATCTGTGACAAACATCCTTGATACGAGTACGTGACACTGTGACACGCTGTTCGCGCCGACTTCATCAGTCACTGCAACCTTTGCTCGCACTGTGTGGTTGGGGCAGATCCAGAAGGGATGAGGAACCAGGCTCGTCTGACCCCAGGAGAAATGGTTGGACCCGTGCCCTCTTGAACAGGTCTGGGGGTGCAAGTGAAGATATCCCAGACCATCCGGTGTCACCGAAGGGCCCCGCAACCCTTGGGCCTGGTTCAGCCACTGCCTTCCGAAAAGTCAGTGGGCATTTGTCAAGTGTCGATGCAACTTCATCAACACACACACTCACACACACATACACACACACACACACACACACACACACACACACACACACACACACGAGGCGCAACAGACCTGGCCCAAGACATCAGCCCAAGCTTCACCCACCAACAGAGCTCCGACCACTTGGTTACCACACACACACACACACACACACACACACACACACACACACACACACACACACACGGACGTCACACATGACGCATCCAACAAACAACTCTGAGAGAGCTCAGGTATGAACAACAGCGCTCCGATCTCATGATTCACACAAACAAGTGCAGAACACGCTGTGAAAATGACCCACAGGCGAAACGAGCAGCAAACCCAAGCTCTTGCTTTAGCAGATGTCTGTATGTGTGTTTGTTTGCTGTGGTGCTGTGTGAGTGCTTGTGGTGCTTGCTGTCTGTGAGTGTGAGTTTGCCCTGTGTGTTGGTGTTTGCACTCGGTGTGCGTGTGTGCGCGTGTATGGTCTTGTGGACCTGGAGGAGAAGCTGTATGTCCATTTGTATATTTTTGGACAGAAGGAAGTGGGGACAGACCCAGGGTTCTTAACCCACCCATAACCTGTCACGATCACGAAAAGGCGTTATTTGAGCGTTTCCACGACAACCTGTGTTTGCACAGAGAGGATCGGTCCCTGCAGGTACATATCAGGTGCGACACACCTCGTGACTCCCCCACCGGAGTTTCTGCCAAACTTTATTGCGTCGGTCTCTTTTTACCTGAGCCCCGAGAATTAAGTATCAACGCATGTGAAAAAAGTTTGGAAATTTTAAGTGTTTGCACCTCAGAACAATGGCGAGGCATGAGAGTGCATGTTGAGCAGGAAGAATCCAGGATTTTTTTTCAAGGCAGTAGATCTACACATGGCGCTTTGAATGTGGCAATCCCTGGTGCCACCCACAAACGTTTTGGTGTTCTTGGGGGGCTGTGGGTGCAAATGCTTTTCTGCCTTTTCACACTGGATTCACCCGTCCAGGGGGTGGACTTCCCTCTCGAGTTCCTGAACCCACCAGAGATGTCATGCCGATGACACTGCGACTGATTCCAAAGACCCTTTGTTCCTGAAGTCAGGGTCTGCGACATGTTGTCGGCAGCACTGGGTTTGTTGGTCATTTGCTGGGGGTCCTGAGTGGAACCTATTGGGGCGTCTGACCCTGACACCCAGATCTTCGAAAAAATAGTCTGGAGCCTCTTCGGTGCAGAACCCCCCAACTCACAGATTTCACAGTCCTTCTTTGTTCGGAATAAGCCAGGGGGATCCAGGGGCCATTGAAATTGGGTCCCAACAGGGTCCGACCAGAAGCCGCTCTGGACGTTAGGGTTCACTCTCCCGTGGCGATGAGTGACTGCGAGATAGCATCACGCGACGACGATGGAGGTCAAAATTGACTAACAGCAGAGTCAAGTGAAGCATATCAAGCATGTCACTCGTCGCCACAGACGAATGAACACACGTCTCCTCTGGGTCATCGCGCTTGGGTGATCACGTACGTGGTCATGTGACGCGAATGTCAAGGTTTTTGCCATTTTGGTTTCTGTCTTCGTCGAGATAACACATACAAAAATCACTTTTGATGCTTTTTGTGATGTCAAGAACAAGCAGTTGTGTCAGGGTTTGTGAGGAGAGTGACGACAACAGCTGCACTGGAAGTGTTTCTTTGGATAAGATGCTGACTCGCATCATGTTTGACCCGCAGGCAGAGTAAGTAATCATGATAATTTTGAATTTGTGGTTTTTCTTGTGGAAATGGGCTTCAGAGCAGCGAAAAGAGTGTTCTTTTTGGTTTGAAGAGAGATTCCAGAAACATGCAAAAGGGCTTCCCCCAAAATGCATCAATAGCAGCATCCTTTGATCTTAAGGGAATTCCCTGCAATTACATCACTGCAGGAGATTTTTGGTGTGACGCGCTGACCACGAAATTGAACATTTCCTCTTTTTACAGTGAAGTACCTACTTCGATGCAGAATACAAGTGGTCCATTCTTCAACTTGGGCTTTGGCACAGAACATGACATGAGTGAGAGTTCGAGCGATGACTCCGAAGAAGACAACAATGCGGTTTCTTCCATGGCTAGATCTACACCATCTATCCAAAGACTCTCAGTAATTGACTGTGAAGTGTTTGAACATGAACCTGAGGATTCTGACTTGGAGAATAGTGAAGGACTAGTACCTTACAGCCAAACTTCACAAGAAGATGACACTGATGATACCACGACGCACAAGACCAGCACAGTGATTCCGCCACGCTTCAAGCCTCCAAGCAGCGACATCAACGTTCAGAAGCTAAGTTCAAAAACTTTTGCTGCTGCGACCGAAAAGAAAATATTGTGGGCAACAAAGTTGTACATGGAGTGGAGAGAAGTGCGTCTTGCAGTTGATGGTGACAAGGGTGATATCTTCAGAGCCAATTTGAATGCTGTCAACATTGATCCTGATAGTTTGTGCTGAGCACTGTGCTGTTTTTTGAATGAAGTGCATTGTGTAGATGGTGAGAAGTATCCGGGGAACACCCTCTATTCTCTCATCATAATGTTGCAGCTCTTTTTTGAGAAGCAGGGTAAGGAGTAGAAACTTCTTGAAGGCAAAACATTTCACCCAGTGAGAAACACCCTGGACAATCTCATGAAGGCGTGTGCTTTGTCACATATTTCTAAGGCTGCAAACAGTTTAGATCCAATCAGTCAAGATGAGAAAGACCACCTCTGGGATGAAGGTGTCCTCGGTGAGGACGAGCCTGATGTGTTGCGTGATACCATCATGTACTTGGTGGGTTTCAGTTTTGTGCTCAGGGGGGAGGGAGCAATGCACGTTGAGATGTCCTGGTTTCGATCCCCAGATACAGGTCAAGAGAAGTGACAATGGAACTGAGTTTCTTGAGTACCATGAAGATTTGCACACGAAAACAAACCAGGGGGGCTGAACAGCAGGAAGGTCACTCTGAAGGTTGTTTGTACATATGGACACAGCAATATTGAGCGAAACATTGTTAGATTGTACAAAAAGTACATCTCACTCTTGCCCCAAGACCCAAAGTCTTCAGCACTGTACAAGTAATCTTTGGCAAGGGGTTGCCACAGCAGACATACCTGGTTTACTGACAAACCATTAGGTATTAATACCATCACAAAAACAGTCAAGAGCATGATGCAAAAAATCGGTGTAGAAGGGCGTTACACAAACCACTCATTGCGAGTGTCAGTGGCAATGTGCATGTTTAGCTCAGGAATTGAAGAGCAAATAGTCAAGGAGCACACGGGTCACCGTTTGGACACCGTACGCACTTACAAAAGAACGTCAGAACACCTGTTGGAGGCCGCAGAACGCACGACTATCAGTGACAAATGTCAACCAACTTGCACTGTCAGCAAGCCTGAATCTGGTGATGATGAAAGTCTGACAATGCATGTCAAACTTGAGGACCACAGTGTGTCTGTTAGCGCAGAGGAAAAGAGTGGGTTACTCTTAGATTTCTTGCGCCATGTTGATGAATGCAGCGATGTCAAAAGGGTCAAATTCGAGGTCCAATTTCGCGATTGAAACCACCATTTTCATGTTCAAGTTCATCATCTGACCATGTTGTTTCACAATTTTTCTCAGTTGTTTGATGCCTTGACTATGTTCTCTTGTTTGTTCTGACGAAGACATTTGAGTTACTACTTTGTTTGTTTACTAAAATTTTCTTGCCGTAAAAAAAACATGTCTCACTTGTAGTCAACACTCGCCAAACATGCACGCAAACACGTAAGTGACTGACCAGTAATGCAACGCTGCTCAAACAGCGACGAAAAGGTCGGCCTGCCAGCGCAGGGGAGACGCACTCTTGCTCTGTGCGGTATTTGCTGTAATGCCCCGACATTTTGAACATGATCTCTCTCACTGTTGTGCACGAGACCGTCGGAACCTTGGTATTAGAGAGTTTTAGATGCAACACGTGAGGGGTTGTACGTGCGGTCTGATGTCCGGTGGGGTCACACAGGACGTACCACATTGATGTGATAGCAGTTGTCTGTTTAGATGCAGAACGTGCGGTGCAGTTACTCCAGGCGGGAACGCAGGAGTAGCAGGTGTTTTTACGCATTGCTACAGGGTTCACACGCTTTTCTTTGTAGACCAGAAGTCACGCCATCAAGACGCCACATCTTGTTTTGTGCCGAAAAAAGGTGAATTTTACTATATATTGATCTGAATATTGATCCAAAAACATGTTCATTTTGTTGTAGCAGATATTGGGTACAGGGAGGAGTGGCATTTTTGTGGACAAACGCTGTGAGTGACAGGAAATAAGTGTGCTCGTGTTGGTGAAAACTCGAGTCGAGAAATGTGGACTTAGATCTAACAGAAATCAACACCCAAACCCATGAAAATGTGTTTGCGAATGTTGGAAACTGATGTTGGTTCATTGTTACAGTTGCAGTTGGCGAAGACTCCCCTGCGCTCGTGGTTGAGATGGTCTACCGTTCCCGTGCAAGCGACTGCCCTTTGGGTGAGTGCAGGGACAAATTTGGAAGGGAACAAGAATTTTAAAATGAGTGTCAAAATTTCTATGAATGGTAAAGTACAAGTTTGGCGTTTGTGCAAGGCAATGGTGTGATTGAATTGTGTATTCTGAGCGCTTTGATTTGACATACATATCGATTTGACATGTTCAACATGTCAAAGTGTGTTGACGTGATGTCTGCATGTTGATGTGGGCACGTCAGAAAGTCGACCATATGCGCGTTTCCAAACAATGTTGCACCATGTTTTATGTTTTCCACATGTTACAGACGTGCGGGGTGGACGTAGGCCAGTCATGACACGACACAATGTGGTGACATGCGCCATGCGCCATGCGACGCTGCCTGCTGAGTTTGACTTGCAGCCTGATTGAGGTGCTGATAGGGGAAGGTGTGTATTTGCAGTACGTGGACATAAGTGCAATCTGAATGCAGGAGTAGTGATTGGGATGTCATGAACATATGGAATTGTTGTTGCGGATGAATGAAGGAGTACTGTGCTTTATTTTAGTTGGTTATAATTTCGGTTTTTGTTCAGGTTGGTTCCGTGTTGGAGTGTTGCAGTTCCGTCATGTTCGTGGTGAAAATGCTTGAACCCTTCCCACCGGGAGCCCAGCCATTTGCTGACTACAACATGATTGATGACATCATAGAAAGTCGAGGACTGCGAGTAAACACAATTATGTGTGCGGACTGCCCTCCAATGAGTGCAGCGATGGAAGTGCCGCATTACTTTGCCCATGTGTCTGCAGGACTCGAAATATTGTACCGAGGACAAGAGGAGGTGCAAATGTGTGGTATTGTGAAAAGATTTGTGCATGAAAACCTGGCAGAATTAAAAAATGACACTGACAACTATTTGTCGCATCCGAGATGGGGGGCCACTTCGGTTGTACGATATGTCAATTCCATGATGAAGAAGTTTGTACCTCCAAGCGCTGCACTGTTTTATCTCATGGCAAGAGCCTGCAACTCACACACATGTGTGCATTTTGCGAACTGTGTTTGGTCCACTGTGCATGAAGAGTATGCGTACTACATTGCTGTCGACCTTGCAGCTGTCGGAGATCGTTTTGTTATGTTGGAGTCAATGGAACAAGAACATCTGCAAGTGGTTGTTGGTGAGATCAAGATATTGGTTGATCCACAAGAAGCGTGGGTTGATGACGAATGTGACAGTGATGAAATTGTATCTGTGACCTCCAACAGCAGTGACTTCGTTGAGCCGGTGATTCCCCAATCATGTGTTCAGCTGAAAGAATGTGTCATGCGACTGAAACGTTTGCCAATCAAGACATGTTTTCTGCAAGTGTACTCAAACCTGAGCGTACTGGTTGAACATTTGTCAAGGTCCCTGTTGGCTCCTGGGTGCATTTTCAGAAGTGAAAGACTGTCCAAATCAGTGCTGTATCCTGGGTGTGTGTTTCGGGGCCAGTATGATTGGAGGCAATGTACCGTGCCGGGCAAAGTGTTTTCCAGTAAAGAGGGGCCAAGAGATAGATTGTCAGTCAGCTGCAGGAAACCAGGGTATGTTTTCTCACATCGGGTGTGCCCAATGCCGAACTGGTCACAGTGCACTGTTCCAATTGACAAGCCATCACGTACGAGGGCACCAGGTTTCATGCATCAAGTTGGTGAAGACGTTCCTGCTGAGTTCGACGCAACGTTGCGTTGCAAGTGTGTTGAAGTCAGACGCGAGTGTGCCTTTCCCACAGTGACAAAGTTTTCTTGTCATGTATGCAAAGTTGCAAAGAGGGTCGAACCTACTTGTGCTGCTATCAAGAGACATGTTGAACGCGATCACGGTATGTTTACTTGCAACAATGCTCATTGTACTGCTGGTTTCCGCACTGCAGATGCATGTGACATCCACAGTGCTGTGGACATGAAAAAAAGAAGGGTGTGTCCCAAGTGTTCAGCTGTGTTTTCCCACCGATTCGCATTGGAGCGTCACACTGTCCTTCATCAGATGCGTCCACAACATCAGTGCGATAAATGCTCCAAAGTGTACTTTCGTGTTCAAGACCTGAAAGAACATGTTGTGACAGTTCATGCTGGACATGAATTCCCTTGTCATCAGTGTGCGTACATTGGGAGATCAGAACGAGCATTGAAGCAGCATGGACTGACACACGAACCTCCCAAGTTGAGTTGTGCAAAGTGTTCAGCTCGTTTTCGGTGGCATTCGCAATTGGCTGCACACACATGCGAGTAATGTGTGACGACATTTGTT
>JAAUXT010036129.1_pt1 | contig 10911 bp, 10 predicted proteins | sample 7278171 | NCBI WGS metagenome assembly JAAUXT01 (sample SAMN14350112, study PRJNA611818) | marine sediment metagenome | isolation source: surface marine sediment (1.8m) | place: French Polynesia: Moorea | collected 2018-08 | reverse complement strand
GTGTTGTTTTTCTGGCAATGGGTGTACGAAGCCTGGCGCGCGCGCGCGCGCGCGCGCGCGTGTGTGTGTGTGTGTGTGTGTGTGTGTGTGTGCGTGTGTGCGTGTGTATCACTTTGTGTGACGTGAACCTCGTACTAGTGAACAATTCAATTAACGGACACATTGGAGTAGTGCTTCAGTTCATGGCTGGGTTTCCACAGCGGCCAACGGGACTCAGAGAAAGGCCTGGAGCCAAACGGATGCCTGGGACCCACGAGGTTTTCAGGGCTTCTGCGGAGTAGCGGTGGTATTTCCTCCCCGGGTCCTTGTCCTACACATCTCCTTGACAAACCCGAGCCGAAGCCCTGAGAATGTAACGTCTGATGGAGATTTAATTGGTGATTGACACTTGAATGGAGCTTCCCGTGAAGACTACTTGAGTCCGTTCCCTCCCCACCGCATCTTTCCTCCAGCCTCGACCTGTAACAGGGTCCGCTCAGCCGTGGGGGGGGGGAGGGGGCGGGGGGCGGATTCAGCCGGAGTTAACTGACCAGCGCCGCAGTCCAAATATGGGAGACACTGGACTCCGTGTTAGTGGACGTAGCAGCAGTTGTGATATCAGACGGAGAAAATTGGAAAATTAAAAATCTGCGTCTTCTTGTTTGCTGCACGCAGTATGACTGAAGACATTGTGCGAGGCTGGTCCACGAGATGAGAGATACGAGCAATATTACTCGAGCTAGGTGACAGGTGGAGAGATAACATTGTCTCCTGACAACCTCGCATCTCTCGAGCATCAACGGGCAATGGCACCGTTCATAGACTGTAAAGCATTCATTTTCCCATTCCAGGGCTCGAGATGGAAGATCTCAATCAAAGGCGAAACTTCGAGCTTACTGGTTCGGGGGCCATCATCGCTGAACACGGAAACACGTTCAGGACTCAGCTCTGCTGCTGACTGGGTGGTGTCGAGGTTGACGAGGTGGGTGTTTTGTCCTTCAAAGCGGCCAATTGTCATTGTTGTCACTCAAAGCCAACCAGGGCCATTGATAAGTAATTGCTGTCAAAACACTTTGCAGCTTTCTCCAAGAAAAAGGGGCATTTCCGAATTCAAGCAAGGCCACAAACGCGACTTTGTTTGTTTGGGTATTTTAAACAACGTTCTCCCCCTTTCTGTTTCTTTTTGCCTCTTGATCGAAATGAACTTGTCAAATGAACTCTGGCCTTTTGGAAGTGGTGAACAGATTTGTTTGAGTTTCGCTCCGAGTCAGGTCAGTTGCACAAAAGGTCAATTCCCCAGTTCCAAAATCTGATGTATCAAAACGGGTCCGTGGTGCTGTAACTGTCTATGTGGAGGAAACATGCAGCGTCATAAAATCTGCACATTAATTTTGCAACAGCAACAAGTTCAAACAAATAGGACAATTTTCATTCAGAATCAAAGTTCACGTCCATGTTGCTTCTCTCCACCTGATGCTGAAGGCACTGAACTCTTTCTCACCACCGAGCTCCGCCAGATTTAGCATTACCCTGGGAGGCGGCGCGAAGGTGATGGAGAATGCAACAGGTGGTATTGAATAGGTGAAGGGTGATGCGCAATGATTAACGTCGATACCGACTCAATACAGGTGAATGCGACTCAACATCTGTGCCCTTTAGCTGTGTGCTCTGTGAAAAATGGCTCCTTCGGACATCTTTTGTGCGCTTGTCGGAGATGAGTTCAGCCTCATTGGTGAATGTGCACGTACCTTTCAAATCTGCTCACACGTAATTGGGTTGAAATGTCAAATTGACACAAACACGTGTTTTTCTGCATGGGAAACAGTTTTGTGTTGAGTTGCAGTCAAACGACACGTGCAGGAGAAGTACCTTCATGGATCTTACACTTCTGGCTGTGCTGGCTGCAGTGTGTCCACCACCGTCATCACTGCGTCCGTTGCGCGAACAGACAACGCGATTGTGCGCGTCTCTATGGTGACGGACCGGTGTCGACTCAGGAATCAGGAGTTACCTCTCGCATTCACAAGTGGCGGATTCAACCTGCACACACACACACACAGAAACACACACACACACAAACACAAACACAACACACAAAGACACACACAAACACACACAACACAAAGACACACGCACACGCACGCGTGCACACACACGCACACACAAGCACAGACACACACACACACACAAACAGACACACACACACACACACACACACACACACACACCAGAAATACCTGGAACAAGGAAGACAAGAAGAACCACGCGACCAATCGCAGCAGAGACAAAGCGCAGACACAACTTGGTTCAGTTTCTCACATTTTGATTGTTGCTCAGAAAGCCCTCAATGAAGACATGACTTTCGAGTATCAATCAAACTCTGACGAAACCGACTCAGCGACGAGCTCGCGCTGCGGAGAAACAGACGACCTGCCGAGGGTACGCCAACCTGCCGAGGGTACGCCAACCTGCCGAGGGTACGCCAACCTGCCGAGGGTACGCCAACCTGCCGAGGGTACACTAACCTGCCGAGGGTATGCCAACCTGCCGAGGGTACGCCAACCTGCCGAGGGTATGCCAACCTGCCGAGGGTATGCCAACCTGCCGAGGGTACGCCAACCTGCCGAGGGTACGCCAACCAACTGGTCAGGATCATGAACGTAGAACAGCAAAGACTGAGCGTCACTCGGGAACATTGACTTGCCTGGATCTTTGCAAACGAGGAGACAGCACTTTTTGCACTGCTTCCGTTTTTCCATTTTTGACCGTGTTGTTCCACTCACTCACGCACGCAACACCAGAACTGATCGCACTCGTCGGCCTCGTGCGGGCGGAAACGCAACATTCGGATTCAATCCCAGCTCACTGAAATCGAGTTTCTTTCGGACACGTATTGGGGATCAGCTTGTGCGGAAAGCAGGAGACTTGAGCATTTTTGGAGCTCGACTTGGGCCGTTGTTCGCTTGGCATGAACTGGTTTGATTCATGGATTGAATGTGATGTCATTTGCGTTTTCCTTTTTTGCTTCAGGAAAGTCACCGTTCGTTCTGAGATACGGAAAGTTGCACCGCACAAAGCTGAGCGGACTCATCGTTGGGCTTCACAGCTGCAGAAGCGAAATGTCTACGAGGATGTGTCCTGTGTACACAGACGTGTCTTTCTGTCGAACACATCTTCTTTTTGCCAGCAGAACTTTGTATTCATAACATTCTTTTGAAGGAACCCTGATGCTTCAGAAAAACGTACATTGAAATCGGTTCAACCCGCCATTCTTCACTTTTCTATAGACACACATCACGCCGAGTGCCAAGTGTCCCTCAAACTGTCACAGAACCTGCATAGCAACCTGCTCTCTAGTAACCTGCTCTATTTATTTACTTTATTTTCCTCTTTTTCAAACAAGTTGTAAAGAATTGAATAATTTCAACGCGCGATAAATCTGTTTGGTTGCGGTGTCCTGACCTTAGTCTTCGTTTTCGTGCCACATTTTTTCAACAAACTTGGGTTACAATTTAAAGATCACATTTCCATTCATTTTGTGCGTCACAAATGATAAGGGAAATTTCTACTCAAAAGGAATCGAGGGATGTGTTGTGAAAGACTGATTTTTCTTGCTCCTCCAACTTGCAGAGAAAACATGATCCACCCGCAAATTTCTCTGGCAAAAATTCCAAGTCTGTGCCAAAAATTCTTGGTGCGTGTGTGTGAGGTGTACAACATGATCAACCCCTGTGAATTCGACATTATCATCGGGTGAGCGGGCCTTTTCACTCGAAATGGCCAATGAGCATTGATTGAAACCTTTGCATTGCGCTTTGAAAAATTCAATGAGAAGAACGAACAACACATGGCACGGGTTGTTTCAGTATTTAGTTTGTTTTGAGGTTTTTACACACTGGCTTGCCAGGTTTGGTTGCTCATTGTAGTTCCAATTGTGTTAATTCGGCCGTAGAAAGGAGAAATACGGTGTGCGCAACTGTTCAAACAAACACAACATCACGAGCACGATAAAATCCGGAAACGATTTCACTTGTTGATACAACGCACTTGTTTTTCAGATGAAAACCTCACCCGAAAAAGGAAAGGAGACAAAAATTTACCCAGAAAAAGAAAGTGTCGCTCCTCCCTTGAGGCTCAGCCCCACTGGCAAAATCCTAGATTCAGACCGAGAATTGGTTCGAGTACGAAACCAGCCGTGCGCTGGTCCTCCGGAGTCAAAGTCCTGACCTGCTGCTGTGATTTCTGCAACAGAACAACACGCGCTTTACGTCGGAATCCGTTGCGACACACAGCATTGCCACCAGGACGGCCGCACACAACTCAGCTGTGTCACGAACAAATGGAAAAATCTGATGCGTCATCGGTTTTGGTTGACAATGAGTGTTTCCTGCGCAAACGGACTCACGGCCATCGGCTCAGCGTCCAACGGTGCAACGTCGACACGTTGGTGTTTGCGATGCGATTCGCTCAGAGATAACGAGCTCCAATTCTTCTCTGTGGCGTTGTCCCACTTTTGGGCAGTTTCTTAGCCTCGTCTGCATGGCGGTGTGGTGGGCAAAAAGAGATAAGACAGCAAGGAGATATCGTTCCCTACAATTTTGGATTTGCTCGCATCTCTTCCATCGCTTCGTTCAAAGCGACCCAATTCGGAACTCCAACCTTTTCCTCACTGAAAATAGATCCAATCATTGGTGTTCCCTTTGCGGGTATTGTTTATTGTTTTCCAATCGCAAGCCACAACCCAACGTCGCTGCGCAATGCTGCAACAAAGCGACGCGTCCTTGTCTTTTTTCCCGCTGTTGTGCAGCCCACAATAGCATTGTGTATTGTTCCGTGCAGTTGTCAACGCCTTGCGGAAGAATCCATGTGCGCAGACGCAGCGGTCAATCGAGATTACCTGGATAAAACCAAATGTCACGCGCGCCTCGGGGAGAGTCACGATGATGAGCAGGTGTTTGAGCTGCAGCAATCGACCTGCTGTACCAAGGTCTCTTGTGTCCAGCCAACAATACAACAGCTCAACAGCGACACGGTGGTAATCCAGTACACGAGCAGGATTCTTCTTACACATCCACAGATGAAGGCGCAAAGACCCACAATCGCACAGTCAGCGTGAGGTTTTGAAGCGTGTTGTGACAATGAGGATTATCTTGTGCAGAATGAGGTAGAATTGCAGGGACAAAAGAAGCAAGACCAAAGGAACTTCGTTTTGAAAAAGAAAACTATTTGCAAGAAAGAAAGGCGTCATTCAGATCATTGGAACTCGCTGAGTGAGGCAGGAACCAAGACTCTAGGCCAGGGTACTAGGACTCCAGACTCGGGTACCAGTACTCCAGACGCGAGTACCAAGACTGCAGGCGTGGGTTCCAAGACTGCAGACGGAAGTAGCAAGACTTCAGATGCTCGTACCAAAACGCTAGGCGAGGGTACCAAGACTGCAGATGTGGGTACCAAAACTCCACCAGGACTCCAGACGAGGGTACTGAGACTCCAGGCTCGGGTACAGTACAGTGTACCCAAAACTCCAGTCGCTCGCACTCGTAAAACGGCTGGAGGCGCGAGTACTACGGCTCGAGGATGCTGAGTATGAGACCGAGGACCAAGAACCTGCGGGAGCGACGGCAGCGGTTCCAAGAGACGAAGAGCCAGTCGCTGTCGACGAGCCTCGAGGCCTGGGACCCGGATATGCCCAACATCACCGCCGCCAGGGGGTGAGTCAAGCGGCGGCCACACAGGACGCGTTTATTTTTGACGCGCAGCTATTTTGATGGGTGTCAAAATATCTGCGACTGTTTTCAATGAAACTGGCCACGCAGGAGGTGTCAGTTTTGACGTGTGGCTCTGGAAGATCTCTACAGACATTTTTGACGTGCATCAAAATAGCGGTGCGTCAAAAAATAGACGCGCCTGTGTTGCCGCCCCTTTGGTCCCCCAAGTCCTGAAATGCGTTCATTCGTTCTGAAAACAGTGAACTTGACTTGGAAAGCTTGTTATGACTTCAGGTACCTCAGATACTCAAGGCTCATCACTGTTTTTGCATGGTGTTTGGAAACCTTGAAACGACTGAGCGCTCAAGTGCTCCCAAGTGCCACTGTGACACCAGATTTTGTTGTCAGACCAAAGGTTTGCTGTCCTCTGATGGCAATCCTGCGTGAGATTGACGTGGGCTGCTGTGAGGATTTAGAGAGGAGGGAGGGGAACCTAGGGAATCATGAGAACCAAAGTGCGATGTTGGGCAATTGACACAGCAAGGAAACTGGTCAATAAGAAACCCAAGGGTTCGGAAAAGGATCCCCATTTTGCTTCACGCAAGCAATCCCTCCACAAAGCTGGAACTTCGATTGTAGATACAAATCAAAATTTTCCTCGGTTGGTTCAGTTTTCCTTCTCTTGTTTGCAGAACGTTCAAACACTTCGCGCAGACAATAGCCAGGTGAGTGTCATCTTGTCAGTAATGGGTAAAAATGTGCAATTGGGTTCAAAACAGGATTTCATTTTCTAATATTTTTTGAAACTTTGCTGCAAGTCATTCTTTACTTCATCATTACGACACCTATTCCGGAAAACAGGCAGAGATCTGTGTGCTTTGTTCCTTCAAGCAAATGGAATAATGGTCGTGGCTCGAGAAAATAAGGCGTTTGCTCTTTGTGGGTTTTGTTCATTACTTTGCATTATTTATGGAAGAAGCTGCACACATACTCCTGTGTGGAAAAAGACAAAGAAGCCACCTTTTGTTTCACTGCAACCTGATCCTGTTGTCACACGAGGAATTGACCGTCTCCAGGCGACAGGTCGTGGTGTGTGTTTGTGCACGTGCGTGTGTGTGTGCGTCTTTATGTCTGTGTTGTTGGAAGGAAAATTGCCTCACAACATTGAAAAACTTCCTCAAAAAAGGTAAAGGTGAAGCCAAATGGCAAATTGCCACTGGGCACCACTGCCATGAACGCAAGAAGTCGCAAAGCAACAGATTGGGTTTTTTTGCCGCAGCCCACACAAACTTTTCACTGACTAGTTTGCTCCTCTTGCTGCAGCAAAGTACATCTGGAGACGACTTTGACATACAGATGAAGTGATTTGGTGACAATGTTGGAGTTGGATCGTCAAGATCTCTTGTCTTTGGCTTCTGGGGGGTTTTCAATCGCAAAGCAAATTGAAGCTCTGTCTTGATTTGCTGTTGACATGGTGGACAAAGCTTCCCCGTGGGAAAAATAGGAGTGATGGTGCAGGATGGGATCACACAGGGCGGGGACGTCTGCCCTCTGCTGTGAATGAGAGAAACACGCCCTGAGCTGCAACAAAGTTCCGTTTTGCTTTGGCCCTGGATGTCCATCCGTTCTTTGTCGTGGCCAAACAGGTAATTTCGTCTTGACTGCAAGTTACTGCTCTTTGGGGAAATAAAGGGGAAACGTTATGATGGCGGACTGACTGAGTCCTGCTGAACGGTGCTGTCAACATGCGAAAGCGTTGCGCACAGGTCTGCAAATAGGAAGCAAAGGGAATCTGAAAGGAACAAAATGCCCCTCGACTTTGGTCCAGAAATCTGACACGTGACCTGCTGGACGATGAAGCTGGTGCCTGGATTTCTGACACTGCAGATCTCGTGCAGATCTCGTGCGCCGAGTCACGTCGCAGCTGAAGGAGATGGGCTGACGTAATGACATTCACATTCGAAAAGCTGTCGCCTGACGACTCAGAACCAACGGAAGAAAAGAAAATTGCATTTTTTCCGCTTGGCAACTGAAAATGGAAATGTCAGCGATGGTCTTTCAAGCAAATTGAAAATTCTGAGTAATCTCTCAACGCTGTTTGATTCTGTCCACTCGCTGGTGCAAGGGCTGCACTCACGTGCGCGTGCTTCGTCTCGTTGTGTTCATGCATCTCAGGAACCAGTTGTTCAAGATGAAAGTCCCTAAAAAAAGGGGAAAGCGTCTCAAATCAAGCTGAGGTCCACCCAGTTGTCATTGTCTTCTGATCCCTACATAAGCAACCATAGCAGGTCAGAGAAACCGTAGAGATTTTCCCTCTGAGTCCCTCTGGGTGGATCAGCCCTCCTCCTCACAGATCAGATGTCAGCACAGCAGGCTGTGTGTATACGTCCTCTTCCCCCGGGGTCGCACCGACAGAACCACAAGACCCTGCAATATGGATCTGAATGCAGCTGCAGTTCCCACCTGTTGGAGTTGCGGCGGAAAGGAGGCGGACAGCTTTTTGGGAAAGCAATGCATCACTCCCTCGGCACATTTATGAGCGATGTTGTCTGTAGCTGTCTCGTCGCCCTGCAACGCGCTGCAGAATTCTGCTTTGAACACAACACGGGAAGATTGGGGTTCGTCTCAAACCACCGCAAGCTCAATTTTTCTTGGAATACGAAGTTGACTTTTTCAGTCAAGGGGCATCAACGGATTTTGAGATCCTTTTGGATGTTTTTTGGAGGAGTATGATTCAGTACGTTGTGGACGTACTTGACGTCGCAGCTTCGCGTGGCTTGACGCGGAGGAGTTACGTCACCGCAGCCTCCTCCCCACCGCACGTGTGAGCTGAAGTGACTGAGACCAGCCGCGCGTGCAACCAGAGTGCATAAACGTGTTGAAGAGCCTGGGATCTGGGCAGCAATGTGATTTTTTTTCGCTTTGGATAAAACTTTAAGGAACATACGACTCGTGATGCTTACACAGGAGTGAGTACACCCCATCTCGGCAAATTCAAGTCAGGTTTGTTCAGTTCCCGGCCGATTCAAAAAGATTTTTGTGGAATGGAAATTTTTTACTCTCGTTGAACAGAATTCAAATGTGCTTGACTCAGAACATTGGCAAATCCAAAGAAAAAAGGTTTGTCAAAGGAATTAGAATCAGCCGAGGTGAGGTGTGTTCACAGATCCATGGAACCACTTCCGTCAGCCGTGAGCAGCGTCTCAGAACACGTGACACAAGCAACGAATCCTTCTGAATGGAGCGTGGAGTGAGCGCTGATCCTCTGACTCGAGAGAAACCTGTTGCATTCTTCCGCCTTGAGGATTTACCCTGTTCGAGATGAATCAGGCACGCAGGTAAGGTCGGCACCGCGAGGTGGGGAAAGCTGTTGAAATAGAACATCCCACAAAACGCTGTATTTCCCGTGAAGACCAATTCCATTTGAACAAAGACAAACTCAGTTTCTCTGAAGGGATTTTTGCGCTTTTGTGTGGCAATTTTTGTGAAGAGGGGAAAGAGGCGTATCGAGCAGATTTCTTGGCTCTGTCGGAAGCAGCGACAGGAGCAGATGAAAGAAAGCACGCGTCACCAGCTTCGAGCGTTCGGTTCCACTTCCATAATTAGAAAGGGTACACTGTGAAAACACGCGTTTTTCTCCATTGCAACGAAAAACTTGCCGCGCAAAAAATGCACGTTGTGCTTGCAGGGGTTCTGCCGAAGTATTGCTTTGTTTGAAGAAAGAACGACATCAGAGGCGGAAACCCTGTTTGCCATGCTTGAGAATATCTGCGAATCAAACCAATTATTCTTTAAAATTTTGCCTGCTCAGGTTCAGACATTGAACACTTCTTTTCCCAAAGAAAAACAAATGCCTTCCATCAGCGTTGCTGACACAAGAAAACGACGCGTGTGATGCTTCCCAACCTTTTTGCACACGATGAGAGGTGTTTGTTTCCGTGCCTATCAGTGACAGTCACAGTGCTGTGGGACGCGCACCTCTCGCCAAGGTTCGCTATCTCCGTCTCCCGTGGGTTGTGTACGTCACGTCTGGACCTTGTTGTCCGCACTGCTTCAGTGACTCGTGGACACAGCTTCGCGCTTCGTGATGGGCAGATTTTAAGGTTGATCTCTGACTGCTCCGACTTACATGGGTGAACAATCATCATCAGTGTCTGAAAGAAACAACAAGAAGCAGTGCTCAAGGCAACTGCAGTGCAAAGTCCCAAGCAGCGTAGGGGGGGACTAAGTCCGCGGGAGGGGGGGGGGAGAAAGTCCGTGGGAGAGGGCAGACAAAGTCCATGGGGGGAGACAAAGTCTGCAGGGGGGGGGGCAACTTGTGACGGGGACGTCTGGCCCAGGCTGCCAACACCGCACTACCACCGGGTGCTTGCCCAGAAGGGACTTCGCACAATGATCGCAGATCACATCAAGGCACCCTTCTCAAGTTGTCCCCATTGCCGTGGAATGAAAGGGCGAGATACGGGTTTTCCAGACACAGCCTTTTCAATGCACTGATGTGGACCTCACCACTTCAGAGTCGTTTTTAGGTGATTTGAGGCGGGTTGCACAATTTGGGCTCAAATGAGCCAAATCGGTGTGAGCCAAGTCAAATCACCTGCAGGCAGCCTCTTCCAAAAGTATGTGTATAGTAGTTTCGTGGTCAAGAAGAGGATTGATTTGGGATTTTTTGGGCTTTTCTGGTTTATTTTGGATTGAGGATAATGTGTGAGGAAAAAATTTGTCAAATTTGAATTTTTGGGTTTCTGAGGTCAAAAAGGTCAAATTTGGAAGTGTGGAAAAAATGGGGTGTGAATGTAGAATATTTGGTGAAAGAAGTATATTGATGAAATGTAGTATATTGTATGAGGGTTTGAGAGGTAGCATTCAATTTTTGATTTTTGAAAATTTTTATATGGTTTTTAGGTGGGGCTAAAGTTTGGGTTAAAAAGTCATTTTTAATAGAAAATTTCAAAATGGATACTGGGCAATTCTTTTGGTTGATATGTGGATATTTTTGCAAAACAATGTGTAAAAGTTCCATTTGGTGAAATTTATTCCATTTGGGTATGTGCTAAATAAGTTCCCAAGTTGTGAATATTGAGTGAAAAAAGTAATTTTGACAAAAATGTAAGCCAAATCAGAGTGAGCCAAATCAGAGTGAGCCAAATCAGAGTGAGCCAAATCAGAGTGAGCCAAATCAGAGCAAGCCAAATCAGAGGAACTGAAATTTCATCAAATCACC
>JAAUXT010049393.1_pt1 | contig 10912 bp, 13 predicted proteins | sample 7278171 | NCBI WGS metagenome assembly JAAUXT01 (sample SAMN14350112, study PRJNA611818) | marine sediment metagenome | isolation source: surface marine sediment (1.8m) | place: French Polynesia: Moorea | collected 2018-08 | reverse complement strand
TTCTGTCTCTCTCTCTCTCTCTCCCCCACATACACACACACTCTCACACACATACACACACACACACACACACACACACACACACACACACACACACACACACACACACACACACACACACCACAACTGCGTACTAGTGTCAGGATGCGTCGTGTTGCACGTTTGGCCAGAAACACTGAATGACGCTGCACCAACTGAACAGAGGGACCAAGCGCCTGGTCCTCTGTCGTGAGTATACCCAGATAGCTCACAGACACGCTGCATTCAGTTTCCACTGCAGGCCCACAACTCTGTTCAGTGGTCCTTTCAATGGCTCCAAAAGCCATTGGATGGACCAAGCCTTCAATCTCTGAATTTTAGCCCCGCTGAATGTGAACACAGAGTTGTGGGCCTGCAAAGGAAACTGAATGGAGTGTCTCGCGGTACTCAACTCACAACAGAGGGAATGGAACTCAAAAGTTGCAGGGCCATGACAAACGAGTGTGTCTTACAGGTCACTTGTTGCGGAAATTTGCTGCGTATGACATGCTGCTTTGTTCGTAAGCTGCTTAGTCCACAAGGAATAGTGGCAAAAAGAATTTGGGGCCAAAATTGCCTTAGCTGATCAGAATGTATGCAGAGAGATATTGCCTCTTTGATATCCAGAATTGAAATGATACATAGACTTCTTCCTGGGCCATTTGCACATATGCCCTAGCATGAGCATAAATAATGCTCAGCAAATCAGAGTCCATAGAGAAAGAGATGCTGCTTCTTCAGCGTCCAGAATTGAAATGATACTTATGCTTCTTCCCAAGCCATTTCCACATGTGCCCTGGCCTGAGCATACATGATGCTCATGAGGGGGGGGGGGGTCCTGGCCTGGGTCATGCTGTCACGGGCATACACATAATGACAATAATAGCCGCGTTTTCGCGACTAAAAACAGAGGGACTGGGGGTGTTCGTCCCGCGCAGTGTGTCATAGCCCTTTGTGTTCTGAACAGGGGCGTGGCCGGGCGGCACGGCGATGTTGGCTTCGGCGCAGATCGCACTCGACGGTGTCAACAATCGCAGCGACGTCCTACCGGGCTACACGCTTCGCCTCCAGCGCGCGAACACCAATGTGAATCATTCCTCTTGCTTTCAAATATTCAATTTTTGAATATCTTGGAAGGGCGTGAAAGGACCTTCATCGTGAATTAAGACAATGGATTTGTGTGGGATGAAGTATGTTGCGTGTTTGAATGTTCATTTTCTGTTTGTCCTTCATTGACCTTGCGTATCCGGGATTGAGGTTGATGGAAGTGACACTGGAGTCCAACCTTGGGGGCCCCAAAAATCCAACTTTTTAACTTTTTGCCTGTGAAAAGTTCGTGCTGCGCTCAAAGCAGGAAACTTTTTCCGAGGGGCAGAGTGAGCTGGCCGGATCAATCCTGCAGGGACTCTCTTGTATGCAGCAAAGTTCTCTTGTTCTTTGTCACGCACCGGCAGAAGCCAGTCGAAGCCGTTTCTCGCTTTCCAATGCAGTTCGAGGTGTACACTGGGATCCGGCACTTGTACCGCTTTCTGACGTCTCCGCCGACCAACATCATGGTATTAGGCGCCGCCAACTCGGAGCTCAGTCAGGCGTCCGCCACAGTCTCCGAACTCTGGAACCTCGTTCAGGTTCGGCTGTTCGTTGAATGAATCGACCTTTGCTCAAAACCTGCATGGTGCTTCAGGGTGAGGGGTGAGGAACTTCGATGAAAAAGCTTTGTTCTCAACTGTCCGCAGGTGTCCTATGCGAGCGTGACACCGGCGCTGTCCGACAAGAAGACGTACCCGTACTTCTTCCGCACGTCGGCGCCGGACACGGCCGTCAACCCGGCGCGCATCGCTCTCATGCGCCAGTTCGGCTGGACCAAGGCCGCAACGCTGCGCCAGTCCCGCGCCGTCTTCGATGCGGTCAGTGGTGATTTTCAGCAATTCCGTCCGCTCCTTTTCCCACGTGCCCTTATTGCTGTGGTACAGCTCACGTGATGACATGGTGTGCAAAAAAGGCAAATTCAGCAAGGGCTGGGTTGTGTGAACTTCGGTTGTGGTTTTTGCCTTTGTCCGCGGATGAAGGGGTGATCTGAGACTTACAGCACCCTTCCAATGATGAAATGAAAACGATTGGAGTTGGTGTGAACACCACTATGAGATATCCGTTCGACAATGGCGAGTTCTTCGCTCAAAGCTGTTCAGTTTCAGGTTGTGGAAAACCTGGAACAAAGATTTGAAGAGAACAACATCACGCTGATCACATCCGAGGTTTTCAACGTTGATCCAACGCCACAGATCGAGAACCTCAAGGTGACTGCTTTCTGTTTGCAAATCGGATGGTTTCAGGAAAATCGACAAAAAAACACAAATGAATGGGAAATGCGACTCGAGAAAAATCTTCCTTTTTCCTGTCTTAATTTTGCAGAAGCAAGACGCAAGGATCATATTCACGATTGCGAACGTGGATCGTTCCATCAGAGTGTTTTGTCAGGTAATGCTTTGGGAACACACAATTTGCTCCACGTGTTCAAGTAAATGAAGAAGGTTGTTTTTTCGACAAAAACCAAGAGTAGCTTTTGTCTGTTCAAGGACAACAGGTTCAATTGCACAACCAACCACACAAACCCAACAGCCCTTTGGATGTCGTTGCACAAAGCTCCAGAAACTTTTGCGACTGACCAACTTGTCACCTCAATGTTCTTGAAAAGTCATTCTGTGCAAACGATTGCGCGAGGGTGTTTCGCCAATAATGAGATGAACGGGACGAAGTGCGCGGCAGTGCAAAATGATCGGCTGAGGCGCGACATGTTCGCAGGCGTACCGGGCGGGGCTGTACGGTCCGCGCTTCGTGTGGGTGCTGCCCGGCTGGTACGACGACGGCTGGTGGCTCACGAGGCGGCCCTTGCGTGGCGGCTGCACCGATGCTGAGATGAACGCCGTCGTGGAAGGCTACATCGCCGCCGGTGACGTCACCCTCAATCCAACCGGAGAGCCCAGGCATGCAACATCTTTCATGGTCACTTTTGCCACGTTTTCGCCGATCTGACCGGCAACTCGTTCTTTAGTCAACTTCCAGCGAGGGCGTTCAGACTGTCCCTGAGTCAAAGACGACAAAAGGGTGAGAAATGGAGAGCAGCACCTGTTTTGATGCATGTTGGACGCACGAGACAGGCATAAAGCTTTGCAGAATGCAGTTGAGTGGCAAATGATTTGCGAGAAAGAAATCATTATATTTGCCAGCTACGTGTGTACACGTGCACAAAGGATTCTCGTTGAATGAAAGAAAGGTCACTTCACTCTGAGTTCTTGTTGATGCCTGGCAGCATATCAGGTCAAACTCCGGAGGAGATGTTGGAGCTGTACAACGCGAAAACTCACCACTCGGAGCCGCACGCTACAAACCTCATGGCGCAGGCTCACGACGCCGTCTGGGCCATGGCGCTCGCCCTCAACGCAACCGAAACACAGCTCATCCAGACTGGTGTGCCTTTGTCCACGCTTTTGCATGAACACCAAACTTTCCATTTGGTTGCCATTCTGCCTTCTAATTTCTGACTTGGACTTTCAGAAGATTCTCGACGGTTGATTTCCTTCACGTACAACGACGCGGAAATGGGTCGGATGATCTGGAGAAACATGAAGAACGTTCAGTTCGTGGGCATCAAATCAAGAATCGAATTTGACGAGAACCAGGACCCCATCATCACGGTCAACATCCGCAGGGTTCAGGGTGAGAGGGACACGGCGCATTCTGCTTGTTGTGTTTGCAATGCAATATTTTCCATAACAAATAGGCTTGAAAGAGATAAAAAATATACGAGTATTTCTGTCTGGTGGGCCTTTGAATTGAAATGCTGAGGATTGCAGCCGGAGTCCGGGAGAGCGTTGGGCTGTACTATCCCTACGAGATCAACGGCAGTCATATCGTGTGGTCTCAACAAACTCCACTGGTGTGGATCGGTGAGTGGTTGGTGGTTCGTTCTCGAGAAGGAACTGCATGAAGTTCTTGCAGCAGTCAGTGCGGCCTGCATCTCGCGATGGATTTGTGGGAACCTTGTGGAAGGGATGTTGATGCAGCGTGTTTGTCCTGTGCACAGGAGGCAAACCACCCAAAGACTCGACGTCGGTCGTGCTGGAGAAGTTGTTCGTGACGCCGGAGGTGCTCGCCGCCGTCGGCTTCTTCTCGGTGCTCGGAATCCTCTTGGCGATCATCTTCCTGGGCGTGAACGTCGTCCACCGGAAAACAAGGTCTGATCCCCGCCAAAGTTTTGACTGACGAAATCTTCAAGAAGAGTCTGGATGCCACGTCCTGTGCACAAGTCATTTGCTCCAGCGAGGCGCCAAAAGGAACATGGTTCACAATTTATTTTCAGATTGATCAAGATGTCGTCGCCGAACATCAACAACCTGATTCTGCTGGGTTGTGTCGTGATGTACATTTCTGTGCTCGTTCAGGAGCGCAGCGAGGCCCAAGTGCGCTCCGCCTGCAGGGTGAGGCGCCTCTTGATACTGCACGGAAAATAATCGTTTTCCCTTTCTTGGCTGAGATGAAGAAGATTCCACAGTCTTTCAAACCCAAAGTCAAACGGATGAGGTGGTATTTGTAACCATTTTGTTTCGGAAGTAAAGGCAAATGGAGGTTTGGCTTCAAAGATTTTGTCGGTGAATACTTTTGTCTTTTGAGACCCACATTTTTTGCAGGCGAAAAGCTATTTGTTCTTGATGGGTTTTGCTGTGGCATTTGGGGCACTATTTTCCAAAACATGGAGGATTCATGTAATCTTTGCCAACAAGCAGTTGAAAAAGAAGGTCAGAAAACTTTCTTTCTGCTCTGTCATGCTTATTTCCAAAGGTGTGCACTGAATTTGTTTTATTCTTTTCATTTCGCATTGTGTTTCACGCACACGATCTCGTCCCTCAGGTGGTGAAAGATATCGAACTGTTGGCCATGATCCTCGTCTTGGTCCTTGTGGATCTCCTCATGCTGGTTGTGCAAGAAGGCGTCGATCCTATTGAGGTGACCACCTACAACACATCGACCAGGGTAAGATAGTCCTCTGTTCCAGGAAAAAGAACTTGGTTTCGCTCACCGGTTCTTCTGCTGACATCTGGTCTTGCACCCCGGGACATTTGTCTTTGTAGGAGGTGGACGATGGGGACGCGGTGGTACAGACGCAGGTTCTGCGCTGCGAATCGAGGCACGGTCGCTACTTTTCGTTCACGGTGTACGGGCTGCAGGGCCTGCTCCTGCTGTTTGGAGCCTTCCTCGCCTGGGAGACACGCAAGGTTCGGTTTCGTGTCATTCGGTACGACGACCTCACACACCGGTGCCTTTGGTTCAGCCTCCATGCACTAGCGCATGTGGAAAATTCTCCATGTGTCAACACTTTGCTCGTAAATGGCAGAAAATGCTCCAATTGAGAATATCCTGACGTGTCGTACACGCACATGCACACAGAGCAACCCTCACGGTGATCGGCAAAAGCCTTTTCAACATTTTTTCACGTCACAGGGGTGGGGTGAAACTGCAACTTGATCTGCCCCTGACTTCGTACGCAGGTTAAGATCCCTGCACTCAACGACTCGAAGGAGATCGGCCTGTGCATCTACAACGTGGTGATTCTGAGCGTCGTCACACTAGTCTTGTCGCTCGCGCTGCGCGACAACGTGACCATGAAGTACCTGACCGTGTCGCTCTTCACCGTCATCGGCACCACCATGACGCAGTGCCTCATCTTCGTCCCAAAGGTTCGCGTGCACGCGTGTACCGAGCTCACACACGCACAACACAGTTTCTCAACAAGAACACCTCAAAAAAGAGTTGGAATGCACGAGAACTGCATGCAACGCATTCCAGGCAAATTTGTAGAAAATATGACACACAATACACGTGTTGCAGGTGTTGAAGCTGCGGGAAGTGCGGGTCTCGGGCGAGTCGGAGGACGAGTATGTGAAGGGCGCGCGCCCCGGCGGCACCGCCACTGGGACCACCGCCTCCACTGCCGCTGCCGCGACCACGGAGACAGACCCAGAGTCCACCTCGCGCATCCAACAACTCGAGCAGCTGCTGCAACAGACGCAGGATGACTGCGCGCAGGTAAAGCGGAAAGCCGTGTTTGAGTAGATTCAGGGTGCGGACCCGGATTCCCCCAACCCTCTGAAAATATGTCTGACCCTGGCGTTTGGCATCGCAAGGTGCAACATGTTCCGTTGTTGGTATACAATTTTCAAAGTTGGAGTCCCCTGATGTGTGTGCCTCTTGCAAGGATGAGGGATATCAACGAATTTTCTCTTCCCCAATTGAGAAAGTTTCAAAAGCAAAAAAGTGGATTTCCTTTGCAGAAAGACGATGTCATCAGGCAGTTGATGCAGCAGTTGACGCAGCATGTTGAAAATCGTGGAACAATGTTTCCCTGAACAGAGTGGTGCTCACGAGACGATGGGGACAAGGTGTTCTTGCCTCAAACACGTCCTTCCTGGCGCTCAATGCAAGACTTGACAAATGCGAAGTACTCTGGAATGCTCCCACAAAACGCATTTTGGTGCTTTGGGGTTCACCTTGATCCACTTGCAGATACCTGGGCTCACCTGCCAGGTTACAGAAATTACAAAACACTGATCCACTTTTGGAAAGCACCACAACTTGCTCTTGTTCTTTGCTTGTTTGCTGTGAAATGTTGTTGGAGCAATTACCTATTCTTGTACACACAGCGCTTCACGTGGTCATCCTGTGAATGTTGCCTTGGCTCGTGGACAATTGTGTCCAGCATCCTGGCTTGCACAAGCTGCGCACATCGCACAACCGCGACCGTTCTGCGGAACATGCGAAGAAACTGACACGCGCACCGCAACTGTACTCGAACTTTGCTGTTGAGTTGTTCAGGATCGTATGCACAAATATCTGGTCTTCACAAAGCTCACATCACAAAGCAACGAGTGTTGACAAATAAAGTATGAGCAGAATTTACTCTTACGAGTACATCTCTGACACAACGCTGGAGTCTGCACAGGTGCAAGCGCATACTGCATCAAGTGATTTTCAGAAAAAAATATTCACCTTTGTTTCAAAAGCAACAATGAGCAAGCATTGCGTGAACGTACATTGCACAAAACTTCGTACGACCTTTCTGTGTCCCTTTGTGGATGCGCCCTTTTGAGAACGGTGACGGAGGGGAAAATTGACACTGACCGAGAAAGGGTGGTTCAAGAAGAAAAGAACATTCAAGTATTTTCACTCTCTGCAGTGCATCTGTGAGTGCTCAGTGACACCACACGGCCTGTTTCGTGCGTTTGTCCAGATTCAGTTGCACTTTTCGGACAGTTGTGTTGTTCTCCAGCCACGTTTTGATGAGCAGATCTCTCCTCTGCTCGCTCAGGCCTTGGTGACTGCTCGACTTGGAAACACCCAGGACAGTTGGGAGAGAAACTGTCGCCACAGTCAACAGAGGCTCGCCGACCTCCGAGAACTGCTCAAATATGTTGAATTTTACAATTAGAAGAAAGATGACGGTTATTATCGTGAATGTGACAAAGAGACTGCTGAATGTTGCAGCCACTGAACGGTTGTAAGGTTTGTATGCGTGGCATATTTCGTAAAAAATGCGCCTTGGAATGGAGGCTTCGCCGTCTTTCGACTTGACGAGAAGAGGTTCGAACGGTTTGTGTGACACCACGAGCTGTGCACCCTCTTCCTCCTCCGCCTCCTCAGCCAGTTCGATGCACAGACTGAATGTCATCGATTTGAGTTCTCTGTATCCATCTTCAAACTCTTCAAATGCGTTTCTCAAATAAGTCACAATTCCCAGGATGAGAATGATCTTGGACAGTGTCGTTGCTGCATTTCGCAAAATGTCTATGAACATGAAGACACAGAACTGGCTCCCGATCACAACAAAGTCCCAGATCATGAGGTACAGAGCAAAGATGCCGAGCAGTTGTATCAAGAGAAGTACCGTCACCAACAAACACCTGGGCCAAGAACAGAGGAAAAGTTCCCTGAGCTGTTTTCTAATGTGGTTTGCCCAAACAGAGAAGCAAGGTAGAACGTGTAGAACAAGCAGTGCTGCAGTCAGCGGGAGCCACAAGATGATGAATATGTAGTCGAGTACTCTCATGTTGCTGTCACCCTTGCGCTGCCCACAAGTCAGGCCCCTGCACACCCATCGCCTCCACAACAACTTCCAAAACTGTCGCTTCGCCAAATTTGTCAACCGGGCCACCAAGTTCCGGTAAACCAACAATTCATACGTCCACAGCCTGCTTGGCTTTGGACTCTTTCGGAGAAGACTCATGTCCACTATGCGTTCCGGAAAAGGATCACCGAAAAACCTCAAGTCCCCATTGCAGTACAAGGTATTGGCGATGCTGTGCTTCTGCATCAGGACGGGAGACAACAGCAGGAAGTTGACGGCTGTGCACACCGCGGGCAGGACAAATGCCATGAACTTGAAAACCTTCATTTCTGAATGATTGTGACTTGAATCTTTGTCGTGAGAAAGCCTGAAACGAAAATGAAAAACTACGGTTTCTACCATCACAACGATCGAGCAAGAGAAAGATAAACGAATAAATTTCGGATTGTTGTTGCTGAAGCGTACCCACCAGTCAAACATTCTGTGTATCACAGACCCAAGCTGAAATCTGCAGATGGGTTCGTCCAGCAGGATGGGGTAGTACGTCATGTACATGAAGAAACCCATTCCGATAAACATCCACATCAGGTACAACACAACCAGTCGTCTCAATATCTGCGAAAGTAGCAACATTGCAGTCAGGGCCTTTGATATTGTGTCTTTTGTTTGTCAACAACTCCAACAGGTCTGATGCTCACCGCGAGCATGCGGTTGTCCACGTGGAAGAACAGCAGATAGGACACGATGATGTTCGGGTTCAGGTGGAACTCGGGATCGCTGTCCAGGTAGAGACGGTCGGGCAACTCGTTGTGGAAATCGATGCCTTCAGTTAGGACATCGGGAACACCACTTGTCGCAGCGTCACGGCCAGTTGTTTCTGGGATGTCTAATGTCCCGTTCATGTCAGCACCATGGCTGTGCAAATGGACAGAGTAAGCTTACGAGAGTGGAACAAAGTCGACGTTTGGATCTTGGTTCACAAACTTATCCAGGGCACAAATGTACCTGTGGACCAAGCCTTCCTTCTCTCGTTGTTCCTCCAGTTGGACCAGTCGTCCGTCGTAATCGACGTGAGCCAGCTTGAGGTTGTGCTTCTTGTCTTGGCTTTGCTTGGAGGACTCATCTGTCGCAACTTCACCTGGCAGCTCCTGTTTGAGTGTTTAAAATTGCAAGTTTTCAACTCAACGGTTTGCTTTTGTTTTCTCGTCGTAATAGCGGGGTTTTGTGTTTTCAGCTCAAACAAACCTGGAAAGGTTTGGGTACCCTCGGAAGACAAGAAATTAACAAAGGAAAGAAAAGCAGCAGCAGCGATATCACAACCAACGTCCATCTCTTGATCTTGAAGACTGAACCTGCAACGCAAACGGTCGAATATGTTTTGCTTCCCGAGAAATTTGTTCAATCGGTGCGCTGCAGGCTTTGTCGAAAGACAAAAACGTACAGATTTGACCCAACAGTTGGCCAGAACATCATGCTTTGCATTCATGAAAATATGAGGTTGATCTCATTTCAAAGAAAGACAAATGCAGGCCTCACTTGACGGTACGTGACACCGGAGAGATTCCTTGATTGATGTGGTTCCCTCCGTTTTCTTTTGCAGCGCCTCCTTCTCAAAGATATTTTTGGTGTCCGCCTCACAGCAATGTTTCAGCTCAAACGGGACTCCGGGACGGAGATCATCTGAAAATGACCGCAGTTCAAGCACAACGGCTGTTTTTCATATGTTGCCTGTGCGTGAAAGAATGAAGGGTAGAGAACGCGCGTTGGGTACCTGGGTCGTGGGACTCGCAGACCATGTCGAGCTTGTCGGAGTCTTCGATGGTCGCCTCGGCCTCCAGGTCCTCCATGAGCCAGCTGCTCGAGTGGTGGACGTGCGCAGCCATCACGTCGCTGAGCAGGTGGTGCTGAGGGCAAACAGATGCGAACCTGTAGCCTCGATGCAACGACAAGGTTCAGAGGATCCTTGGGGTCTCAAGCCCACTTCGACCTCTTTGTTTTCAACTGTCCTTCCAATTGAAAGCTCTGCAGACTTTGTCGTTGCCTTTCGATGGAATTCAGGAGGCAACACTTCGTGACCTCAACCGTCGACGGTGTCAAGTTTTGCCCAAGTGCACAACAGTACTCACGTTTTCTCCCTGCAGACATGGTGGAGCAACTTTTACGTTGAGGGGCAGTTTTGCTGACGGAGGAAGGTCATACAAACTGAAATTGAAGACGGTGCGTTCTCAGCCATCCGTAGTGAGTCTGACTGATTCAAAGTTGGGATGGGGAGCAGAATCGAGTTTCCACCGAAACACGCGCCCAAGAACGTGTTGACGAGATACATGTTTTCGCAAGTTTTGACTCCTTTCTGTTTTGAAGATATAGGCAGTGGTTGACCCTTTTCAAGTCTCTATTGGTCTGTTGGTCGACAAAACAAATTGGTGGTTCTTCACGCAAATCGCAATTTCAACTTTGTTTGCAAACTTTGTTCCTTGTGTTCAACCGTTGGGATCATATTCGGAAGGAGAACTTTTGAAATGTCCCTCGGTACTTGCAAACAAGCAAGGACCTCACGGAGAATTCACACGAACTGCAAATTGAGTGGAGCAAGTCAAAAAGATACGCACACAAGAAACAAGAAGTTCCGAGGCGGGAACCCTGATGGTCGCGGAAGTGGGGAGGAGTAGTATTAGGGCCCGTTACTTGGTGCACACTTTACGTTTATTGTTCATATTTTTCAGGTTTTTTCATCGAAAGAAAGAGAATTGTCTACATCTCGAATCACCTTCAGCT
>JAAUXT010004423.1_pt1 | contig 10912 bp, 9 predicted proteins | sample 7278171 | NCBI WGS metagenome assembly JAAUXT01 (sample SAMN14350112, study PRJNA611818) | marine sediment metagenome | isolation source: surface marine sediment (1.8m) | place: French Polynesia: Moorea | collected 2018-08 | reverse complement strand
TACAAGGGGGGGGACATAATGTGACAGGGACATCTTGGCCCATGCAGATGCCATATACTTTTGTACATTGGTGGACCATTTGAGCAGACCATTTGCCCCAGGCCAGCACCAATAGCCACCAGTAGCCCCCCACAGGGGGGAGTGGGATGTGACGTGATGGGGACATCTTCCCCAAAGTGGCATGTATACAAAAAAAATTTTTGGCACACCGCTAAGTGCTCTTCCCTGAAGGGACATTGCACAATGACGCATCCATGTTCGGTACAATTTTCTGAACAGTCTGACAATTACAAATTTATTGAAAGTAAAAGTAATTAAAAAGTAACTACAACAACTGAAGTTCGCCCTGATTATACAAGATGAAAGCACACAAATGCGCAAATATAATAAGACTTTGTTAACAAACACTAAAGGGAAACAGAAACACTGGATTGTCTTGTTCTTCTGTGTGCAGTAATATTTCCGAAGTTCTTGAGACAGCGTGATATGCGCATGACAATACATTCTCAAGATTAAATCCAAGAAAAGGATCAATTTAATCTACAGCGCATAAGGCGCCATTTATTGTGAAGTCCCTTGCCTGGTTTCCGCAGCCATCATTCAGTAAACAAGTATCCATTCGTTCTTATCTCAGAAAGAAACTTATTTTGACCATTCTTGTGTGATTTCAACTGGCAGAACATTGATGCAAATTGTTTTTTTAAGTTTGTGGAATGCATAAAAAAAGGAAAGACAGAGAAAGAGAAATGGAGCATATTGAGTGAAGAAGAAAAACATCACATTTATTTCTCTTGCAATTGAACTTGGCAAATTTTAATCTTAATATTTCTTTCTAACTTATCCTGACAGGGAGGTCTGCTGCATGTTGATATTGCATCAATACCTTTTGCTTGTTTGACCAAAAAATTACACAACAAGCCAAGACAGTTCAATGCATCCAAGGTCCATGACATGGATGCCTCCCCTGTGGACCTCATGTCAGACCAACAATAAAAGGTCTTTATTTCAAGATTTCAAGTGAACAACAACCAAAACACAAAATCTTATGAGGAGAGACCTTTTGGTGAGAGAGACAGGCATACCTGTCAAGTGATGTGTCACAGTATACATGCTTCCCCAAAATTTCACAACTGACAAATGTAAAAAATAAAATTGGGGGTACATTTTATAGATCAGAGTGCATTTCACAAATGGAAGGGGGGGGGGTTGCATACCATAAATGGGGTATGCATCCACAATTGGGGGGGCATTGCACAAATGTGGGGTGCATGCTACCAATGGGGGCTACATTGGACAAATGGGGGGTACATTCCACAAATTTGGGTGCATTCCATACATGGGGGGTGCATTGGACAAATGGGGGGTATGTGCCACAAATGAGGGGTGCATCTGTGAATGGGGGTGCATTGTGCAAATGGGGGGGTTTATTTCACAAATGGGGGGTGCATGCCACAAATAAGGGGTGCATCCAGAAATGTGGGGTGCATCCACAAATGGGGGGATGCATTGGACAAATGGGGGTATGTGCCACAAATGGGGGGTGCATACCATAAATGGGGCATTCCACAGATGGGGGGTGCACAGTCCAAATGAGGGAGCATTCCAGAAAGAGGTGCATACCACAAATGGGGGGTACATTGAATCAAGGGGTGGGGGTGCATTCCAGAAATGGGGGGACATTACCCAAATTGGGGGTTGCATTGAATGAATGGGGGTGCATTGCCCAAATGGGGGGTAGTGCTACAAATGCGGGGTGCATCCACAAATGGAGGTTGAATTGGACAAATGAGGGGTGCATTCTTCAAATGGGACCACAAATGCAGGGTGCAAGATCAAAATGCATGGACTTACCTGGTATGTTGCCCGTTTCCTGTCTGGAAATGCAAGATCGCTGCCCCCATGAGGGGGACTGGGCCCTGGACTTGGCATTGCCGTGACCTTTCCGCACTACCACCAAACTTTTGAACAAAACTTTTGAACAAGATGAACAGGAATTCCCCCCAGGAATGTGCCCCAAAAATAGGACCAAAAAAGCATACCACAAGTTACCACAAGTTACCCATTTCTGAAAAAAAGTGACCCTCCAAGAAAAAGACCTTTTGACAACAGTGACTTTCTTCCTGATTTCTACCTTCTGCATTTTTCAGGACAGGCAAGCAACTGACATATTTGGCACGTACTATGATGAGGGCAGGATAATCAGGGAGGCGGCTGCTGATCCGGTTTGGGATGTCTTGGATCGAGATTGCGTGACCAGTTGCCACGAAATAGCTTCCAAGACGGGTGGTATGTGCAAAGAATACGCTCTTTGGTATGTGAAAATCTGTGTTTTCCAACAAACTGTAAATACATCGTCATCTGGATCGCAATTTACGTTCAATATACAGCAAAAGTCCCAGCCACATATTTCCTGCCACCCTGCAGAAGGTCATGTGAAAAAGCAAACAGCCCAGCACTGGGTGTTGAATAATTCATCTTCCTATCATTCGGCTTTAGAGATGGAATTGGAAATCTCTGTGAAACATGTCATCCGTATCTCTCTGGCTGAGGCTCTGTGAATGCATGAATGCCGTGCGACTGAAAAAACGTTCAAAGTTCACGTCTTTCTCCTTTTCCCTTGCTCCATATGGCCAGTACAATTTGAACGAAGTCAAAACCTCCCTTCATTCTTGTGCTGGGGTTCATCGAATGAAGCGCAGGACATGCAGAGACTTCCAGCTCGATATTCCACACGTTGGCACACAAGGATAGAAATAATCTCTCAAATGCATGCTTGGACCTCTTTTGTGGTATTCTTTCAGGCAAACAACTCTACACTGAGTGTGGGTGTCTTCTGCTGGTCACACCGGAGCACAGCGAACGTCTGATGAATTGGAAACAAAATGCCCTAAAATCAGGGAAGGAAGTCACTGTTCTCGACAATGCGGACCTGAAACGACGTTACCCGTTCTTGAGCACTCCACCTTCCACTGTCGGCCTTCTGATGCTACGACAAGCTGGGCACATGAATCCAAGGCTCCTGGTCCGTGCGCAACAACAAATCGCTCGGGAGCATGGATGTAAAATACTTGACGACATCGTGAGTGACGTGTGCAGAACCGACCCCGAAAAGGTTGTTCTGACCACAGACTCCGGAAGAAAAATTACAGCGGGTAAAGTTCTGCTGGCGACTGGTGCGTTCACTGGATGCAGAAATCTCCTTCCAAAGGATGTTCGTCCAGCTATGGATTCAACCACAGAAACCGCCCTGAGAGTGAGCTGACGTTTGGCTTTTGAACGCGACATTTTCCCATTTCAACACACATACGAGTACGAGTGCGCATTGGCTCTTTGTGTCATTGAAACGTGAGCGTGTGTGTGTGTGTGTGTGTGTGTGTGTGTGTGTGTGTGTGTGTGTGCGTGTCACGACTTTTGGGTGTGTTTTCTCCTCAGGTGGAAATACCTCCAGAGATGCTGAGCAAATTCAGCGAGATGCCGTGCATGACTGGGGTGTTGGGCTACAGTCTTCCGCCAATCAAGTATCCGGACGGTAACAGCAAACTTTCAACAACGCCACTCGCGGTAGAAGTTCGCTGCTTTTGCAGACAACTCTCAGCTTCTTTTGTAGTCATTTCCGCACACGTCGAGGTACCCGACAGGGCCCTATTTCTCGAAAAAATGTGTGCAAATAGATGCGTGAAAAGTTGTGTGATTTTTTTCGCATAAAATTTTCTCATAGCTCAAGATTTGTAACACACTTTTTTAACCTATTTCTCAAAAAATGCCCTGTCAAAATGATATTTCAAGCAAAAGTAGGAACCTCAATCAAACTAAATTTGTACAAATATATATACAAGTCCATATCATTTCATAAATTTTTGCAGCCACAACGCAAAAAATGTAATTCCTGTGTTTACTTGAATTTACACACACATTTTCTAAAAGTGCATTTTTCAGCTATTTCTCAAACAAAATCACACATTTTTTCCCTGCATGCTTCTCAAGTGAGTCACACGAAAAAAGATATGTGACCTCTAGAGTGTGTGTAAGTCCCAGAAAAATTGCAGATCTTAAGTCTGGTTCAATACTACTTTCCTAAAACATCAAGATACAATATATTTGCATGGAACTCAGCCTCTAGAACCAAAGTTGAACATTTATTTTTGGCAAAGTAAGAGCCCCTCATAGAAATAAAATACCTGTAAGACCCCAACTTACAGGTATTTTGAGTACAATATTACTGGAGTAAATGTTGCTGGTGACACAAAGTTCCTACTTGTTATGTGTTTGTATATGCTGGAAAAACAAAGTCCAGGCTGAAAGATTTAGCAGTTATCATGGACTTGGTAGTTTTCACACTTTTAGAATTCCAAACCTCAATTTTCAACCAGGGTCAATCTCTTCAAAGAGTCAGAGTGTTCACCCAATTCACCAATAATATGGCTGGAAACAAATTATTTCTTTTTGGGCAACACAAGCCATTTCTTAAAAGTATTTACACACAATTTTTTGCCCAAATCCATTTTTCACATACTTTTCATGTAACTTTTCACATGACATGGGCACTTTTTAGGTGATTTGAGGAGGTTGCACCGTTTGGGAGCTCAAAGAGTGACCTGAACAGGGTGACCAAAACAAATCACCTACAGGCAGCATCTACCAAAAGTATGTGTACACTTGTTTTGTGGTCAAGATGAGAATCAATTTTGGGTCTTTTGGGCTTTTTTGGTTCAGTTTGGGTTGAGGATAATACACCAGGAAGGAAAATATAAACTTTGAATTTTGGGATTTTTCAGGTCAAAAACTTCAAATTTGGTCTGTGTCTCAGAAAGTATAAATATTTGGTGAAAGAAGTAGTTTGAAATGTATTATATTGTATGGGTGTTTGAATGGTGGCATTCAATTTTTGATTTTCAAAAATGTTTACATGGTTTTCAGGTGAGGTCAAAGTTTGGGTACAAATCTGGGATTTTGAGAAAGTTTTCCTCATAGATATTTGGCAAAGATTTTTAGCAAGCTTTATGTGCAATCAGGTGAGAAGTTTTAATATACAGATAATTTGGATAGATTTAACTATATTCTGAGTGATAAAAATAACCTAAATATTTATTAAAATTGATGATATGTATATCTGCTCATTTGTGTTTGAGGTCACTGTGTTTTGGTTGCTGTGTTTAGGTCACTGTGTTCAGGTCACTGTTTTTGTTGCTGTGTTTCTCAAATCACCAGGAGCTCCATGGAGCTATTTTTTCACAAATCTTTTTTTTTTTGAGAAATGCATGCAAAAAAGTGTGTCACTGCTCCAGATATGTGAAACTTTGTTTTGAGAAATAGCCAAAAAGAAGATGTGTGAAAAGTTATGCACTTTTCGCTGAACTTGCACATGTTTGTTCACGCATCTTTTTTTGAGAAGTAGGGCCCAGATATTATTAGAGAGTTTAAACAGCGGATTTCCGACGTTCAAACGTCATAACAGCAGTTCGGACGTTTGAACGTCGGTAATCCAACGTATCGTGAAACACACGTGATCGGATCGAAAATTGATAATTGATTACATAACATTTCAGCAATTTTACAGAAGGCATACTTGAGGCCACAGAATGGAATTAAATGCTCAGACTCAAACCTTCTGGCAACTATGCATTGGTATTTGCAAGCAGTATTTGGACATTTGCAATATTTAGCACACGTGTATTTTGCAAACATTGGGAACATTATGTCCACAAAAAAAATTGCTGAAAGGGTGGGATGTATTACTTGGTCAACTAACACACAGCAGATCTTGACCCTCTTTGGATACAAACTGCATAATACCCCACACAACAAATATCTGAAAACAGATCTGTATGCCAAACGTGCACAGGGTCTTCTGTTCAGAAAATCTGCAAAGTCAGAACCCTGGGCTCATCTACTATATTTTTCATTGCAAACTGTGCCACTTAATTCCTGTTTGCATGGCAAATAAACAGCACAGTGTAGAAACATAAGAGTGTTTCACAAAAAGAACCACTTTGTTTGGTGTAGTGATATTTTCTCGAGCAGCAGTTCACTCTCTGTTTCCTTTGCAGGAAAATACTACATCAAGCTGGGTCACTTCAAGGAGTACAACTTTGCTCTTCAACCCCGTGAGCTGCCATCCTGGTTCCGCGGGGAGTTTGACCCTCGGCGTGAAGCGGCCAAGGATCATCTGATGACCATGTTCAGGGAGATCTTTCCCGGTTTGTGACATCCTGTGGTTTTTCACCATCAGTTTTGTTTCTGAACGCAACACCTCAAAGTGAACCCAGGATCGAGTCGAGTGTGCACTGAACCCTTGGAGCCGCGGCATTCCAATGAGCCTGTCGTTCCAGAGAACCCAAGGCAGGTGGCTCAGTGAAACAAAAACTGTTCATCAGTTTCTTCTCTCCAGACACACCCATCAGGAAACATCAGTTCGATTTCTGCAGCACAGTGCCGACGAGCACCGGTCGTCCGTTCATCGACCTGATCCACCCCGCACTGGGCGTCGCACTCGGCGGCTGCGGCGTTGGCGCGAAATGTTCCGATGAAATCGGGAGGATCGCCGCAAGGTCCGTTTGAAAGCAAATCGAAGGATGGAGCCAGTGTGCTCATTGAAACATGCACTTGCCCATAAACAAACAAGTTTTATTTTGCCAGCACCTGTGTGCACGTAAATGCAACGTGTGCTGACACTGTGGAGTTCAGACAAAGTTTGCTGGGAATTCTTTGTTTCAGGTTGGTGACGAAAGGAAGTTGGGACTACGAGGATTTGCCTGCACACCTCTTCAAACTTCAATACAAGCAGGACGTGCACCATGGGAGCCATATGTAGACAGCGGCGATGACAAGACCTTCACAAGTTTTTTTGTTTTTCTTGTCCTTCTGACGATATTTTAGTTGCACTGACGTGCTGCAATATTCTGCCGATGTGTATGATCAGAAGTTCGCATTTAATTGAAACAAATAAATTGTGATTTTCCTCAGCACTTTCCGTAGTTCCGTGCAGTTCCGAGTATCTACGCGCTATCTGTGGTTTTTGACACACCCCACGCACTGCATGAGAAGGTCAATGGAATCAATTGTGTGGAGTCAACCACCTGTATCCTTCCAGGCTGATTGCGAACATGGCCATTCTCACTTTCATTGGATACAACCTCACACAAGCAAATATTTTAATTTCCCTGTTTTAACTCAACTTTATTCCTCCTTGACTCATCCTGCTCTCTTTGATGCTTTACTCAATTGTTTCTACTCTTGACTCTTGACTTTCACACCAAAAGTCAAATCTTCACATGAGACCCCCCCCCCCCCTTTGGCATCAATTTTTGAGCATCAAAATGGGATCTCACACGCGGGATCTTACGGTAAACGTGCTGAATCAGGGAAAATAATATGAGCACGACATTCCGTGGCTGAATATTTTTTACCATTTCCAAAAATGTTTCAATGAGGCCTCCCTGTCTGACCTGTCCACGGGGGGGGGGGTCTGGCTGGCATGGACACCTACTCACCCTCCACACATGGACTGGTTGTGTCCCGTCCTGGGTCCTGGGTACTTGTACGGAACCCTGAGACCTGAAAGCCCACCTGGGACCTGACCTGCCTGTGGGAAGAGACGGGTTTGAGTGAACACAAGAACACATTGCATTTATTAAGGCAAGCAGCTTGAGCTTTCTGAACACATTTGGGAGTGCTACACACGCAGGTTGTACGGACGCGGCCGCCTCGGTGTCTGAAGAAGCGCCGATCAACTGGTTGCAAGCAGCGTCTTCTGGCACCTGCTAGAGTGTGTGAACAAGAAGGCAACCGCCTGAAAAGCGCGCGGTCTGCTTCGGGCCAGTCAGTTTCTCGCATGGCCACAGTGCTGTGGCCACGGTTGAGTTGCCCCGGGGTAATCGCTGTTAGAAACAAAGCAGATGTCTCACAGGAAATATTCACTTCATGTTCAAAGTTCTCCTTTGTGAAGAACTCCATTGTTTTTGAAGAATATTTCAAGGACGCTGTTCGGTGCAGAGATCGATGAGCAACGCCAAGCACGTTCACGTTCTTTTTTCTTTCCAACTTTTGATATCATTTTTCTCCAACCTTTCTGGGCAACTATATTCCTTGACTTTTGTTTGCCTGTTCTCGAGTTGATCGATGTTCAGTCTTTTCCCAAATTGGATCAAGTGGAAACATTGAACACAGGCAGGTAAGGTAGGTGGGGGTGGCATGACCAACCCCCTCGGTGAGTCCTCCCTTGAAAGGGAGCCAAATCTGATATTGTGGGCCGACCAAAGGTTGGTCAGGGTGGAACGAATCCAAGGTGGGCACTGCCCAGGGGGTAGGACCTGGCACATTCTTGAGGAATGTCCAGGGTAGGGCCTATGCCTCGCCTGTCCCCCTCACAGCAGCTCCATGGCGTTCAATCACTCAAGCTATTGCCAGTTCTGACACAGGCTCACTCCATGCAGTTTGAAAAAGAATTGCTGTCAAGAAAACTCGAAAGACACAGTTGTGGTTGTAATGGCAGGGTTCTCTGATCCAACATCAATTTTCCACACAAACTCCATGACTTTTTTCATGCGTTTCAGATAAAATCTACGTGTTTTCACACGCGCCGACTGCCAACGCACGGGCGCTTGTAAAAAAATTCAATCACCCAACAGGCTGTCCAGCTGCAGACAGGCATAACACCTTGCCAAGGTGCAGTCTTCAACTGCGAACTTTTACAATAAATTTCACTGATTTTTTCCAGGTTTCAGGTGAAAAATCAAAGCAAGTCAAACTCACCAAGCCTTGTGCACACTTTCTCATGATTCGTGAGAACCATGTTTCTTGCTTGTCTATCAGATCCAAATGGTTTATTTTTTTCCACGGCTTCACAAAAGAGCGCTTGAACCTCAAGAAAATAATCTCGGAGCAGAAGAAGCAAATTGTTGGTGAAGAAATGAGGTAAAAACTTGTTATCGACGTCATTGTCTTCGCCTGAATCAACACCACGACAATTAATGTGTTTGCGATCATGGAGTTAATGAGCATACTGTACAATCAGACACCTGAAAATGACAACATTTTTCTTTGCAAACGAAAATAATATCCCACATTTATAATTGATTCGCATATGTACGTGTGACTCAAAATTGGATGAACAGAAAGCCGGTCCGAGGAAAAACACGTTCGTCACTTCACTGTCAACTGAGAACCAACCCTCAGAACTGAAAACCATGACGTCACAACAAGCACAACTTCAGGGAGTGATCGTGTAGCAGCAGGTGGCATGTTTTCCTGATCTGTTAACTTGATACCAAAACTAGTGCATCCGCGCACAAGTCAAAAGCTGCAAGACATCTGTTTGTGCAACATCCAATATATCACCACTGAACACAAAGCCACCAGCAGTACACATGTGTGTGATGTTTGCGCACAAGCTAAGTGCGTGGAAAATCTGCTTGGAAAATGAACTTTTTGCAGATTGTTTGACATCTGTTGAGTTCGGTCGGAAAGTCGAACTGCTGGCCAAAAGACAGGTGTCTTGACGTTCACTCTCCGGCTCGGCACGAAGGTTGTGGAATCCGCAAATGGGTTCCGCTTACAAGGACCTCTCCGACAGGAGCTTGGAGGAGCTGCCGATGCTGGACCTGACGGAGGATCTCTCGCAGGAGCCTCTGGAGCAGGAGACTCCGCTCAGGCCGAGAAGGGGCCGCCGGCGCGTGAGGAGGGGCTATGCCGGCGACGTGGACTCGGGCTGGTCCTGGGTCGTCCTTTTCTGCGCCTTTGTCATGTTCATGCTGGGCAACGGCGCTCAGTTCGCCTTCGGAATCATGTATTCGTCCATTAGAAGAAGTTTCAAAACGTCCAAAGCCACCACGTCCTGGATTTTGTTGCTGCAGAGAGGAACAGGCTCCGGTTTAGGTAAGACCATTTTCGTGAACAAACGCATGTGAACGCGTTCGTGGTCCCCAATTCACAAAACCAGGGCAAAATCATAAATCTCGCTGGATCCCGCGGCCAATTGTCAATTGCACAAGAGCAGGCTTGCCCAGTCCATCTGACAAAATCGGGGTTGCGTTCAAAATTGTCCACTATCATTTGGGACTCTGACCTATTTGGTGAACGTAACTTTCGAGCCTCCTGCCCTCCCTCAAGATTGTCTTTTGATTTGCACGTCCCATGCTCGTATTGGCATTGGCAATGAACAACAACTTCATTGGCGTTTTGTCGTGCATCCTTTGCCAGTCGCTTGAGATCTGGACCAGCTGGATGGATGATCTCACTCTGTCCGCAGAACGAATCGAGTCTGACTGGACTTGTACGAGTATTCATCATGCGCCTCAAATCAAGTTTTCCAGCTGATATCAAAACAGGTCCTCTGCAATCTTGGTGGGAAAACGTCGCCTACAATTTGGCCACTTCAGACACGAAACAGCCGGCACGGTGGGTCTCGGCTCTCGTGCACAAAGCAAGCTGCACATGCATGCAGCCAAGCAATAATCTAAAGTGTTCACCCACACGCGTGTGAAAATATGCAGTTTTCATTGCTGCTTTTTGTTCAAGATCCAATACAGCTGTACGCAGCCTGCGTTGGTCCTTTGACTGAATGTTTGCAATCACGGTCTGTCCGATGATTGGCAGGGGCACCTGCAAATGTACCCATATTTGGAACCTGGAAGCTGATGGAGATGGTTCTCAAGCACTATGTGGTGCACAACGCTCAGAGAAACACCTTGCGCACTTTCAACTCGTCATGCTTGGCAATTTCCAAAAGCCACAGGGTTCGTTTGGTGACGAACACACAACCTGCATGGGGTGACGACCCATGGCAAGTTCTGCCATCGCCTTTATATATACGAGGTTTGCTTTTTATATTTCCTTAATTTTGCGATGGCGTACCCATTGCTCAATTTTATCAAACCAAAACAACACTCCAACAAAGGTACTGTCAGTGTGCAAT
>JAAUXT010110595.1_pt1 | contig 10913 bp, 16 predicted proteins | sample 7278171 | NCBI WGS metagenome assembly JAAUXT01 (sample SAMN14350112, study PRJNA611818) | marine sediment metagenome | isolation source: surface marine sediment (1.8m) | place: French Polynesia: Moorea | collected 2018-08 | reverse complement strand
TGTATCACCTTTAGAAATTAGGACGCCTATTGTGCGCTAATTTGTCGAGACGGATGATCATCCTGATATTTGCATGCAAAGGGACGACAGCATTGCAAACCTCCTCGTATTGTTGACGTATTCAGTGGCTGTGATGTTTGTCAGCCGGGTTCACACGGGATGCGTCTTGCGTTGTGTCCCTGTTGAGGCCGATGGTTCGTGGGACATAGTTTCCTGTGGAAGGCCCAGCCTCATCGACTTGTTCAGGGATGCCACTCTTGACGTATCCACTGTGAACCTGGGCTTGGCTTGCTCTGCTTTGCTGTCAGTGAATCCACTCTGACACACCCGCCACACACTCGCTGTCAGACCGCGTTCACACCGCATGGCGCGTACTGCGTTGCGTGTTCCTGCAAGATCCACTGTGTCGCCAAGGAGCGAGGCAGCTCACCTTGAACAGGGGCGAAACGCAGACTGGTACAAGTTGCGTTGGCAGTGGGTGGAACGGTGGTTCCCACTGGTGGCGAAACAGAACAAACCGACTCAAAACGTGTGCTCAATGTACAATCCACATACAATATGTAAATATTCCCATATCTACGTGTGGCGTGGTCGTCCACCATCGGATCGTTCACACGTCATGGCAGCGGAAGGGTTCTGCTCAAAGGTTCGTCAGGTCAGGATCACGCAGGTTGTGTCAAGCATTGCGTCTCTGCACAAGTCACTGCGTTTGGTTGTGCTACGAACGCAATTAACGCGTGACGCATCCTGTGTAAAACAGACCTGAAGCGCGTGCGCACAGATGTGCAGTGCGCAATGTCACACACGAGTTGCCAATGTAGGGAATTTCCCATGAGTTTGGAGGCTCAATTGTCTCAAAAACTGCAAGCATTGTTTCCCGCTAAGTTTGTTCCATGACTGAGACACGCGTGCGTGTTGCGCAGAATCTCCCTCAGTTTGTGCATTGTTGCAGTATTCCTCACGTGGCGTTCCATGACACTTGTATCACAGCACGCCTCAAGGTGTTTCACGTCGGGTGCGTTGGGTGCTTCGTCCCCGTGAAAGTCATGGGGAGAGCACGCATGACGCACACAGTTTGAAGCAAGCCTTGGGTTTGAAAAATTATTCTCAGTAACCCCACCCAATTTGAACTCTGACAACTCAAACCATGTGACAGATTTCGAGCAGATATCTTGGACTTTTGGCACCTGCCCAAATGTGTTTTTTCCAATGCGAATTTGGCTTCTTTGGGTCCTTAAATCAGGAAAAGGGTGTTCCTATTCGGTGGCACCAGGTGTGTCAGAGGTGACGTTGTATGAATCCCTTCATATCACGGCACAGCACATCATATCATCGTCCCTGTCGGCTGATGTATCACGCACAGTATTACAGTGACACCGGTCTGTGGTTGTGTCTCACTCACCTCAGGTTCGTCAAACTCCAGGAAAAGCCCCATGAGTGCGAAGTTGGCTTCTGGACTTTCATGGTCCTGGGGTGTGTGAGTGTTTTTGCCCCATTGCCAGTAATTTTCAAGTCACATCACGTACCTTCTCGAGTGACCCTCGTGACTTTCCGTGAAGTCACAGTAACCAATCAGCGTGCGTTATTCACCGCCGTGCGTGACGTGCCTGTGCATACGAACGTGCACCGCGAACAAGGCACCTCGCACACTCGCTGTGCCAGTGTGAATCCAGCATTAAGACGCATGTTTTGTGGGTGACTTACTGAGGCAGAGTGAATGGACTGGATGTGAGAGAGTGAATGAAGCGTCTTTATTCACAGGATTATCCGTGTTGAAATGTGAAGTCACATTCCCTGATCATTGTTTTAACTTGTGTGCAGGATGCAACACACTGAGGCATCACACAAAATGTGGAAATCCACTGTTGAACCGGAGAAATCTTTCGGACTTTGTTGTAAACAAATATTTTACCAACTTACACATCAAAAAGTGTTGTCTTTTCATTTTGTATTCAAAAAGGGACATAAATCGAACTTGTGTCGTCCTGTTTGGGCCGGACAGGTGGGATGTGGTTTTGGTCCTGGAAATTCTCGTGCGCCATTTTCGTGTCTTTGCCGAGAATCGACGCGTTCCCATTTTTGGTACGTCTACAAAAAAGTGCTTAGCACCTGAGATACCTTTGGTGCTCGATAACTTTGCGTATTTCCCGGAGCACCAAACGCAATTGACAAATTTGACCAAAAAAGTTGTGCGTCGCACCTTCGGGTTGAGGACACAAGGTTCGCAAAAAGTGCGTTTTCAAGGACGGTTGAGGGAACCCTTCCAACTCTGACTGCGCCGTCGTTGTGCGGGGAAAAAGCGAGACTGCCTGGCTCGCGTCCTGGTCTGTTGCGCTTCAGTGCGATCACCGTGAATACCATCGTGTCGGGCCCATCAGTACTGTCGACAATTGCGGTGCCAATCATAACACCAGCTATTCGCCCAAGTGTAAAGTTGATCTTTTGGAGAACACTCGCCATTTTGCAGACGTCTCGAGCCACACAAAGAACAGAACGCAGGCAAGAGGTGAGAATTTGCTGTTGCGTCTGCGTCGTCATGTTGGGCGTTGCGTCGTGACGTCACTGGGACGCGTCGCGCACTGCGTCTGCAGGCGCTGCGGTGACTGTGCGACGTAGTGCTGATTGACTGGATGGGCATGTGTTGCTTTTGACATCAGAGGTTCACACGAAAGAAAGTCGCTAACTGACAGAAAAAGTTGTTCTTCAACAGTTCCTTGTTTGGGCAAAAAGTAGTTGATTCTCCATCATTTTCGTCTGTGTGTGGTATGAACGGGTTCTCGCTTCCAGGCCTGGCCTCACACGTTTGCCATGCTTTGTTCCACAGCTGCTTTGTGAATGCTGAGACCCTGCAGTGCGATTTCAGGATTTCACAGACCCACAACGACAACATGAAATCGGGTACGTCCCCGCAATGGGAACTCGAAGGGGCAATCGGATCCCTGTTCTCACTGCACTGACCTCACTTAAACTTTGAAGTTCACACGCATGACAAAACTTGGCCAGACAGTGTAAAGTTGGTGAGTCTGTACTTCAGCTCAAGCCCTGTTTGTCGTCCCCAGGTGTCTCAGACAAAACGACCACCAACGCCTCCTTCTGTTGTTGCAGTGTTTCTTCTGCTGTGCGCTGCGTGCTGCAGCCTCCCCGTCAGGGGGCGGGACGCCTGCGGGTCAGGGTGCCGCACCGTCCGCTCCGACACCCTGTACTGCAGGCCCAACGCCGAGCTGACTCAGGTCCCCGGGGACATCGGCTCAGGCGTCATCGACGTGGATCTCAGCTCCAACTGCATCCAGAGGATCGACGCCCAGAGTTTCGCGCACCTGTCCCGCCTCGAAATACTCAACCTAAGAAACAACAAAATTTCTGTCTTGGACAGGGGGGCCTTCAGTGGGTTATTGGGAGTTTCAGAACTTGACCTGTCTGAAAATGAACTGGCTGATGTTACTGACGGGGCGTTTCAACCCAGTTCATTCGGGAGGCTGAGCCTGGGGTTCAACAATCTGACGTCTCTGAGGCCTGGGATGTTCGATGGCCTCAGTATGACCAGGAACCTGTCCCTGCGCTACAACCACATCCACACCATCGCTCCAGGCACCTTCACAAGCATCAGGGGTCTCTACTCCCTGGACCTGCTGGGCAACAGGCTCACCGTGATCCAAGGCGCCATGTTTGCTGGCCTCGAAGACGTGACTCTGCTGGTTCTCTCGGATAACCGGATCCAGGTTCTGGAGAACGGGAGTTTCAGTTCTGTGGAGAGACTTGAGGTCCTGGATCTGCGCTTCAACAACATTTCCTCCCTAAATGGCTCCCTTACTGGACTCTGGGGTCTCAAGGAACTTTACCTGGGAGGGAACCAGATTGCTACCCTGGAGGAGGAGGATTTTTGGGGCACCAACGATGTTTCCCTCATGTGGGGAGACAATCCACTCACCTGCAACAAAAGCCTGTGCTGGTGAGTGCGTTTCGGCCGTTGGGGCCCCTCTGTCGTTCAAAACTGCTTGATGGGCCTCGAACGTCGTGTTCTTGTATAAGTTGCACGCACATCTAGGACATATCTAGCATTTTGGCTGTGGGCGCCCACACTCACTGCTCGGGGTCCGACCCATCATTGAACATGGTGCTTCGTCTGAGAGCCCACGTCAGATCATTCACGTTCTGCCTAGACAAACGGACCACGAGTGCATGCAGTGTAACGCGTTCTTGCACCTGTGTGTCACATTGCAGGTTGACTAGTTCGAGGATTGCTGTGGATGGTTCCCTGAGACAGTGTCTTCTCCGCATGTGTTCAGGTGAGGACGACGATGCACTGTGAGTTCACACTGCTGGAGCGGATCCAGGGGAGGGACTCTGGGATCACGGGTCTGGTTTCAGCACAGCTGTGCACATTGACCGGGTCACAGGACAACGTCCTTCGCTCTGATTTGCTTGCAGTTATTCTGTGTGGGTGAATTCGACAATTGATACGACACATGGATTTCGTTTACGTCAGATGGACCACGATTCTCAGATTTAACGTCCCTATTTCAGACGACGTCGGTCTGAAAGCCAGAATGATCGTGTGCGGCGTTGTCGTGGCCTTCGTCGCCATCGTCGGTCTCGTCGTGCACGTTTACTTGAGGTAAGTACAAGGTCACAAGGGTCAAGGATCAAAGGTCACAGGGGTCACAAGGGTTCACTTCGCCAAACGGATGTCCGATCGCACGAAAGATACTGCGCACGCGTTGCCTCACTCCAAATCAAGTCAGAGTGCACTGACTCGAGGTGATGTGTGACGGATCAAGGACCCAAGGCGTGGAGAACACGTTCGAGAGTTCGCGAGCTGGGGGTTCAAGAACGGACCCTGTGTCCCTTGGTTCTCGTGAAAAATGAATTGACTCGTTTTTGGCACTGCAGCGCAAACAATACCTGACTTTCTGTTTTCAAAGTTGACGCTGGGTCCTGCAACGAGTCTCCCAACCAGGCCGATGTTGCTTGCGCCACGGTTCCAGCGTGGCCTGGACTGTAAATCTTACGCTTACGTTGTTTTGCAGGAGGCAGGACATAGAACTGCAGCACGAGGAAAAACTGACAGAGCTCTGATTTTGCACATATTGAGCCGAAGCCTGAGACAGTCTGGAGTTTGTCACCCACTTCCCTGTTCCACGTGGCGTGGCGTGGGTCACGACGCGTCACGTGGTGCGTTCCACGTGAAAACAGCTGGAGCCTCACGTCTTCCAGCCCAAGCTGTGCATGCATACCACACTCTCTCCATGAAGACGCACCCAAGTGCGCACAGTGTGTTGACAGAAACACGACGAAGCCCGTATTTAATGCTCGACTTGGGGACAGTTGCGTCAGAAAAACTTCGTGGGTGAACACGCGTTGTTCGTCAACGTTTTGTGCAGAGATGTGACTCACAACGTGAGCCACCTGGCAGAATACTCCAGAAGCCCCTCGCCTCTTCATGCTCACCCATTCGCTTGTGCGTACGTTGTGGTGGGTAGATCCAGGAGTTTTGGGGCAGAATGTCCAGACACCCATTCGTCAACCCCCCGGCCCCCGCGCCCAAAAAGCTCACCACGACATTCAATTGTGCACTGCCATGTCGCACTGTCCAACACTTCTTTTTTTTTCAGCAAGATCCACTGCTCCTGGCAAAATCCCCAGATCGGTCATGCAGTTTGTGCCATGTTTGTTTGAACGATTCTAACCAAGGGATGAGTCTTTTAAGATAAAAAATAAATACTCCAAGGGCAAAACGCTTGTCACAAGTTGCTTCCTGCCGTGAAATGGGTTCCGCCGATGCAGGGTTGCGTCACGCAGGAACAGTGATGACCGCGAAGTTCAGCTGACACGATTGTCCCCTCTGCGTCAAAAGGTCACAACGCGCAAACAAATTTTCGGGTTATAATTTTCTGGCCTGGTTCACCTTGATTGGCACCTCCATCTTCGTGCCCTGATGCACTTGCAAAGTTGCGCCACCAAAATGGACCCAAATGGGAACTCGCGTGGAACAACGTGCATGTGCTGAAGACGGGCGGAAAACACTGCAGCCAGACTGGCTTCAATCTGAAGACTCATTCGGAGAGATTGTTGAACAGGTCTGTTTTGACTCAGGTGAGATTTGCACGAGGAAGAATCAAGTTAAAGTGGCAGTGATGTGCACCCATTCGGACACAGATGAGCGCATTCTTTGTTTGCAACAAAAATGTTGCGCATACTTGCTTGCTTTGCTGTATACGTAGTCTGCGAGCGCTCGTACAAGAAATTGAAACTCGGGTCTCTTGGCAGAGCTCTTCCTCTGACCCCATGCAGCCCGGATGCGTGTCACTGGTGATGATTCATATATACAGCGACAGACTTGCAACACAGTGAGGTAACCCAGATTTAGCTAGACTTTGCCCACATCAACGCAACAAACTGCCCGAGGGCACGCACCACTCAGTGTCGATTGACTCACCGACAACAGGACGCAACACGTGAATACATCACACACGAAACACCTGAGCTGAACCTATTGATCGTTTTGTATCCATTCCAAGCTTTGCTTCTCACTCCTTGCTCCTGTTTGATCCCAGGACTACAGAGGGAGGACCACGTAAACCAGACGAAGACGGTGTGAAACATCCGCCCTGGACTGTCAGACAATGAAAGGTACGTCACCAGAAGCGGAATCTGCGGTTTGCCTTGGACAGCATCCCTACATCTGTGCATGCGCACGTCATCGTGACATGTATGCCTGCAGTTCTCGTGCCCTGAATTGCACAGGAGGCACTGCATTTCCTATGCTTTGTGCCGGCTTCCTGAAGGGGCAGTATCCATGCAGGGGGTTGCTCGTCTCTGCAGAATCCACCCATTTGACCAAATCCAGGCTCTTGTGTGTTGTGTGTCCTTTCGCCGTGTTGAACCCATTTGCCATTTCTCCCTGACACAACAGACTCACGGTTGGTGAAAACTCTGACAACTGTGGCTGTTGGATTCTTTGTTTTCTGCAACAAAGACCGAATGAGAAGAAATCCCCTGCAGCTCGAAGCTCCCAGATTCCTCGGCTGACCTCACACAAATCATGGAAAACACAACAAAATTCACGTTGTGCTGCAGGCACAAAAGTTTTGTCCCGTTGACCTGACCGAACCCGGACCTGCATTGCACGCCTTGCCACACGTGCAGGTCTCTCACACGACGGTTCTTTCCTCCTCGCAGCTCGACAGGTCCTCCTCCTGCTGTGCCTGCAGGTCTCCCGCAGCGCTGCAGGACTGTTGGTGCACCAGTACGACCGGTCCGGGGAGGGCCTCACCGCCGTGCCGACCGACATCCCGTGGGACGCCGAAACCGTGATCCTGTCCTCCAACCTCATCACCGAGGTCCCCGCCGGCAGCTTCTCACACCTGCGGAACTGTGAATCACTCCGTCTGGACCACAATAAGATATCAGTGTTAGAAAGAGATGCCTTTGATGGATTAGAGGTATATTCTCTTGACTTGAGTTTCAATCTGTTGTCTAATATTTCTGAGAATGCATTCAGAGGACTGTCAGTTAACCACTTGGAAATGGATTCCAACAAGTTTACCATCCTGACTCATGAGATGTTCCAGGGTCTCGAAGTCCAAAGCAGCCTCTCCCTGGGGAACAACCAAATTCACACCATATCTGAAGGGGCTTTCCAAGGTGTCAAGGGTATAGGAGATCTTCATTTGTATATTTCCAACAACAAGCTGCAGAACCTCCACAGTGGAATGTTTCTTGACCTGGAATTGCGCCTTAGTTATTTGGAAGTCTCTGGAAACCAGATTGACAAACTGGAGTACAGGAGCCTCAGCTCTCTCGGGACCCTGGAGAGCCTGAACCTCGCCCGGAATAAGCTGGCTACCCTGGAGCCCGGGGCCCTCAGTGGACTCGGGCGACTCAGAACGCTGGACCTGGATGGGAATCAGATTGCCACGCTGCACGAGGAAGTGTTCTCGGGGTTGATCCGACTGAGATGGCTCCTGCTGGACGGAAACCCTCTCGTGTGCAACAGCAGCCTTTGCTGGTGAGTGGACGCCTGAAAGTGCTTGTTAAAAAACGTGGGGTTCGTTCAGGGTCGTTTCAGCCCCATCCCTTCTTTTCGGGTTGTCCTCTCTCCGTCCCATCCAGGACACTGGTCCCTGTGTGGGGAGTCACAGCAATGAAAATTAGATACCGAGGAAATTTTGTACCGAAAATATCCCCAGCAGGGTCGTGAACTGTGACGCCTTGTATCCCAAGCTCCGGCTGGAAATGCAGGTCAGGACCCCAACCTCTGGGCCACGTGGGCTGCAGTCAGGATTTGAACCAATCACTCTGTAGATTGAGGCCTCATGAATATGAAAGGAGACAACATGCCGCAAACGCGATGTACGACAAAAACTCCACCAGCCACGGACAAACCTTGTTTTCTCGTTTCGCAGGCTGAGGGACCAGACGAGGAGGCAGCTGTACGAGAACTTGAGTCCTACCGTGAAAAACTGCGTGGAGGGCAAGTGCTCAGGACCAGGTACGAGGCGCTGCGGAGGGGTTGGGAAGATCCGTGCACCACTGCTAACGTCACTCTTCCTTGGGCTTTTATTTTTTTGTGTCACCGTTCCGGCAATTGGGGCACAGGGTACACAAAGAAGCCGTCTCAAGAGGAGGGTTCACACGTTGTCCCCAAAACTCACCGCCTTGTGTCCAAGACGAGACAAGTTCCTCTTTCACTCCCGGTGAGCAGTGTCTTCTGTTCAATACGCGTTGCCCATGGGTCAAAGAACGCGTGAGAAAAGCTTCACCACAAAACTCACGTTGAGCATGTGTCTCGAAACATTACTCTTCAGGTGCAGATGCTTGCTGTTTTGGGGATATTCTGAAAGTTTACCTTGCCTCCCTGTCCCCACCCCCACCCCCGAGGGTGGGTCCCCTGACCTCATTGTACCTCTGGGTCTGCATACCATCACCATTTGCAGGTCCACACAACGCGCGTGTTACGGTCGGAGTGATTGTCACGATCGCGGTGGTCACGTTTCTCGTCTTTGCTGCCGTCTGTGTGTACCGGAGAAGGTGAGCCCAACGTACAGTGGTCCAAAAGGCGGATCTTGGAGGCTGGGGCTGGGGCTGGGGCTGGGGCTGGGGCTGGGGCTGGGGCTGGGGCTGGGGCTGGGGCCTGGGCCTGGGCCTGGGCCTGACCTTGAGCCTTTGTGTGGGCCTGAAGTCTGGGTCTGGCCCTGAAGGAAAGCCTGGGGCTGGGGCCGTGGCCGCTCAGATTCAGTTCGACAGTCATTTTGACTGAACATTTTGTTGTTACCAGTTGGGGTCTGCAGAACCTTGTTCACAAGATCTAAGATGCGGTGAAATGAAAGTCATCCGACAAATTTGACAATCAGCAATGTGGAATTGATCTTTCCGACAGTACAGCCTGTAGTTCGCTCTGGCTCCCAGGCGCCCTGCCCACTGGCCTGCAGAAAATAAGAAACACGTGGAAAAATGTAAGCAAACATTTTATTTCTTGGCAACAGCCAAGCCATGTTTGTTTTCCGTTTCCAGGAAGAGGAGTCAAGAAATGCAGCTGGAGCGAGGAAGCAGCCGTGGTAGTGTTGGGGGTATGTCATCTGAAGAACAGACTCGAACCCAGGGGGCAGCACCGCCTCCGATGTACCACACTCTGTCTGCAGCGGATCCAGGGGCGGAGGATCCAGAATCAGATCCAAGGAGCGAGGATCCAGGAACAGAGGACCCAAGAGCGGACGGTCCAGACACAGAGGGAGGGGTCCAGCCCCCACCGCGATACTCGCACGTTCAATCCGACGATCAGCCCCCTTCGTATCAACAGCTGTTCAAACAAACCTGAGACATCTCGCTTGTTGGTTTTTGCTCGTATACATATATAAACAGTGCTCAAAACACAGTTCATGAAGCCTGAAACAGGTTCTGTTTGCACTGTTTCTGTGACGGTGCACGGATGTGCTTTGCCTCAATACTTCGGACAAAATCTTTGTGAAGGGTTGCAAGTGATTGTGGAAGGACTTGAAGCAATGGCCATGCAGATGCAGAAGGGATATGAAAACATCTGGCACCTGTCACTCGTCAGAGCGACCTCATCCAGTTTGAGACTTTCCTTTGCTTTCGTCAGCCTGCAGTTCATTCGCAAAGCTGTGTGTCTGTTTGTGATAACTGAGCTTCAAGAAGTGAACGAGAGCTGCTGCCAGGGGCCCCACGATCCGCTTTGGTTCGTGTTGATCTCTGTATCAGGAGTTTTGTGGTGCAGTCCAACTCGGCAGACCTCAACAGGGTTTGAATCAGCCAGAATTCAAATGAGACATTCTCAGCAATTTCTGTTTGTCAGCTTGATGGTGGATTCACACAATCCGAGTTCAACATAGTGCTTTCACCCATTCACGTTTGAAAGCTGCTTCAGAAATCACCTCTGATGAACCAAAAACAGGAACACCCCGGTGATGTCTGGAACTCTTCAATACCGTACGTGCATGATTGTTAAGTATTTTTCTTTTACAAAAGAACGAAGTGTTCCCAGCTCCTTGGTTTGCAACTTCACAACTTTTTTCTGTTTTTGGCAATTGTGGTTCTGTCCAAAACTATATCTCTCCTTGGTTGTGTGTAGTGATATCACAAACACACTGGTTGGTATCTCGGGTGAGACTGCCCCCGACGGCGGGCATCACCCCATTTATTTTGTACACAGTGGTGCCATCTGTCCGGCAGTGGTTCTAATTCGCAGCTGGTGTGTCACACCACACTCCTCCCCCACTAGGGGGTGCAGCTCTTTTTGACCTTTGCAACCATTTTTAAATATTCTAAATATTTTTACAATAAATATTTACATACATTAGACAGGGAATAGATGCTTAATATCAAAATTCTGCTATTTTTCTGGAAATTACCCAGCATTCCTCCCCCCCCCCCAGGGGCTGGTCACGTGATCAAGG
>JAAUXT010054370.1_pt1 | contig 10913 bp, 11 predicted proteins | sample 7278171 | NCBI WGS metagenome assembly JAAUXT01 (sample SAMN14350112, study PRJNA611818) | marine sediment metagenome | isolation source: surface marine sediment (1.8m) | place: French Polynesia: Moorea | collected 2018-08 | reverse complement strand
TTCTAAATATTTTTACAATAAATATATAAATATATATTAGACAGGAAATAGATGCATAATATCAAAATTCTCCTATTTTGCTGGAAATTACCCAGCATCCCTCCCCCCACGGGGTGATCACATGACCCCTTGTGGTTCTGGCTCTCTCTTTGACTGTCATGGCGACCGGTGGTGCCAATGTTTCACAGTTAAGCCAAGAAGAATGTGACATTTTAAGTTTCTTACGTCAAAATGTGGCCCGGAAATTGGCCTTGGAGGCCCACACACAGGGGCTGCCACAGACCCACCCACAGGTCTTGAGGGCAGTCAGGGCCCATTTTAATTTGGGCCCAACTTCACACCGGGGCTTTGACAGGCTCGTCTGGTAAGTGGTTCTCCAGTCACTCCACATTGCACCCACGAATCCACAAGTCACCCAAGCAGTCAGTCGCTACTTCAACGTTGGACCAGCGCCACACCAGGTGTTTGATAACCTGGTGTGGCAGCTCGCACAAACTTTGCAGGTGAGTAAAATTCAAGTCACTCCACAAAATGGGAAAAATTGATGCAGTCGACTCTAAGGCCCGACACAAAGACAATTGATGGGAAGCGCATCTGCATGATCAAGGAATTGAGGAGGGGTTGGTCGCGGAGCAAAGGTTGTTGTGGGCGGAGTTGATGCAGTGACTGACACAACTTGTCAGATTTTTGCATCCTCATGTGCCGTGCACAGACATGCAGTTGCACACACATATATACCAGGATGTATCAACTGAAAGTGGCACTGTGCATGTTCAGTGTGTTTATCAATAGACACGGGTGGTTGTTCGAGACAATATCTGACTGGCCAATTATTTTGTCCTCCTCGGTGCAGACTGGCCAAGTGACTTCCCTGCTGAACATGCAGAGTAGATCTACAACGAGTCTACAGCATCTCATGCGTCTGCGCTGCACATAAATCACAAAAATATTTGCTTCAAGTTGACTCATCACAATCAGCACTTACCGCCCCAGCTTGCTTTGCAATTTCCACACCCACAGTGAAGTAATTTTGAAGGTCGTGATCCATTGAATTGTTTTCGGTGGGGGCTGACATCTTGGAAATGGCAAAACAAACCCCACATTTTGCTCTACTTGGCGAATTTCCAGTGCGCACGCGCGTGGACGTCGGCCAAAACACAAGATTTGATACATTTGTTTTGTAATTTTCGAGGGCCCTCATGTGTAAAGTTTCACAATAATTTGGGCAATCCAATGCAAAAATCTTTCCCTATGGCAAGGCATATGCCGGAAGTGCATGTGTGTTCCCAGGTGGGTGTGTTTTGGAGCTGATTGTTGGGTGCTGTATTTATCGCCCTTTATCGGGAGACTGGGACCAACAACCAATGTTGTGACTTCACGAGAGTGCCCCTGGCATTGTGTCGTGTGGTGAGTTGCACCCGAAACTGGGGGGGGGGTCACACAGGTTTCTTTTCAGCCACTGGTAAAATTCGCGCCACCGGGGCAGTCTCACCTGAGATACCAACCAGTGTGTTTGTGATATCACTACAATAGACATCCTGAGCTTTCTTCGCCAGAATATCGCACAAAAATTGGCCCTTGAGGCCCACAGGCAAGGGAGGCCCAAAACCCACCCCCGAGTGGTACAGGCAACGGTGGCCCACTTTAATTTGGGGCCCACAAGTCACCAAAACTTCAATCGGTTGGTGTGGGCAGTCGCCCACGGTCAGTAAAACAGGTGAGTGGTTCGCGAGTCACTCCACATTCAACTTTTCCATGATGTGGTGAAACCAAGGGGGGGGGGTCACTGCATCACAGAAAATTTTGGTTGCCCTCTGAAGGCAGCCAAAATTTTCCATGAGAGAGTGACCCTCACTATATCATGGAAAATGTCAGCCACATGGGGGTCACACAGATTTTTTTCTGGGGGTGGCCCAAATTTTCCATGACGTAGTGACCCCCCCCCCTCCCCATTTTGAGGTGTGGACAGACAGACGAATACCGGTCACTTGAGTCGCGCTCGCTACGAAAGATGTGCTCACGAACTCAGTCTGCTTCACAGCAACACCTGACAATCTGTTTTCGACCCGTGCTTCATGAACAACAACTGAACCCTTCGATTTCTTCCAGTTAATTGCTGAGAATGAGCAATTGCGGCAAAAACTGAAAAAGATGAAACAACATAATGCTGAACTATGGCGACAGATCAATGACTACAGAGAAAAGCAGCGAATGGACGCCATGATGAAACAGTTCGTCACCACCAGAAAGTAAATATTTTTGACTCGATAAGGAATCTTTACTCGAATGCTCAAAGATGATGTGCGAAAACACAACACTCGTCTTTCACTTCGACGCTTCAATTGCAATTGACTTAATACTCGTAGTGTGCAAAGAAAATGGGCGAACGGTTCAGCCTGTGCATGCCATACTGATCGAAAGAAGTGAGATACTCGTCTGCCTCGTACGAGTTCCATCGTTTCACTGCCAGCAAATCCAATGAGAAAGCAGTTGTTGCGGAGAGGGGACGGTGAAACAAGACTTGTTCAAGTCCGTTTTGATTTTGGTCTTGTTTGTTCCCAGAAGTTCGTCAATGACATGTTCACCTCAACTGCATGGCTGCATGGAGATCGAAGGAAGTTTCTTGGGCCACATGAGCACAGATTTTGTTTTGCTTTGCAGCATGGAAGTACAGACTGATCCCCAGAGATCAATGATGGCGAATCTTCAGCAGCAATATCAACAGCAGCAGCAACAGAGAAAGAACATGGTTCTGCAAGAAAATGAAAAGCTCAGCAAGTACGTCGTGTGAAAACGAACTGCTTTGGACTCATTGAACAGCCTGCGCCCCGCTTGAAATTTCCGAACGTGGCCACACTACACTCGTGGCATTTTGCCGCCTGATCGAATGCTAGGGCCACACTGGGCCTTGTTTTCCGCATTATGCATGCAATATCTTTGCATGTTTTCTTTCAAGACAACAAAGGTCGAAGTGGCAAAACACGTTTTGTCCGATAGGGTGGCAACATGTCTGTCATGACACGATGTTTACCCACGTGGGTGGTGTTTTGCTTCTTGATTGGGCAGCATTGGTGTGAAAGACGCCTCTCTCAATTCATGCATCCTCTTTGCAGAAAACACCTGCGATCGATACTGATTTGTTGTCACCCATTCCATCACACCACTATTTTGTGCCCGTTTCCCCTTGCGACAGCAATGATTACGATTGAAATTTCCTTTTTTCAGCCACTTTTTGGGGTCATTGCCAATGCCGAATTTGCTGAGAAACAACGTCACCAGCTAAAATTTGCCCTCGCTTGTGCAAGTTATCTCGTGACTGTGCGGTGTGTTCTTGTTTTGCAGAGTGATGCTGATGCACAGGAACTTGATGTCGAGGTATGAAAAGGAATTGAAAACCAACGTGGGACACGTCGAAACGATCACAACTCTGAACGTAAGATGTTGAGCTGTATTTTAAAGCGCGCGGTCCGACTCTGCCGAGAGGACGCGCGCTTATTATAGTCACACAGAGTCTGTGTGTGGTCACTTTTGGTTGAGTTGGGCTCAACCAGGGGGATGGGGTCAACTCAACCATGCCTAAAAATGATGTTTATGGCATTTTAATAAGTACCTTTCATTTTTGGCATGGTTGAGTTACCCCCCTACCCCCACCCCTTGTGGTTGAGTTGGGCCAACTCAACCAAATTTTCAAAATTTTCTGAAATGTCCCAAAAATGATTTTGGTGAAGTTTCGTGATGGTTAAGTTGCACCCCCACCCCCATACCCCCCCCACGAGTTGAGTTTGGCCAACTCAACCAAATTTTTCTAAAATGTCCCAAAACTGATCTTGGTGAAGTTTTGCAACAGTTGAGTTGCCCTCCAGGGGGTAACTCAACCATGGCCATAGCACTGTGGCCATGCAAGAAACTGACTGGCCCGAAGCAGACCGCGTGCTTTTCAGGCGGTAGCCTTCTTGTTATGCGTTGATTTGCCGGAGTGTCGGCGCGTGCAATTGTTGCACTTTTCTGTTGGTCTCATTTTGTCAGAGGTCCAGGAGTGCCTGTTCACAGTTGCGTCATTGTGGCGGCCGTCTCTTGTGACAGTGTCCCCACCGTGACCGATGAACCACACAGTGACAAATATTTGTGCAAGGAACATGACTTGAAGACAGATCCTGCTTACTTTCATCGCCCCCTCAATTCGCAGAACCCCAATTGAGAAAGCGTTGTTGGTTTCCAGAAATCTGCTGCGGATCTGTGTTGAGTGTGCGGGAACCCTCACAATGTGGGATGGGGCGAGGCGGGGTCTGGAACACCTCCCTGCTCTCCCCTCTCAAACAAGTTTGAACTGTGGTGGATTTATAAGGGTGATAGGTTGACAGGTTTGTGTGTGTGTGTGTGTGTGTGTGTGTGTGTGTGTGTGTGTGTGTGTGTGTAGGGGGGGGGGAAGTTTGGGTGGGGTAACCCAGCCCCTTGACAAAAGTTGGACTCGAAACAAATCAAAATCGGAAAAAATTGGGGTCTTAGCCGTATGACTGAGCCTGGGTTTTGCACCTGTGTTCCGAGAAAAGCTGAGGTTTCGCGGTCTTCGGGGATGGAGACCACTGTGTGATTACCTGCTCCTCCACACAGATCACAGGGTCATCACCCGTCTCGTTTCCTCCTGCTGCCTCTTCCAATTGTTCGAGGCACTACAAGTTCGTTTGCATCGACTTCTCGGTGTTTGCTGTTCTGTAGTTTCCCCAGTTGAAATTTAACGGGGGAAATTTTGCACACGAAGTCTCACAGGACTGCTGTGCCCAATTGTGCGCAGAAACCTCCGTTCAACCAATTTTGTCCCTGTCCAGGGCAGACCCAACGCAGTGAACGGAGCACTAACCTCGCCCAAGACACAAGCACGGTCGTGTTCAGTGGCCGTGCTTTCAGGTGTAGGTTTCCTCAGGGGTCGGCACGCCGAAAGCACTTGCACACATCAGCAACGTTTCAGCGTTGTTTGCCTTTGCAGTTGAAGGTGAATGAGTTGGAGCAGAAGTTGAAAGAATCTCAGATTCATGTACATCAGCTGGAGGCACAACATGCAAGAAGGTCGAAAAGCAAACAACAATCAGGTAAAAGTTGGTGAAAAAGAACTTGTTTTTCAAGCTATGTTCCCGAGTATGACACTTGATGTTTCGATTCGATGCGAACAAACACGAAGTTGACAGTGCTGATTCTTGACAAGCAACACGTTGGAATACGTTGCAGTTGATTGGATGTCATCGGATGAAGAGCAAGAGATGTCGCAGCTGCGGCGTCAGATTCGTGATCTTCAGAAACAGAAGGATCGACTGTCAGCAGACAAATGCAAACTGAAAGAAGAACTGGAAGGACTCGACCACGCAAGTGTTGTGCGATTAGCATCCAAACCGTTGTTCCGGGAGTCCTGTGTAACAAAGCTGTGTTAAACCGGACCACTCTATTTTGCAGGGTTTCTTTGAAGAAGTGGAAGACTTGAAGTTTGCGTTGCAACAGTCTGCTCTCTTGAATCAAGAGTATGAGAGGGCACTGAATACATTGTGTTCAAGATTTGGTATTCCTTTCCCGAATCCAAAAGGCAAGATTTTGGATTCAAAATAAGGGTGCAGATGTTTGTTGTGTCGGTTATGTTGCTTGAATTTCATTTCGTTCAGCCAACCCTTCAGATGCCGTCCAGTGAACAAGAGAACCCGTGTAACACCTGCTGTGTCCAAATTTGGTGAGCATAAAAGGTGCAAGTCCGACCCATGTGGACGAGGTGTTGCGTACAATGTTGTGAAGATGCAGCGCCTGCGCTTTTCGTTTCTCTTCGGTGTTCGCAACAATTGTGCTTGCAACCGACGTTCATGGACACTGCGCGTCCTCTCCTCGTGTTTTTGTTCACGGTGTTACGGGTACGTTTGATCAGATGTTGGGTATCCTGTTCTCATTCTCAAAGGGACCGTACGCGACGAAAGAAACATTCTGCACGTGTGAATAGACAGCATTTCCAAGGGCATTGGAACAGGCCACAGACCACAACGCACATGTGTCCCATTGCGACTCAATGGGGTTCACGCAGTTGATATCGAAACTTTGTTCAAGTTAAATTGTTTCCCTATTGCAATTTCTTGCACGTTTGTTCTTGGCATTCCGCAATTTCTTCTGGCGCCTTTGGGTGAAGAAACATCCGTCTTCGGAAGAGTCGCTGCTTTGTCCGACATTTCTCTCCAGAGAATGAATACATTTCGAAATCTCACAAAAGTTTGTAAATTTTAGAGTTCGCAAAAATGAGACTTGTAGTCCGCATGGCTTTTCTATTCTGTGATAAATTGTACATATCAGTGAGGATTTTTGGTCTTGCTTCGTTCCACAATCTTGCTGTAACTGGCAAAGTGGTCAAGAGAACAACAAACAGGTCGCGTTCGCCAGGTTTATTTGTCAAGCTGCATATGTTCGTCACATTTTGAGATCTCTGGTCATTCGTGTACATCTCTGTCCAAAATCACCTCACTTCGAGCACATATCCTGCGACTAGAATCGACATGTTTTGCAAAAAGTGCACAAAATTCTAACTTTGTTCAGTTCATGCTGAACAGAGCAAGTTCCAGTGATTTTCCTATCTCGTCGTTGAGTGCATGGTGGCTCTTTGAAGAATCAAGGTGAAGAAACGTTCAAATGCACTTTGATACGAACAGATAAAACTGGAGAAACAATGCAGTTACAAAAGAAAAGGCAATAAACGCCCGTGATAAACAACAACTCTGCGACTGAGCATAAAGTATTGATTACACCTCAGATCAAGTTTGGTTAATACCACTCGTCAACAAAGATGTACTTTGAAATTTGGCCAGATGACACGAACGTGAACCGCAATATCCTTCAGGTTGTTTTTTTCTCTTTCAAACGGCGAGCGGAGTCCGTCTCAAAGTCACAATGTTTGAGTGTTTGTCCCAAACCAGCGAAAGGAACATTATTCACAGCGGACCATCGTGGCGAGTAAAAACAGATCCCACTCTGCTGAATTCCAAACATTTGTCTCTACCAATTGTCTCGACTCGTGCTCACTCGTACTTTTCCCCGAATATGCCGAACGTGTGTGATCCATCGCCTGTGCGCAAGCGTCGTTTCTCCACAACGTCCGCGCTCGGTCGTTTGCGTTCCGTCACCTGACCCAAGCGGGTCATCAGATCGATAAAGAGCGTTGTGATGTTTAACCTCCACCCAAACTCACTGGTTCGGTAGTCGCTTGGATATGTGTGGTGGTAGTTGTGAAAACCTTCGCCCACGGCACTCATTGTGACGAGGAGATTCTCGGACGGGTTGATGTGGCGGTCGTATGGTCGGTTCCCCCATATGTGAGCAGCGCTATTGACGAGCCACGTCGCGTTGAGGGTGAGGACGTAGCGCAAAAAGGAACACACGAACAAAGCGTTCCACAGGTTCTCCCCCCAGAAGTACCAAGGCACGACAGCAGGAATCACGAAGCACATCAGTACCACGGACGGCCTGTACACCCTGGTAACAAAAGAGAACAGTCAGTCATCTTCCAGCTTCAAGGAGTGGCGTACACAAAAGAAAATCCTGTCTATTGGCACATGAGAAGTTGAGCATTACTTTCTCTGAATGACGCAGACAGGGTCTCGGTGGAGATCGCTGATGTCGATCGTCTTTCCCCGTTTCTTCACATCGGGGTGTTTGCGCACAAGCAGCCAGCCGATGTGAGCGAAGAAGAACCCGCGCTTGGCATTGTGTGGATCGGCCTCCGTCTCCGAGTATTTGTGGTGCACACGATGGTCCCGGGCCCACTCTATGATGTCATTCTGAAAGAACAGTTTGAAATTCAGACTGAATCACCACAGTTGAAACCTAGAAGCTGGCACAAATCGAATAGTGCAAGCAAATCCAATTCTATCTTGATACCTTTCGGTTCACAAAAGCACACATCGACAGAATTTTCACCAAAAGTCCTCTCATTCACAATCATCAGAACGTTTGATGGAACAGAGCATCACAACAACCCACTGGGAATCTGATGTATTTTACCAAATTGAACGCCACAATGAGGTTCGCGCGACCTCTGTAAACACGTGCCATAAAAGCTTCATCAATCGATGCCTATCAATAATGCAACCAACAACACTCATCATGTACCTCATCGGGCCAAAGGACGCTTTCACAAGTTGTTCTCTGTGATCAACAAGGAATTTCCGCACACGCGTGTGCCTATCTGACCAGACAAGTCAAAGTTCAAAGTTTGATGTTGACCTTGTGATTCCAATTTCCAGACGATCTTCAAAAATGTGACCTGTGAGCAATCATCCAGAAATGCCTCCTTGTGCAAAATATCTTTCTCAGCCCGAAACAAAAACCCTTCTTGTCATGCTGTGCTGGTCAAGTGCGAGATCACAAGCACGGATTCCAGAAACAATTGGGCAAGCTCACTGGGTAATAACTTGCGCTTGTACGAATTTGAGTGCGAGAAACAGAGCGGGAGAAAGCGAAAACGGAGGGAACCAGCCTTGCACCGCGTCTACTTTCTCGACGATGCAACTCGACAACAATTTTCTGGCCACCTTCACAAGAACAAACTGTTATCAAGATAATTTTATTCCAGGATGTCTGTGGTCGCTTGCGATGCCAAAATGTTTATTTTTTCTATACCTGGCACGCCATTGAATTCCACGTCGCCAACAGGATCCTGAGCGGCAATTTCGCCTTGTAGGACCGGTGCGCCCAGAGACGATGTGCTCCCGCAGTGACACCCATACTCGACATCAAGTAACACAGAGCGCCTGAAAACACAACAGAGGACAAGACTAAAATCTGAAACTGGCCTTTTTTGACCGGACCAAACATTCACCAAGCAGAGAAAATATTCAAAATGTTTCTCTTTTTCTGGCGCTTTCGCGCGCAGCATTTTGTTGTCAGTACAAATGCAGTTTTCAACAATGATCCTGCAGAAAATGTCTGAAACGTCAAAGGCACACACAGTGTTTACACCCACAAAGAAATGAATTTTTTTCAGTCTTCAAATGGATACGTTCTGGACTCATGCAGTCTGCAAAAATATTTTACAAAAGAATTTCATTCTGTCGTTCTTGAAAAGCCAGCAAGAAACCGACCTGACAAAGTCGAACTCCAGAATGAAAATTGACTGAGCATCTCACCCCAAATAAGAGTGGAAGGCTTGCAGCAGAACATGCAATACACTCCGTACAGCGCAGCTAGGTGCAGATATCCCATGACGAAGACATTCCTCCACACGATTCGAGTCGGTGGCCGCTTTGCTTCTTGAGGTGGAACCACAGGTTCCACAAATGAAGGCTCTTCATCCAGCAAAGGCACCGGTTCAGCTCCAAAATTTTTGGGCGGCATGACTTTCACTTCTGCTGTGATCTCTTCACTTGCTGAAAACAAAAACATCCGAACTTAATCTGGAGATTGAGAGAAAAAAATAGCACATTGCACACAACACAACTTTACAGTGGCGATGTGTGCCTTCTTGAACCAAGTCGCGACCCCCCCCCCCACCCCCCTCCCGCACCTTTGCTTTGCAGCGAAGGTTGCCCCCATGGACAAATTCAGCCCCTCTCCCCGAATTCCCGCCCCCTTCCCAAGCTTTGTTCCCCAGGAAGTTCTTGTGCACCTCAACGTCCCGTTTGTCACGAAACTTGTGTTTGAGTACTTGTCGTGTTGATTGTGAATTTTACCGGAGGAATTCAATGATTGCGTCGGCTTGACAAGACAACAAATCTTGGAAGTCTCAACAAAGTTGTCATCGATCTCCGCAAAAATGTGAAAGCAACAAAAACATTTCAACAAGCAAAAACATACAAGAGGCTGAAAGATTCCTGCACTGAAAATCACAACGCGTCTTTGTTGGAAATGAGTAGATCCAGATCAAATACGAGTATAACACTCACAACAAACGAAGTCCTCAACGGATTTGCCGAATTCGTGAATGACAATCCTGAAAGTCGCATTCAACAAACCTGACAACCAAAATGCTCTCTGTTCACAGGAAAATTGTTCTGTTTGCCTCACCTGCATCCGAGCACAAGAGCGATTATATATCTTGAGTTGTGAAGAAGTTCTCCCCGCTTTTCAGTCAGCAGATCTGGTTGAGATAAGGCCACGTCGTCGGTGATGTCACACAGAACAAAGGTTTTCAACTTTCCGTTCATCCGTTGCAGAATGCTCTTTCACTGGACGAGTTGTGTGACTCAATGGCTCGAAGGTCAGTGCACCAAACATCTTTATTCATGAATTCCCGATTTCTAGTGCACTCTCACGTGTCGCGTGATGTTTTGGTTTGGTGGAACGATGGTTTACAGTTTCAATGCGGTAGACTACTGATACCTGCTCCTACTGATGCGGTAGAAAAATACCTCCATGGAGCTCGGCGGTGATTCGAACTTGAAAATTCAAAAATTTTGCGTCAGCCATTATTAGGGCCGCCAGACCGCGGTCACCAAAATAGCGGGTGCGCATGTGGGTCAGGTGATCTCAAGACCATATCCAGAAGATTGCATTTTTAGGTGATTTGAGGTGGGTTGCACGATTTGAGCTCAAATGAGCCAAATCGGTGCGAGCCAAATCAAAGCACCTACAGGCAGCATCTTCCAAAAGTATGTGTACAGCAGTTTCATAGTCAAGATGAGGATTGATTTGGGATCTTTTGGGCTCTTGTGGTTCATTTTGGGTTGGGGATAATGCACAAGGAAGGAATTTGTCAAATTTGAATTTTGGGGTTTCTGAGGTCAAAAAGGTCAAATTTAGAAGTGTAGAAAAAATGGGGTGTGAATGTAAAAATGTCTCTGTATCTCAGAAGGCACAAATATTTGGTGAAAGAAGTATATTGATGAAATGTAGTGTATTGTATGGGGGTTTGAGAGGTAGCATTCAATTTTTGATTTTTGAAAAATTTTATATGTTTT
>JAAUXT010027105.1_pt1 | contig 10914 bp, 12 predicted proteins | sample 7278171 | NCBI WGS metagenome assembly JAAUXT01 (sample SAMN14350112, study PRJNA611818) | marine sediment metagenome | isolation source: surface marine sediment (1.8m) | place: French Polynesia: Moorea | collected 2018-08 | reverse complement strand
TGTGCCCAGCTTAGGATAGTGGCTCCATCTAGGGAATGATATGATTGGCTGTGGCTGTTGCTGTGGCTATGGCAGTACTTAGGGGGTGGTCATGGTAAATATATATAACAGTAGAACTGGTTGTGTGGAGGGTTGAGAGATCAATCCCATCTTTGCAGCCACGGCGGAAATAATCTTTAAACCATCCTGAACCATTGGCAGTTTGATCTGGAGTTGTTTTTTGTGCAAACACAAGAAAAGAGATTCACCCCTGTTGACAAAGAAAAAAAAAAAAAAAACACTCGTACGGCCAGTGCACCTATATGGTTTTGGATGATTTGTGGAGGTTGCGCTGTTAGGGAGCTCAAGGAGCAACCTAAACGGGGTGACCTAAACAAATCACCTGCAGGCAGCATCAACCAAAAGTATGTATACACCTATTTCATGGTCAATATGATGATCAATTCAGGGTCTTTCAGGCTTTTTGGCTCAATTTGGGTGGTGGATAATGCACCAGGAAGGAAAATATAAAGTTTTACTTTTTGGGTTCTTTAGGTCAAACAGTTCAAGTTTAAACAATTTGGGATATGCTTGGACAAATTGGTCTGTATCTCAGAAACTATAAATATTTGGTGAAAGAAGTATATAGATGAAATGTATTATATTATATGGGTGTTTGAATAGTAGTATTCAATTTTTGATTTTCAAAACAATTTAAATAGTTATCAGGTGAGGTCAAAGTTTGGGTAAAAATTTAGGATTTTAAGAAAGTTTTCCTCATAGATATTTTGCAAATATTTTAGTGAGTGTTATATGCAATCAGGTGAGAAGTTTGAACAAATAGATAATTTGGATAGATTTAGCTGCATTCTGAGTGATAAAAATAACACAATTGTTTGTTTAAATTGATAATTTGTATGTCTGCTTATTTGTATTCAGGTCACTGTGTTTAGGTTGCTGTGTTAAGGTTGCTGTGTTCAGGTCATTGTGTTCAGGTCACTGTGTTTAGGTCACTGTGTTTTGGTCGCTGTGTTTATGTTGCTGTGTTTAGGTCACTGTGTTTCAGTGGCTGTGTTTCTCAAATCACCGGGAGCTCCATGGAGCTATTTTTAGGTGATTTGAGGAGCTTGGTCCGATTTGTGAGCTTTTGGAAAAAGCGAGTGAAATTGGATCTAGCGAAATCAAATCACCTATAGGCAGGGTCTTCCAAAAGTATTCTTAAATTATGGTTTTGTACAGCTAAATTGAACAGTTTCACAAACCAAGAATGCATGAGCAAGAGTTTTGAGTTCACTTTGTGCATGTTTGTGTGGAGTTCCCATATTTCATATTGTTGTTCACACCACAGTTCACACACCCTCTTTCCTCCACAGATCAGGCTTGTGTTCATTTGTAGCCTCCTGTGCAGAGTCAAGCTCGGGCTTAGTACTGCTCTGACGGTGAGTTCCTTTTGTATTTTGTCCAAGAAGAAGCTTGTTCAGATGGGAAATGTTCAGATGTCAAGTCATCCACAGAAGTTCAAGGCCCAAAATTAAGACACCTGTGGTTGGATATGCACAACCCGTTTGTCCTGATCGCTGAAACTGCCCCTGACCTTCTCACCTTGCGCAGGAAGCAGAGCGAGCCCCGAAAGACCACCAGTGTCAGGGCAAAACCAGGAAAAAAATGTCTTGAAGTTTCTGTACTTTGCAGAGTTGTCGGCCCCCCAACCCAACTCGAGAGTAACGTGATAGGACGACCCAGGATTCCCTGTGACGTCAAGGACTATTTTTAGAAATAAAATGGCGCTGGAGGGATTTTACGAAGTGGACAGTGGACACAGCGAAAATGATCTGAAATGAAGGATATCTCTCTAATGGTGAGTTATGGAGCTCAAGAAACTATATCTCAACCATCGAAACCTTTTGCTTTGTTCCTGAGGTAAGAAGTAAGCGACAAACGTGGGAAATGAACCAGGAGAGTCCAAAACGATGCCAGCTTCTTGTCAAAATCGTCCAAATTCGCACATCTGTATGGTTGAACAAAATTTTCAAACCCGTTTTTGAAATTCGTATGTGCTGGTAGGTGCGAAGCTGATTGTTACCACTATAGATAGCAAACAGTTTGTCTTTGATGTTGGATCTCTGCATCATGACATGTTCACGATCTCTGCATCATGACATGTTCACGACATGAATGAAGTGAGTCGTTCGAGAAGACTGGTCCAGAGTCGGGTCTCGGCTCGCGGGCTGTCTCTCAAAGTTTGCACAATTGTTTCCCACATTTCTTGCCAGTAGTTTCGATCTTTAATCCTCAGAGGAGAAAGGGGGCGGGGCAGACTACTGCGAGCAAGCTACCTCTTCCTGGCCAACCCTCAACTCTGCGAAGACGCACCTTGGGCTGAAAATGTGGCGTTGCTCGAAATTGCGCCAACACTCACGGTGATGTGATGGGATGGTGAGGTGGGTCGGAAATTTTTGGGCCTGGACATGTTTCATGAACAAATGGGCATTTCCCACAACAAAGTTTTGGACTTCTTTTTGTGTTGCTGTGGAAGAAAACTACTTTGAAGGACGTGAAGTTGTGGAACCTCACAAGTGAAGTAAAAGTTACAGATGCCAGCTCTGAATCTGAGGCAGATAATTGTGGAGAACAAGTCGTCTTTGAGTGAGGAAAATATTCTGCCACTAGACGAAGCTTCCATGTTCTCATACTCCAAACAAAACAGGCTCCACACAATGCAAACAACCGCATTTCGGTTGGCAACGTTCCTCGCGAAAAAATCGCAAGGTGGGAAACCTGCACTTTGTGCACTAGTTTTGGGTGTTTCATCGCCAAGCAACCTATGAGAACCAAGCTGAAACAACTTGTCCAAAGTTTTTCTGCCAGAACAGCTGTTGTCTCTGGTCACTTTTACCACATTGCGTGTGCTTGTAGCTGACGCAGAATTGGTTCCGCAAAGGTTGTGTGAAGGAGAGTTTGTGTAACCAGCATTGGTATGTGCCACTTTTGGCCAAAGGAATAACCCTACTTGTTGTCAGAACCCCACCCCCTCGCTGAGAACCAGACAAAAAAGTTATTTTGCACTCAGCATCAGGTTGTCAAAACAGCCTGTTTTGCCAACTGGCGGCCTTCTTGGATGTCCTTGCAAGTTATGGGGGTAAATATATTGTTTGAAGATTGGGGGGGGGTACCCAACTTCAACAAATACGATGGTTTTGCACATGTCTTCAGCACGAAGGGGGGGGGGTGGTTCCGGGGTGGGGGGGGGGGGCTGGGTACACGGAAGGGCACACATGTCGTCCGGTGGATGTTCTTGTTGAGGGAAGGCAGCTCGTGAGGCCAGTTAAGGTGTGTACTTTGTCAAGTGCAGCTTGTCCATTTCTTTTGAGATGCAGTGAGAATGGGGCAATCGAAATTCGGCATATTTTTGACGAGAGCTGATGACTTGTCATTTTGGAGTTTGGTGTCGCCCGCAGTGCTGTTCGGACAATATTGAAAGAACGTTACGATCTCAAGTGGAGCCTTGACAAGGGCTTATGACAAGCCTGCGAGGAGTTAAGCTGTAAATGGATGTCGATCACGAACGTCGGCGGTGGCGACAGCCATTTAGAGAGCGGGGTCAGAAAGCTCCCCATTAGTCCGCTGGATGATTCCTCACGCGCCGAGCCTGAAGCCGTCCCATTCACTGCAGCTCACGTCCCCGACGTGGCCGCACCAGCTTTCACCACGCGCTTTGGATTCCACTTCGAACACGAGACCCAATAAATGGAAGTTGAAGAGCTGTCGATAAACACAAATTGGGTTCTTGTTTCCAAAATGAAAACGCTTGTTTCGATTTTCAACAGCCACGTGAAGAGTACCGTTCTACTGAAAGCTGATCTTGTTGGTTTGAAGCCCTTCACTGCACCAAGAAAGTAACACTTTATTTAGGTGGTGCTCTTGTGCGGAAGTGTGCGAGACCGAACACGCCCATTGTGAGATCAGACTGTGCAAAAGGGTGTGGTCGAAATTTTAGTTTCGTCGTGAAGCCATTGTGTTGAATACACAGGGACACTTCTGGCAACGGTGAATCTTCTACGAAATGTTCATCAAGACAGTTGCGCCTGATGTTTTGTTCCTGACGTCCAAATCTTTTGTTCTTTTCAAGTGCGCGGCCTGGCTGTGGCGGTGTGCTTGTTTCAATGGTAGTTATGCTGCATGGGGCAATCGTTTTTGTTGGCACCTGATGTTTGACCTGTGCGCGAGAAAAAGTGGGCAGGGTCCTCGAGCGACGAGAAGTGAAGCCTCCTCGAAGTTGGACAAAATGGCACGTGCAGTGACATTAACGTCGCTGGGATCTGTGCTGAAAGCTCCGATGGCTTGGAGGGTGATTGTTCAGCCAGATGTCGTAATTTGGTGATTGAGATTCGCACAATAGTTTTGGTGTGATGATGACCTGGGGTGTTCAGGTCTGACCGCGCCACTGTGTCTGCTGTGGTTGATACGAGCTGCTGCCGAAAAGAGGTGGCCCATCTGCATCACTGGTTCCCGGAAAGTCTGGAAGGTCTCGTCCCACACGGATGACAGATTTATTTTGTTGAGCTCAAAACTTTGTTTTTGAGGACGGACCCTGCTGTGTGCACAGAAATTGAGTATTTCCTTGTGCAGTTGACCTGCCACTCTCCGACAAAAGGAAATTTATCAGAGTGCTGAACTTGTGAAAAATATCCAGGCTTCACAGAGGAAACAGACTCGTCCCCACTTGCTTGCAGGTGGAGCTTGTCAGAAGAAACAATAGGGCTTCTTCAGATGGTTCACTTTGGGTTCAATTTGGTTCAAGTTAGGTCCACAAGTCTTCTCAGAAAAGGCCAACATGAAGACAGAACCCCCTGCCCCATCTTTTGCGAAACTTGCGACGAGGTACGAGTACACCCCAAGATGCTAAGTGCTCACATTTATGTGTCATTCCGCGGCGGAATGTTTTGACTTTGATCGGGCCTCCGAACAAACTCTTCAGAGTCCGTCATATCCCATTTAGTTCCAGTCTTGCAAAAAAATGAACTGTGTTGACACGTGGCAGAAATTTTGACAGCTTTATGGTCGTCAACGTACGGGACTGAATTGCCACTGTGGCTGTTCATGTTGGTTCCAGCCCATTCTGAAATCGGCTGTTGTGGCTTCCTTTTGGAACTGTATTTTGGATACCAATGACGAATGCTTCGTTCATGTGCAGGCGCGTCTTGACGAACTGGTTTGTGTTGTGCATTCATTCGCCAGAGCTGAAGCGATGTTTGAGTCAATGTGTGTCATGTAGGGAAAACAGTATGATGTCCAATGCATGCCTTTCTCTGTCCCTGCAAACTGGATGTTTTCAAGGTGCAGACGTTTTCAGTTCACGCTTGCGGCGCGTCTGTGAAAAGGCTCAGCTTTCTTGTTGGTGTCATGGGTGGTGACAAGATCGGCAAAGCCGCAGGAAACAGGCACAGGCTTCAAAAGAAGGGCATTTTCTCACGTTCCAAGCAGCCCAGATGAGGGAAACATCAGTTTGTTGACACCAGTCTGCAACGACTGCATCGAGCAAGCTTGCTCAGACCCGGTCCGGTCTGATCTTCGGCGCAAAGGCCTTCCTGTGGTAAATAGCGACAACAAGTCAGTCTTGAAGTTTCGTTGTCGATGCCACCAATGTGGCAATTGGGGCACCGCAGTATCAGACCGTGCTAAACCTCCCCGTTGGTGCCACGCACAATGACCCAGTCCGAGGATACTGGGCAGGGGCTCGCACGGGTTGCGTTTCTGGTCCAGTCAAGGAAATTCCACCAAACTCATCAGTGAGGAGTTTGCTGGGTGCAAGAAAACTCCATTCGTTGATTGGTCGAAATGAGATCTGAATGTACGGCTCTTGTGCTGTGTTAGGTTGGTTGGACCTGTGTGCTGTTGTCACGGTCATCGTTCCGCTGTACCCAGGATTGATTGCTCGTGGTTGCTTCTGTTTCCCTTGACGATCTTCATTTGAGTTCGTATGTGGTGCGGTTGTGAGTATCGTCAGTTCTGAGCGGAACGAGGTCAGCGCCCGTTCTGGAATTTGCACGCCGGGAGATTGGTCGACCCGCAACTGTAATTGGAACTCGGCAAACATAATCGCAGATGCTAATCAATAAAGGAAACATGGGAGATTCTCGTCAACCCTGCTCAGCTGAACGGCTCGACTTGATCCTGTGGACCTGGACCGGGTAAACACAGGCTCTGTTGCTCAGATGTTGTTGGACCAACAAGGGATTTCCTGCCGTAATGAGTTGTGCGGTGTGAGTTTGCTCAATTTAGCCAAAAGCAGGCAGCGTCTTGACAGGAACCGAATTTCTCATTGATCATTTTGTGCTGAATGAATTTCGGGGCCTTGAGTTTTGTAGAACAAAGTTAAATGCGACGTGTGAAGTGGATTCGAGACTGAAATTGTGCAGCTTTGTGCTTGAGCAAGTGCAGTTGATTGAAGCGGTGCCTGTCATTTCAAGGCCAACATTTACGCGTGAATTTAACACACACAATTCTGACGCCGTTGCTGAAACACTCCAAGAAGGAATCCTGAGCCCAAGGGACCCTGAAGGCAAACCCATCTCGAGTGCAAGTGTGGCATCAGGAAAACCCGTTGTTGCCGTCAGGCAAAGTAAATTGCACAGCGACGTGAAAACTTAACCGCCCATTTAGGAAATGAAACATCAGATAGCATTAGTTCGGCTCTGTGGGTATAATGTAGTGGAGGCGAACCATTAGTGATATCGATCATACTTAATGTGCAAAACCTCCGAAATATTACGCTGCAAAATAAATGTTTGAAGTCCCAATTCGTGTTGTGAATGCAACGGAAGATGGTGAAGATAGCAGAGCGCATCTTTTAATATCCTGTTCTTTTCTCGCGGTACAAAAGCAGGCAATGCGATAAGCCGCTCCATTCTTATTCTCTGACACGGCCGGAAAGAAAGCGCTGAAGCCGCTATCACCAACAGTGATGACACAAAAAGCTGGGCAGAAAATGAAATGTGCAGCAAGAGCACCTCCAAAAGTGTGGCTGGAATTCCTGCAACAGTGATAAAGGGATTTTTTCACGGCGGGCCCAGTTGAAGTCTTTCAAGTCATTGACAATGTTCAGGCTTGTCCCAGAAACAGAACAGACTTGCCAAGGAATTTCCCGCAAGGTTGTTGAGCGTCGCCACACGGCCATGAAATCAGCGAAACAATGGAGCTGTGATAAAATTCAACGAGACATGGTTAATGACGGCGTGATGACGACTCGTGTTTGCTGCTGATTAAAATCGGGCGCAAGGAGGCAGCGGGTAGGATTCAATCAGCCGAGGTGGGAAACCAAACCGGTTTTGACAGCAGCGAGTTATCTGCTCAACCCACCAGCATCTCGCGGGAGGTGCGCCCCCTCCACAGCGCGCCGTTTGTCTTTCTTATTGCATTTGCATAACATTTGGATATCTACGAGCGCCCCATCGTGTGGGGAGTGTTGGTTGTCGTTTACAAAGAAACTTTTTGATTTTGGGAGAGAATGTTTTCCGCAGCGTACTGACTGCAGGAATGTGGCGGCAACAAGAAGCTGGGGCTTGGCCGTCACAGGTTGCCAGCAACTTCATTCAGAGAAGGTTTTGTGGCCTTTCCACTAAGTTGGCTCGAAAATTACAAGACCTCGGTCGCTCTGTTCCGCAGAGCTTCTTCAGCCCTGCGGACCAATTCAGGGTATGAAACTTTGATACTCACTCGTACACTCTTGGGTCGGTCAGCCCAGCGTTTTCTTACGTTGCCCGGGCTTCACTGCTTTGTGTCGAGAATCTAGAACAAGGCAGTGCTTCCGCGTTCGTCCGACACAAACCCGGCCTGCGCGTTGGAACAGGCCATCAAGCTGAATAATTTGTTCCCATGAAAGTTGCAGATGCCATTTGACTTCAATGTATTTCAAAGTGCGGCATGTCTCGTGGGACCACGTCAATGTATTCCGACCGACCTGCAATCAAGATGCACGGCTGCGGTGACCAGCTGATGAAACACAAATGAGGCAGCGGATCTGTTTTGACCGTGAACCATCAGGTGGAATCGGGCTCTCGCTGATAAAGTGGTTGCGCTCAGGAATGTCAAACGAAGGCGCCGGTCTGGTTCTGTGCAAGACAGCCCGTGGAAGAAAACGAGCGAAATCTCACCCGCAGCTCATCGCACTTTTGAAACAACTTGCTCGGCTCGGCTCTCCTTCTTACAAAATCCTCCTTGTTGCTTCACCTGGGATTTGAAATGATTGCAGCACGGGTGTTTTGGACGAGTGCGTGTGTGGTGTTCAGTTCTCTTCCACTGTGGATTTCATTCAACTCCGGATTTTCATCGTGGGAGAGACACTGAAGAAAGCCAAATCAGTTTTGCGTGCGCCATTGTCTTCTAGTTAATTAACGGCGGGAGGAGAAATGTTTGTGCGTACATAAAGTTGGCGGCTGCTTGATCATGGGAGACCAATGGTTTGTGAAATTGACTGGCTGGAAACTAACAGGGACCACAGTTCTAGAAACGAACTTTTTTGGCCAGCATCTTTTTTCCGAAAACATACCCAGAAAGTCTCGACAGGATCAAATTCACAGGATCAAATTCTACCACGCAACGGTCACAAATCCTCTCGTATGTGACCTCGTACGTACGGCCGTACATTCGGTGAGCCAACCACTTTGTAACTGACGCTAGCTGCCAAAGGAGGTCCGGATCAAAGGGACCTGGTGAATGTTCAACGCGGTAACAGTTCCCTCTCTGCAGACCCTGACACTGCAATTTGTGTTCAATTGAAGAAGGAATTGTGTCGGCTTTGGTCGCAAAGGCGCACGCAGCATCTGAAGCTTGATGGGAACGCGATTGCGCGGAATCAACACGAAAGACGTAAAGGTTCTTCGCTTTGTGCTTCGCCTTCAAACTTGTCATCGAGTGTAGAGTTCAGGCAGTCGTGTTGAAAGTCATTCAGGAAGATAGATACCCGGCAACGTTTGGAGAGAATTCACTTCAGCTTTTGATATTCCTGCGGGATAATAGTTTTGTGTTGGAACCTCCAATTTCTTTGCGGTCGGCTGCGAAGACGGTGGTTCTATTACCAGAGAACGACGCTTGTCTGGTCAGCAAATAGAGAATGATTGCGAACCGCTGCCGAGCGCGACACGTCACAAATTACTTGCATTTGTAGTAATTTCAAGGTTGAGTATTGCAACAATTGCTGGCCGACAGACTGCAACAGGAATTTGTCTGGTTTTGCGAAAGCGGTGCAAGAACTGCTTTGATGAAAGTCACGCACTTCGTGAGGCTCTGTGAGCAGCGTACAGTCGAGGAGTGTGTTCAGCCTGACAATTGTGTCCACGGAGAATTTTTTCATTCCAGCAACACAGTCACAAAATCATCCTGTCGTTTCGTGATAAGGCGCTATTCCCGTCCTTTATGATATTACGGTGTGTCTGCCCACGGGGTCTTGACTCCTCTGACCAAACTGGATATTAAAACAGTCAGTTCAATTTGCAGTGAACTATGAGCCTGATAAAGAGAGGCTCGCATTATGAGCGGAAGGGCACCGCTGGAGTGCGCCTCCAAAGCATCACATGTCATGTCCCATTGCGACCCGGCCGTGTATCCAGAGAGACCTTGCCTGTAGCGCACTGACAGATACAGCGGAAGCTTGTTTGCCTTCCGAGCCATTTCCGTCATGCATAATCCACTGTAACAGAGAAACTGTGCATGTATTCGGGTCTGAAAGTGAAAGGTCGGAAGATTCAGTTTGTGGCTTGTTCTCGCAAATTGCTGGGATTTTACTTGAGATAGTTGGAACTAAGAAAAGCTGACGGACCGTGTCTCGCAGCATCTACGAAATGGACGTGTTGTCACAAAAAAAAAACAACAAAAAAACGGTCGCTGACGCTTGTGCAAAGCAAGGCTTCAACTGGTACAGAATTCCCAGCCTCTGCGAAGATTCCTCTCCGGATTCGACACCAAATTTTCGGCTGTGTAATTGCTTGGTAGCGAGTCGTCGCATGACAGTAATTTTGATTTCATTCGACGTAATGGTTTCTTGACAGCATTGCTAATGAAAACGCGAGGGCTTCTTTCAACGCAGATGGGCGCAAATTACACGAGACATTGTCATTGTGTCGCACGCAGCAGATCGTTCGAGGTTTGGCAAGATACTTCTCACTTCTCGTGCGTTCATTCCAGAGGAAAAAATTAAAGTTGTTTTGACTTGCCATGCACGAATATTTGTCGCAAAACCGTTTTGAAATTGCCCTGTTGTGGCTTGTTGGTGGAAAATATTGAAATTTTTGGAGAATGCTCAATGGGCTTCAGTTGCCGTGGAGCTCGAGAAGATCTGAGCTAGGAAAGTGTTGGTGGGTCGTTCGTGGTTGATGTGTGAGCCTGGATCCGTCACAAGTTACACAGGTAACCCGCTGTGATTGGAACTTTCATTTGTTTCTGGAAGACCAGAACTGAAGAGCAGATCCTGCGACAGATGTTCCTGCGGTTGACGCGAGTAGTTTCTCTCAGTCGCGCCTCTCGACAGAGCACGCAACTCATCTGATAACACTTGGTTGTGAGCTAGTGTTTTGTTCTGTGAAGATACGGCCGCAACCCAGCGCAACGTGACGAAACCACAGGTTGAGAGAGAATCTTGTGGCTATGGATTGAGGCGTTGACCTGTTAGAACCCGCCCTGCGTGGTCACAAGTTGAAGCTGAGGTTTGTTCAAGTTCTGGAGGTTGCACGACACATCCCTGATTGGTGTTCTTGTAGCTGTCTGAATAGATTTTCGTGATTGCACACAGGAACATGACACTCTGTGACTCTCGCAAATTGAAGCTGATACGAGGGTCTTCTACAAAGATTCCTTCTTTCGTTCATATTTCTGCGCAACTTTTTTGAAGGACACTGGTTTATTGCCATGACAAAGAAGACATGTTGGTTGCATGCTTTG
>JAAUXT010062993.1_pt1 | contig 10917 bp, 11 predicted proteins | sample 7278171 | NCBI WGS metagenome assembly JAAUXT01 (sample SAMN14350112, study PRJNA611818) | marine sediment metagenome | isolation source: surface marine sediment (1.8m) | place: French Polynesia: Moorea | collected 2018-08 | reverse complement strand
TCGCTCTGAAACGGTCAAAACCACGTAGACAGAGTACTCATGTGTCGAGGCAAAAAAAAACCTGCTTTCAGCTTGTGCTAAAGCAGGTTTGCCGCTCGCTTTAGCTGTACTTGTAGAGCGCCCGCAAGCTGAAGCTCAAATCGGCGCTGTCTTTGGATAGTTTAGTGCAATTCGCTAGTCAGCACCATGCGGAGACCCTGTCAAGACGCGTTGTGCAGCTCGATCACGTTGTCTTCCTGGTTGCGCTGACGGGCTTTAGCATCGTCGTTTCGAGTCTCTTCGAGCTGTCTCAGGTACGAGGCGTTCACATCCCCGGTAACGTACTTGCCGTCGAACACCGAGGCATCGAAGCTCTCCAGGCCTCGATTTCCTTTGCGCACAGCCGCCATCAAGTCATCCAGATCCTGAAATATGAGACGATCGGCGCCGATCGCATCGGCAATCTCTTGCTCGGTCTTGCCGTGGGCCACCAACTCGCTGGCGGCGGGCATATCGATACCATATACATTCGGGTACCGGACAGGTGGTGCGGCCGAGGCAAAGTAAACCTTCCGTGCTCCTGAATCCCGGGCCATCTGAATTATCTGCTGGGACGTGGTCCCACGCACGATAGAGTCGTCCACCAGCAGCACGTTCTTATCTCTGAACTCCAGCTCGATGGCATTGAGCTTGTGACGGACAGATTTCTTGCGTTCCTGCTGGCCGGGCATAATGAAGGTACGGCCGATATATCGGTTCTTGATGTAGCCCTCCCGGTATTTAACGCCCAACTGGTAAGCCAGAGGCAACGCGGCGGTACGACTGGTGTCCGGAATGGGAATCACCACGTCGATATCGTTGTCGGGCCATTCCCCAAGAATTTTTTCGGCCAGCTTCTCACCCATACGCAGGCGCGCCTTGTAGACCGAGACGTTGTCAATGATGGAGTCCGGCCTGGCCAGATACACAAACTCGAAAAGGCACGGAGAGAAAACCGGGTTCTCCGCGCATTGACGTGTATGCAGCGTGCCCTGCATATCAATACAGAGCGCTTCGCCTGGCTCCAAGTCTCTAATCAACTCGAATCCCAGCGTATCCAGAGCTACGCTCTCGGACGCGATCATGTACTCAGGGCCATGTGGCGTCTCACGCTTGCCGAACACCACGGGGCGGATGCCAAAGGGATCGCGAAACGCCACGATCCCGAAACCGATGATGAGAGCGACGGCGGCGTAGGCACCACGACAGCGGCGATGTACACCCGCCACCGCCTTGAAGATATTCTCTTCATTGATACTCAGACGTTTCTGCTCGAGCAGTTCGTGGGCAAATACGTTGAGGAGGACTTCAGAGTCTGAATCCGTGTTGATGTGACGAAAGTCCTCTTTGAACAGGTCGCGCTTCAGCTCCTCGGCGTTGGTGAGATTTCCGTTGTGGGCGAGGGTGATACCGAAGGGCGAGTTGACATAAAAGGGCTGAGCCTCAGCCGATGTGGTGCAACCGGCCGTGGGGTATCTGACGTGACCAATTCCCATGTGCCCGGCCAGGTTGAGCATGTGCCGGACCTGAAACACATCCCGTACCAGACCGCCGTCCTTGCGCAGGTGAAGCCGATTATCCTCGCAGGTCACAATACCCGCGGCATCCTGGCCACGGTGCTGTAGCACCGTTAATGCATCATAGATGGCTTGGTTGACCGCTCCCCTGGCAACGATTCCAACGATACCGCACATATAGAGCTTACCTCGACAGTTTGCGTACCATTGCCGGGGAAAGGGTCAATAGTTGATCTGGGCCGCGACATCGGGCGGTAAGAAGCTTCGTACCCAAATAGCGAGCTCCTGGAAGTGGGGGAGAACCCGGGAATGGGACCACCAGAGGTCTTGGGGCAACGCAGTGAAACCCGCCAGCAACACAAGTATAGCGACAATCACTGCGCCACGGGCAGCGCCGAAAACCACCCCCAGGGTCCGATCGGTGCCAGAGAGCCCCGTCTTATCCACCAGCTGTCCCGCCAGGAAGTTGACCAGTCCCGTCAGAAGCAGTGTGACAAAGAACAGGACAAAGAAGGCGATCGCCAATTGCGCGGATGGGGCCGAGATGTACTGTTGCAGTAACAGCGACAGGTCCCGCGCAAAACTCAGGGCAACCCAGAATGCGAGCAGCCAACCAGCAAGTGAGAGAGCTTCTCGGACGAAACCCCGAATAAGACTGATGACCGCAGAGGCGGCAATCACTGTGAAAATGACGTAATCAACCGCTGTCACGGCGTGACCCGCTGTCATGGCGCGGTAGCTTCAGAATGCCGATATCCCCTGCCCCGGAAGGTAAAAATCACAATTCTATCAAAGGGACCCGCGCACCTGAACACCTCTTGACCATTCCCATCAGCAACCCCAGCCCGCATCTCTCACCAGGCGGACCCCGATCCCAAGGATCTCTCGCAACGACCAACGCATCGGCTTCGTCTTAAGCCCGATGGCTGACTGACAGCCTGTCCTAGTCAGTTCTTGGCCCAAATCCTGGTGAGAGATGCGGGCTAGCACGACTAAAGCCGGCCCACCGGTAGTCCGATATAGGGGCCGAGGCGGCATCCAGGTGCTACCGGCCTCATCAGCGCCTGTTTTCCGGAACCGTGTCCCAGAGACATCCCGCGCGGAGACAAGGAGTAAAACCTTGGATTTGGCTACATTGTTAGGGCTCGTCAGCGGGTTTGGCGTGATCATCGGCGCCATCGCCGTCGGCGGTAGCCTCATGCTGTTCCTCAATGCGCCCGCCGTCATCATCGTCGTTGGAGGCACCACCGCCGCTACACTCATCAAGTTCCCCCTGAAAACTTTCCTAAGTGCGTTCAAGGTAGCCATGAGGGCTTTTCGTTCCAAAGCCGATGACCCGAATAAGCTGATCAGAGAAGCCTTGAAACTCTCCCAGGTGGCAAGAAAGAGCGGACTGCTGGCGCTGGAAAACCAGAAGATCGGTAATCCGTTCCTGAAACAGGGTATTCAGCTCGCCGTGGACGGGAACCCGCCGGAATTCGTGCGAAAAGCCTTGAACCAGGACATCGACCTGGCCATCGAGCGCCACGAAACGGGGCAACACATCTTTCGGGCCATTGGCGAGTCTGCCCCCGCCATGGGCATGATCGGCACACTTATTGGTCTGGTCCAGATGCTATCCAACATGGATGACCCAAAGCAGATCGGGCCCGCTATGGCAGTTGCGCTGTTGACAACCCTATACGGTGCCATCATCGCCAACGCATTTGCTCTGCCCATCGCCGAGAAGCTCTCACTACGCAGCAAGGAGGAACGGCTCAACAAGTCGCTGATCATCGAGACCATTACGGCCATCCAGGAAGGCCTCAACCCCCGCGTCATGGAAACATTGCTCAAGACCTATCTGCCCGATAGCAAACGCGCCATCGCCACGGCCAGAAAGAAGGCGGCCTAGCCCGAGCTAGTCTCAAGCCAGAGTGCCCGAAGCCATGAGCCACGCAGACTCCAAAGCGAACCGTTCCTCCGGCGCCCCCGCGTGGGTGATGACGTTCGCCGATCTGATGTCCTTGCTAATGTGCTTCTTTGTCCTGCTCTTGTCCTTCTCCGAAATGGACGTGCAGAAGTACAAGCAGGTCGCCGGGTCGTTGCGGGAAGCCTTTGGGGTCCAGCGCCTGATCGAGGCAAAAATTATGCCCAAGGGTACATCCATCATTGCACAGGAATTCAGTCCGGGTAAGCCCACACCCAGCCCGGTGAACGAGATCCGGCAACAAACCACCGATGAAACCAAAGACAACCTGGACTTCAGCGACTCGGAACACAAAGGAAAGGTGGACAGCGAAAACCAGCAGGAGACCAGCGAACAAGCGGCACGGATACTTGAGATGCTTCAGGACGAGGTGCACCTGGGTATGCTGGACGTGGAAACTCATCCGGGCAAGACGATCATCCGCATTCAAGAGAAGGGCAGCTTTCCTTCGGGCAGCGCGGTTCTCGAGAATCCCTTCGAGCCCATCATGGAGAAGATCAGCGACGTGCTCACCCAAACCCAGGGCCATATCGTCGTAGGAGGCCACACAGACGACATACCCATCGCCACCGTACGCTACCGCTCCAATTGGGAGCTCTCCGCAGGCCGCGCTGTCACTGTTGTTCACCACCTGCTTCGGTACAACGCGCTGGACGAATCCCGGATCTTGGTCCAGGGCCACGCGGACTCTCTACCGCTGGTACCCCATGACAGCCCGGAGGGGCGTGCCCGCAATCGTCGGGTGGAAATAACCGTCGTGGAAGACCCAAATTTGGTGCCTAGTCCGGCCTCAGGGGGCTGAACGGGAAAAGTTTATGGGCGTTAAAAAGCATGACCGCACAAAAGGGTGGGCAGAGAACCCAGAGGCGACTGGTGACGCCGCGGAGCGCCGCCGTTACTTCCGCGTGGAGGATCACCTGATCCTGGAGTACCGGCCGCTAGCCCCCGGCGAGCGCGAACACGCAGTACAGAACCTCAAGGAAGACCAGCCGAGCCGCCATTTGATCGCCAGCTCTTTCGCGAGCACCAGTCAGCAGATGAAGTACGTGCTTCGCAAGGTCCAAGAGCGCGAACCCGAGATCGCGCTGTACCTGGAGACCCTGAATGAAAAGCTCGACCTGCTGGCTCGACAGCTCGCCATGGAGACTACAGAGCTCAGCGAGCAAAGGCCAAGAAAGGTGGACATCAGCGCGGCAGGCATCAGTTTCGAGGCCGATCATTCTCTGGAAGAGAACAGCCTTCTGGATCTCAAGATGTTGCTCTTTCCGTCCTTCGACTACATTCGGGCAGTAGGGCGGGTCGTTCGGTGCCAGGCGATCGGCGACACCCAAGAAGGTCGCGTTTATCGGCTCGCCGTGGATTTCGACTATCTGCGCGACGATGATCTGGAGCTACTGGCCCAACACGTGACGAAGAAAGAAAGTAGTCGGATCAGGGAGGAACGCGCAGATCCCCGACGGGAATAAAATCTCAGCTGGTGGGATAACGCACGATCAACCCTCGGAGGTCCACCTCTTTCTCCAGCCTTTTCTGGGACTCAGCTGCCTTGGCTCGCAACAGCTGGGGACCGACATACACCCGCATTATCTTTCGGTCGCCCACCCGTACGCTCTCCACGAAGGCCGGATAGCCATGAGTTCGCAGCCGGTCACGCAAAGCCAGGGCATTGGCCGCATCCACGAAACTGCCGAGCTGAACGGCCCAGGCACTCAGACCGGGTCGTGCAACCGCCTCAGTGGCATCCGCCACGTCCCCGGCAGCGCTCGTTCGCGCAACGCTTTCCGCGGCCGCCGCTTCTTCCTCTTCGCCAAGACCTTTTCCTGTGCCCCCCGCCGATACATCGGCCTCGGGCTTCGGTCCGAGAATCTCGGCCTCGCTGACCGGCGCAATCCTGGTCCTGAAAACTTTCTCCGGCTTGGGCGGGATATTAGAGGCACGAATGACCCGCTCTGGCTCGTCGGGCCGGTCCAAAACCATGGGCGCAAGCATTACCCCGCATGAGACCAGGACTGCCGCACCCACGAGCCTTTGTTTAAGCCTCTCTTCCATCGGCTAGAGTGTCAGGTCTCGCCTGCGAACTTTCAAGGCGCAGAATTTGGCCCGCGGTGTGAAATGAACCGAAGACGACGATCCGGTCCCCGGGTTGGCTGATGCTCCGTACGTGGCGATAGGCAGCGGCGACGTCTGGACTGGTGTCCACAGGGCCGTTCACGCCCGCACATACCAGCGCCTCCGCGAGCTGCTGGACCAGGGCAGCACGGGAAACCTGGAGGTCAGCAATGCACCAGTGGTCCACTTCCGTCGCCAACTCTGTGGCAACGCCAACTATGTCCTTGTCCTTCAGCATGGCCATAAGGGCGAAGGTGCGACCGTCACACCTTTGCTGGCGCAGAAACTCGGCAAGCGCATGTGCTGCCTCAGGGTTGTGGGCAACGTCCACTATTCGTTCCACATTTCCGGGCAGCACCTGCAGGCGGCCCCGGAGGCTGACGGTGACCAGCCCGCTGCGGATGGCCTCCCCGCTCACGCTTACCCGCCCACCCCCAGCCTCCAACGCCATCAAGGCCGCTGCCGCGTTCTGGAGCTGAAACTCGCCGCGTAGACTTGGCTGCGGGAGTGAGGGGTGCTGTGCGATCACTCCTTGCCACGTCCAGCCGCTCGAAGAGCGAAAAAACCGGAAATCCCGCTGAGCCACGTATAGGGTAACGCCGAGTTCTCTGGCTGTCTGGACTACGCTCCGGGGCACCGCGGGCTCGCCACACACGGCTGCCCTCCCTGGCTTGAAAATACCGGCCTTCTCGCGTCCGATGGCCTCTCTGGTCTCACCCAACCATTCGGCGTGGTCCAGGGCGATTGTGGTGAGAACGGCCACGTCAGCGTCGAACACGTTCGTCGCGTCCAGCCTTCCGCCCAGGCCGACTTCGAGGATAACTACGTCGCAGCCTGTGGAATAAAAGACCTCAACGGCAGCGAGCGTCCCGAACTCAAAGTACGTCAATGCCACGCCTCCACGAGCTTGCTCTACTCGTTCGAATGCCTGACAGAGCACCTCATCGGAAACCTCGACGCCGGAAACGCGCACTCGCTCGTTATAGCGCTGCAGGTGAGGGGATGTGTAGACTCCAGGCCGATAGCCCGCGGCGAGAAGAATGGCTTCCAGGAAAGCGACACAGGATCCCTTGCCGTTAGTTCCTCCTACCGTGAAAAGAAAGAAGAAACCTTCGGGCCAACGCATGCGTTTCTTCACCTGCCGGCATCGATCCAACCCCAACTCGATCTCGACCGGGTGAAGCGATTCCTGCCAGGCAAGCCATTCGTCGAGCGTCTTATTACTCATCGCTCACGGGTGAACCCAGGCTGACGAGCCCCATCCTGAATCGAAACGCCACGCATGTCGGCACGAGCCCGTGACCAAAAAAACGGCGAGGCCAGTACCTTCTCCCTCAAGGGAGAGGGGGTTTGTGGATGATGAAGCCTAGTTCGGCTCAGCAGCAATTAGCGGCGGCGTGATCGGAGAAGCTTGCTGTGTCAGCAGGGCCAGAAGTGACGAAATTCGGTCACGCAGCTCGCGACGGTCCAGAATCATGTCAATCGCACCGTGGTCCAGCAGGAACTCACTGCGTTGAAAGCCTTCAGGAAGAGTCTCCCGCACCGTCTGCTCGATAACGCGGGGCCCGGCAAAACCGATCAGCGCCTGCGGTTCGGCGATGTTTATGTCTCCCAACATGGCCAGACTGGCCGATACTCCTCCCATGGTCGGATCCGTCAACACTGAGACGAACGGAAGACCCCGCTCTCCGAGCTGCGCCAGCGATGCGCTCGTCTTCGCCATCTGCATCAGCGAAAAAAGGCCCTCTTGCATTCTTGCTCCGCCGCTCGCGGCGAAACAGACTAGGGGAACGGACCGCTCCACGCTCAACTCAACTGCTCGGACGAAGCGCTCACCCACCACAGAGGCCATGGAGCCACCCAGGAACTGAAACTCAAAGGCGACTGCGACGACCGGTAAACCTCGTACCTGCCCGCACATAGCAATCAGCGCATCTCTTTCCATGGTCGCTTTCTGCGCCTGAGCCAGGCGATCCTTGTACTTCTTGCTGTCCCGAAACTTTAGCGGGTCTGTCGGTGCCAGATCGGCACCTACCTCTTCCCGGTTCTCCGCATCGAGAAACGTATCCAGACGACGGCGGGCACCGAGTCGCATGTGGTGACTGCACTTCGGACAAACTTCCAGGTTGCGTTCCAGCTCTGCGCGGTAGAGCACAGCACTACAGCCGGAGCACTTGGTCCAAAGGCCTTCCGGCACGTTGCGCTTTGAACCTCCCTCCGTCCGAATCCGGGAAGGCAGCAGTTTCTGAAACCAGCTCATTCAGTACTCACTCTTCGCCTAGCGTTTATCCATTGCTTGCCGCATCTCGGATAGCAGGGAGGTCACAGCCTGTTCCATGCGATCCGGCTGCCCGAGTAGCTCCTCTATCTTCTGGACGAGTGCGCTGCCCACCACTACCGCATCGCTCACAGTCGAAATACTGGCTGCCGATGCCGCGTCACGGATTCCGAATCCCACGCCGATAGGCAAATCGGTAACGTTTCGGATGGCCTCAAGCTTGCCCGCTACGGCTCCCACGTCCAATCGATCGCTGCCAGTAACACCTTTCAGAGAAACATAGTACACGAACCCGCTCGCCACCTCGCAGATCCGCTGGACCCGCGCGGGCGTTGTGGTCGGGGCCACAAGAAAAATGGGGTCCAATTCCTTTCGTTGAAGCGCCTGCACCAGGTCATGGCCTTCTTCTGGAGGAAGGTCAACCGTTAGCACGCCGTCCACGCCCAACTCAGCCGCTGCGCCTGCAAACTGCTCGTAACCCATCACCTCGACTGGGTTTAGATAGCCCATCAGGACCACGGGAGTAGCGTCATCGACCGCTCGAAACTCGCGTACCATGGCCATCGTATCGTCCAGGCTGACGCCTGCCTGAAGGGCTCGTTCGCTTGCGCGCTGGATGACAGGGCCATCAGCCATCGGATCCGAGAACGGAACGCCTAACTCGATCAAGTCGGCACCGGCCTCCACCATGGCGCGCATCAGCGGCAGAGTCGCTGACGGAGCCGGATCCCCGGCTGTGATGAAAGGGATCAGTGCCTTTCGATCCTGGCGTCGAAGCTCGCGAAACCTGCCCCGGATCCTGCTCATATCTCAATGCCGTCAATTGCGGCAACCGTCTGAATGTCCTTGTCTCCACGTCCCGACAAGTTGACTACTATGATCTGCTCTGGGTCCATGTCTGCGGCGAGCTTAGCTGCGTAGGCAAGCGCATGGCTGGATTCAAGTGCGGGAATGATTCCTTCCAATCGTGTCAGATCGTGAAACGCCCGCAACGCTTCCTCGTCCCTGACAGCCACGTAGTGAGCGCGACCGGTATCTCTCAGCCAAGCGTGCTCCGGACCGACGCCGGGGTAGTCCAGCCCGGCAGAAACGGAATGGGTCTCGATGATCTGCCCGTGTCCGTCCTCCATAAGGTAAGTCCGATTTCCGTGCAGTACGCCTGGCTTGCCTGCACACAGTGGAGCCGCGTGCCTGCCTGATTCCAGGCCTTCTCCGCCCGCCTCCACGCCATAGAGCGCAACCGCGGAGTCGTCGAGGAAAGGATGAAACAACCCAATGGCATTCGAGCCTCCACCCACACAGGCCACCAGTGCATCAGGTAGGCGACCTGTCTGGACCTGACATTGATGGCGTGTTTCCCGACCAATGACAGTCTGGAAATCCCGAACCATTGCCGGGTACGGATGGGGGCCAGCGACTGTACCAATGATGTAGAACGTGTTGTCTACGTTCGTGACCCAATCCCGCATGGCTTCGTTCAAGGCATCCTTAAGCGTCCTGGAGCCGGAGGTTACCGAAACAACCTCCGCTCCGAGAAGCTTCATACGGTAAACATTGGGAGACTGGCGCTTGATGTCCTCCGCACCCATGTACACCACGCATTCCAGACCCATACGGGCCGCCACAGTGGCAGAGGCAACTCCGTGCTGGCCCGCGCCCGTCTCGGCGATAATACGCGTCTTTCCCATGCGCTGCGCCAGCAGTGCCTGGCCAATTGTGTTATTGATCTTGTGCGCGCCGGTGTGGTTGAGGTCCTCTCGCTTCAGGTAGATACGCGCTCCGCCCAGCCTGGTCGTGAGGCGCTCTGCATAATAAAGCGGTGACGGTCGCCCCACATAGTGTCTCAGGTCCGTGTCAAACTCCTTGAGAAATGCCGGGTCCTGAATGTAACGAGCATAAGCAGCGCGCAATTCATCAAGCGGTCCCATCAACGTCTCGGCTACGAAACGACCGCCATAAGGACCAAAATGCCCGCTATCGTCAGGTAGCGCCGCCCTCCTTCGCGGCCGGATATCGTCAGCTTTCTGTGCCACTTTTCACCTCTCGAATAAACGCCGCGATCCTGCTCGCATCCTTGATGCCCTTCTCAGCCTCCACGCCTCCGCTCACGTCCACCGCGTAAGGATTTACCAGGCCAATTGCATTGGCGACATTCTCCGGAGTCAGACCCCCGGCAAGGATCAGGGGCTTGTCCAGATTCGGCGGAATTCTTGACCAGTCAAAACTGACACCCGTACCACCCGGAATCCCTGACATGAACGTGTCGAGAAGCAGTGCCTGAGCGGAGACGTGATCACACGCCACAGCAAATAAATCAACATCATCACGCATGGGCACGGCCTTGATATACGGCCGACCAAATCCCCTACAGGTCTCGGCTGGCTCGTTGCCGTGAAACTGCAGAACATCCACGGACACCTCGTCCAGCACGGTGCGCACTTGCGCGGGAGCGGGATCCACGAACAGCCCCACCACCGTGACGAAAGGCGGAAGCGCGCCAACGATGAGCTTAGCCTGTTCAATATCCACCGCGCGCGGACTACGGGAATAGAATACAAGCCCGATGGCGTCGGCTCCCTGCTCCGCCGCTGCCAGCGCATCCTCTGCTCGCGTAATTCCGCAGATCTTCACCCGCGTTCGAGCCTTTGGAGCTATTTTCATCGCAACAGTCTGGCCGTCGTCGCTCCCATAAGTCGCCGGACGTACGCCTTCACAGACGCTAGCTAGTCTTCATCCAAGCTCCCCCTCTCCCTAGCCCTATACCTTGCGGGAGAGGGTCGGGGTGAGGGTGGGAACCTACTGATTTTGCGACACTTTGCAATAACCCCACCAGGGAGCCGGCCCTGTTTCTGAATGGACACTGGCTAGGCACGTAATCCGAAAGTCCAGCTAACATTTAAGGTTACCAAACTAGGTTGGGAGGAAAAACCCTAGGTAATCCATAGCACTCCGGATAGTCTACGCCCACCAGGTAGAGACCATCGGGCGGAGCGGTAATTCCGCCCTGAGTTCGGTCCCTTGCTTCT
>JAAUXT010142610.1_pt1 | contig 10918 bp, 14 predicted proteins | sample 7278171 | NCBI WGS metagenome assembly JAAUXT01 (sample SAMN14350112, study PRJNA611818) | marine sediment metagenome | isolation source: surface marine sediment (1.8m) | place: French Polynesia: Moorea | collected 2018-08 | reverse complement strand
CCCACCCTGTCCACACCATGTGATGCACCCACTGTACCCCAGCCCCCCCCCAGCCCCCACCCCGTGAAGCACCCCCCCGACCCCCCCCCCCCCCCCGCCCCCCCCCCCCCCACGCGCCCCCCCCCCCCCCCCCGCCACCCCCACCCCACACCCCCCCCCCCCCACCCCCCCCCCACCCCCCCCCCCCACCCCACCCCCCCCACCCCCCCCCCACCCACCCCACCCCACCCCACTCACCTCTTGCCCGCCCTCAGCGTCCACGACGCGATGATCCAGAGCGACAGCATGAAGACGAGCAGCACGGTGCCGGGGCAGATGGTCATCAGCGTCTTGAGCACGAAGCGTGTGTTGAAGTTGATGCGGTTCAGCGCGCCTATGGAGCGCGACGAGGCGTCCGTGAACAGCTTACTGTGCAGCAGCATCACCCGGCAGATGAGGTAGAGCCGCAGGAACATGGGCAGCGACAGGATCAGGTCCACCGGCACCTGCGGGGCAGGGTACAGACAGGGAGGGTCAGCTACTATTGGTGTTCATTCCATACCGTGCCCACCCCGCCCACAACCCCAACCCTGTTCCCCCACCCAGCGTACCCACCGGCACCTGCGGGGCAGGGTACAGACAGGGAGGGTCAGTCAGTAACCATTGAGTTTTCTTCCATATCGTGCCCAAAGCCAACCCTCCTCACCCACCCAAAATACCCATCGTGCCTGAGGGGGAGGGAACAAACAGGGAGGGTCAATCAGCAACCATTGATGTTCATTCCATACCGTGCCCACCCCGCCCACAACGCCAACCCTGTTCCCCCACCCAGCCTACCCACCGGCACCTGCGCGCAGGGTACAAACAGTGAGGTTCAGCGGGCGCGACAGCGACCGTGATCGTCCGGTGGACCCACGAAACATCTGAGTTGTCGGCCCCGACCACACACGTGTGAGGTCCTCAACGACAAAAATTTCAACCTCCTTTTGGAGTTCGTAATCCAGAAATGACTTTCGCAAGGGCGAATCCAGGGGATCAAAGGGCCTGGCGCATATGATTCCCAGAAACACCGGGGCATTTGCTGCACGGATGCAAAAAATGTTAAAGTCAGGCCCAAAAAGGGGCCGCAAGGGGCTCGCCCTTTGACAACACCCCGGATCCGCCCTTGTTCCTCGTCCGAAATCCTGGATCCGCCAATAGGGGTTTTCACATTGGTGACGCGCGGTTGGGCGGTGTCAGAATTTTTGACGCGCACATCAAAAGTCAACATGATGCCCAATGGAGAGTGTCAAATTATCGGTCCAGACCGATCACAGACTTTTTTGACGCGCGCGTCAAAATTTTGTCACCGCGTCACCACGCGTCACCAATGTGAAAACCCCTTGTGGATGAATTGCTCCACACTTCGTCCATACCTCCCCTGCGCATGCGCACTGACCTGCACGGACGTGACGGTCTCCCCGTCGGCGTGGATCTCGGTCCACGTGAAGTAGAAGGACCCGGGCACCGGGTGCACGGCGCACACCGTCAGCTCCGCCATGATCTGCCCGACGCGCTTCCACGACATCGCGATCCGCCAGTCCTGCACACAGTTGTCAATCGCGAACAGCTGCAAAGAGATGGAAATGGAACTGTGAGTTAGAGTTCACTTGGATGGATTAGCCCAAATTCAGTTTGCCCCTTGCTCGAAATCTGGGAACAGCCAGAGTAGAAAAGTGGGTTCTGAGCGTAATGACTGCATGAGTTGAAACCTGCAGTGACGTCTTACGTCACGGTTTGACAGCGTTTTCCTGCTGATGGGACACTAAATACGAATTTATGGTTCTCGTCGCGCAGTCAATGTCGTAACATTAGTGTCTTATGTAACAGCCTAAAGAGCGATTGCCAGGCAGCGTTGCTAAGATACAGGTGCCACCGTGGACGCTTGCGTCTTGATGCATTCAGGAGGAGATTTTGCCAACATCCCTGTTTTCTTTCTTTCTTTCTTTCTTTCTTTCTTTCTCTCTTTGTTTCTTGCTTGCTTTCATTCAAACATTCATTCTTGTTTGCTTTCATTCAAACATTCATTCATTCTTTCATTCATTCATCCGTGCTTTCTTGTTCTTTCTTTTCATTGATTCATTCTCTTTCTTTCATTTGGTCTGTCTCTCTTTCCCCGGCTCACTTTCTTTCCCTTTTCCCTTTGTCCTTTTCTGCATTAATTACCCCTGAAAAACACTGCGCAAACGGATGGCGTGGTGACAGTTCAGACGCTGTTCACTGCTTTCAACACACAATGCCTCTGCATGGATTTCCTATTGATTTCCACACTTTGAAGAACGAGACAACGCAAGAAGTGCGTGCATCTCTGCGCGACTCTCCTCGCAGATTCCACACGGCGCCTCGGATGCATCTATTGATCAGTGTCTTTCACCCCTGACATTCGGACTGTGGATAGGGAGGTTTAGAGCAAACCAGCGCAGGCGTGGGTGTGGGAGTAGGCGTGCGTGTGGGTGTGGGTATGGGCGTGTGCGTGTGAGTGGATGGGGATGTGTGCTTGGGTGTGTGTGCGTGGGTGTGTGCGTGGGTGTGTGCGTGGGTGTGTGCGTGGGTGTGGGTGTGGGTGTGGGGTGTGGGCGGGGGTGTGGGCGTGGGTGTGGGCGTGTGGGTGGGCGTGGATGTGGGTGTGGGATGTGGGTGTGGGATGTGGGTGTGGGGTGTGGGCATGGGTGTGGGCGTGGGTGTGGGTGTGGGCGTGGGTGTAGGCGTGGGTGCGGGCATGGGTATGGGCATTGGCGTGTGAGTGGATGGGGATGTGTGCGTGTGTGCGTGCGTGTGGGCATTGGCGTGTGCGTGGGCGTTGGCGTGTGCGTGGATGTGGGCGTGGGCGTGGCAATTTTTCACGTCTACGGTGTCCTGCTACGCCATATTTTTGTGTGGCATCTTTCTGACCAATCATAGGACTGGTATTAGGTACGCCAGGGTTCCGCCTTTACTCATGTTCTGAACGTCAGGCTGCAGTTGAGCTGCACAACAACTCGTCGCATTAAAAATTTTGACCATGTTGCTGTTCCCCCAATTTGGTCCACGAGCCACAAAGACGCTTTCAACTGCAGCTGAAACTCCCTGTTGACAACCAGCGGGGGCGGGGTGCGTCTGATGTGTCGAACAGAAGGGCTCGCCTGCGAGTTTCGACGAACACAGCGAACACCGCCACCGTTCGTACGATACAGAACAGGCGAACCTCGTTCGTATCTGACGAAAATACTTTTCCCAAAACACGTGGATGCTCTTCGCAGCACAACACACGATACAGCCGGGAGTTTGTTTTATCTGTCCCCACACAAAGAGAAATGTATTAGCGAATGGAATGGAGTCTGTACGTATTGTGAAGGCCCTCGGGGAATACTGAATCCCCCTTGTATTGTGCGATGCCTTGTTTATTTCTCGATATGTGGGCACTCTGTGAACACTCGTCATCACTCGCAGCTTGTTGGCGCTGCCAGTTTGTGCGCAGCTGTTCAGAGAATGAGTGGAGCAAAGCGCATGAGGAACATTCTGAGTGTTTGTTTCAGACCTGTGGTGAAGTCCAGGGGGAGTTCAGAAAAGGCACAACTGCAAAGAACTTGTGGCAAAGTGCCACACGGCACCAATGCCAAGAAAACAAAACACCAAGATTTGGTCCATGCATAAGCACGCAACAAGGGGGGGGGGGGCACCACCAACAGGTTAACGTCACAAACAAGAACATGTGGGTTTCAAAATAAGAAGATACAGAGCAGACAACGCTTTAACCTTGCGGCGGACCCAAGACACCCTGTACTGCATCTCACTGGGCTGTGAAGCAACTATCAGGCATCGTTCCTGTTGCGTTGGGCCCTTCACTCTATGAAAGTCAGCCAGGTGGTACGGCTGCCTGGCAGCTGAAATTGAAGCCACCATTTTGTGGTTCTCTCCTTCGTGTAGGTCTCAGGGCTGCGGTGAATGGCCTCGTTACATCATCGTTACAGCCAGACGTTCAGAAAAACACGTTTCATTGCAGACAGGTGTGAGCGCATTACGTCATGCCGTCAAATGCACAGCTCACTACCGTAGTCACCCAAGTACAACGCACACCCATGCCCAATGCGCACTTCCTTCATTTGTGTTGAAAATGGCTGCAAATTTGCATGAAAAATACTTCCATGTATCATGTAACTTGAATCAGGCGCACCCTGACACCAGAGGTCCATTTTGTTGCAAGAACGGGCGCATTGCACACGAGTGAATACGGTAACGAGGAAGGCACGCACATCAAGAATGTTTTTGTGTGGAAATAAACTTGCAGATGTCAAACATCAGTCACGAGGGAATGCTCGCACAGATGATGAGTACATCCTGGTCACTTGTTTACGTGGCTCTGTTCAGTGCAATGCGAGGGTAAGAGAGACAAACAAGAATGCTTGCGCATTGGGCAGGCGCGTCTCCATAGTGCTGCGCATGCGCATGCTCCCTGGTTCGGCCTCAATGATTCAAGGCTCCCGATGCCTTCGCTGTTGCACGTCCATTCAACGTTGCGGAAGCGCCTTGTTCACTGCTTCAGGGTTGACAGTGTCGAGTCATCTGATCTGGGCCTCATTTCTTCTCTGTGTGCAAGGACAAATGTTTATCTCCGCCGCAGCTTTGCTGCGCTTGTGTTGGGAGAGAGTACTCCCTGTTTAATGAAGGTTAAACTGTTTTTCAAATTCAGCTCCGCCTGCTGCCTGGCTGTGAGTGCGGCGGATCCAGGGTACTGCAGCTGTGTCAGATCCTGTTACCGTGTCGTCGTCCCGTGTGCAAGACGGAGCTTTTGGCTTCAAATCTTGCATCAAAAGAAGGGGTGCATCTTGTTGATGATCATGAGTTTGCCATTGTTTCAAGAGAGCGTGGTACCGTCTTTTGAGGGGGTGTCGTTTCACAAATAACTGTGGGGCAATTGTTTTCCCCAGGCTGCAGGTTTCCAGGGAACAACGAAATTCCAGGGTTCATCATTTGTGAGACCTTGAGTGGTTCTTCCCAGGCCTGGACGGGGCCTGGGTGTGGTGTGTCCAGGGACGCTTGGAAACTCCAGATGACGACCTCATAATAATAGCACATGTGCACATCACCAAGGACACGGTACGAGTACTTGCTACTCATGGCCAAGAGCGACCATGGCCGTCGATGCTCAAGGAACCACATCTTATAAGGACCTATCATCGTCTATGATCAATGATCTGCAGGGAAGGAACCTATGGGACTTGGTCCACGCACCAGAATGCTGTGGGAAACTTGTTGTCCTGAGCGTGCACAGCGTTGGTGAAGCGAATCGAGGTTCTCTGTGATTGAAGAGTTCTCCTATTCTCCTCATGTTTCCGCCCCCGAGCCTCTGTCAACATCGCCACCACCGCCACACACGCCGTGTGAACACAGTCGCCACGTACCGCACTCGTAATGGACCAGTGCTGTTCATGGGAAAGAGAGTTTGATACGCTATGAGTGGACGCGTCCTGGCTCTGGTGGTTCCAAGGTCCCCCATTTGGGCCTCAGATTGCACGAAGAGCAGCACATAAGCAGAGGGGTTGGGTCAGCACACATACACAACACACACACACACACACTATTTTTCCTTCGGTCTCTCTCGTTCTTCTTGGCTTCTGTGATCTCTCTCACTCGATCTCACTCTCTCGCTCTGTCTCTCTCTGCCAGCCTCCTGTTCTCTCATCTCTTTGTCTCATGTCTCTCTCCCTTCCCTATCCCTGTCTGTCTCGCTCACTGCCCCTCTCTTCCCCCCCCCTTCTCTCCCACTTCTCTCCGCACTCCGGACGGACGCAAACTGAGCGCCACATGCGACTCTGAATTCCGTCTCCGCTTTCGCTTCAAATCTACCCACAGTGGAAATGAAAGATTATTCAGCGTTTGCAGATCCCTGTCCGTGTTTGTTTTGTCTCAGTGAAACTGAGCCTCCAGCCAATTGAAAAGAGGTTCAGCAGATTCAGGAGATCCCTGTGAATGAGGCAGCAACTTCGGTGAAATTTGACCGAGTAGAAGCGAAGTGCCACGCCCATCGTATGGAATTGATCAGAAGGACAAAAAAAAGGAAAATCTGATGGAGACACGCAACACTGTTCGTCTGAGCTCATCTGTCTCTGTTTTTTCTTTTGCAGAGCAAGGAGAGAAAAAGAGGACTGAGGACCTGTGGCAAAGGAAGGAAAGGAAGACAAAATTGAAACGTTTTTTTCTCAAACGTGAATCAACGTTTTTCTACAGAACAAGGAGGAATAGAGGAATTGTGGCAAAGGAGAGGGAAAAAAGACAAAATTGAAATTGGTTTGACACACACGTGAACATCAAGAATTCAAACAGTCACTGACGCATGGGCAGTTTTTTCTCTCTTTCAAAAAAGTTTTGAGTCAAAAGAATGAGGCAGCAAAAGCACGCCCCTCACATGCATCCACTGTGAAAATTGTGCAAATGAAGGGAGGGGAGTTGGAGCCGATCAATGATGCAATTTGTTGAGAGGGTTGAGTCGTATTCCGCCCATCGCCCGGCTGTCAAATGGAGTGGACCTGGCGTGCCAGGGCATCCAAGTGGTCAGTCAGTCCGGCCGGGCAGCGCCGCTTTTATACGCGGCATTCTCGTTATGAGATCCACGGTGTGTGGAGGGCACAATGCGCGCCGTGGGATTCCAGACATGTTCCGAGCCGCCAATCAAATCATATCTGCGCCAACATACAAAAGTTTACGTCACCCTGCGGTGCTGGGCACACGCACGCACAGCTCCTTTCACACACGAACCCTCACAAGTTTTCGCTCAGTCTTCTTGTGCCGGATCCAGGGGGCCACTGACTGCATTTTGTTTTTTGCACTTGGGTCGCAGGCGCAAAATGTTCCTTTGATAAAAATGTCAAAGTTGAAGCCCTGACGCATGAGAGTCACCTACCCCTTGACCAAATCCAGGACCTGCCCACGGAAAACTTGTTCAGCTTCTGAAGGATGTCACTGCAGTTCACTTGACACTTGTGAGCACCACTCTCCAAATCTCTGGTCACTTCCAAGGCGAGTCTGGTTCCCCCTTCACAAACATCCACCTCGAGCTTGGGGCTACACACTGAGACATCAGTGGTTTTCACATTGGTGACGTGCGGTCGTTTTTGTGGGCTGACGTCAAAAAGTCTACCACTGGGTCCAATACAAATTTTTGACCCCTCGTCAAGAAAACGACCGCGTGTCACCAATGTGAAAATCGCTACAGACAGACAGACACAGACATGCAAGCACACCAACACAAACACAGACACAGACAGACAGACAGACAGACAGACAGACAGACAGACGGACAGACAGACAGACAGACAGACAGACAGACAGACAGATGGACAGACAGACAGACAGACACACACACACATACACACACGCAGACACAGTGGCTGTGTGTATAATTCCCTCGACAATGACAGGCTTCGGAACGAGGAAGCGTGCCATTTGTTTGAAGTTGCCTGTGTGTACCATATGAGCAGTGACAATGCATAGATCAACATGAATAGAGTGGAGATTGCAGTGAAGATTTACAGCGTGCCAGACAGGCACTGTGCGAACACGTGACACGAGGACTGCTGGTCCACAACGTTCTTTTGGTCGCGTGCCGTATTCACCCATGTGCAAGGCGCACCTGCACAAGACGCACCCATTGCTTCAGTTCTCCGAAACCAATGTCCTATAGAGACAATGGTCAACTCATACCCACGCACATGGTGTACCCAGACTAACTTTTGGAGCAAACAAGGGCGTCTTATGCACGGGGAAATACGGTAATCACCCCCAAATCCTCTCCTTCCTGTAGAGTCAGACACTCTGTTGTTTCCTCCCAATGGACACTCCGTTTGTGTCACGCCCGTTGAAACAGTGACGCCCTATTCAAGAGCAAAAGTTGCACCATTTGCGCCCACGAACAAATCTGCCCTGCACGTGAAAAGCTTTTACAACCCTACAAACAAAGCCAGACCGACCTCGCTTTGTTTCCAGTGTCACGAGCGGATCAACTTCAGAACAATAAACAAGGACTCATGCTCCATAACCTTTTCTACAAATCACCCTTTTATGAGCGGCAATCACACTCGATATTGCTCTTCAAAACTGCACCGAACCGGCGCGGTTCGCATTCCGCCGCGAGAGGGCGCGGCGGGTCCGACACATTCCTGTCGCTGATGCACGTGACCTTGGTCGGGTCGCGCGTACCGTATTCACCCGACAAAGGTCAAACTCAGAAAAGACACACACCGCAGCAGTTGCCTGTTTTTTCTGGTGCTGAATTTGTGTTGAAAAATTATTGTGAACTCGACCCTGGGGACGCAACCATGGCTTTGATGCTTGGGTTTTGGGCAAAAAGGTGCGTCATTTAAACGGGTGAATACGGTGGTTCACATCGTGGTTCCCACCACGCTCGGAAACACACGTGATTTGAACTTGTTCATGACGCACAATTTTTGGTATCACAGTCCTTGTTTGCCTGTGGTTGACGCTCATAATCCCGAATGCAAATTGTGTGTTTATTTTGCAAGTCACACTGTCAGTCTCACAAATTATTTGTTCACTTCGTTGTGTTGCCTTCTGCTGTCTGTCTCATTTTGGTTCTTGCTTTGCCTGAGGTTTGGGCTGCACCCATTGTGTCAGGGTCTGTGTCTCCTCACTTGAGGTCAGACTGGTGTGGCAGGCAGGAGTCTCTCGTTCTCCGTACGACATTTGGTTATGCGTGTAGATGCTGCTTGTCAGTGCAAATCTGTCAGTATCCTCTGGAGTTTTGCTCACTGGTTTAGGCTTCACCCCAGGGCCCATGCTCCGAATCAAGGTCAGACCTATGCATCGCTGTCTCGGAGTCTCGCCTCTGTGTGTGTGTGTGTGTGTGTGTGTGTGTGTGTGCGTGCGTGTGTGCATCTGTGTGTGAATCCAGCTATCAATACAGCTTTACCCTCCACAGTTTTACCCAAGGCTTGGGACAGTTCTGACTCAAGGTCAGACTGGTGCACCCCTCCCCCCGGCGGCGCAGTGCTGCGCAGCGTCGCACACACGCGATGCCCGCATCCTCCTCCTCCCAGCGCAATCAGCCGTCGGTGATGTATCGTCCCGCAGATACGCATCGCGACATTATTTGTAATGCATGCCGAAATAATTGGCCATAAAATACTCCAATAATGAGAAAAATGGGGAAGTTTTTGGAACCACAAAACACGATGGTGCTTTCCCCCAGCGCTGTTGTTTGAAAATTGTCAAAGGATGATTTGGATTTGAAATTCACCAAAGCGCTTCCTCGTTGCAGCCAGAAACTGATCAGATATAGCTGAAGGCCACGTCAGAATACGGAGGTTCAGCAAATACATCCAGTCCTTCACCAATGTGCCCCAATTGCCAGATCATTGACACCATTTGGTCCCTTGTGATTGGTTCGCAGTGCCAAATGGCGCAAAAGTGGTTTTCAGTAACACTGCTCTGGCAATTGGGGCACCGCACGTGTGGACAATTTTTGCAATGCCAAACCTCCCTAATATCTTGGATCAGAGGCATTTTGGTACGACTTCAGAAAAGACTCATTCCGCTTGCTAAAACCAGGATGAGGTGATTTTGCCTCGGACCACAAGGGCACTGACCTCTCAAGATTCTCGTCTTTCAACATTAAACATTTTGACCCAAAAGTGAGAGGTGGATTTTCAAGTGTCTGCAACGTTGTGTGTTCAACGTTGTTCAGATGCTTGAACTTGTGTTCTTCTTCTCCTGGTTCACTCGACGTGATGTGAAGACAAATCCGCTGAATGCGCAGTTTGAATGAGAATCTTGAGAGTTCAATTTCTTCAAGTGGAAATTTGATGGTCTTGATGTGAACTTTTAATGGAAATGTCAGACGTCAAATCCAACGTTTGATTTATCCTGGTGCAGCGTTCAGTTCTGGGTCTGAATGGGATTCTGATGACTGAGGGCGGAATCGCTGCCATTGCGAGATTCCCCGTCTTCGTCGTCGCGGTTGCGGGCGGTTTGCATTTGTCGCAGACAAGTCTGACAGCCCAGATTGGGACATGTGATCCGTTTGCAAATTCTCCATCAGAATTTGCTGTTGTATCAAGGCTGCTGCAGCGGCTGAGGAATGACGGGTTGGTGTGGTGCAATGCTGTCTGTCACTGAGTGCTGGGTTGTGGTGTGTGTGTGTGTGTGTGTGTGTGTGTGTGTTTCTGTCTGTCTGTCTGTCTGTCTGTCTGTCTGTCTGTGAGAGAGCAAGAGAAAGAGAGGTTCGTGCAGAGCTGCAGTGTTACCCATTGTGCATGCGTGCGTGTTTGTGTGTGTGTAAGTGCATGTCTTTGTGTGTGTGTGCATCCGTGGCTGTGTGTCTGTGTTATTTTGTCCACTGGTTCCCCTCTGTCACAGTGACGCGGTTCTCTGAGCCTTGACGGATGGGTCGCGGACGCACCTGGGCTCAGCTCTGCAGGGACCACGTGACTCGTGTGCAGCTGAACTCGAGACGCGTCCCTCGGACCTGCGAACCGAAGCGGTGGAACCGTCCAACACTCGGACATGAATCCGTGTCATTCCGTATGCGTTTTATTAGGAAGTTTTAGCAAACAGCCTGCAACCCTGGAAACGCAGACGCAAACGTAACTTTTGGCATGCTGTTTCCAAGTTGCGAGCTGTTTGTTAAAACTCGCCAGTCCGTGTTTTTGACCCACCCGAGCTGAAGACGCACCCCAACTGTGTTCTCTGTTCTCTGGTGCCACGGCCCTGCTGTCATACCCAACAAAAGACACACTCTTTCTTATGGTGCTTTTTAGGTGATTTGAGGTGGGTTGCACGATTTGAGCCAAATCGGTGCAAGCCAAATCGAAGCACCTAAAAAGCACCATAAGAAAGAGTGTGTCTTTTGTTGGGTATGACAGCAGGGCCGTGGCACCAGAGAACAGAGAACACAGTTGGGGTGCGT
>JAAUXT010147195.1_pt1 | contig 10919 bp, 15 predicted proteins | sample 7278171 | NCBI WGS metagenome assembly JAAUXT01 (sample SAMN14350112, study PRJNA611818) | marine sediment metagenome | isolation source: surface marine sediment (1.8m) | place: French Polynesia: Moorea | collected 2018-08 | reverse complement strand
GAAAATTGAATTCCTGGAGGCTTGCTGATCGTGACATGCGTGCCATCTATGGCACCGATGACTCCAGGAAATCCATATCTTTGCTTGTAATAATCACACATTTCCTTTTGCCGATCACAATTGGGCCAAAAAATGTGCTTCCCAAGGGGATCCTCTGTGACAATGCCCATCATTTCCTCAATGCAGGTGAAATAACAGGACCGCATGATGCCAAATTTGTCAGACAAAAGGCCATATTTGCCTTTGTGAGCCACAAAATGCAGCAACATGAGGATCTGCTCTTGCAGATGCACTTGTGGCCTTCCTCTTCCTACAACAACATGCATTACAGTCATACTTCTGTCAAGCAACATGGAACTTAAATTCAGAGTCAAACACCAATGTACCATCACGTTGTCTGTAGAATGGCCCAATCTCTTCGACCAAAGCCTGAGCCGTGGAAGCCTTCACACAAAAAAATTCCACCCATTGTTGCACATTGTAGTTCCCCAGATCACTGACAAAGCCCTTTTGTTTTGCTATCTCCTCATGAACGCTGGTAAAAACAGTGACTACGATATTTGTACAACCACGAAGCTGTAGACTAGATCTAACTCGAAACTTGCCGACATTTCCACCCTGAAAAAAGGCTACTTACAGAGAACTCAGAACCAATCCACGCTGCCTGATTCTTGTCTGACTTGAACTTGTTGCACTTGTATACTCGTCTTCTGAGAACACGTCCTCAACACACAGAAATAATGCAATTAACTCATTTTCACCAAATTCCTGTGTTGCCGCCATTAGCGTGATCACGTGACTGAAGCTGCTCTGATGTCAGAGCCCCGAGCCGCGGCCCCAAAAACCTATTCTTTTTGCCGCGTTTCGGTGAACCTCCACAACCCCACGCGCGGCCCCGAATTCGGGGATACAGAAATCAAAAAGAACAGACCCCAGGTCACGAAAGGTATTGGATTCCCCCTTCGTAAAACTCACAACTATTTTGCACGTGCTCGGAACACCCTCGGCCCAGTTGCTGTAAATGATGCCCTCCAGGTCAACCACAAGACACTGTTCCTGCAACGAAAAATGTGAGTTTTTGTGCACACCCGCATGCACACTCGAAATCTCGGAGGGCTGCAGTCTCGAAAACCAGCCTGTTTGTACCGTATTATCGCCCGACACGAGTCCAGTTTCATTCACTCACGAAGTTCACACAATGTTTGGACTCTGGTATAGATTCTACGTCCACCATTGCAACAACACTTGAAATGCATTCACTTTGAAAATGTTCGAATTTATGACTGAAAATGGAAGAAAAAGAGCTCACATCTTCCCACGGCTCGTTATTTTCCGCCATGATGTTGGTTTCTGGGTCGCGAAATAGAGCACCGAAATGTAGAACTGGGTTGAGTGTTCAGAGCGAACAAAATGATCCCGTCACTGCGCCTTGTAAGTACACAATTTGTCGGTGGTGCATGTTGTTGCGTGTACTTGGATCTCTTTCAACGCTGTAACTTGTGGAAGTAGAGTATTTCCAACGTGTTCCCTCAGTGTCTTCAATCTACCAACTCTGTTGTTATACGCTGGTGTACAACAAGAAAGTTGTGTGGTTGAGAGCCACTGGCCTTTTGTCCCATTGATGGTCATTTAGATCTAACGAGCATCTAGGTGAAGCATGCAGCTTGAAAACCAGCAGTATTCTAGTTTGTGTCTGTTCACCAGGGCCAATACCCCCCATAACCTGGACCAGTACCCCCCCATCACCTAGGCCATCACCTCCCCTCCCTCAGTCCCATCCCCACCTTGGCCATAATCCTCTGCCCGACCTCTACCCAAGCTATTGTCCCCATTCCCATGTAGTGATATCACAAACGATCAGTTGGGTTTCTCAGAAGAGACTGTCTTCCGAGGCGGGAATCTCCCTATTTATTGAGACATTTCATGCCATAGATCTAGTAGTGGTTCTGACAATTCAGGTCAGGTGTATCACACCACACTTCTCCCCCACCAGGGGGTGCTGGCCTTGACAGTCATTTCAATACGAGGATCTATCATTTAATTCTGAGACTGATCATGATCAGAACCTTCTGAGATTGTTGTGCAATGCGATCCAATAAATTTGTACCCAAGCAGACTGTAAAACAGTGGAAACTGTGTCAAAGAGCTTCAACATGTGCAAATGTTCCGATCATGACCAGTCTCAGAATTAAATAGTAGACCTCGTATTTCAACAATATTTTAGAACAATCATCTGTACAGAGTTTTGCTATTTGAGGTTGATTTCTCTCAAATATTGAGTGTTTAATTTGGCTCTGGCTGATTCCCTCCCCCCAGGGGCATGGGAACCAGGGTGGTATCATGTGACCTCTTTCTAGAAAAACCCATCATGGATGTTGAAACATTGGAGGCTTTCTCCTATATCAAACAAAGCATTGTTAGATTCATTTTGTGTGAGGCTTATTGGCTTTGTTATGATCTGATTGATCCACAGGTCATCTCAGCGACAATCAGTCACTTTAATGGGTAAGCCCCTTTGCCCAACCATTGCTTTTAATGCAGTCATGGTTTATCTTGCTCAGACATGTCAAGACTCTAAACAGCAGTGAGGCGAGTACTTGGTGGTTCTCAGCCCTGGTCGCACCACACCACACCACCCTCACCCCACCCCCACCATAGCCATCACACCCCAACCCCAACACCGCCCGACCTCAGCCATTTCCACCCAACCAGGCCATTCCCCCACCCAAGCCATCAACCCCTCCTTCGGGAAACATGCAGCACAGACGACACGATGTGTGCTGCTGGGACTTCTTGTTGTTCTCACATTCTTCTTCTTCTGCTGGATCACAAAAGTTCCAGAAGTTGTGTGATTGAAGCTGTTGTTGTCTCACTGCCTCTCCTTTGTCTCGGTGTCTTGCACACTGCATGTCGTTGAAAACAACGAGAGAACCGAATTAGATTGTCAGGTTTTGGCTTGAAACGGCGAGTGTGCCACTGTCCCGGCCTGTAACGCAGCTGATGGCGACTGTCCCTCTTCAACCAACACAGAACAGACTGTCAAAAGTTCTGTCAGTCCGATAATTTGTGTAACAGACTGACAATCAGGAACACGAACCGGCAGGTCGCCCGCAGAGTCCATTTCATCCTCTTTCGTGCACACATTGTGCACCTGTAATGCAGACGATATATTGCTCCAAAATACCGGCACTTCAGAAATCTGTACGATCTTTGTCGTTCAGTTCACCGAGCAGGTGACCAGCAACTGAGGAAAGCAATGTACAAAGTACTTCACAGTTCGTGACTCTGCAAACTTGTACACGAGCAAAATTGACTGAAACTCTGCGCATTCAGCAGCATTATTTGTCGGACGTTCGAGATCTTACATCAGTTTTGCGCTGAAGTTTCTGGTGAGGCCAACAATTTTATTCAGGGGCTGTGTAATTCACGAACGTTTTTGCTTCAGGTTGTGTGTTGCAGTGCTGCTCATGTTGGTTTTGTGGTAAAGTCCAGAACAGAATAGAAATCAGAATTTATGTCTGTTGTTTGGTGCGTGTGTGTATGTGTGTTGTGTTTGTGTGCGTTTTTCTTTTGAGTTTGCTATCGTTTGGGAAAATCGTGTACGTTGGACGGTGCATCAGTGAATGACGGGTCAATCAGGAATATCTTTATCGCGTTCAGCAACAGAACACCACAGACCCAGTTTTTGCAAAACCGCACATGAATCTGGTTCAACGATCTGAGTTTTGCTTCTCAACTGTCGCACAAATTGCTTTAGAATAGCTGCACAGGGCCATTCAGTCAACACGTGCGGCTGAATAAAAATTTCGAGAATTGTTTGTAAAGTTTTACGACTCTTTGTCGCAGCCTTTGCTAGGAGCGCGATCTTCAGCAGTGACCCGGGTCATCATGGAATTCTCCAGAGCATCGAGCAGTCTCATCTTCCACGAAGCCTATGTCAACGGAAAATGGACGCAGGCGAAAAGTGGCAATACTTTCGAAGGTATGTCGTTGCAAAACCCCATCGATCTTGCCGGACCCCAACGTTGAAAAAAAAAATAAAAAAAATTCGGATTTGTTTCAGCAAAGCCACCCTTGGATTTCGAACGCGGGTCAAATCGAGTGTTCTGCTCCTTTTCGCAGTTGTGAATCCGTCGACTGGAAAAACGCTGGGCAGCGTGGCGGACATGAACGACGGGGACACAGAGGTGGCCATTCAGACCGCTCGTGACGCCTTCCAGAGTTGGAAGAAAACCACTGCAAAGGTGCGCGTGCGTGTTCGTGTTCGAAGTGCAGACGACCAAAACCCACACAAAGAAATGCACAAATTTGCGAATGAATTTCTTCCCTCTGGCACTTGCTGTTATTGCACTGCTGAAAAAAGTTTTCATTGCTGGTATTTTAGCACCGCTCACAGTTGCTGTACAAGTGGTACAGCTTGATCATGGAGAATCAGAAGGAGCTAGCGGACATCCTCACCATGGAAAATGTGAGTCAAACTGAGCCCTCTCTGCCCAGCTACACCCACGCGCAATTCCAGCCAAGCAGCACAACCAAGCTATTCGAACATTGTCCGTACACGTACGAAAGGGAACTGGAACTTTTCGACAGAAAAAGTCGAGTACACGATGCCCGAGCAGAAAGTGTTTCATTGCAGCGGTGTGACACAAAGAATGCGACAAGTGAACCAGTGCGTACGTGCTGTCAATTGTTTGGCAAACACAAGAACACTGTCGACACCCTTGATTGTGCATCGTGCAGAAAAAAAAGTCCATTTTCGATGGTTCGATGATGAGTCTGCGCAAACTCAGGCTTTGATTGATCGGGGACCAAATGGAAGTCCGTCACCTGATTTGTCGTTGTGGACAGGGCAAGCCGGTGGCGGAGTCGATGGGAGAGATCGGGTACGGAGCCGCCTTCGTTGAATGGTTCTCAGCCGAGAGTCGTCGCGCCTGGGGAGAGACCATCTCCTCTCCCATCCCCAGCAAGCGCATGATCACCATCAAGCAGCCAATAGGGGTCGCCGGAATGATCACCCCGGTGAGTTTGCATGAGGATTTGTGGTGCGCTTCGTGCCGCCGCTTGATCGACAGCTGCAGGACGCAAGGAAGCACCAAAGCGAAGTATTTGTGTCTTTCGAAAGTAGTGTGTGGAACGGGCTCAAGCGTTGTGGGTGGGGTACCTGCTGCCGCTGCGCTTCTGGGTTTGCTTTCCAGACTGAACTTCCCCAACAGGTGAACTCGTCTCTAGAACAAGCCTCCACTCAAACCAAACTGTGACGAAACACAAACAATGTTTGCAGTACAACTACCCGTTTTCCATGGTGACGCGGATGGTGGCACCGGCCTTGGGAACCGGTTGTACCGTTGTGCTGAAACCGTCTGAGGAGACCCCATATTGCACACTCGCGTTGTGCAGAGTACGTTTTTTCTGTGAGGTGTTAAGAGTGTCTGCACATCGAATCCACACATAGCCTTGTGTGACCTGTACCATGTGAGGGTGCCTTGGCATTCCAGGATTTTTTTTCTGTGTCTGGAACAAGGTATTCATTGTTGGATATCATGCCAGGGTGTGGTCCGAAGCAATCCTTGTGATCCATGCCCCTTATACCCCCACCCCTGCCAAAAACCGTCACCTGCTGTGGAAAATGCTGTCTTCTTTGCTGCAGCTTTTTTCCATGTAAATTCTTGGTTGTGGAAGTTGGTTTCACGTTGGGTCCGTCGGGCGGTATCTGTTTTACGTGTCTTCTTTGTCTCAGTGGAATTTCCCCAACGCCATGATTACACGCAAGGCGGCGCCAGCCCTGGCAGCTGGCTGCACGGTGGTACTCAAGCCTGCTGAAGATACGCCGTACTCTGCGCTGGCTCTCTGTCACGTACGTATCTGGACTAGAATACTTCCGAGTGCTCACTTGATCCGCTTTTTGAAAAAATCGTTGCACCGTTGTACAGAAAAAGTTCCAAATTGAGAATCACAGCTGCGGTCTCCTCGCACTTCTTGTGAGAAAGGGGTGGTGTTTTTTTTTTGTCTGAAGTGGTCGGACAACATCACACAAAGGTTGCCTTACTTGTGGGTATACAGTGTGTTTGTTACTCTTTTTGATGCTTTTGCACTTTCTGTTGGTTTGTTTCCCCGAAAGTCAGGCAGATCCAAGATGCAAAGAATTTCAGAATCACAAAGAATAAATACTCACGCCCCCGTTGTTTGCTCCAGATCGTCGGAAACTCAGCCCCTGAAAGCTCGCGATGTTCGTATGAATTCGTGGTCGCAACTGTCTTGCTTCAAGACACAAGTTCGCTCGTGAAATCAGATCGTCCGACTCTACAAAAGAATCGCGTGTTGCAGTTAGCGGAGCGCGCAGGGTTCCCTCCTGGCGTCCTCAATGTGGTCACGTGTTCTCGTGGAAACGCCGCGTCCGTCGGAAAGACGCTCTGCACCAGCCCTCTGGTGGCCACTATCTCATTTACTGGCTCCACAGAAGTGGGCAAGGTACACTCGGGGTTGTCGAACACTCCAACACGATTTCGAGGTTTCCCCTTTTGTCACAAGTTCAGTGTTATCTGTTTGCACAGCTTCTGCTTTTGGATACTTTTGCAGATGTTGCTGGAGCAGTCAGCGTCCACTGTGAAGCGGGTTTCAATGGAGTTGGGCGGCAACGCTCCGTTTATCGTGTTCGACTCGGCCAACGTGGAGCACGCCGTGCAGGGCGCGATGATCTGCAAGTTCCGCGGTTCCGGACAGGTGAGCTGAGTAGGTGTGGAACACGCCACGAAAGAGCGCACTTCTGTCGCGGTTCCCGTCAACAAGTCGTGTCGACATCCCGTCTTGTGTAAATTGCCTCCAAAGTTTCCAATTGTCAGTGTATTGAGCCGAAACTGATTCACAAACTTGTTTCAGCGTTGGACTGGCACGAACACAAAGTCACAAATAGGATTGGAGCTTTTATTTTTGACAGACATGCGTGTGCGCAAACCGAATTCTGGTTCAAGAGGGAATTCACGACAAATTCGTGGCGGCGTATCAGAAAGCAATCGAGAGCATCAGAGTCGGTGATGGGTTCGCTGAGGGCTGCAACCAGGGACCACTGATCAACCAGAGGGCCGTGGACAAGGTGAATGCGCGGGATGCAGCAATGGGCATCAGGGATGGGTGCACGAGTGAGCGAACGGTTGGTGTGTTTGTGGGAAACATGTCGTTTTCCTTCATCTGGAAACAAGCGATGTGTCAGAAACCAACAATCTCGCGTAGAGTTGATGTGCTTTTTGGGACAGCGTGATTTGAAATCAAGAGCAAAATCAAACAGGTGAGACGTGCACAGAACTGTCGACAAACGGAAACATCGGCGTGCGCCGCAGTTGATGGTGACAACTTGTTCTTCTTCAGGTTGACGGCATTGTGAAGGACTCGGTGTCTCAAGGGGCAAAAGTTGTGGTTGGTGGAAAGTGCCACGCTCTTGGGGGAAACTTTTACGAAGCGACACTCCTGACCGATGTGACCACCGACATGCGCTGCGCCAAGGAGGAAATCTTCGGCCCCGTAGCTTCCATCATCAAGTGAGTTTGGAAGGTGAATTTTGTTTGCAGGGCAGCATTTTATCACAGTTCACAAGTGTAATTTTGATTAAGACAAACAGAAACCATTCGATCTTGACACGTTTGACGGCTTTTCGTACAGGTTCAAGACGGAAGAGGAGGCTGTTACGATCGCAAATGCCACCAACAGGGGCCTGGCTGGTCAGTTTGACAGATTAAGTTGTGTGACAATGCCAAGAGCACATGTTTGAACCCCAGCTTCCTGTGTTGAATGGCATCGCAACGCCAGACGCGTTCGCTGTCGTTGGTTGGACAAAGTTTTGTTCTGTATCTGTGGTTCCGTTTGGCACGATGCGGACAACACAATCGAAACACAATTCTGTCAGTGTCTCGACGTTTCGTGTGCACAAAATGCTTGACGTGCACTGAACAGTATTTTCTCCTGCCCCGCAGGCTACTTCTTCTCTGGAGACGTGGCACAGTGCTGGAGAGTAGCGGAGGAGATGGAAGTCGGGATGGTCGGTATCAACGAAGGCCTCGTGTCCACGGTCGAGACGCCGTTTGGGGGAGTGAAAGAGTCTGGATTGGGTCGTGAGGGATCCAAGATTGGGATTGAGGAATTCTTGGAGACCAAGTACATCTGCTATGGAAACATAAATTAGACTCTTGCAGCAGGTACAAATCGCGAGAATTCAGGGCCGATGCACGTGGCAGAAGATTTCGAACAGCTGTAATATTTGTCAGCCACGAAGCAAGGTGAGGTTGCTGTTGCCCTGTTTCTTGCTGTCGAACTGGAATTTCCTTGCTCCCTCCTTCCCTGGACAAATTGTGTGTGTGAAGTTTCTGGATTTTCTGAATATTTGTGCGCTTTGTCTGCATTCCAAGTTTTAGATGTCTTGATTTCCGAATTTTCAAGTTTGCCAGAAAATGTTTGGGACTTTGTCACATTGTCAATTTTTGCAATATTCCAGATTTCTGAGTTTCCAGATTTCTGAGTTTCGAAATCCCCTCACCCATGGGTGTAAAAATTGTGGGCCTTTGTCAATTGTCCAAATTTCCGAGTTGTTCCATGTGGAGCGACATGAAATGTGGAAAACCACTCACCTACTGCTGGCTAAGATGAACGTTGAGCGCACACCGCACAACCACCATTCGGAAACACTGGTTTGCTGTCGGAGCCAATGCACTAAACTGCTGAATAACAGCATTGACAATGGACTGGCTCAATGGGCTAAGCTCCTGCACTTGAGATTCAACAATTAAATGCTGTGTTGTCTCTTGCTTTATGAATAACCAGGCTTCCAACTCAACCATGTCATCCATTATTGAAACAAAAACAGAGGGAAAAACCAGTCATGTGACCACCCCATGCAGGGAGGGATACAGGCTAGAGCCAGCAAAATAGTGATATTGTGCTATTTTATGTGCTATTTGGTTCTAATTAATTATTGTAAAAATATATACATTAAAATTATCTGCTGATACCAGCACCCCCTATGGGGGGAGGAGTGTGATGTGACATACCTGACCCAAATGTTAGAACCACTACTCACTAGATGGTATGATTGTACATAATAAATAGTGAGGTTCCCGCCCCAGGGGACAGTCTCTCCTGAGATACCAAACCGATCGTTTTGTGATATCACTACACCAAAACTTTGCCATGTAAGTGGCGTGCGGTTGCTGTTCTGCTTGGAAGTCTGGTTTATTGCAAGAAGGCGTGCAGATGGCCAACTTTGTCCCGGGGGCGGACGGAAGGCTTTTGTTCTTTTGAAGAACAAAAGTGTCATGACAAAACTCCATACAGAAAGACAAATACTGCGCTGCTGGCAGAGTCGAGTCAAGTCAAAAATGGCTGAAAGTTATGTGATAGACATCACGTTACTTTTCAGCAGAAAATAAAATGTGCTTGCTGATCTCATTGTTGTTATTTTCAAATTTACATTCGAAAATCATTGGTCCCTTGTCGGCCGCGACATGTGCTTGACTGTTGTAAAGCTACACTTTGGTTTGTGACACTTCTCTCTGCGCACGCAGGGTGATGGCGGGAAACTGACTAGCTTCGTGGCGACACCTCCTGTCAATATTCGTCGAAACGGAAGTTGTTGGGGAATCCATTTTGTGACGTCACTGTATGTGGCCCGGCTGGCTAAATTGACGTGGCAAAGACAGTTTTTCACGAAAAACTGACAGGAGAGAACTTGTATTTTCTTCAGAAGACAGCAGAAGAAATTTGTTGTGTACAATACAGGATTGTGCCAATTTTAAGGAGGATTAAACATCATCATCGTTGCGAAATTTGACTTCAGATTTGAAAATGGGGTTGACACTTTCGAGTCTTTTCACTCGTTTGTTTGGAAAGAAGCAAATGAGAATCTTGATGGGTATGAACATTCTTTCTCTTTTTTCTCACTGAAAAGTTTCTCCACAGTATCAAGAGCGAGGACTAGTCTGAGTTCTAGATCTACTTCAGTTTGAGTTTCAACAAAGACTGGACTTCAAACTTGATTCCACAGTTTGATGAGGTTGACAAGGTGGAATGTCTGTTCAAGAATTCGATGTCCTGTTGAACAACGATTCGTGGTTTTACCTCGTGGCAGTGGTTGAACATGAAGGGGAAGAAGGAAGGAAAGAGAGAAAAGAGAATGAAAGAGGAAGAGAAAGGAAGAAAGAAAAGTGCGAAAGAGAAAGAGTCTCCCTCCTGCAGCAGTTGGGACAATGAACAATGGGCAACCTTACCGTTAGATCTATACTTTAACACTCTGGCACCAGGTCCTGAAGGGACATCGCACAATGAAGCCAGGTTTACTCCAGTGGTTCAGACACAAGTTTCTGAGTCCGTTTTTGGTCGCACGAAGAGAGAAGCAGTGCTTGAGGCAACTGCGGGTGTGATGTCGCCCTTTGTTTTGGCAGTCAATTGAAAGTCATTTCTTGTTGTTTTTTTCACCTCTTTGCACTTGTGATTGATAGGGAAATGTTATCATAGCAACCAAATTGCAAAATCCTGAAAGACCTTTCATATGAACCAGACATCAAGGCTCTGTCTTGATTAAAAGCTGAGATATGACCATTTCAGCCCTGTCCATGGGAGGGGGGGTGGACAGGATGGGACATCTTGGCTTGGATGCCATATAGTACATTGGGCACAGGAGATTGTATTTGAGACACTGTATTCAGCCTCACATGAAAGACCTCAGCCCAAATACCCATTCAGTCCTATCCATGGAAAGGGGGGGGGGACTAACAGGATATATACCCAAAATTTTTTTGCTGAGCCACTAAGTGCTCTTCCCCAAAGGGACATCGTAAAATGACAGTTGATCTGTTGTTGTTCCCACCAAGAGCGGGGGGGGGGGGGGGGGGGGGGGGGGGGGGGGGGGGGGGGGGGGGGGGGGGGGGGGGGGGGGG
>JAAUXT010130413.1_pt1 | contig 10919 bp, 14 predicted proteins | sample 7278171 | NCBI WGS metagenome assembly JAAUXT01 (sample SAMN14350112, study PRJNA611818) | marine sediment metagenome | isolation source: surface marine sediment (1.8m) | place: French Polynesia: Moorea | collected 2018-08 | reverse complement strand
GTAAGGATGGGGTGGGATTTTGGCAAAATTCCACACATTCCATACATTCCAAAGTGTGGACATTTAAGCTGAGAGCGGCACCTAGATGGCCGCTACGCGACCATCAACAATCGCAGAAAGGACCCGGCCCCCAGGCGGCCGAAGAACCGTTTTTAGTCGCAAACCCAAGACGCGTCATCAACACACGCTTTTCCCAGGGTGAAGTCCTTCTCTCATCAAACACCAAGAGGCTGAGTTAGAGGCGGACCTGGATTGAGGTTTGGATTCCAATCTGGATCCGATCAGGACTGACTACGTCATGCAGGGTGTGGCTCAGCTTTTGTATCCCCAGGTAACTTCAACTCGGGAAATTCAGACTGCAGTGGTCGGAACCACGTGGACTCGCACCGGACTCCTTCCGCCATCATCTGCATTTGCACGAAATCCACTTACGCGTCTGATTGGCAAGTCCGGACACAATTGCGTCTGGACAGACGGAGCTGTACTGGGTCAGGGAGGTCGTTCCCTGGTGGATCCAGGGTGCAGATCCTGAGTACAGCATGAAATCCACGCTGCAGATCCAGAGGACAGCTTGATTAGACAGATCCAGGAGTCAGATCAAAGGTGCAGATCTGAGAAGAATTTTTTTTTTGGGGGGGGGGGGGGGGATCCAGGTTCCTCGTGGGAAACGCAATCTGATTCTGACTGAGGTCCTCGTCAGGGTGCGGATGGATTTTTTTCTGCCTGACTTTCAATGTGTGGAAAGTCAGAACATTTACTCTTGTGTTCCTGAAGTGAGGAGGCAGATTCTAGCGTTCCGACCCAAAATTCTCAGAAGCGCTCTTTTGTCCCACAGTAGTGGACAGTTAGAAATCCTGGTTGTGATCGCGCTTTGGACGTGGTGTGGAAAGGCAAAAGTTCACCTCGCTTGCACTGGGGAACCGGACTGCACTGACACACGAGGTGGAGAGGTGGAGCAGGCTTTGTTGTTCTCAATCAACCGATCTCCCGCCACCAACCTCCCGCCACCAATTTTCCCGCCATCTATTTCCCGCCACGGCCCGTCAATCTGCGTCCCTCTGATTAGGAACCCGACAATGACGGAGAGTGAATCCAGGGGCGGATCACCCTGGCTTTGGTCTGCACTATTGAGGACAGGGAGGAGCCCCAAACCTGGATCGGGGAGGGAACTCCAATTGAAAGAAATAGACAAAACAAATTGCTGCAGGTGCAGGGAGGTTTCTCAAGGGTCAGGGGCACCCAAGACCCGTGGATGTCCCCAAGATCTGCTGGAGATTTGCTTGGAGGTCTGGGTCTCCGAAACAGGGAACGCGATTTCAAATCTGAAAATTCCAGCTGTAACATGGAACAAAGCTTGGCACCTCCAAGGCCCCGTCCCCAGATCCGCCCTGACTTGGATCCTCCCTGCAGTCCTGCTCAATCAGAAACCTGGGGCATGTTGTGTACTTGTGCACATGGACTGCACTGAATACATAAAGGTACCATGAGCCTGGAGTGCGGCTCTGAAGAGACTGAACCCAGCGCTCCAAGCACAGAATGAAAACTGGAGGGTGCAGTATCGGCAATGTGGGCCGACCTTTGTGCAAGTCAGTATCTTCTCCAGGGAGAATTCGGGATCAAATGTAGTTTTACTCGACAAGACGTAGCCTGGTCGAATGACCCAGAGGTCGTGCCCACTCGACCGCAGTTTCACACCGAAAAGACACACACACACCCAACACACACACACAAGACACACACACACACACACACTGTGTTCGTCCGCTTGGAGAATCGTGCTGGAACCTTGAGTTTGGTTGCAGAACAAGGCCTCGACCGTCACTGCAATTGAGAAACCAATCAAAGCTGAAGACTCAGAATTGCAAATGGCTCGGCTTCACTGGTCAAGAGTGACCCGCCGGAACTGAGACTGGTCGTTTCTGAGAACTCGCAAACGATGTATGCGCCGCACGTGCGACGGTCAGTGAATGGCCAGGGGCGGACACCGACTGTGGACACAGGGGTGGATGCAACAGAGGACCAGAGGTGGGTCCAACCCAACCACAACACTGAAATGACCATTCACAAGCAGATCCAGACTTCAAGTCAGTAAAGGACAAACCTGGATAATATCTAACACGAGGAATAGTAAAAAGAGAGACACCCCACCAACCCCGAGATCAACCAAACATTTTCGGCCTACTTCAAAATTGTTCAGGCACAGCACCCATTGTCCCCTCTCTCCCTTCCCTTTGCAATCAATCGTTTCTTTACACACCCACACAAGTCTTTCAACGAATCAATTGAAACCAAAGAAATTCCGTAATTTTCAAAAGCTCGAATCGTTCTTTTCTCACTATGTCCATGGTGGTTCCCAGGCGGACCTACTCCAGGCTAAAGTCAATGTTCGACTGGCGTCTTTCGTCGGGTCTGAAGGCGTCGCTAAACTCATTGCGCAAACATCCCTCATTGGCTAAAATTGGTTTGAATCCAGGGACTCCAGGCCCCTGAATCCAGATCACACCACGTGTTTCCTCCTCCTCCTCCGTTTGGCGGTTTTCACATTGGTGACGGCGTCAACTTCTTTTTGACAATGTCAAAGAATGGTCTGGACCATGTTTTGACGCCCACCAATTGGGCATCAGGTTAATTTTGACGTTGACATCAAAATTCTGCTGAACTTTGACGTCGACGGCACCAATGTGAAAACGGCATTCATCTAATCTCCCGCACACCAGTCTTTTGCATTCTGCACCAATCACATTGCGCCATCCAGTTGTGTGGCATAGTGTGGTTGGTGTGGCGGCGTCTTTGGCATCAGTAGTGCTCTGGTTCTGCAGAGACAGAGACACACAATTGTCGTTACCCGCCCTGCGCATGGTGACGTAGAGACCACTCTTCCTGTGGACTCCTCCTATCAACCGATTTCCCCGCGGTGCTAAGATTCGCATCACACCCTCAGCTGACGAGCGCCATTCCGGCAAAAAAGAACGCGAAAGAAACGAGAGACCTATCAGCACCAGAAATCTCACAAAATTGCGTCCGTGGTGTTGTGTGAACCTCACGTCGGTTCTTGAGATGCAGTGTTCCTTGATTGGCGCAAAACATGACACATCCCATAAGAAACACCTCTCTCAGGCTGTGGACCTGACTGCAATTTTCATACACCTGGACAAGAAAGAGACCCCTGGAGGCCCTGGACCACTGCAGGCCTCGCATCTGCTGGACCCCTGGATCTCGAGCACCTGGTTACCCTGGAGGCTCTGGCTCCGCTGAAAGCCTGGACCCTAGATCCGCTGGTTGAATCTCTCACAGCGCGCTGGGCTTCAAACACGCGTTGCTCTGTAACCAGCTGTGCTCTCCAACACACTTAGACAGATGGTCTGCGAGAGGATTCTGACGGCGCGTCAGACCAGGTGAGGCCCCGGCGACCCGACCGTGGTGCAGTGGACTCAGGTGCAGATCGGACTGAGACATCCAGGGCCTGAATCCGTCTAGATAGGACTCACTGCGAGTCGAACCAGGAACCTGCCTTCACTGCCGGCTTGCAGATGGATGTGTACCACCAGATCGGAAAACTTTCAATAGCTCTGAAAGATGCGATCCGTGGGCTCTGTTCCGCCTCCGTTCTCTGGCAAACACAATTTGCCCTCAAACGCTCGAGTTTGCCTCGAGTTTTCAAATATTAAATTGACCCCCCCCCCCCGGGTTTTCGTTTTCTCATTTGCCCCTCGCACACATGCTGGATCCACCCCAATGCTCAGGCTGGACGTACCTCCCTGTCCCTAGCTACGCTACAGATTGAGTGGAGACAGATGAGTCTGGACCCGACTGCGACACACCACCGCATCAGAGCTGCTCAGAACGATGGCAAATTCAGCATCAGGCCAGGGCCTGGACCCTCATGGCCTCTCTGGATCTGTCTGAGGTCCTCAGCGCCCCAAATCATAAAGAAGAGCGCGTGTAGCCAGCGCGTGACCCCGGGGGGTGTCTGGCGGACCCAAGGGGCCCTGGGTCTCGTGCCACCTGAACCCAAGAGGCCACGAGTCCAAGGCCCCGTGCTCCCTCTGAATCTGAAACTTCAGTGGCCGGGAGTGTCACGTGTCGCTGTCACGTGGGGAGAGGATGCGTCACGTGAAGTATTCATCGCGTCTCAGTCTTCACTTCCGGTCTGCATCAACATCCGCTCTGCATATTCATTGCCGCAATGCATTTTCAATTCTCGGTCAGGTTCACACTGCAGCCGCCAAAAAGCAACTCTCTGTTCAGTTCTTGGACATTGCCTCCCTGATGGGAATCATTAGCGCAACCGGGTCGGGGGCGCATCGGCTACTTGACATGGACACTGCAGGGATTCGTGTGTTGTGTGTTGGGGCACGCACCCATTGACTTGCACAAGGCTGCACCACCCATTGCCTTCTGTTGACAGCAGAAACGCAGCGCGTGACGCACCCAGTGAGCCCGGCTCTATTCGGAGTGGCTCTGGAGAGGCATTAATCTCACAGCCTTCGCTGGTCCCGACAGCCGCGCAAAGAGAAGCGGAAACACACGTCTCCGACTCTGAATATGGAATCTGCGAAGGGCGTCTCCCCGAGGGTCGCTCTGCAGTCGATGCGTCAAACGTTTCACAACTCTGTGCAAGTCAACGGGCCTGTTTCACACAGAGCAGATCCAGGGGCGTCCTTGCGGCCCAGGGTTGACCCGACCCTTCCTTTCCATAACGTCTCAGGGTCGGACCAAGGCGCAGGCTGAGGTCTGAACCCTGAACCTGCTTGTTGCAATGCTGGATCAGCTGGAGGTGTCTTGTCGACAGAAATGCACTGTGACGCACAATGTTGCCATTATGAGCAACACACACCACGATCCATATCTTGCAGACTCGGATGCTGTAATTCTTGTGAATGATCACAGAGCTGTGAAGTCATATATTCGCTCCGAAACACAACGTTGTCAAAACAGAATGTTGTTTGTTCTGACATGTTCTTCTGGTAGATCTATTTCGTGTGGCTCATTCCAGGAAAAGTCATGCGCACACAAACACTGATACACAACACACACGCACACGCATACACACATTCACACACACGCGAGCACATCTTGAGGAACCAAGATTTGACGCTACGGGTGCAAACTGGGAAGGCCGGCGAAGACCAAGCTCGAAAACGTTCTGAAACCTTGTGGAACGTGAAGTCCGTGGAGGCAACATAACTCTTGGGGTGTGCTCCAAGGGAGCCCAGTCCCCAAGGCCACCTTTGCTTCAACAGAGTGCGCACACCACGCACACAAGCTAATTCTGCCAAACACGTCACACACCATTTCTCTACACACATCCAGGCTGCATGACTTTCATTCTTGAAATGGCGCCTGAACCCCACCTCTCCCCGCGCCTGTCTTCTCACAGTGCCCGTCTCTGCAGGTGCACGTGTACATTGCTCTAATTGAATGATCGCAGCGCTAAGCGCGTGGTCGCGTGACGCTGCGCATTTCCCCGCGCAGGATCGGGGCATGCGCACACCGATCACGTTTCTCCATACGTCTCAATTACACCCAGGGGAACCAGGGCAGGTCCAGGGTTTTGCCAAAGGGAGCTGGACCCCTCATTGGAACCTGACTTCAGCTTGAGAAAATAAAACAACCGGAACTTGATGTGAATTGGGGTGTGTTTCAGGGGCTAGGGGGTGGGTGGCTGCCCCAGACCCCTGCGGGATGCGTGTCTGATGCACACGCATACGGGTCTTGTAAATCTCAATCAGACACAAAAAAATTGACTGCTGTGAATCGCTGAAGCCGAAACTGTCACAGATCCAGAATATCAGTTGGGGGCCCAACCTCAGGCCTGTGGCTGCCCCAGTGAACCCAGCATAGAGTCTACCCCAGTCCACACAACGTCCGGCTGATGTTCCAGGACCAAAGGCCTTTTGTCATCTGGATGCGGCACCCAATTTTCCACAACAGAACTGTTGTTGCAGAACCAGGAACAATGTGCTTTGTTGCGGGTGGTATTCTACCATGAACACTTCCTCAGCGTGACCTCGATGTCCAGCAGTGACTGGCTGCAGGAAAGGTTGCTAAGGTTGGTCCCAGTACACCCGCTACACGGTCCAAGGCATATACTAGCCTCCACAACAGGTGGTGTGGGGGCTGGTGGTAACTCCTTGTGGGCTGTGATGTTGGCAGTGAGGGCCGTCAAGAGCGCCATGACCTTTTCATCTGTTTGGACTCAGTCCCACTGGTAAAGCATCCTGGGCTCAACCAGTGGTCCACTGAATCCGCTGGAGTCGTTCTCTCCCGTTCGCACCTTGCGTCTGATGCAGAGTTATGCCCCCTGCGGGCCCGACCTTTCCTCGCCCCCGGTTTCTCCCGCAGACCGACTTTACTGCGCCCGTAGGAATTGGGCCTCAGCTCCGCCCGAGTCACGAAATACATCGGCACATCAGCTCGAGTTTCTCTTGGCCTTGGTGTCAACATCCAGGTGCAGATCAAGGGCGCCCAGGAGCCCTCGAACAGTAATTCTCCTGGTCGTTGTCAGCCACGTGTGCGAAATGTTTTCCTTTCGCGTCTTGTCTTTGAAATTTCTTCGTCGCTGAGACTTGATGATGGACTTATCTAGATCTGGTATCCAGGGATTGGCCCCCTTGGATAACAGCAAAATTTTGAAAAATAGCGCCTGTGACGCATAATAAATGGGAAAATTCTTTTTCAGAAACAGGGAAAATGAACCCGTGGAAAGAGCCCCCTCCCCCCGCCTCCGACCGGTCCCAACTGAATCTCAATCCTGGGCCCAGTTCAGCTTCTGGACAAGGCTCCTGATGCATTATGACACAGCGGCCGGTGGCCATGCCTTTGAACATCGGACATAGCTCGGGTCCCGTGCGTGTGTCCGCACTCTGCACAATGGCTTCAAAGCCCGGCCCGCAGCCGCCAAGAGTGGATCCAGAGGAGAATCCAGGAGTGTGCCTTGCATTGGAAGAACAAGGAAGAACACGAGTGGTGCCAATGGGTGTTGCATCATTGCTTCTGACCCTCGCGCGCACACACACACACACACACACACACACACCTCACACAATACCAAAGCTTCCTTCGCTTGATTCGTACCCTCGAGGCGCACGAGGCCTTGGATCCGCCTTAGATTGTGCGGGTCCTGTTTGCGCCTCTGTGGTGTGGACAGTGTCTTCAACCTCTCTCTGTCCCTGGAACCGCCCACAGACAAGAGCGTTCTATCAAAGTGATACCAAAGTGTTCAGCCCCAGGAGATCACAGAGTCGCGAACGTGTCTTGGTTTGGGTATTTCCATCCAATGGCCCCAGTGCCCCTTCACCCAATGAGTCTGTGTGCCATGCCTGAAGTTTCTTCTTGAGCGCCTAGCGTCCAGAAATTTGCGCGGCCGAACTTTTGCTCATCCCAATTTGACGTTGAAATCAAAGTCTACTGTTCCTACAGGGTTTCTTGCATGGTGTTGCAAGTGACATGGTCAGTAGATTGATGCCTGATGTTGGGTGTTTCTGTGATGTAAGGAGCGTTCGTATTGAATGTTTTGACGTTGAAATTGCCCACCGCAGGGAGTCAGGACCCCCCGGGCAAAATTAGATCCTGGTTCCGCACAATCAATCTTTACTACAATCTTTTCTGTGATCTTTCCGCAATATTCAGTTTACACATCTTGATGAAAAATGGCAGAGCACACTGCACGCGTCGCACGTTGTGTCTGGTGACACAAAAATCAATCTTCTTCCGTTTTCAAAAATTTCTAGTTGACATTGATGAAAGAAAAGGGCAGAAGCCTCCTGATGCGCTGCGTGTTTTGCCTTGGTGCAAGTCAATGGACATTGACTTTGTCCAGGGACGCAGGGTCTGTTCACACAGCGAATTCACTCAGGACCACATCGTGACTGACGCAAAGCGCGACGCACCCAGTGCGCACTTGTCCTGCACAAATGGGTCAGTACAAATCAATCTGGATCTGCAGGAATCTGGATTCCGCGCTGCGCAGTCCGCTGGGGACCGGAAGCGTGAATAATTCAGAGACTCTCCTTTCACTTGTTTTTTCCATCTCCCGTAAATTGCTTAATAGCGTGCAATAAAAACTACATGATTTGTTTGATGGATTACTGTACACGAGAAAGGTGTGCTCAGGCTGCTGACAACGACAAAGCGACCAGACACTGCTGCTGTTCTGTTGACTTCCAAGAATCCAGGGGCCTTGAGCAAACCTTCTCAGATTTTCATACCCTTTCTCAGGTTTTCTGGGATGAAAATTGTTTTGTGTGTTTTCCAAGCGAGCGACAAGATTCTGGGAAACTCACATGCAAACAGAACAGCACCAGTGTTAAAACACATTCCTGGTCTGATTTCCCAAACGACAATTTGTCTCGCCAGATGAAAAGACAACGTGTACATGTGCGACAACTCTTTGCAAAATGTTGAATTTTGGGAGAATTATGACTCATGAGATCAGTCCAACGTTACGCTGCCCAAAAATGTTGGTGATGAGGTGTGTGTGATGTGCGCGTGTGTGCGACATGTGTGTTGGGGTGTGGGAGTGTGGGTGTTGATGTTGGTGTGAGCGCCTGCAGGTGACTACATATGGATTTTCGTGTGTGTGCTTGATGTTGGTGTTCGTGTCAGTGTCAGTGTGTGTGTGTGTGTGTGTGTGTGCAAGTATGTTAGTGTGCGCGTGTGTGTGCATGAGTACGTCAGTGGGTGAGTGGCTCTAGATGTGCGTGTGTGTTGGTGCGGGTATGCGTGCGCCGCTCCCCACGCTACGCACCTGCAGCAGAGCGACGCGGCTCGAGGCGCGCGACGCCAGCGCCACGTTCGTCGCCGACACGGCGCCGCGCGGACTCATGCGCACCGGACTCGGCTTGAAGCCGAACCGGAAGTCCTGCAGCGACATCGTCCCCGGAAGTGAAGGTCAGTTTCCGGCTTCAAGGTCAGTCTCCGTTTTCGAAGTCAGCTTCCGGTATCAAATTCTATTTCCAGTTTGGATGTCAATTGTATTTCAGTTTCCGGTTTGGCGATCAACAATTCCGGTTGAAGTCCAATGTTCATTGCCAGCGTACACTCTTTTATTCAATTCAACACATCCCCAACAAACGAAGCACGTCCAATGCAGACTTCAGTTTGCAAGAACAAGAAGAAGATACAGCACAAGATACATCCTTGTTAGCACTGCAGCTTCAAGAGAGAACAACCATCAGAATCTGATCGCAAGTTATTGCGTTTTCCAATTGGTTCTCCAATGCTTTCGGTTCGTTCACTCCTGGTGTCGCAGCTTCTTCTGGGTACTCCGTGTGTTTGCGTGTGCGTGTGTCAGTTTCACAATACGCACAGATACCCATGTGTGTTTCCTGTGTCCCTCCGTTGTCTCTGTCTCCAGTTTCTTTTGGTGTGTGCGTGTGTGTGTTCTTTTCCTCTGTGCAGCACTCGGTTTCACTGACGTCAATTTTTTTCTAATCTCTTTGTGTCTCCTGTGGCTCCAGCCAAAGAACAGCCGATTTCACACAGAAAATCCAGCGCCCAGTTTCCTGTTGCTGTGACCCGAAATTCCCATTGTGCATTGTGGTCATGTTCTCCTTTCTGTGTCCGATGTCTTCGCGTTGATGAGTTCACGTGCAGAACGCAGCATCCAGGGTCAAATAGCCAAAGCCTCTCCCATGTAACAGGTGCCTGTGGTTGTGCATGCGATATCTGTATCTCAAGTGTCTGAGTCCTCAAAGACGAGTTCACACGGAGAATCCAGCATCGAGCCTTTAGATCTTACGGCCTCTGTGTGCGTGTGTAGAATATCTGTGTTCACTCACAAACTTTTGTCTCAAGTCAAAGCCCTGACCCAACGCACAAGTGCACTGGGCATTTTACCAAGAGAAACCAGCGTGAAACGTCAAACTGCTACGGTGTGTGTGTGTGTGTGTGTGTGTGTGTGTGTGTGTGTGTGTATGTGTGTGTGTGCACGTGAGTGTGCCTGCTGCATCTTTCTCTGTCTCTCTGTCTTTCTTTGCGATTCCTGTTTTCCCAAAAGCACTCAGTTGCTTTTGTCCCCGACACCATTTGGCACTGTGGCAATACCTTCTCTGAACGTCAAGTTGCCGCGGTCTCCGAAGAGCCCCATGAAGTAGCATTTCACTTGGAGAGACTCACGTTAAGTGTCAGGCATTGCCCCCAATGTGCCGTAGAGCACTGCAGCCTTGTGTGGTGGTAATCTCTGTGTGTCTCGTGTGCTCCAGGCAGCGCGTCTCACCCAGTGACAGAGTGAAGCTGCCGCTGTAGAGAACGTCGCCTCTGGGAGTCGTCCGATTCCGCTCAGTGCTCTCAACCCGTCAAATCAGTGTCACTGGCTGTATGGGACCCTGGACACCAGGGGGAGGTGCGGGGCACACCCGATACGTCAGTGTCTGTGTCGTGGGATGTGTGGGGCCCAAGGCATCGAGACGGGCGTGAAAATTGGGTGCGACCCTGGATACAGCAGAAGCGAAAGTTCAAGCTGGATGAGCCAGGAGGTGCACTCTGTGCTGGCACCAGTCAATGACCTTGTTATGTTCTGGATGCTTAAAAGTTTGTATCTGGTCTGATTCATACCAGATGCGTCACAACGCGAGTCAGTGGGTCTGGTGGCCCTTTAGCCTGAAGTGTCGGTCGCAACCCGCAGCGCATCTCGTCGGCCACGCAGAATCCATTGACGTGTACTGTCCAAGTGCGACAACGCTCTCATTGATTGTGCGATGTCCCTTTAGGGAAGAGCACTTAGCGGTGTGCCGAACATTTTTTTGTATACATGCCACTTTGGGGAAGATGTCCTGTCACATCACGTCATGCCACGTCATGTCACGTCCCCCCTGTGGGGGCTATTGGTGGCTATTGGTGCTGGCCTGGGACAAATGGTCTGCTCAAATGGTCCACCAATGTACAAAAGTATATGGCATCTGGGCCAAGATGTCCCG
>JAAUXT010047446.1_pt1 | contig 10920 bp, 10 predicted proteins | sample 7278171 | NCBI WGS metagenome assembly JAAUXT01 (sample SAMN14350112, study PRJNA611818) | marine sediment metagenome | isolation source: surface marine sediment (1.8m) | place: French Polynesia: Moorea | collected 2018-08 | reverse complement strand
TTGTGCCTTCTGAGATATGGAGATATTTCTACATCCACACCCCATTTTTCCTACACTTCCAAATTGGACCTTTTGACCTCAGAAACCTAAAAATTCAAATTTGACAAATTCTTTCCTCACACATTATCCCCAACCCAAAATGAACCAAAAGAGCCCAAAAGGTCCTAAATCAATTCTCATCTTGACCATGAAACTGCTGTAGACATACTTTTGGAAGACGCTGCCTATAGGTGCTTCGATTTGGCTTGCACCGATTTGGCTCAAATCGTGCAACCCACCTCAAATCACCTAAAAACGTGAACCACGAGTTCCTCTGCAGACGTTGTGCTCCAAAGCCAAGCACCCAAAAAAGAAGTCGGTCTCCAAATGACATCACAGACTGCTGGAAAAATGCCGGTCTCAACAAAGGCGTATCTCTGGACGTTATGCTAATCGTTTGCTCTTGTTATTGTCCACCAATTCGGAACCACACCCTCTCTGCTTTCAAGGTTAATTTTTGTCCGGCTTTGACTGAAACCTCACATTTCTTGTCTTCAAGAAACCTTGGAGTTGGGCTCTGTGTGTCAGGCGTCCGATCTTGAAAACTCAAAATTTATTCACGTGTTCAACATATGATTTCCATCAGTTGGGAGACAACAGTCATTTTCAAACAAAGACAGTATTTTCCCCCACTTTGGCGTGGCAGACAGAACATTGTTTGCCAAGTTATGTAAAATAAACAGAATGTGCGCACACGATGGTCACAGATCGCTTTCCTTCACCTTTTTTCCTGCAAAATCAGCACACACATTTTCACACGCACGCACACACGCACACGCGCTTTCGATGTGCACGGTACGAGGATGGAAGTGTTCGACGACACACTGCCAAGATCAAACTCTGTTTTCAATCCTTCTTTGGTCAAAAGTAAAGTGGACACGCCTGATTTCTGTATCAAAACCAGTTGAACCAGGTGAAAGTGCGGACACAAAGGGGGACTCCAATAATGGGCAAAAAACGCATTCCTCTGTCAATTTGCCCTTGTGAAAGTTCACAGCGCACGACGCGCCTCAGGCTCCGCTGCGGGGGAACCACAAACACAACGGAGATCTGAAGCTCCAGTCGAAGTCTAAGTTCAACACGAACATGACAAAACCAAACCCGAGAGGACGGCTCGACTGACAACTGCAAAATGCAGCCAAGCTGTTTGGCAGGAAGGCAAAGCTTCACAGCACCAGCACACAAGACTTCACCGGTAACCCACAAAACCAATCACCTGTTCAATGTGCGTGCAGCACGTAAAAGGGCATTTTCTTTGTGTAGTTGAAAAGAATCATGCAGACACGCTGACAAAGTGAGAGTTGTTGAATCTGACCCCAAATTTCAGCTCGATCATCGCGGTCTCGCAATCACATTCACACAACAGGGGCGTACAGACAAAATACGATGACGCGTGAAAAGGTCGAAATGTGCGAGATGGAATTGCATTGCATTTCACGAGCTGAGGTGAAGAAAAAAATCAGTTCTCGAGCATTCTCGTCATCGCTTGAGCCACAGTGATAAATGACCCCGAACTTTCCTGAACCAACTCTTCATTCACCTTTCACTCGTGTTTGTTGTCGAACTCCACCCTTTCCGTATATAAATGTCTGTTTGTGATGCATGAATTTGACATGCTGTTCCAAATCACGACAGATCCAACTCGTGCAACTTTGTCAATCAGATTGTAAAACCTTCTGCGCTACACTGAACTGAAATTCCAAAGTTTCCTCAACAGACGTCACTAATCGATTGACGAAAGAGGAATGTCAATTGTGGGAAAATAAAGGATGACACACGCAGTTGAAAAAATGACCGAGTGGTGCACGTCACCAGACCACCGTCATTTCCCACGACAGCGATCAAGAGTTGGCAACAACGAAGAATGAAGTGGAACTCACATCGACCGTCGCGTCCGATATCCGACCCCTTCTGGACGGCAAAGTATCCGACGGCATAAATATCTCCCCCATTATTGATAGGAATTTCTCTCCTTTCCTTCCTCAGTGCTTTTTACATTGACATACTTGTGCGGAACTTGGTTCTGAAAACGAACATGTAGGTTCTTGCGTTAGTCCTTATACAGAAGTTTATTTTTGTTCTTATTTGTTTGTTGACATAATCTGCCTGTGGTGTTGTATTTTTTCCGTTCGTGTGTCTGGGTGTAGCCACGTGCTATTTCATTTTATAAAATAACATGGAGCTTTTTCATTGATCGGTGCTATCCTGTTTCAATCACTCCTCACAATAATCCACGCGAAGCCGTTGTGCGCAAAATTCATTTCCTCCTGTGTGTTCCACAAGGACCGTGTTTGTTTGTTTACAGTGCACTTGCCAGCCGATTTTCTTGCTTCTTCACAGGTCTCTCGCACTTGTTTTCTGTGTGTCTGTTCAATGAAGGAAAAAAATCTGCCCTTCTCCGCACAAAGAGTAGTTCATGCTTTTCGGGAATGTATGATTCTCATGATTTTAACTGGGTCACAAAGGTTGAGCGCTTCAGTGGTTTTCTTTTCCTTTCTTTTCTGTTTTTTGCATGTCTTCGGACTGGTGGCTGCATGCCTGTCTTTCAACCTACGTGCGGTGGCCAAGTCAAGGCAGTCGATGGGAGTGAGTGAGCACACTCGAATTATTCAAGCTTCATGAGGGTCTGAGAGAACATCTCGTATCGTGCTGTAAAAGGGAGAGACTGCGACCCGCCACGGCTCGCTGCATTTCTTTCCATCTCGGTGCGGGAATCCTCACAATACCTCACGATTTCACTGGAATTCATATCCAACACATGCACTCCGGTGTTGCCCGCTAAAACCACGCGGGCATTCAGCAACTCGCTCAGAAAACAAGAAACACGTAGCAAACTTGATGAACAGCTGGGGTTCATTTCTTTTTCAGCACAAGCGACCAAATGTGCATGAGCACGGGTCCATCAAAGAAGCGTTTTGGTGGAAACGGTCGCAAACGCATTTGGTCATTGAAATCGCCCCTGAATACGAGTACCGCGCACGGACCAGACAACGAACACCTCACCCACATGAAGACTCGCAGAAACATTTGTGGCATTGCTCTTTTCCCTGAGACTAAAATTATGCAAAATAACTGACAACAATTGCACCAAATCTGGGACCCGTGCGACATTCTGCGCCAAATTCGTGTCTTTCGGTTGCGCTCGGGAAAGGTTCGTTTGGACTTCATGTCAAATCACGCAAAAAGATGTGCAGAGGTCGTTTTATGCTGCGATGTGACACAGTTCCACACAAACATGCAAAGACATTTGTGCGGGCAAATATGACACAGAAACGACACGGCACAAGGCATGCAGATCGGCATGGATTGCAAAGGTAGGACGCAACATTTTGTTTTGCTCTGAATGGTATTCTCGCTTCGGTAAAAGTTTCGCCATGATGCATCCGAGAATCACCCCAACCTGCATTCCGTTAGTTTTCACAAGATGAACTTCAACAAAGTAGCCTGTGTAGCATCAGTGAAAGAAATTCTCCGTTTTGCTCCCCTTCTTCTGCTGTCAAAGAAAATCATCACTGAATGAATGCGGTGCCACCATATAGGGAATTGGGGCGTGCAAATCTGCATAAAGAACTCCGCATAAAAATTCAAAAGCGGGAATGTCAGCAAGGACTCGTCTGGGCACATCCACACAAGTCCGCAGGCACAAGGCTTCTTCTGCAGACGGAGGCCTGTCTGGCACAGTCGCCTTGTCGCAGTGGTCGGGATTCCGATCAGTCCCCTTTGTGGCCAACTGCTTGATTCAAGCTGCTTCGCGTGCAACAACTAGAGCTGCATGGGCGTGGAATGCAGCTGGAGCAAAGCGCGCACTCTGCTCCTGACGCCCTGCTGACATGGGTTGCGTCTTTCAGTCATAAGTTGCGGCGTCCATTGACTGAGACTGAAACGAAACTTGTGAAGCATCCAGAGCAAAACCAGGCCTGAAGTTGTGCGCGACAACCAGCGCGAAACGTCAAGCCGCACGTATGCGCCTCAGCGCTGGTTCACAGCAGATGCGTTCTGAGTTGCGTAGCTTGATCGAACGCCGGCACCTGCAGTGCCAATTCAGCCTGAACCTGTCACACACCGGAAGCAGCACGGACACTGCGCCACCGTCTTGCGACGCAACTCACGACGCATCCAGCGTGAACCCGGCCGGCCGCAGAGCTTTCCAGCAGAGAAGCTGCGTAACATTGCACGAAATTCACACACAAATGTGAACAGGTCGTGCGCGAACATCGTGACGAAACTTCACAACAATGAACCCAACTGGCAATTCTCATTCAGCAAGGCGCCCCTTGCAATTGGTATTTCAGGTTTGAGGTTCTGCGCCGCTGCGCTCCAGTTGCCGGAAAATGTCTGTGCTGCACAATTTAGTTCGCATACATGTGTGCTTTTTAAAGAGACAAACATTTGCCCACATATTAGATCACGGCATATTTACAGGTTGGAGTAGCTTGGCACAAGTAACAATTTCTTGAGAGGAACTTGCGGGTTTGTGCACAAGGAATACGGGAGTTTCCGCGTCTCGCTTCTCGAGGCTCCACGTTCACTTCCAGACGGCGAACATGACCTGAGACAGGTGAGTCAGAAATCACTCATCAGTGAAGACTCGCTCGCAGAATCCTGCGTTCAACAGGAACAGAGAAACTTTGCTTGTTTGCAACACATGCACTGCGTGCGCCCCTCTGTTGCAATACAAATGGTTTGTCAAGCTTCAGATACGTGTAAAAACTTGTGTTTGTTGGTGCACCTGGGCAGACTTCGTGAGACGGTGAAAATGAGAGTTGATTGAGTCACGCCTGGACGCGAGACTTCTCATCATTATCATCATCACAGAATCACAATCTTCTCTAATTCTGAAGCTTGGGCTCGTCACTGCAGAGTGACTGACACACAAGGCTGAGGAATGGCGAAGAAAAGCACGAACCGAATCGTCAGCGAAGGCTACGAGGAGTGGGACCAGAAACAGCTCGAGTCGACCGACCCAGACAGGTAACCCTCCTCCTTGACTCGCTGTCATCTCGAAGGAACATTTCGCGTCTCCAGTGCAGAGACAGATATGGATTTGATCGAACTCGAAGCCCGTGTGCAACGGTGCTTCTATCGCTTCAGCTTCGTCCGCTTCGCCGAGAAGAGTTTCCAGGGCGGACTGCTGCCCGAGTTCAGCCGCAAACACATCAAGCACCCGCTGCTGCTGCTCTCCGACAGTAACGACAAATTGGTGCGTCAGCAACACGTGTCAGAGGTCCATCTGTAGCACTGCTGCCGGCGTCACGTTTTTACGTTGTTGGGGTCAACAGACTCGAGGGTACAGCAGAGAACGATATTGAACGCAGTCCTTGCGCAAAATCAAAGTTTCCCGTCTTAGCTGGGCGGTTGATGGAAAAGTCATCTCTCGAACTCGAACGCAAACCAAACGCAGACGCGGTGTGGAGTTCTCCGCGGAGCCGGACAGAGGACGAAGCCGCCTCTCCCCCACTGTTTTCTTCTCTGTCCTTTGTGTTGTTAGTGGCACATCCTTCGTCGTTTCGGTCCATGTTGAAGTTCGGGCCCACACACATAGTTAGGTTTCCCAGTGGGGCAAAAGGGACGACGCGTTTCACAACTGAACCTGACCCCCAGACCTGACTTTTCGCAGGCGGCGTGCTCGATATGGAAGACGGTGCTGCGGTTCATGGGGGACAGCACGGACTACAGGGACCACATCACCACCGCGCACCAACCGGTACGTCTCGACGCCGTCCTTTGTCACGGAACAATCCTGAGTCAAGTTCGGCCACCCAACGGACCCAGAAGAGCCTTGGGGTCTGCGCATCTTATCCAAGAATTTTTGTTTTCTGTTTCGTGTTCAATACCCAAGGGTCAGATCCCAGTGAGGACCGAATCGAGCAGAACCGTTGGTTATCGATCTCTCTCAGGCTGTTTGGAGGACGATCACCCTGAAGGCAACGAGACCACCATAAATTGTTCCCGTCTACGAGTATCGCGACAATTCTGGTCTTTCTCACAGTTTAGACTTTAAGGGTTCAAGATTTTGAGCACATGCAGGCGTGAGATGGCATGAACGTTCTGAACGTGCCTCCGTCCGTCACGGCACGCACGATCGCGTCACAACACAACAGCAACAGCGACGTCTTTCAGAACCTGGGGTCGGTGATGAGCCGCCTCTACGACATCCTGGGCATCACGGCGTCAGAGAGGGACCTGAAGCGCAGACACAACATCACCAAGGGCAAAAAGAAGGTGTGCACAGAACGGTCAATTGTTCGCATCCGTGTTTGAACTTCTCATGTATTAGATACAGCTTCCAAACGGGTACCTGCACTTGAATTTATCTCAAAAGCTTCACGCACTGCGAACTTCTTCAGAATGACCCACCGAAGCACGATCCTTCGACCAAACCGAAGGGGCTGAAGGACGGGAAGAGCGGCGGCTCGGGTGGCACCATGCGGCGTCTCAAGTCGACGCTGACGTCACGATTCCAGCGTCACCACGTGGACTTCAGCATCTTCCGGACGCTGCCGCTCGAGGACCAGATCGTGACGCCCATGGAGCAGATCCACTACATCACCGGATACGGGCTGCTCAGACCCTCCCTCAGGTAGATCCGGGGGTCCTTCCCTTGGCTCTCAGACATTACCGTTGGAACCATGGCAGGCACACAGAACGTGTTGCAGAACACTGCTTACTTTTAACAGCGTATCAACATTCTCTCACACAAGTGAGGACCCTTGGGGTCACACCGGGTCCCCTCGAGAAGAGCAAAGTCCGAAAGCGTATTTTGTTTTCAGGGATGAGATCTACTGCCAAGTTTGCAAGCAGCTGATCAAGAACCCATATCAAGAGAGTATATCCAAAGGCTGGCTCCTTCTCACCATGCTCACTGGCTGCTTCGCTCCAACGAAGGATGTAAGCAACACAACAAGCGTCTCCTCTCAAACTTTCTCTTGCTGCGGCTGCCAAAATTTCTTTTGAATCAGAAAGAAGCGTAAGTCTGGGAAATAAACGGTGTTTGTGCAGAGAAAAACACCTGTTTTCTGTGTGGTTCTGGCTCTCCTGCTCCAGCCACCTGAGCAAAATGGGAGACAGGGGTCCCAACCCACCGCAGGAACCTTTGGGGTGCTGTCCACAGATCCAAACACCACACTCTATGATCACATGCGCTGGCCAGGACATTCGATCAATCGCTTGCACGCGTCCTTCACACGTCGGACTTGAAATTTACTTTTTGGAGCTTCAATTCATGAGGAACACTGCGCCAGATCTAGTTGTGATGCATCAAACAGATGAGGACAGGATCACCGCGCGCATCTCCCTGCCTCTAGGTGCTGAAGAAGATCGTCAAGTTCCTGGACGACGCGCCGCCCGTCTTCTCCTACAGCTGCAAGCGCAACCTGCAGCGCACCCTGGAGAACGGGGACCGCTTCCAGCCGCCCGCCTTCTGCGAACTCGAGGCCACGCTCAACAAGACGCTCATGGAGGTGCGAACCGTGAATTCCCAAATGTAGACGAATTTGCCCCCCCCCCCACTTCTCCCAAGAAAGACAAATGTTGGTCTCTAGTGGCCCTTTGGGTGTGCTGGTTTTGGAGTCAACTTTTCTGTTTGAATTTTTGAAGTCTCCTTATGTCTTGTTTCTGGCTGATTTGCGCATCGCAAAATGCATCAATCACTTGTGTCTGATCCGTTGCCTTGCGCTGAGGAAACCCAATGAAGCAGCCGTGCGTCTCACGACCCCAGGTTTCGTGTTGTTGGCTTCAGTTTACACAAGAATCCAACGTGGCATTGCTTGAAACTGAATTTAGTTCGGATGCCCAAGGGTCAGGTGTTTCCTACAGCGCGATTGAGCAGACTGTGACTCACCTCGTGCCCATTTCCTGAATGTGGCGCAGGTGTCGGTGACCCTGATGGACGGAACGTCGCACACGGTTCAGCTCGACGCCGCCACCAACGCCAAGGAGCTGACCAAGCTGCTCTTCGACTTCGTCGGCCTCAAGGACCGCTTCGGGTTCTCGCTCTACATCTCCATGTACGACAAGGTGCGAGCCAATCAACACGAACATCACTGTCATGACACATCTGTCTGATTCCGACGAGCTCCTGACCTCCCCACCCCGTCTTTGACTCACTCACTCCATCGGTCCCATGCCCTCTTATCACTGGTCAGCCACACCACATTTCATACTCATGTGTCAGAACCGGTCACGTGATTTATCCAGGTGGCATCGCTTGGCAACGGACTTGACCACGTGATGGACGCCGTGTCGCACTGTGAGCAGATCCACCAGGAGATGGAGGGGGCGGAGGGCGCCGCGCCCTGGCGCCTCTTCCTGCGGAAGGAGATGTTCAGCCCCTGGGAGAGCGCCGTGCTGGACCCCGTCGCCACGAGCCTCGTCTTCGCGCAGGTAACACGTGTCCTGCGTGGCGCTGCTGATGAGTCCCCTCGATGGGTCATGAAGTCAGACGCTTCCGAAGCGGCAAACTTGTGGATTGTTCAGGGAGGCAACGTCTTGCAGTTTGAAGCAGACTTGAGACCAATGCTATTTCTTCAGCCTGCAAGCGTGGGGATCAATGGGTGCTGCGCCCGAATGCAGCATTCGTAGTTGGGTGAAGATTACTTTCAAGCTTGCACTGTCCCGTGACTTGGTTCGATCGGCATGTGTGTACACACAGACACACACCATTGGAGAAGACACGCAGAACACACAGACGCACCCTAAACAACGCAGCGTTTCTTCAGGTGGTGCGGGGCATCATGCTGGGGGAGTACCCGACGGAGGACGACGCGCAGCTGGCACAGCTCGCCGCCATGCAGTACTACATCGAGTACGGCTCCGAGATCAGCGAGGACGGCCTCAACGCGCTCCTCAAGTCCTACATACCCGGGCGCGTCCTCCAGGTACACAAACCTGCAAAACCATTGATCTGTCCTGCAGGGACACACTCCGGCATACTCCTTTGTACCCGGGAACCAACTTGGAGGTGCAAATTCCTGTATATCAAGAACCACCCTGCAGTAACACACTCCTCCTTCCCCCGACCAGATCCAATCTGCAAATACGGACCTGTTCTACGTGTTTTTCTTCCACGCGTCACGGTTATCAAGCTCGACAGAACACACACACACACACACACACAACAGAACAAACGCACAGTTGTCCTCCCGTGGAAGACGTGTTCGGTTCCTCAGTCGCGCTGTCCTTCAACTGCAGCCCAACAACGTGGAGAGCATCCGCAAATGGAGAAAGCTGATCGTGAAATCACACAACAAACAGTTCGGAGAACCAGGCGACGACAAGAACAAACCACCTCCAGACAAGGTAGATGCACGATCCCTTTGAATCCTGTGAGTAGTTTTCTGTCAAGTTCAGATGTTGACTTTACGCTGAGTCGCGACATTCCCCAGGGAAGGGCATCTCCGCCCCATCGGGCTTGTAACGTTTTGTACCCGATCTTTTCCCGGTTTTCAGGTCAAACAGGAGCTGGTCTACATCGCCAAGACGCGCTGGGCCATGGCGTTCTCGCGTTACTATGACGTCACGAAGCTCGAGGGTCCCGATTGGACGCACGCCGAGCTCAACGTCGCCGTCAACTGGACGGGCGTCTTCGTGCTGTCCAACGGGCAGATCCAGTACGAGGTGTCCTACCCCGAGATCGTAAAACTCATGGATGGGTGAGTGCGTGGGCCACGAGTTGGTCCATATCTACAGAATTTCACTCATCCTTGGATAATGTCACTGCAAATGACCATAGAGCTGTGCGTCTGCACCCCTACGATTCAGCGCGGTATTTGTGCTTCACAGCCTTTTCTTCAACCGCGCACTGTGTGGCGCACCCAGTGAGTGACGCCGTCTCCGGTGTGTGTTGCAGGGCGCCGGCGGCGGCGTCAGCGGCGGCGCACACGGCGGGGCAGCAGATCGTGACGGTGCTGCTGGTGAACGGCGCGGCGCTCAAGTTCGCGTCGCCGGACGGGGACGACCTGCGCCACCTCATCGAGTTCATGATGGACGGCCTCAAACAGCGCTCTGTGCACGCCATCGCCGCCGACACCACCGAAGGTGCGCGACGCCGTCAGAGCTGACGGTACACAACAACGTCGATGCACACACGACTGACCGTATCCAACGCCAGAACAGAAACCCTGACAGTGTGGGAGGATGGCGCCAATCTGTGTTTCGAGGGCGTCACACTGTCACCTCTCGTGACACAAAGCGCCAGTGCCGACTTTTCCGCACCTCCATCAAAGAAACTTTTGCGCTTGTGGCCTTCGTTTTGCAACCAAACGATTCATACCTCTGCCCTTCCTTCAGGAGGCGAGGGAAGCCTGAGCACGCAAGAGGGCGACATGATCGTGCTGGCGGAGCCGGCGGGGGTCGGCGCCCTGCAGCACGACACGTGCATGGGGCGCAATGAGCGCACGGGCAAGGCGGGCAGCCTGCAGTCCGACTCGCTCTACATCCTCCCCACCATCACCAAACCCACCGACGACATGCTCGTGAGTCCACAACTCCTCCAGCGTCTCAAGCAAATAACTCCTTGCAGACCAGGAAAACAAAATTTGCGACATCAGGAAAACGTTTTCCACTTTTTGCATCGCAAGTGAGCCTCCAACCGGATCACACGTTGACTCATTTCTAAATAAGAGAACATCTGAGCCAAGCTTCTCATTCAGAAATTTCATTCTTTCCAAAAGTGACGTTTCAAGTCAGCATACGAGTTCGACAAATCCCGAAAATCAGCACAGGAGTTGTGTCATTGATGGTCGCGGTAGCGGCCATCTTGGTCCCGCTGTTGGCTTAAAAACCCTTAGCATTCATGTGTGCATCTGTCCACACTTCGGAATGTAACCTCCCCCCCACCCCCCCCACCCACCCACCACTGCACCCCACCCACCCACACCCACC
>JAAUXT010034726.1_pt1 | contig 10920 bp, 10 predicted proteins | sample 7278171 | NCBI WGS metagenome assembly JAAUXT01 (sample SAMN14350112, study PRJNA611818) | marine sediment metagenome | isolation source: surface marine sediment (1.8m) | place: French Polynesia: Moorea | collected 2018-08 | reverse complement strand
GTTATTCTCAGTCGTCTGCTTGGAACATCCTGGCATTTTGCAGTGTCAACAAGCGGGCGCCATTTTGTTGCCGATTCGGACACAAAATGTGGATTTTCTCAGCTCAGAGAAGGAATTCAGACTTCATTTTTGGATATGATCTGGCCCATGAGGTAACCTATCTTGTGTCCAAAAATATTTGAAATCAGTCCAGTAGTTTTTGAGATATTTGACCAAATGTGGTGTGGGAGGTTCGAATCACCGCGACCTCCATGGAGGTATTTTTTACGCGGGTTGGACAGTCTAGCTTCAGGTCGAGTAACAGAATGTGTCATGGAACCACAAATTTAGTTGAACGAAGCTTTCGTGGAAATTTTGTCTTGCTACCTTCCCATTTTGTCGGACGCCAGACTTCTGTCTCCGGCGCTTGAACCAAAGGCATGCTGTCTCGTTGCAGGTGACGAATGATGTGCCGTCTATCAGCGCCGTCACCGGGGTATCTCCCCAGCGCTACGTGTGGCGCATCTGCATCGCGCTGCATTCCGCCCCTCGTTTCGCGGTCGGCTTTGTCTACTACAACTTTTACATGGCCAAAATCGACGTCGTAGCTGAGAATCGCAGAACTCTGTTCAGAAGAGTTGTGAATGCGAATTTCTGGCTTTACACGATTGAGAATGCCTGTCTCGTCGGCGTCACGTACATCGCCAATGTCGACAACTATCGTACGTCATCCTTCTTTGTCTGTGTCTATTCTGAACATTACGAGGTTCTATCAACATATTCTGAGAATGTGCATGATCTTGCAACTCCGACAAGGACAATAGAATTGGCTAGTCAGCTGTTGTGGCTCGGCCATGAACATGAAAATTCTCAGAGTATGTTGATAGAACCTCGTACATTTGCAATGGACAGTTTTCTTCCTGCAGCAAAGATTGCACGGGCACTACGACTGTCGAGAGTGTTGTCATATCAGCATTGATGTTTTTGGAAGTTGTTGCCTCATTTTTATACGTCAGCTGTTCATTTATTCAGCCGGTTTGTTGGATCGATGATGAGACTTGCTGATCAATGCACACTTCTTTTGTTCGTTGGGCAGCTCTTCACGAGAAGATGTTCGTCGTTTTCATGGTCACGTCGCTCATCTACGAACTCGTGACCATCATTCTGTTCAAATGGTGCCACAAGGACCCGATGCCAGATCACGTATGCATCCACCCACCCCCTCAAATGCAGAAAAAGTCCACGTGATCAGTCTCCTACGTTTGTGTGGACGTACCCTGAGAGGGATTCTTACTTTGCAGATTGCCTGGTCATACAAATGGAAGAAGCGATATTTCACCTTTATCATGGCCTGCACGTGTGGTCTGATCTACTTTTTTGTTCGCCACAGATTTTTCTGTGAGCCTGGTGGTAAGTGAATCGATAGTCTTGTTGCAAGTGGTGTTGTATTTCGTTCTCAATTATTCATCAGTTTGTCAGGGGAACGGCAGCTTCAGGGTTTCTATTGCATAATTTTTATTTTGTTTGGTGTCTGCCACGTACAAATGATTGCCTGGCAATTTTTTGCAGCTTTCAGTTTCTTCTCGACTTTTGAATACGGCATCGCTATAACCAACATCGGTTTTCACTACACTGCAGCTGAAGACTTCAAGGGCACGATGTGGTACGTCGGCCTGCCAAAATCAACATCACAGAACTCCGAGGGAAATCATGTCAAGTCACAGTAGTGCAAATTGCTGTCAGCAAATTCATGATGATTTGTGAAACGTGAAACTGTTGAAGTTGCCCAAACAAATCAAGCAAAATGAAAAGCTGCCGCCCCGTTCGCCTTTGTCCCGGGCCGTACATTCCCAACCAAATCCTTCGGAGAACCTTTCCGTGACCATTTTCTAGTCGCGAAAAAATCAGTTTTAGCCCAGAGTGTTTGTGTTTTACAGAGTTGTCTTTACATGGCGTGGTGTTCAGGCTGACCTGGTTGTTTAGGTGTGGGTGAACTGTTGGAACATTCCTGGTTCGGTTGAGCTATTGCTGAACTGGCCGAGAGTACCTCAAGAAAGATGGTGTTGAGAGCCAAACTTGGGTTTGTCCGACAATATTTATGCAGCAATTTGAGTTTCAGATACATGTGGCAGAAAATCGCGCACGTATTCACGTTGGATGCCAAACCTATTGCAATTCCATACTGTTGGTGGAGTGTTGATCCTGTGTTGCAAGTGTTTGAGGAAACTTGCCATTGTTTGGTGTGAATTGACAAACTTTATGAATGTTATTGTACTTTTGTGTTTCACAGTTATTGGTGCTTTAACGCCTGCATGTACTCATACGTGCCCGTGAGTTTGTTTTTTTCTGCCATCGAAAGGTGTGTTTTGTGGATCCAGCCCGCTCTTCACGCTGACATGATACTGTCAGGCTGAAAATGTTTGTCTTGAGGGTTGGCCTCCAGCGGATACAGGGGGCGTGCCCTGCCCCCGAAACCAAAATTAAACCCCCGCACTGATTTTGCGCTGCAGGAGAAAAATATTTTTGCTTCTCCGTGTGTATTTGTTGAGGTTGGAGGTTGGGCCTCCCAAGGTTTGGGTCCTCTGGCCTCGATCCTGGATCCGCTCGAGCTGCCTCTCTCACACTCCGTGGTCCAAGTCGTCGTTCGTGAAAACACGTTGTTCGAAGGTGTCCGGCAGTCCTGTTTCGCCGAAAAACAAGCCAGGGAGTGAAGTGACGTTTGAACGCGGTTGTTGGAAGCTTGTCATTCATCATTTTTTGTGCATATCACTTTTTGATGAACTGTTGGCGTACGGAGCATTTGGGAATATTTTTTTTTCTGCAGATATGAACTTGTTGAACCTGAACCGACAGGTTTGTTTTCAAGTTCTGTGGAATGAAAAACAGAAAGCAAGCTGTTTACACTTGTCGTTTGCAAACCCTTGTTGTTAGTGACTGTTAAATATGTATGTTCACCAAGTAGCCTTGTCGTTAGCAAATCCTGATTGTAGATGTGACTATATTCACCAAGTAGCCTTGCGTTCAAAGGAAACACCCGCGATGGCTTGAGCGTCGAGTGATATCCATCTGTCAAAAGAGGACCACCCCCGGCCGCCTTCTCCATTTGGAGGTACTACCTCCATTCCATTTGGGCCAGAAAAGTTTCACCTCAAACTCACGATGAAGGTCACTGCCCCCCCCCCCTTCCACCCTTCATCACTTGGGAAGAAAGTTTTCAGAGATGGGTCTTGCAAGTTTGACCTCGAATTTTCGAATATCCGCGGCAACCTTACCGCCTTGCAACACTGATGCCGAACGCGGGTCGTCCAAACGAAGGGTCGTTCCTGGACGCAGCTGGTTCAGTTGCTCAAGTTTGTACGGACCAGGTTTTTTTTGCGGCGTCAGATTTGCGCAACGCTCATTGAAATTTTGGATTTTGACACCTCGTGGTTGGAAGCCATGTGATAGAACAAATGCCAAATACCTTTTGTTCTCAGAACATATTTTCCTAAATGTTTGGAGGTACACCTTCTTGCCGCTGTACCTGTAGTGACCTTACAAGCCATCTGCATATCACAAGTTTTGTAACGGAAGAAAAGGGATTGTATCCCTTTGTGTAACCCACATTGGGAAGATTGTACAACAGTTACCGTGCAGAAACTCTGGGAAGCCTTGTTGACGTGACACTCCCCTTGTTAGAGTGACAGTGTTAGAGATCTGTTTGCTGCCTCGGAATTGTATTTATTGCATGATTGTGAAAGCTCAGTTTTGTGTGCGTGAACGTCCACGTGCGAGAGAGAGAGATGCACGTAATAATGCGCATGAATTTGGTCTGAACTGTCAGAAATTCTCTCGGTTCGTAATTGTTTGTTCAGTGGGCACATGACGGCAGCTTCTTCTGTGGTGCCCTGGGACCTGCTGTGCGATTTGTTGGTCGAAGGAAACAGGAACAGAAGAATCCACGTTCTGTGAAGAAGCAAACGTGTGGTCATATTGAAACCGACACTTGGGTAAGATGGTACCTCGTGGACATTCCAGCAGCAAATGACAGCATTAGTAGTTTGCTGAATTCTAGCGTGGAATGTTTTTGGGCCAAATGTTGAAAAAGTTATTGGGCGTGTGCAAAAACTGTCCGCACGAAAGATGTCACCGGCAAGTGCTCATATTTGGGTGCCCGATGTTAGAGCAGACAACAGCTGTTGTAGGGTGTGAAGGTAGATCTAATGTCGCAAGTGGGAAAGACTATAAATAAAAAGTGGAAATTTGACAACAGTACTTCTCTGTCAAAACAGTCGAATCGGCGATTCCTCAGATGCAACGTTTCGTCAATCTGCCAAAACACGGAAACTGCGCCCAAGAGAAGCAATGCCACTCCTTTTCTCCTGCGATTGTCCCTTTATTTTTGGAAATCAATGCAAAACGCAAGAAAACAATGCGCAATCATCTCTTGCATAACAGTTATGTGAGCTTCTACTCACACATAAATCGAAATTTTTCAATCGCGAACGCGCATTTGATGGGAAAACGATCTTGTCTACAACACCTGTGTTCTTTTCACACGAAGTTTATCGGACTTGTCCAACTCGAGCAATGCCCATCAAAACCAGAAAACATTTGTACGCAGACGAACGTTGGTCAACATCTTCACAGTTCACAACTTTGTAGCACACACAAGGCTCACAATAGAGCACGGCATGTGTGGTACCGTATCTTCCAAAATGAACCGCCGAGCCAAAGGTTTCAGTGCACCATTTCAGGTGGTGATACAATTGCTGGTCTTGATCTTTGTCCGGTGCGTGAACAAAATTTTCGCTGTGCTGACACAGTGACACAGCACTGTACTGCACAGACGATTCTGCAGTTCTCTGTCATGAATGCAGCATGTGACACCCACTGAAATTGACTTTCAGCACGAAAGAGGAACGCGAGCAAAGTACAGCACATCTGTACACAAGCAAAATAACCACGCAAGCAACATGCACGCTCGACCTCAAAAAATAATGGTTTCTTGTGGGTTTTGTACAGAAATATCACACGTTCATGCTTCGAAAGCAATTTCCTGCAACAGGCTTCACAAAATTAATCTTCCGAGTCTTGCAGAGAATCTAAGAATTCGTCAAACTGTGAAGCGTTCATTTCGAAAGTCGCGATCTGGTCGGTGATCGCATTGAGCGTGTCTTCCATGGAACCTTGTTCCTGAAACATGTCGAGTGCCGGTGGAACTTGACACTCGCGGAAGAACCGTCCCAGGTCTGTGTTTCCATCTGGACCAGCAAATGGCGTTTTCTGAAAGAAAACCCGACAAGTTTCGCAATGCCATCCTCAAACAAGTACCACAGAACTTTTCAACGGGGCTGCCGTTGAGTTTCATTTGTGACAAATTTTTTCAGACAGTTTTGCAGAACGCCACGAAGAGGGATCTTTGCGGCGGCAGAGACCCGAGATTGATACAAAAAATACCAACCAGTTCCACCATGACGTAGTCGTCAGGCACGGAGCTGGGGTGGCTGCCGGGAGCCGGGCTCGCTGTGCCCGTACTCTTGGGACTTGCCGTGCTCTTGTTGGAACTGGCCGTTGAGCGACTCGTCGGGTCCATTTCAATCGTGCCATCTCCGCTGTCCACATCCGACACCTTCAAATCAAAATTGTGGCTTTGCCACTTTGTTGGCACACTGTACAAACAGCAAGGTCGTGCGCGAGCAGGCATCGCACAAGCTTTTATTTCGAAAGTTGTCAGCAAACAGAATACTTTTGCCAGTGGTTGAAACCTCCTGCAAACAAGTGTTCACCTGTCCAGCTGACGCGCCGCTGCTGCTCGTTCCCTCCATCCGCTCGAACGGCTGCTGCAGCAGCACCATAAACGGGATATCGTCCATGGAACCTCGGGACAGCGACTCATTTGAACCTCTGTTTGGCGCAAACGCTCCAAGCTTTGGAGTTCTCAGCAAAGCTTCACTTCTGTTGTCTTGAAATTTCACCCTGCAGGAGAAAGACTTTGAAATTTTCTACGTATCTGGAACGCCCGGTGCACAGTCCAACAATTGACAAATGCGTTCAGATCAAGGGAAAGAAAAATGGCGCGGTGGTGTCGAGACTGTATCATTCTCTCTGGCCAGTCAAATATCAATGACATGGGGTCACACAACAAGCGGATACGACAAAGCAGAGGTTCTTTTGTGCAGCCATGTCTGAAGAAAGGAGAAGAGATGGAGGGAGGGACGGGTGGACGGACGAGGGGGGCTGACTGTTCCTCTGCTTGACGTTTCAACTCACCCGTTGACAGCATTCTCTTCCGTTGAATTTCTTTTTGTCCTTCCGGCGGGTGGTGAGGTGCCAGTCAATCCCTGAAACTGCAGTCTTGGCGACTGATCAGCAGGGCTCGTTGTGAACATTCTCGGGAAATAATCTGCAGAATCACTGCTGCCCACACTGAGGCCCTCTCCAACATCAGAGTGGTTTCTGGAACAAGCATTACGTTTTTCAGGAACAAAAACAAAAACTTTCAGTCGCAACGACGGTCAACTCTTCAACTGACCGAGGGCAATCTTCGTTTGTGGCTTTGATTACATCAAACTAGTACGTAAGATGCGTGCTGTTATGCTTTCGACACTGAAGCTTGAAGAGTCTTGATCTCAAAACGAACAAGCAGTTTTACGAGACCGGAGTCGAGAGCCTTACCTTGCGTCTCTGTCATTGAACTGACATGGTTTCGATGGGGTTCTCTTTGGTGGGCCGTCTGTACAAAAGTGGTCATCTTTGAGATCCGCTGTTAGATCTCTACTGACTTGCGGTGACATCAGCATCTTCGTTCTGAAGCACAGCGCCACTTCTAATGTTCCCAACGGCGTGGATATGGCTCCTACATTTGTGGTTTGGTATCCCATTCCGAGGTGCTGTGTCTGAGGACTTCCGGTGTGTATTCTGTAGCAAATGACGTACGTTTCTGCGCCTTGCTTTCGGGAAAGTTTGAAACCCGGATGTCCTCTGCTAATGCTGACCAGGGATTTGAGGAGGACACACATCTTGTTGTAGGTTGTGTGGTAACCTTTCCAACTTTGGTCGCGTGACTCTGACATTGACAAGCTCCACGTTTCGAGAACCATGCTTTCACCCTCTGCGGTCCGCAGAGACAGTTCAACGCATACACAATGCCCAACTGGTAACGATCCAGTGAAGACTTTTTTCGTCTCGCTGAGAATGTCTGGGAGACTCTCCACCGACAAGTTGAACTGTAAATGGATATTGACGCTCGTATCAGTCTATTTTGTCACAAACGGGCAGGCTCGTGTGAAACATCGTGTCAAATTGTGCATGAAAACGAAAGCAATCGCGAACGGAAACAAAAAAGAAATTTCGTGTGTTGAAAGCCAATTGATTCACACTCACCCATTCATTTGAAGATACAATGACTTTTGACGAAGTCTTCACTTTGTCACCAAGTCTGGACTGAACTATCACCTGGATGCATTTTTGCACCATGTACTTCACCACTTTCTCCCAGTCTTTCTGATGTTGACCGCCAGGCTTTGACGCAGACATGACGCGAATGGAAGCGATGAGAGCAGTCGGAATAAAAAGCCTTGAATATTCTTTTGTCACGAGACTTGCGAACGAAACGACATATGCCCGATCACCAGTTCTTTGTCTCAACAATGCAGCACTTCTGAGACCTCAAATCACTGTAGGACAACAAAGCATGAAAAGAAGTTTGTTTTGCAATGTTCCAAATTCAAAAAGTGTTGGAAATGTCCACTTTAACTGCAAATTTTGAACAACTACGTGTCTCCGATGGCAGCCATTTTTCTTGTTTGTCAAGCTGAACGCGCGCAGCATCTGTTTGGGGAGGCAAACGAACGATCAAGTTGAGGTGCAGCTCGCGTTTTCTCGAAAATGGGTGCATACGATGATTCTGAACCAAAAACAAAAGTCTTTAGACTCCCAGGATGGGGTCTGGGTCTGTGGGTTCTCCCATGTCCTGTTATAGGCTTCATTCTTTGTGTGGTGCTGTCTGTTGTGTACGATTTTGAGGGCTCCACGAGAACGCACTGCAGGGTGAGTGTGTCGCGATTTCATTGACTTTTCCGGTGAAAGCAACAAAATATGGTGCGTCACATTGCATCACCACAGAAGCTGTTTCCGTAGATCTACATCTACCGTGAAAGAAAAAAAACTCACACGAACCAGCTTCACTGTTTTGAGCGATAATAGAGGTTCAAAGACCATATCTTGAATGTTTCTGGTTCCAGGTTCCAAACTACTTGCCATCGATAAGTGCAGCAATTGGGGACTTCACTCCACAACGCTACATTTGGAGAATTTTGATCGGTCTTCACTGTGCGCCACGATTTATGTTCGCGTTCATGTACTACAATTATTACAGGAGCTTTCCCACAGCCGAAAGGTGAGATTTGTCGTGTTGAGATTTGTTCGAAGAATGCGTAGATCTATTCTCGTCACGTCACGCACCAAGTTTTGACCAATTCTTCAATTCAGTACACATTTGAGGCTTGCTCGCTGCTTCGTCTCAGATCTATTGTTGCCTTCAACTGAATGAACTGCTTTACATGAGAAAACAATTCTGAGGACTTGGTCTGAAGTTGTTTCTTTTTCCCGAAATCACAGGTCAGCGACGTACAGGTTTTTGTGTTATGCTGGTTGCTGTCTGCACGTGCTAGAAAACCTGTGTCTGGTCATTTTGACATACGTCTCTTCCAGAGAAAATTACTGTGAGTATTGCTCGCGTTCACAGCTGCTGAAGAATTGTGCTGTGGTGCGAAAATTGCTGAACCTGCGGAGCGACTCCAGAAATGTGTGCATGTCTTTGCAGCTGTTCACGAGTTCTCATTCATCTCCTTCGTTGTGTTTTCGGAGTTCTACATGCTTGTGACTTGCATACTGTATAAATGGGCGCACATGAATAGGAACGTAACCCGCAGAGTAAGTTTTGACAATGTTGCGTAGTGCTGAAGAGTCTCACAAGTGTCAATCACAAAAATTTACCCGAATGTTTTTGTGTGTCCGTGTTTGTGTTTTTCAGGAAGCAAAATCGTACAAATTTAAATTGGCGATGTTTTCTGCCAACGTATTGGCAATCATGTTTGCCAGCTACTTCTTCTGGAGACACAACACCTACTGTGAGTCCGGAGGTAAGGTTCCACGTGGTCAGTCATTGCAGTCACTTGATTACATGAACTGAACGCCGTGGTGGAGTCAGGTCGGTACGCACAAATCAATGCACAACAGTTGTTCTTTTTTGTCTGGTCACAGCTCACTGTGCTCCGACTAAACTGGTTTCAATCTGTCTCGGAAGTTGTGAAATTGAATTGTGCAGTGTGAATTTAGTTTGAGCAAGCAAGGTTCTTGTGCGTGGTTGCGAACACAAAATTCCGACACCGTCTTCTTGTTGGAGTACGTGCGGTTGGCAGAATCAAGACCACCAGATTTGCTGAGAATTACGCTTTTGAAATCAAGAAATTCAAAAATGTCATCATTTGGATTTTGGTGGTTGCTCTGAGCATGTTTGACTCACGTTACAAGAAAACCCGTGACTTTTCCTCTGTGTAGCATAATTCTTTCCGGGTGGCGGACCTGCACGTTAGCTTTCTTAGAACGCCGCTAAAACCAAACCTGTTCCTTTCTTCTGTTCTAGTGTATACCATATTTGCGACGTGCGAGTACCTAGTCGTCTGTTCAAACATAGCATTCCATGCAACTGCATTTCTCGATTTTGGACGTGGAGCCCTCGAGTATTCACTCTCTTCCGAGACGGAACTGAAGACAAAGTAACATTTGATGAAACAAAAGTGGAGAGACGATAATGTGATCTCTTGCAAGAAGAATGTTGGCAATAGGTTTCAGTCCTGGTGTGAATTGCTTGCACACAACAGCTGTACTGTTTCATTGCCTGCAACGTCGCTGGGAATGTTGGCTGCCAATACGTCGTCCATTTCATAAAAACTGCTTTGCATGGAAAATGGTACGCCTGCTGGGTAAGGCTTGCGTTGTTGCCCGCTGTTCCAGACAGAAAAGAGCAATTGTTTGTGTCTTTGGTGGTTTTTTGCACTTGTCTGTGCTTGCACGAGAAACAGTGGTCTGTTGCAGACAACAGCAATTACAACAGAAACTTTTGGCTTGTTTGCAGTGAAAATCAGTCACACAAAAAAGGCGAAGAATTTTTGTGTATGTTCGTTTTGCAGTTGAGAAAACCAAACAATGAAATGTGTTGCGTTGTTCACGAGTGAATTCTTGACGCACCCTTTATGTTACGTGATTTCTGTTCGCTTGTTTTACAGTGTATTCGGTCTTTGCTTTCTTCGAATACTGCGTTGTGTCGACAAATATTATGTTCCACGGGTGGCATCTGCTGAAGGATTTTGGCGACACAGAATTAATTGTTCTGAAAGGACGTCAGCCAACGAATTTCGGTCTTCCTTTGTGATATCAGCGTTGAAGATTGCTGCTCAGTATTTTTTTGCTGAAAATTTATTTCAATGTCTCCAGGGGCGGATCTGGGATCCAGTGAAGGAGGGGTGGGGCTTTAACTAACCAGCGAAAATTTGTGCCCAACACTGTGTACCTCTTCCTGCGATATCGATCAACGAGCGATGAGCGCTGCGGTCGAAGTCGGGCAGGTCAAAAGAAAATATCGGGGCCAGCCCCCGGACTCCCCTGGGCCGTGGAGCCCTGGGAGGTATTTCTCGAAAAACACTGGTATCTTGAATAAAAGTGATAAAGTTGCCAGCAAAAACGCTTGCACCTGCAAGCATTTTTGTCACTTGCATCTCAAAATTTGCAAACATTTCTCAAAGATACAAGTGATATCTGAAAATCACTTACAAAAACTCTTATAAGTGAAAGTTATACCTGGTCAGGGGCAGGTATAAGTTGAGAAATGCTTGCAACTTTTGCTTGTAACTTGCAAGTGATACTCGGGACTTAGCAGTGTTTTTATTTTCGAGAAAG
>JAAUXT010104192.1_pt1 | contig 10922 bp, 8 predicted proteins | sample 7278171 | NCBI WGS metagenome assembly JAAUXT01 (sample SAMN14350112, study PRJNA611818) | marine sediment metagenome | isolation source: surface marine sediment (1.8m) | place: French Polynesia: Moorea | collected 2018-08 | reverse complement strand
CGCCCGGGCCACCCGATCCTCGAATACTTGCTCCAGCTTGTCCCAGGTCGTGCTGGCCCTTTCGTTCATTTCCATGACCTTGTCGTCGGCCGCCTTCTTGGCCCGCTTCTGAAAGGTTTGCCCTTCCTTGACCAGCGCATCGAAGACTTTACCGCCTTCCTCCTGCGCCTTCACGAAGGCACCGAGACCAGCCAGCCAGATATTACTCGCCGAGTCCCGAATCGTCGCCGATAGATCGCTGTCGCTCGAATCAGCCGCGAGCTTTTTCAGTTTCTGCGCCATGGCCTCGTCCCTTCCGAAATCTCGTAGCAATCCCATTTTCTGACTACGGATATCGGTGTCTAGTCGAGAGGATGCAGTCTAGTCTTCTAGGTATCGGTCTCTAACCCGAGTTGTCATGAATCGCCCGCAACGTGATGAGGCTTCGCAGAAGGAAACAGACAAGATGATCTACTTGGTCACCGGTGCCAGCGGCTTTATCGGCAAGCGGCTGGTCCGCAAGCTGCTGTCCCGCAGCGGCGCGACCGTCTACTTCTTGATGCGCGATGCCTCGCCGGAGCGCTGCGAGGCGCTGCTCGATTTCTGGGATGCGGACGAAGCCAGTGCCGTGCCCCTCATCGGCGATCTGACCGAGCCCGGTCTAGGCCTGACCGAGGCTGACAGGGAGATATTGAAGGACAAAGTGGATCACGTCTTCCACCTGGGAGCAGTCTATGACCTCGATGCCGACCCCGACGTCGAGATGACGACGAACGTCGCCGGCACAAGACACACGGTCGAACTGGCGCAGGCGATTGGGGCCAGGCACTTCCACCATATGAGCTCGATCGCGGCGGCCGGCCTCTATCCGGGCGTGTTCCGCGAGGACATGTTCGAGGAAGCCTCCGAGCTGGAGCATCCGTATTTCGCCAGCAAGCACGAGTCCGAGAAGGTCGTGCGCAGCGCCTGCCAGATACCCTGGCGCATCTACCGGCCGGGCATCGTGGTCGGTGATTCCGAGACCGGCGAGATGGACAAGATCGACGGGCCCTACTACTTCTTCAAGCCGATACAAAAGCTCCGAGGGATATTGCCGCCCTGGATGCCGGCGGTCGGTATCGAAGGTGGGCGGATCAACCTCGTTCCCGTCGATTTCGTTGTCGCGGCGCTTGACCATATCGCCCATCTCGAGGGCCACGACGGCCGCTGCTTCCATCTCACCGATCCGAACCCGCGGCGGTTCGGTGACGTCCTGGGCATCTTCGCCCGCGCCGCCCATGCGCCAGCGATGACCCTGCGGATCAATGCCGCGCTCTTCGAGATGGTGCCGAAAGGCCTGGTCCAGAGCTTGATGTCGCTGACACCGGTCCGACGCATCCAATCGGCGATCATGAAGGACTTGGGCCTGCCCAAGGGCGTCTTCAGTTTCGTCAACTATCCGACCCGCTTCGACAGCCGGGATGCCGAGCGGCTGTTGGAGCCCGCAGGGATCACGGTGCCACCCCTGGAGGACTATGCTTGGCGCCTCTGGGACTATTGGGAGCGCCACCTCGATCCCGATCTTTTCGTCGAGAGATCTCTGCGTAGTCGCGTGGCCGGCCGTGTGGTCCTGGTCACCGGCGGCTCCTCGGGGGTGGGCAAGGCGACGGCCCTGCGGATCGCGGAGGCGGGCGCGACCACGATCATCATCGCCCGACACGCCGACAAGCTTGAGGCGACCCGGCAGGAGGCCGCCAGCCGTGGGCTGGAGCTGATCACCTATGCGACCGACCTCACCGATGCCGAGCAGTGCGCAACACTGGCTAAGACCCTTGTGAAGGCCCACGGCGGTGTGGATATCCTGATCAACAACGCCGGTCGCTCCATCCGCCGCAGCATCGAGAACTCCTACGACCGGATGCACGATTTCGAACGCATGATGGCGGTGAACTATTTCGGCGCCGTGCGTCTGACGATGTCGCTGCTGCCCGCGATGGCCGAAAAGAAGCGGGGTCACGTAATCAACATCTCGTCGATCGGTGTGCTGACCAATGCGCCTCGTTTCTCGGCCTACGTGGCGTCGAAATCCGCACTCGAGGCCTGGGCCCGCTGCGCGGCGTCGGAGTTCGTCGACCGCGGCGTCGAGTTCACCACAATCAACATGCCTTTGGTTCACACTCCGATGACCGCGCCGACCGAGATCTACAAGAGCTTCCCCGCCTTGGCGCCCGAGGAGGCGGCCAATCTCGTGGTCGAGGCCATCACCCGCAAGCCGGTCAGGATCGCAACACGGCTCGGCATCTTCGGCCAGGTCCTGCACGCCCTGGCCCCGCACATCGCGCAAATCGTCAACAACACGGTGTTTCGCATGTTCCCCGAGTCGGCGGCGGCCAGAGGCAAGAAGGTCGAGAAGGAAGAGCCCACGGCCGATCAGGTTGCCTTGACCCAGCTAGTGCGCGGGGTCCATTTCTAGAGGCCACGCGGCGGTTCTGCCGTCTCGTCGAGCAGGATTCGGAGGATCTTTGGCGAGAAGAGCATCGACAGGTGACCGAGCGTCGGCAGAATGATCTCGCGCGCGCCCCCGAGCCGGCTGCTGTCCTGTGGCATGACGTAGTTGTCTCGCGCGCTCCAAACGCTCAGGGTCGGCACCGGTAGCGGACCCGCTACGGCGTGCTCGCGGATCCAGGCGCTGCCAGGCTCCATTTCCCGGGCGTTGCGACCGAGGCCGATTCGCGCCAGTTCGGTGCCGTGATGCGGTGTTCCCAGGGTGATCAGCTTGGCCACGTGCGCGCTGCCGTGGCGGCGCAGATAGGTCCGGGCGGTGAGGCCGCCCATGCTGTGTCCCACGAGGACAAAGCTTTGCGTGCCGGTTTCCGCCACCAGGGCTCGAATGCGAGCGTCCAGTTTCTCTGCCAGCTTGTCGATATCGGCAAGAGGCGGCTCGAGGTCGATCGTGGCGATGCTTCGGCCCTGCGCGCGCAGGCTGCGCCGCAGCCACCACCAGGCTCCGCGATTGCAGAAGTAGCCATGGATAAGCAAGAGCGGCGGCTGTATCGCTTGCTGCCCCACGACGGCCTGCGATCCCATCCACCACCGCGCGAAGGGCTGAATGATGACGAAGAGGGCGAAGGTCGCAAGCCATTCGAGCATCGCAGCTTTAAGGATGCGCCACCCAGTCACCTGCAGAGCCCTTGGAGGGGAGTAGGCGTAGATCAGCGCGAAACCGTAGGAGACCGCCACGATCAGGGTAATGATCAGGGAAAGGCCCGCCGTCGCGAGGGCCGCAATGTCGGCCGCGCCGACACCACGGTTCGCTCCAAGGAGTGCGACGCTGGTCGCCAGAACGGCAACAGCGGCCAGGGCCCAACGCAGCCACCTCGAAAGCACCGAACCTCCTCCACCCACCGCAAAGCAGCAGGAAGTTTGCGCTAGCTCAAGGTTGAGTTGTACGGTCTCTGATAGAGAAATCTCAATATCGGCCGTCCTGCCAATGCGTCGCGGTCATCCTGTCGGGGACGAAGCGTGTTGGCTGGCTCCTAGCCCTCTTGCATTGGGGGTGCGTGGTAAAGAGGTCCATGGCAAACAGGCTATTGCGGTGTTGCCTTCGGTTGGGCCGATGGAGAGACGATTTTGGCGTCATCCCGAAGATGGCTTCGCTGCGGTTTCAGTAAGAACAAAGGGGCGCGCGAGGGGCCGCAGCGGTGTGCCCCGGAGGGATAGCTAAGCGATGGATAAGATCTGGCTCGCCAGCTATCCGAATGGCGTTTCCCAAACGATAGACATCGGCATTTACCGCTCCCTCGGCGAGCTATTCGAACGAAGCGCAGCTCACTTCGCCGACAGCACTGCCTACGTGAACATGGACAGGGGGATGACCTACGCGGAGCTGGAGCGTCTCTCGCGCGCTCTGGCCGCCTATTTCCAAAGCGAGCTCAAGCTGGTGCCAGGAGCGCGAGTGGCCCTGATGATGCCGAACTCGCTGCAGTACCCCGTCGCCCTCTTCGCGGTCTTGAGGGCCGGTTACGCAGTGGTCAACTGCAATCCACTCTATACCTCGCGAGAACTCCAGCATCAGCTGAAGGACTCTGGCGCCGAGGTGATCGTGATCATCGAGAACTTCGCTTGGGTGCTTGCGGAGGTCGTCGCCTCCACTCGGGTCAAGCACGTCATCGTCACCAAGCTCGGCGACCTGCTCGGCTTCCCAAAGGGCAGACTGGTCAACTTTGTCGTCAAGTTCGTCAAGAAGATGGTTCGACCTTGGCACATCCCTGGGGCGATCGGCTTCCCGGCCGCACTGGCGAAAGGCGCGGCTCTGGAATTGAAGCCCGCCGAGATCGGCCACGATGACGTTGCGTTCCTGCAGTACACCGGCGGCACCACAGGCATACCCAAGGGCGCGGTGCTCACCCATGGTAACGTGCTGGCCAACGTGCTGCAGTCGTTGGCTTGGCTGAAGCCCTTCGCGAAACCAGGCGAAGAGATCATCATCACGGCGCTGCCGCTCTACCATATCTTTGCTCTTACCGCGAACTGCCTGACCTTTCTTGCCCTGGGCGCAACGAACGTCCTGATCACCAACCCACGGGATATACCGGCCTTCGTTAAGGAACTCGCCAAGCATCGCTTCACCGCAATTACCGGCGTCAACACGCTTTACAACGCCCTATTGAACCATCCGGATTTCCGTAAGCTCGATTTCTCCCGACTACACCTCGCGCTCGGTGGCGGCATGGCCCTGCACGAGACGGTCGCCGAGAGGTGGGAGCAGGTGACCGGCCAGACGCTGCTTGAGGCCTACGGCCTGACCGAGGCCTCGCCGGCCGTCGCCATCAACCCCTTGGACCATACCGAACGGCGTGGCTCGATCGGCCTGCCGGTCCCGTCGACCGAGGTGTCTATCCGCGACGACGACGAGCGGGAGCTGCCGATCGGCACGCCCGGCGAGCTTTGTGTTCGCGGGCCCCAGGTCATGAAGGGCTATTGGAACCGTCCGAAGGAAACCGCGGAAGTCATGACCGCGGATGGCTTTCTGAAGACCGGCGATGTGGCCGAAATCGACGAGGCCGGCTTCCTTCGCGTCGTCGATCGAAAGAAAGACATGATTCTGGTCTCCGGCTTCAACGTCTATCCCAACGAGATCGAGGAGATCGTAAGCAAGCATCCCGGGGTCCTCGAAGTCGGCGCGGTCGGGACGCCGGATGCCAAGACCGGCGAGGCGATCAAGGTCGCAGTCGTGAAGAAGGATCCGAACCTGACCGCCGAGGAGTTGATTGCCCATTGCCGCAAGAGCCTAACCGCATACAAAGTTCCGCATTGTATCGAATTCCGCGAGGAATTGCCGAAGACCAACATTGGCAAAGTCCTGCGGCGGGCATTGCGCGAGGAGGCGCATTAGCATCCAGTCCGGCGCCGGCCCTTGCACGAGGGTCGAAGCGCCCGACGCTCTGCCGAGGCAGTGAGTCGTTTGAGCCGTGTCCGAGACCTGCAAGCTTCGCCACCAGCGGCGGCGGATGGACGGTGAGGGCCAGAAAGGAAAGGCGACATGAGAGACCGCGGCCCATCCTACGACGACCACTTCATCGTCATCGTCTTGGTTGTTCAGCTTGACCACCATACTCAGATCCAGGCGGTGGGTTGTCCGCTCGGATCTGACGCCTTCGGTGTCCTACTCACAGTCATGGCGCCCGCACCCGGGGCGCGTGTCTGCGACGTGCGTGGTCGTGTCTTCGGCCCCTTCAAAATGCGCATCTGCGACGGCTCGATGCTGAGCGCCAATCTAGGCGTCAATCCGAGCCTGACAATTGCTGCGCTGACCGAGCATGCTATGAGCCAGATTCCTGAGGCTGCGCATCAGACCTGGACCGCCGAGGCGGGGCAGCCGTGAGCACGCTTCCGACAGCGCCGCTGGCCGGTGTCGACAGCGCCGAAGAAGTTCTGCGCCAGCGCCTCGTCGCGCAGAGAAAGGCCTTTAGGCAGAGCAATCCGTTGACCCATCGGGCGCGCGTCGACGCCTTGGGCGAACTGGAGGCCGCCCTGCTGAGAAACGAAGCTGCGCTTGTCGAGTCTCTTAATCAGGACTTCGGGGCGCGGGCGCGGCAAGAAACCCAGATCCTGGAGATCTTCCCGACCCTTGACGAGATCCGGCACATCAGGCGGCACCTCAAGCGCTGGATGCGGCCGCGTTCCGTCCTCGCCAATTGGCAGGTCTGGCCGAGCCGCGCCAGGGTCCTTCATCAGCCGCTGGGTGTCGTCGGCATTCTGGGCGCCTGGAACTACCCGGTACTGCTGACCTTGTCGCCACTGGCCAACGCGCTTGCGGCGGGCAACCACGTGATGGTCAAGCCTTCAGAGCTGGCGCCAGCGACCGCCGAAGTGGTTAGCGGAATGATCGCTGAGACCTTCCCCCCGGACTACGTGGCAGTGATCACCGGCGGCGCGGAAACCGGCACGGCCTTCTCGGCGTTGCCCTTCGACCACATCCTCTTCACCGGCTCAGCGCGGGTCGGGAAGCTGGTGATGGCCGCGGCCGCCAAGAACCTGACCCCGGTGACCCTGGAACTGGGCGGCAAGTCGCCGGCCCTGGTTCATGCAGACTACCCGGTCGCAGATGCGGCCGAACGGATCTGTGCGGCCAAGATCTGGAACGCGGGGCAAACCTGCGTGGCGCCGGACTACGTCCTCGTGCCCCGCGAGGCGAAGGAGGCCTTTGTGCAAGAGGCCAAGGCATCGATCGCGCGGCGACTGCCGCGTTTGGGCGACGGCTCCGACTACACCCGCATCATCAACCGTTCAGCGTGGGAGCGTATGGCCAGTCTGGTTGACGATGCCCGTGACGGCGGCGCGGAGATCATCCAGGTCAATCCCGGATCGGAAGCCTGGAGTGTGGAGAACCGGATCTTTCCGCCGACTTTGCTAACGAAGGTCAAGGACGACATGCGGGTCATGCAGGAGGAGATCTTTGGTCCCGTCCTGCCCGTCGTTCCCTACGATGGACAAGAGCAGGCAATCGACTTCGTCAACAACCGGCCTCGTCCGCTCGCGCTCTACTACTTCGATAACGATTCCGCGCGGGTTCGCCAGGTTCTGGAAAACACCATCTCGGGAGGCGTCACCGTCAACGACTGCATGTTCCACGTGGTTCAGAACAATTTGCCTTTCGGTGGCGTCGGACCGAGCGGCATGGGGGCCTACCACGGCATCGACGGCTTTCGCACGTTCTCGAAGAAGAAGGGCGTTCTACTGCAGAGCGGGCTGACCGCGTCGATGCTAGGCCGCTTCATCAAGCCGCCCTATACAAGATGGTCCGACTGGATGATTCGTATTTTGATCGGGCGGTCCAAGCGATGATTTTTTGGCTGCCGGTTGACAGCGCCTTGTTCGCAACTCAGGCTTAAATTCCGACGAATCGCAGTCGAGCGCGCTTGATGACCGCCGCGTCAGATGCCTCGCTTGGATTGCGCAAGACAATGCCAAGAGAAGGGAAGACACATCTCATGGTAACGGTTCAAGAAGTACGAAAACGCCTAGATGCAGAGATGAAGCGTCTTGAGGCGGCCTCGAACGATGCCCTGTCCCAGGTCCGCAAAGCTTCGCAGCAGGCGCGCGGAAGACTAGAGGTTCTTGAGAAGGCCATGTCCGACGGTTCGGCTTCGAAAGAAGTGAAAGCGCGCATGCGGGCTGTCGAGAAGGAACTGCGTGCGCTGCAAAAGGCTTCACAGAAAGAGTACGCGAACATCGTCAAGGCCACGGAACGGGAGTACAAGGCTCTGGTAAAGTCGTCGAGCAAGATCGCCAGTACGCTGCTCGCTTCGGCGTCCGCAAAGAAGCCGAAGAAGAAAACGGCGGTCAAGAAATCGGCAGCCAAGAAGCCTGCGGCAAAGAAGACTCCGGCTAAGCGCCCAGCCACTAAGAAGTCGCCTGCGAAGCGTCCGGCCGCGAAGAAGAGACCGGCCAAGCGTCCGGCTGCGAAGAAGAGACCGGCCAAGCGTCCGGCTGCGAAGAAGAGACCGGCCAAGCGTCCGGCCGCGAAGAAGAGACCGGCCAAGCGTCCGGCCGCGAAGAAGGCTCCGGCCAAGCGCCCGGCCGCGAAGAAGGCTCCGGCCAAACGTCCGGCCGCGAAGAAGGCCGCGGCCAAGCGCCCGGCCGCGAAGAAGGCCGCGACCAAGCGTCCGGCAGCGAAGAAGGCTCCAGCTTCCACGTAAAGCGTGCAGCCGATGCTCCCAGGGGCATCGGCTGTCACCGCCTTGCGGGGCAATGCGGGACTGTCGTACTTCCCGCTCGGACGCCTTTTGGTCTGGCCCGAAGCGGCGCCCAGGGCTCAGAAGTCTGGGCGTTCGACCCGGCCAGATGGGTGCCAAAGCGACTCCATGCGCTCGGCACACGCCCTAGAGTAGGTCACGTGGAGTCACGAAGCTGTGCAAGCGGCAGGTCCCCCGACCCAGGTCTTGCCAGCGTGGTTCTTTGACCACCAAGACGGCCAGCGCCCCTGCCGGAAATCGCCTTGCCATTCGGGCCAGCGCCTTGGCATCGCCTTTGGTCGCGAGGCGAAGCGCCAGCGACTGCACGGCCGGATTGTGGCCGATTAGCATCACCGAAGAGGTTGTCTCCGAAAGGTGGCGTAAACGGGACAAAAGTTGCTTCTGACCGCCGCCGTACAACTGCTTTTCGAATGCCGGCTTTGCCTGTTCGCCCAGGGCCGCTTCGATGCCGGCCAGGGTCTCCCGGGTCCGTGTCGCCGGCGAGCAAAGGACCTCGTCCGGCTCGGCATCTGCCAGCCTTAGGTAGTCGCTCAGGCGCTCGCACTCGGCAAGGCCTCTGGTTGTCAGCGGGCGATCGAAGTCTGCTAACGTTCGATCCGTCCGGCTCGACTTTGCGTGGCGCAGGATATAGAGCAGGCGAGGGGACTCGATCCGGGTGATCTCGGCCGCGTCGCCTTTTCGCTTGGCAAGTTGCTTGGGCAGACTCCCGAGGATCCGGCGCAATTTCTTGCCCTCGACCCGTTCGATCGCTGCGCTCAGGGGCAGCCATTCACGGCGCCGAATCCCGGACTCTGGCCAGTCCTCGCTCTCCGCGGTGACCCGCATCGGGAAGACCTCGATACGGCATGTGCCGCCCCACTTGTCCTGACGGTATTTGCCGAGGCTTCGCTGTGACACGGCGCCCCCGACGCCAGCCTCCTCACGCGCCTCCTTGGCCGCCGAGACCGGCGCCGTCATCCCGGGCTCGACGATCCCTTTCGGCAGCACCCAGCGGCGCCCGCTGCGCGAGGTGATCAGCAGGACCTCCAAGTCACCGTCGCGTCGGCGATAGGGCAGGACCGCCGACTGCCGGTAGACCCAATCCGGATACGTGATCATGACCTGTCCCCTGCTCATTGGATGGCGGCGATGAAGATGCCCGCGAAGATTGCCGAGGTGATCACACCGCTGATGCTCGCGCCCAAGGCGTGTGGCAACACCACTGCGTCGGGCGTGACCTCGGCAACGCACTTCTGTGCCACCTTGGCCGTCGTCGGGAGGCAGCTTACCCCGGCGATGCCGATCACCGGATTGTACTTCTTCCCCGTGGCGAAATAGAGGATATAGCCGCCGGCTAGCCCGCCGAGTCCGGAGATAGCCAACGCCAAGACGCCGAGCAGAAGCAGGACCAGCACGTCCGGATTGAGGATCGTGTTGGCCTCGCAAAGCACGCCCAGCAGCAGGCCGAGAAAGAAGGTGGCGCCGTAGAGCAGCGGTCCGCTGAAGAGCTCGGCGTAGTTCCTGAGGTTGCTCTCGCGCACCACCACGCCGATGAAGAGCGACAGGAACAGCGGTGCGGCGACTGGAAACAGCAGGCAGAGCAAGGTACAGGCGGCGACGCAGAAGACGACCTTTTCGCCCGGCGTGACCTTGCGGACCGGCTCCGCTGGCATCTTCATGCCGCGGATGTGCCGCGGCACCAGGAGCTTGATCATGTAGGGATAGCCGCCGTAGGTGAGCCCGAGGTAGAGGTAGGCGACCACAGTGATGGGCACGAAGAGATCCTCGGAGAGGATGAGCGAGGTGAAGAGGATCATCGGCCCGTCGGCGCCGCCGATGGTGGCGACGGCGGCTGAGTCGGCTAGCGAGAGCCCGAAAGCGTGGGCCAGGGGAAAGGCGACGACGGTGCCGAGCTCGGCGCAGAGCGCGATGAACATGCTCTGGAAGGGCCGCGCCATCACGTAGCCGACGTCGAGCAGAGCGCCGATTCCCATGAAGACCAGACAGGCGATCAGGCCGTTCGAGAAGGTCAGGGTGTAGATCGGCTGCAACCAGTCGATCTGCAGCACGGTCATCAGCGCCGCCGGCTCCTCGACCAGGGGATCGACGAAGAGGTTTCCCGGACGGCCGTCCTCGAGGAAAAGGACGCCGGCGTTGACCGTGGCCATGCCGAGGCCCATGGGGATCATCAGCAGGCCCTCGAGGACGCCCTTGCGGCCGAGGTAGATCAGCAGCATCCCCAGCGCGATCAGGAAGAGGCGCATGGCGATGACTTCGGGCTCGGCAGCCGCGAGGGTGGCCAGGCCCTGAAAGATGTTGAGGAGGTCGATGTTCTCCATGTCGATGGCCGGGCGGACGATCGCGCTCAGTCGATCGTCAGCAGCGTCTGGCCTGCCTCAACGGCCTCGCCAGCACCGACTGCGATGGCAGAGACCTTGCCGCTGCGGCCGGCCTTGACCATGGTTTTGGTCTTCATCGCCTCTAGCGTTGCGACCCGGGTCTCGGCTTCTACCTGGGCGCCAGCCTCGACGTCGATGGAGACCACCACGCCGGCCAGCGGGCTGACCACGTCGCCCGCACCGGCCGTAGGTCGCGGGTTTGCGGTCGCCGCCGTCGGCGCCGTGACGCCCGCCGCGGGCCGGCTGGTCTGAACCGGCGCCGCGCGCATAGTGTCACGGTCGGGGTAAAGTCCGCCGGAATCCTCGGTGACCTCCTCGACCACGACGT
>JAAUXT010062725.1_pt1 | contig 10923 bp, 7 predicted proteins | sample 7278171 | NCBI WGS metagenome assembly JAAUXT01 (sample SAMN14350112, study PRJNA611818) | marine sediment metagenome | isolation source: surface marine sediment (1.8m) | place: French Polynesia: Moorea | collected 2018-08 | reverse complement strand
GGGGGGGGGGTGGGGAGGGGGGAGGGGGGGTAGGTGGGGGGGGGGCAGGGGCCAGTTCATCCACCTTGCCATAGACTGCACTACCACATGGCGATTGCCCTAAAGGGACTTCGCACAATTACCCCCATGTTTAAGATGCGCCCCCACTTTTGGTGTAAATTTTGAGGCAAAAAGGTGCGTCTTATACCGGGTGGATACGGTACCTCCTTTCTGCCAAGAAAGATTTTCTATTTCCCCAACAAACGAAGGCAATGTGCTTCAATCAATACAGAGCACAGGCGTCAGATGTGCACAGACAGACCTGGCCACTTGTCCAGTGTCAAAAATCTTTCGAGGCCTGCAATTTTAGCTTTCCATGGAAGCTGCTGGAGATTTCGGGCTATGTCGGTGTGTGTTTGCGAAGCCCTTACACTCGCAGCATCTCAAAACTGCAAACAGCTGTGCAAGACTTGCACGAAAAGACCTTCCCTTGGTGACCAGTCCATTTGGTCAGAAACCATGAAAACAAATTGTGAAAGCCATGTAACAGTTTGGGCGGAACTGTCCCCAGGCGCTAAGAACTAGTGGTTGTTATGATTGGGTCTACAGTCTCACGAATCAAATAGAACATGGGAACAAAGACTTTCCAATTTCAACCGATTGTCTGATCTTTTATCGACTTTCACAGTCCCCCAACGCAGACGCAAGTCTCCGAACTGACATTCAGTGGCCAAGATATAATGAACAATTTACGGCCACTCCAATCGTGTTCATGGATCGAGAACAGAGGTCATATTTTCATTTTTCCGCCAGGGTAAAGTACGTGCAGGTATTTTTCTGCCTCGCTCCTGGGAACAACTGACGAAACGCGCACAAAAAGAAACCAAGGTTGAACCAAGCCGTTCGTTTCATCTGCACATTTTGCCTGCGTCTTCAACACAACCGGGAGCAAATGTGGAAATCAAGACTCACGCCCACATTCCACGCGCTCCCGCGATTCCGATCCTGGGTCTGTCCGACATCCAGTTGCGTGCAAGCATACGGCAACAACCTATAAGCGTCAAAATCTGTGTAACCTTTGATCATGACAACCTGTGGATGAAGAAGTCCTGTGAACTCCATAAGAAACACGAGTGCTCATTTGGTCCTGCTTTTCTTTGTGATCAGTGTCTCCCCGCACTGCAGGGTGTGCGTGCGACTTAAAACACATTTGATCACAATAATCAAGTCATTTCTTGGACACAAAAAACTGTCAAAACAACAGTAATACTGCGCGAATTTTCCAACCAATTTGGCTGTGCATTTCGTGGCTCTTAGAATCTTGTTGAACTGTGCAGGCATCACGGTGCAGAAATAGAATCAGCAGATTCAACTTCGCACTTTCCCTAAATTGTTTCACACCGTCACAAGAAGTCATGGACACCGAGCGGTGGCCTCCAGAAGCACTAAAGCTTCTATTTGGAGATGCCATCTTCCTTTCAGCTGTTCTGATGGAATTCTCCAATCCAATAGAAATGTCGAATGTCCCGATTTGAATCGAAAAAGCCCCGAGGAATATATCAAAAAGCCACGGCTCAGACTCGCCACAGATAATAAAGCCAGTAGATCTCATTTTAAGAGGTCCTCTCCTTATCTAAATTGAGGTGCTGAATTGGAAACGAAGCTACAGTCGGAATAAAGAAAGTTAGGCACAATTAGGTTGACGAGGGATGCTCACAGACAGCGATATTTCAGGCGTAATCACGGCCTGGTTTGTGTCATATCTGATTATGGTGTGAAACGCTTCTCTGCAAAAGGAACCAGTTACCAATCTGGCGTTTTGTTTATTTCATTTGGGTGAAAGCTATGTGACTGTAATTGCTTTCCATTGCAAAACAGCGCCGGCGATGCTTAGAGATCAAAAGCAATTGATCACAAAGTATCGCTGGAGCTTTTGTTCTCCAATCATGAAAATGGGGACTAAGTTCCGGAAAAGAGATGATTTTTGACATGCGAAATTCCTCGTGACACTGGATCAGCTGAGCTGAGCTTGTTGCGACCAGAGCTGGATCGATGTCGCATATATACGAGTACATGAGTGGCCGCTGCGTCTCTGTGTCTCGCAGTGACTCCAACTGAAACAGCCACTGTTGCTTGACCCTCTGGGGTCCAATAAAAGGTGTCAATGCCTCCCACCGACTCGGTCCCACTGATTTGCACTGGTGATGCTTGTGAGCACTTAATTTGAAGCCAAATTACCTCGAGTTTCCAGCGGATCTCAAACAAGTTGCTTCTCGTACACCATCCCGTTCACCCCAAGTGACTTACACTCGGACAAGACGTCGGACTCCACGTGGGACCACCTCGAAAACGGAACAACGGTCTGCAATTACAAGCGACAAGCAGTTGCACGAGCAGACCAATTGAGAACGGCCAAATCGAGTAAATCTGCCCAAAAGCAGTCATATCATTACTTTATGTTTCTTTAATGGCCATGATTAATGCCAAGCTCCTCAGATCTCGAAATTGAATAATCAAGGGGCAGATTCAATCAATGCCCAAGTTTGTCAACAGCAGGTTCCTCGAGATTGAGTTTTCGGGACGCCGCCGCTTTATTGGATGTGCTGCACGGGTCTCCTTCAGTCGCAACCTCTTCTTTGAGTGTTCCACCATCTCAGGCAATGAATTTCTTCATATATTGCTTTTTGAATAGCATGGGATTGTGGAATGACAAATGAATAGAGAAAGAGAAAACCCATTTTTGCAAGCACAAATATTTGGTTCATTCTGTTTGCATTTGGATGTCTTCGGGCTGAACACCCACCAAACTCTGGCCACTCTTGCACAACGATGCCAACGCTCGCACTGAGAACGCAAATCACGACAGCAATTGACACTCAAAGTCTTTTGACACTTCCTAATTTCTGAGAAGTGCCTGCAGGGTCTCAATTTCCATTGCTTCATTCATCAGCAAGACATCTGGGTCTTCCATGCCCCACCCGTGACCTTCATTGTCTTTCAACCTCCGCGACAATCAAAGATCCTCCTTCACCTCAATGGTTTTATCCCTTTTGGAATACATTTTCCTTCCGTTGATATTTGCAGCCGTGGCGTCGCTGTTGCCGTACCTGACGGTGTACATGAAGCAGATGGGGCTGTCTCCGTCCGAGGCGGCGCTCATCCACGGCCTCATGCCCTTCCTCGGCGCCATCATCACGCCTCTCATCGGTGCTATAGCTGACAAACTGCGTGCTCACAAGGTGGGACCCACAGCGCTGAACACTTGACACTTGATGCGTAGCATCCTTCGGTTTTCCTCAAACAACAATTCGTTTTCTTTGACGTGAAAACAAAAATCTTGTGGTGTACGGTTGATGCACCGACATTCAGACTCTACACGTACGTTCAGCACTGTACAAATTTGCCTGAAACCAGATGTGCCATTTTGCGAGCAACAAATCATCTTCAACAAGCATCTCCCTCCCGCAGCATTCCCATTCCCTCCTCACTTCGCGACATCATTTCTGTACCTGACGACAGCACAACTCAGACTCTGGTGAATTGTTTTCCAGGTTGTGTTTTGCCTGTGCTGTTTACTCAGCGGAGTGGCGCACGGCTGTTTGATCCTCGTGCCTCCCGTCATCGACCCGACTGCGGACGTCTCCCGAACCCTGTCGACGCTGACGATCCAGTGCGAGGCCGACTCCTCCACCATCCAATACTGCGCCGACACGCAAGCGGCGGACGGCGTCGACTGCCGCATCCCCGCGACGGCGCTCTTCAACCTCAGCGCCGCCGCCCAGGATCCCTTCTTCCGCAACGCCTCCGACTGCACGCTGCAGTGCGACCTCTCACTCGTCAGGCAAGAGGACTCAGGACTCTGCTTCGCCGACATGATGGGCGCAAAACATCAAGAGCCGATTTGTGATGGAGATCTCTTTGAAAATGTCAACACATCCTCAAAACCGGAGATTGAATTCATCATGGAGGAGATGAACCACTCATTGACGCGGTACCACTTCCTCCCAGACACAGGCCAGTCCACCGTGTGCCATTACTATGCGATGTCTGCCTTTCTCTACAACGGATCAGCATATCGCAAGCTTTACTGTGCCAAACCCACGCCGCTCGACTGCGAAGTTGAGTGCGCCAGGTTTTCTGAGAGAGCAATACACACTGACTGTGAAACCGTGCCACGGGAGCCGGACAGATACGGCACTTCCTTTTGGATATTTTTTGGAGTTTCCCTGGCTGCAAAGTTCGCCATCGCACCAGTCTTCAGCCTCCTCGACGCTCTCGCTTACGATTTCCTTGGAAAGGAGCGGGGGAAATGGGGCAAGCAGCGCTTGTGGGGCACAATCGGGTTTGCTGCAGCAGGCATTGTATCCGGCCTCGCCATGGACAATTTCCAGTTTCTCGGAAAGCGAGAGGATGTCGACTACACTCCATCCTTTGTAGCATTCGCCGTTCTGGAGGGACTGACAGGCATGGTCGTGTGTCCACTAAAAGTGACAAGTGAGATCACATGTTCTCAGGTCTGCCGGAACATCGGCATCATATGTCGTAGCCTGGAAGTACTGTCTCTTTTCTTCGTTGTTCTCGTGTTTGGCATGTTGACTGGAGTCATAGAAACATTCCTCTTCTGGCACTTGGAAGGCCTGGGTGCTTCGCAGCTCCTGTTGGGATTGTGTATGTTCATGAACTGCCTGCCCGAAGTGCCTATCCTGTTCCTCTCAGGCAAGATCATCAAGAAGGTGGGTCAGATCCGCTGTCTCTACATCACGGCGTTCGCGTACGCGGTGCGCTTCCTCGCCTACAGCTTCCTGCTCAACCCGTGGATGGTGCTGGGCATCGAGCCGCTGCACGGCGTCACCTTCGGCCTTATGTACGCCGCCGCGTCGTCCTACGGCAGCGTGCTCACCCCCGCCGGGCTGCACGGCACTATGCAAGGCCTCATCAGCGGCCTTTACTTCGGCTTCGGTACGTAACTTGGTTTTTCCAACACGGGTGCGATCAACACAGTTCCTCAATGTTCTCCTCTTCGTAATACTCAGCCACGCCTTCACTTGTCCCTGCAGGTAAGGGTCTGGGCGCCGTGGTCGGGGGCCACGCCTTCGAGCGCTACGGCGCCGTCACGCTGTTCCGCTCCTGCTCCGTCGCTTCCGTCATCCTCGTCGTCACCTACGCCATGCTGCACCTCTGCTTCAGCCTCCGCGCCGGCAAGTCGACGCCGTCGAGCAGCAAAGCCGAGGACGACGACGAGTTCGAGGAGAAAGGTACCATAAACCGTCCACAGCAAAGCGTGTCAATACCACATCAATCCCAGCAATATAAATCCGGAACAGCACGTCCATATTTCACACGTGCACGCATCAAAGTAGCTGGTCACAATTGAAAACACGTTTCTACAAATATTGTGCTGAACGCGCCAACAAATTCACCTCCCGAATAATGATCAACTTCGAATTGCAGATCCGCCGGAGGAAGAGAAAATGCTCGCCTCACACATCCACAGGAACCAACATCACCAGCCACGTCACAATCACTACAACGACTCGCCCGTCCCGATCGAGGTGGCGCCCCCCGCCGTCCCGCCCACAGTCAGCGCCAAGACGACCACGCTCAACACTTTCAAGGGCTACAACACGTACCCCGTGTACGCTACGGCGGCCGAAGTGCCCCTGATGAACACACACGCCTCCCTGGGGCGCGAGTCTGCGCGCGAGAGTGCCGTGTGACGTTCCTCTCAATCCGAATCTCAGTCAGAGCTGATCAAGAAGCTGAAAGATTCGTTCTGATGACAGACGTCTTTTTGCGACCATTCAACAATCATCAGGAGTGAACCACAATGTTCGATAAGATCACTGGAGCTCTCCCAGCTCAACGGAAAACGGTGCTCTCCAAGCGCACCAGTGGGCCAACTCGCGTACGACAACAGACGCCGCCATCCCTTTCTGACAACGCCAACAGACAGCAGAACGAGGACACAACATCAAAACGACGTCCAGTTCGCATCATTGTCATCGTTCTGTGTGCGATTCGTCTGTTCCGTCTCCGGTCTTCGCGGAGAATGCTCAAAGTGCACGAGTCAAACAAGCAAAGTGCACGCCTCACATAGCACCTTTATTCTGTTCATTTCTCAACAACGAACTGGACAACAAAAGGAGCCGGAGCCTCTTTCAACAAATTGCACTTCGCATCTGGTTTTGCATGGCAACAAAACACCGAAACTTTCCACGACTGTTCAAAACTGCTCGATTTCCACACATTTTGTTGTCGGTAGCTTTGAAAGTCATTTCTCGAGAAAAAGCGTTCACTTACAATACGGCAGTATCGTCAGTAGTTTTCGTAATGTTTCACCCTGCAAAGACAGAAGCAGGACTGAAGCAGCTGCAGAGTCATCAAAAAGATCATTGTCAACGAGAGACCGAAACTTGTGTCAGTTTGGTCACTCAACTTTCTCAGGAGCGAGACATGAAGAAAACTTCCTGCTGCATTTTTGAGTAGATTCACGTGTAAGATTCGTTGATAAAATTGTAATTGCCAAAATAAATTAAAATCTACTGACCTGTACAACAAGGCCTGTCCCTTGTTATTTCCTAAAGTAAAGTATCCACTGCGAGTGGAAAAGTCCATGCACTTTGGAATCTTCAGACTGTCATATCCAGGGAAGTTCGAGAACACGGTCAGCGATGGTAAGTGAACCTGTTCAGGCGAGAAATAAAAATTACGAACGTAAAACCTCACAAGTTACTCACTTGAAAAATTGGTGTTCGAAACCATTTTTTGGCACCAAAAAGGTTCAACTCACCAATTTCACAGCCTTCTCTGTGTAGTGGGTCGAAACAGCGAGAATCTCAGTTTGCGGATTGAATGTCATGTCAGTACACGGTGTCGTCAAGTTCTTGACGACCTTCAGCGGTTTGGGTCGACTGGACTGCAGGCAACTGTCATCATAGATGTTGACGACTCCACTGGATGACCTACAAACACACAGCATAACCTTTTTTCTTCGTCTCATCTTCGGTTGCTTGACACTCTGCAACAAGTGCCACTGTCTCTTTTCATCCCTGCCATCTTCCATTGTTTTCCACTCTTTGTTTTGGCAGCGAGGGCCAAACTGGTGAAACTACGACAGAACAGACACTGCCACTGTTTTGACCGCACCACGACGACAAATTTCCCCGCGCCGTCATCTGTTCTGAACTTGATGTTTTACTCCTGGGCATACTGACCCGCAGGCGATGTACTGCGAGTTGTCGGACACTGCGATCGCCGTGCCTCCGATGCAGCCCTCGTCGGCGACGGAGAACTTGTGCTCGCAGCGCCGCTCTGTCATGTCCCACACGTAAATTTCGCCGTCGGTTCCGACGGAGAAGAGGCGTGAACCGTCGCGGTTGAAGGACAGCGCTTCCACTGAACCGTTCATGGTGAGTGTGGTCACCAGCTGTTTCGACTGAATCACACAAGATTCAAGCAAACGTTGTGTATGTGTGCATGAATGAAACAACTCAAACAAGTTCAGCAATAACACGAGATAAACAGTGTCAAAGGAACACGGCCACATCACCGAGGTAACTGAACACCACTCACCACGGCAGACACGAGGTGAATTTGGCCATTTGTCCCCCTGAACGCAAGCAGTTTTCCATCGGGCGAAATTTCAAAGTGCTTTGTTCCTTCTCTGTCCATTTGCTTGTCTGAAGAACAAGGATCTGTTTACTAACTTGCGGAACTCAACTCTGCAGTTATGTTTGGATGTCACGTGGACAGAGGCCACAAGAAAAGGTCGTTTCTCACCAAGCTTGGGCACCCGAAGAACTTTGTCAGCAATCAAGTCGTAGTAGTAGAAGCTCTTGTGTCGCGATCCCATGATCACCTGGTTCCCGTCCGCACTGAACTTCGCCGTGTAGATGGGAAAGGAATCCAAAAACACACTGTGAATTTTCGGATTCGTCTTCCCGTCCACCTGCCAAAGACATTCGGCTTTGAATTGGTTATTCAGGCAAAGAACACAAACGTCACCAGACCAAAAATAGCTGGCAACCACCTTGGCCCAGCCAAGGACACCAGTTGTGACCTTTCTGCAGCTCAAACAAACCTTGTTCCCATCGAACGAATCTCACCAAAACACCCCGAAATTTTGCTTGAAATTTTCTCCCAAAGAAAAACTGCATAACACTCTTCGTTATGCGCTTTGAAAGCATTTGTGTGACCTGGGTTTCTCATTGCAAGAGCAACAAGTCATTAGATTCGTGTGGAAGACACTGTCATGTTGTGGCTTGTCCAAAGACAAATGAACCCTCTGCTGTTGGTACCGGTGTAATGAAATGGCCAGACCCCAGAAAGCAAGAGACCCCGGGTCTGACCATTCCAACCCGACTGGAAATGGCCAGACCCCAGGTCCCGTCTCCAACTGCAATCAGTCGAGGCTCCGAGTGACAGGTGCCAAATGATCACAACCTGGCTGGAACTGGGTCTGGCCATTTCAGCCCAGACCGGGTCTTGAAAATGCCAGGTCTCCTCATTTCATTCCACCGGTAAATGTTTGGAATCTACGTTGACAAAGCAGAAGTGTTTTTCTGTGAATTTTTCATCACTTGATTGTTTACCTGAAACAGATTCAGTGTTTGGTCCATTCCTGCTGCCAACATCATCTGATACGTTTTGTGAAACTGGACGGAAGTTAATTTGCCCTGCAACAAAACCACACACATTTTGTTCGATCAAAGCATGCAGTCGAGCAAAGTGTAATTTTCAATCAGATACAAAATATCGGCATGCTGCGTTACGTTTGACGGCCGTTCCTTGTTGGCATCCGTGCATCGCTTCATTTGAATGAGTCCTTGAGCAAGGCTTTCTGATTCAGCCAGATAGTTGCCTGTCGTCTTCAACAGGTCTTCGGTTTCACTCTCATCTGAAAGAAATAATGAAAGGATCCGTGTGACCACAAGGAAACCCAAGTATGTTTTCAGAAAAAAAGAGAGAAGAAAGTAAAGCTTTCAGCTCCAAATTTGCACCATCTGAGTCGTGTCGAGTACGTTGCCACCGCAGATCAGCCCAACTCGGAGTTCCAGAAATCTTCTCAAATCTACAGTGAACATGAACTGTCTTCCTCTTGCGCAACTGATTCGGAGCCAAACAAAGCGAGAGAAAACGTCGAAATGTAACATGGTGAACTTACTCATTTCGAAGCCTGGTTTTGTATTGCTGTCCAGTCAACTTTGGCAGTTTTTTCGCTTTCTTGGTTTTCAAAATTGTGTTCCGGGTGTCTTCTACTGGTACTCTGCAACACCGCGAACTGCGCGTTATTTGTCGACACTTCAACAAGTAGGTCTGGGTTCGGGTGTAAAAAAAGAAAGCAGACCACTGAACACAGCCGAGTCGCCAAGAGCGCAATCGCCAATGGGTGATCGCCACTCAGTCTCATATGCTGTCACCCCTGATCACCACCAAGTTGTCTCTGGGGGAGGGGAGGGATCACAACCATCGAGAATTGGGGTGGGGAAGCTCTCACAGCGATGACCAACGAGTGGCAACCAGGGGGTGATGACAACCAAGATTTTGTTCGAAGCCATCAACACCGATGACGACTGAGCAGCTCCTTGGCGGGGTTGGGGTGGGTGGCTGATGACGCGGGATTTTCGGCAGCAATCATCCCTGGGCAACTGCTCGGAGGCGGAGGTGACCACAGCGAATTTTCACCACTACGCAGCTAGCAGGAGGTAATTCTTACCGTACTTCCACATCATCTTCGTCTTCCCATGCAGGCGCAGGCTTTAAAGACTCATCTGGAACTGATTTTTTTCTCTACAATTTCACAAAAACACAGCTTGAACAAGGAAGTCCGCCAATCGGACCAGACAGTCGCGTATCAGTCCAGACAGCCGCCAGATATTCTGAAAGTTTTGTCGTCAGTTTGCAAGTATTTTCCAAGGTTGCTAATGGAGATAAAGTTGGAAAAGATAGTCTAAATCTAGAGCATCACAGATGGGGTGGAGGGGTGGGGTGTAGTGATATCACAAACAATTGGTTTGGTATCTCAGGAGAGACTGTCCCCGGGGGCGGGAACCTCCCTATTTTTTTTTATCATGGTACAATCATGCCATCTGGTGAGTGGTGGTTCTAACAATTGGGTCAGGTGTGTCACACCACACTCCTCCCCTGCCAGGGGGTACTGGTATCAGCAACAATTTTAACATTTATGTATATTTTTACAATAATTAGATAGAAATTGGATAGAAAATAGCACAATATCACTATTTTGCTGGCTTTCAGCCTGCATCCCTCGCCCACATAGTGATCACATAATCACATGACTTGGGTTTTTCCCTTTCTTTCTTTTCAAATGGTGGATGCAATTGAGGTGGAAGCAATTTCATTCATGACACAACACATTTTGTGAAGAATATATTACAAAAGCCACAGACAGGGATTGCAGCCTCTGAGCCTTGGGGTCATCAATGCCTTGGTCCAATTCTACTACCAGGGGGTGCCTGTGTGGAACTATTCTTTTCGTACGCTCATCATGAGGCTCGCACTGAGCATCCACATCGCCCAAGTTTCAAGGCAAGCCATTGGTGGTTCTCAGTTCATGTCACTCCACAGGGAATAGGGGTGGTAATGGGATGGAGATTACATTCCATATATTCCATCATTCCAAAGTGTGGACATTCAAGCCAACAGTGGCACCCAGGTGGCCGCTACGCGACCATCAACAAAGTGTGTCGCCCAGACTCGACTCTGGTGGACTCTACCCAAGAATCAAACGCATCATGTAGTGATATCACAAACACACGGCTTGGTATCTCAGGTGAGACTGGCCACGGTGGTGCGAATCTCTGTGTTTATTGAATGAACAGTGCTGCCACCTGTACCGCGGTAGTTCAAATTCACAGCTGGTGTGTCACACCACACTCCTCCCCCACCAGGGGGGGGCTGGCCTCAGCCAATTAATTATATTCT
>JAAUXT010125324.1_pt1 | contig 10924 bp, 12 predicted proteins | sample 7278171 | NCBI WGS metagenome assembly JAAUXT01 (sample SAMN14350112, study PRJNA611818) | marine sediment metagenome | isolation source: surface marine sediment (1.8m) | place: French Polynesia: Moorea | collected 2018-08 | reverse complement strand
CTTTTTCCTAAAACATTTTTTGAGTTTTTTTTCAAGTTGTATGGCAAAAACATAATTATTAGCAACTTTTGCCCGAGGCACTTTTGAAAAAAAAATTGAAAATCTTGGCAAAAAATGGACAAAAGTTTCATTGCCATTGAGCTGGCTAAATGTGCTCCGTGCTTGATGGGCAAAACCAAAAAAATCATCCGCACTTTGGGGATTAAAAACAAACAGATGACATCATCACGTTTGGTGCACGGACTTCGCAACGCATGCGCACAAGCACTGCTTCCCTTGTTTTTCAATTGGTTCGGAAAATGTGACGGGGTGGGTGGGTCAAAAACTCCATTGCGACATGAACAGTTTGAAACGGTTGTTGGTCGAGAATGTCGGGTGGTTTCACAAGCAGAAATATGGGAGATGTAGCAAGTCCGTCTGCTCTCCGTCAATGTGTCCCCATTGCAAGATTGATGGCACAGGCAACAAAATGTCAAGTGAACACGTCTAAACAACGCTGACATTTGGTTCTGTTCATGCACCGCGAACTCGACGATTCAGGTTGTGCTTGTGATTTTTGTGCAAAGTCCCTTTTGGACAGAACACCTTGTGGCAGCGCGGTATTGGTGAGGGGGTTACCCCGCCTGCCCCGTGCGGTACCCACGTGGGGTACCCCCCTGACCAAAGCAAGCTTCAGGTACTTCGCACCCGCAGTTGGCTTGAGCACTGCGTCTTGTTTCCTTCAGTCTGTTCGGGGATTCACCCCGGCTCGTGCCCCTCGACGGCGTTCCCCGCCGGGGAGCTCTGCTCCACCGACACGCTCTCCACCCAGTGCACGTCCGAGGTGATCACGATCACCGACACTGACCCCGAGGGCTTCGTCCACACGAGCAAGCTCCGGCTGCCCCGCGACGACCAGTGCAGCTCGCTTTTCAAGTGCTGTGACGGGTACTGCAAGAGGGCCATACAGGGCGTGGCAGGTTCGTGCGTGTGTGTGTGTGTGTGCGTGTGTGTGTGTGTGTGTGTCTGTCTGTCTGTCTGTCTGTCTTTCTGTCTGTCTGTCTGTCTGTCTGTCTGTCTGTCTGTGTCTGTTCTGTATGGCTATTTCTGTGTGTCTGTGTGTGACAGAGACAGGTGTGTGTGTGTGTGTGTGTGCACATGTGTGTGTGCGTGACGTGTGTGTGACGTGTGTGTGGGAAGCATGTTTGTGTCCTGTGTGTCATGTGTGTGAACTTTGTGTGTGTGTGTGTCTGTGTGTGCTTGCTAGTGTGTGAGGTGTGTGCAAAGCATTGTCTGTGTCATGTGTGCCTGACTGTGTGTGTGTGTGTGTGTGTGTGGAATGTAGCACGCGGGCACTCCCCAACACCCCAGTTTCAGTGCTTCCTTGGCTGTCGCACAAAAGAACGAATTGGCTGGGAAACTGAGCAAGCCGGGTTTGTTTGTTTGTGTGTGTGTGTGTGTGTGTGTGTGTGTGTGTGTGTGTGTGTGTGCGTGTGCGTGCGCGTGTGCGTGTGTACGCGCGTCTGTGCCCTTGCCTGTACCGCTGTGTGTTATGAGTGCAATAGGTGAATACTCGCTCCTGACTCCGCCCACATTGTTGCAGGCTGTGATATTGACCAAGCGACGTTGTGTAAACAAAACTTCCTGAACCCAGGCGCCCAGTTCGTCAGCATCACTTCATTCTGCACCAAGTAAGGATCCTGTCTGTACGCATTCACCCAGCACGAGCACGTACTCAGTGCAAAGCGCAGCCCACAAAGGATTCTGGGTTTTCATGTGTCAGTAAAACAATGGCAAACTCCTACCCAGCTCTGCACACCGCTCCCTGTCATGCACAGATTTGGTTGGCAAAGGTGCGCAGAACTCGTGGGTGAATGCAACAACCAGAAAAACAAAACTCTTGAAACAGTGCAATATCTTCAAACACAAAAGCAAACAACAGGACATTCATTGATCTCCCCAGTAATCAGACTCTTGCTTGGTTTCATGTTTGTTGACATATTTCGCTTGCTGCAAAAGTCATTTTCCATTTCACTCATTAGTGTGCTTTAGTGACGAAAGAACACGTTGTGACGCAAGCAATTTCACTCGGGGATCAGCGGTCCTCATTTCCTGACCCCAATGGAGCGGCGTGTTTCAAGATTTGGTTGTGCACGCGTAGGGGTGTGTTATCCTCTCAGAACAATGCAAGTGGTGCACACGAGTGTTGTTCTGTAACAGATAACACACACCCTATGGTGTGTCAACTGTCATAACTTCACAGATGGCATTGTTACGAGCTCGTGTTCGCACTTGTTCTGTCACAAATATTGCACGAATCAGCATTCAATATGTGTTCAGAATGAATGAGTGCGTAGCACAAGTTCTTTCTTCACATATTAAACACTGATGAGTGAAATAGTTGACTTATACCACAAGTGAAATGTCTGCAAACATGAGGAGTGCAATGAATGGTCATGCTCTTAGATTTCATGTTTGAAGATATTGCACTCGTGGTATAACTTCACCTATGGCATTGTTACGAGCTCGTGTTCGCACTTGTTCTGAGCAGATATCAAGTCACCGACGTGAAATCTGCTCAGAATAAGTGCGAACAACAATGCATCTATGAGCTGTGCCTCCGTGTCCGCCACTCGCGATGTGAAAGTCACTGAGTGCTGGCTTCTCCGCTGCAGCATCGTGACGCCGCTGGGCAACTGCTTCACGGCGTCTCTGAGCGGCTGCGACGCCATCACCCGCGACGTCTTCTTCTGGCTCACCGGCTTCAAGAACCTCATCAACTCGGTGCAGTTCCTGCGCGAGTCCTGCGCCTTCGACCCCTGCAACCCGAATCCGTGTCAGAACGGCGGAGTCTGCGTGAACCAGGTACAAACGGAACCGCGTCCATGCACACGTCCAAGTCGATGCTTGTGAAAAAGGAGAGTCTTGTTCAGTGTGCATGTTTGCACGAGAGGACGCTGCATGGAAGCCACGGACACGGAAGCTTTGAGCAATAAACAGCGTTAACTTGTTGCAACTGTGCCGCTGAAAATATTGTCTGTCTGTCTGTCTGTCTGTCTGTCTGTCTGTCCCCATCGATTTGTAATCCACATTCCCCCCGTCCATCCATCCATCTGTCCAAACATCCACGTGTGTGTACGTGTTAGTCAGTCAGTCAGTCAGTCAGTCAGTCTGTCTGTCTGTCTGTCTGTCTGTCTGTCTGTCTGTCTGTGTTCAACACAGTACCCACATTTACAAAGGTGTTTTTGTTGTAAATTGCGCAGCTCACTACTCAGCCGTTCACGCCCAGCGGGACGAACCTCATCACGGACGCCATGGCTTACTTCTCGAGGTCTCCCCCCTTCACGTGCACGTGCGTGGGGACCTTCACCGGAGATCTGTGCGAAAACACACCCACAGCACCTACTGCGACACCGGGTGTGTATTTTTGAGCCCTGTTCACACTCACAGAAAACCCACGTGTTTGAGAGCAATGTAGTAAAAGCACGCAAAGCACGCGAGTTCTCTCTATTCTCTCCGTCTCTGTAAACAAAAGAGTTTAGGTGAACAGAGAGACTGGGACTGGGTCCGGTCTTGCATGCCCGGTTGACAGGCATGCCTGATTGACATATGTCAATGGGGCACAGTGTTGTTGACCCATGCTCCATTGACATGTCAACCAGGCATGGGTGGTGCCCATGCCCAGTTGACGTGTGTCAATTGGGCATGCACTTGAAGGCATATCTGAGAGACAAAGCCCCATAGGGTCTCCAGTTGCCCCTGCTGGCAGACCTCTCCCTTTCAAATGACACCAGTCCAACACCGAACTGATACACTGCATTCCATCACAAAAAGATCTGCATACTTCATCAAATTTTTAAGACTTTCCAAGATGTCACCCACTTTGTGCAGTGAAGTCGAAACTTTGACCTCAAAAATTTGAGCCCTCAAAATCCAAGAAATTTAAACTTGACACATTCTATCCTGTGCATTATCCTTGATCCAAACAAATTCAAAAAAAATCTGATTGGTTTAAAAGTAGTCCATATCTTCAACATTAAACTGGTGTGCACATGGTTTCTGCCTTGGCTACCTGAAGGTGATTTGTTTTGGTCGCTCATGTTTCGGTCGCTCAAAATTGAGCGACCTTCAAAGCACCCAAAAATGTGTTTCTTTTTACCGAATTGAGTTGTGTGGGATCATCTGCAATGGTTTTGTTTGCAGTGTTGACAAACAACTTGCCGTTCACCTTCAACACGGCCCGAGTGCTGACTGGATTCGCACATATCTTCGAGGAGGTCCTCACCAAGCCGTTAGTGGTGGGCGACCAACCCGACAAAAATTACGAAAGACTCTGTGTGAGTAGACTCCAACAAGACTGTTCCGTGTCTGTTTGGACTCAGCTGGTGATCCGGAGGGCCGCCTTCCGACATGTGTTCAATTTTCAATTCGCAAGTTTTTACAGCCCCGAATTCTGTCTTGGATTTTGTGAAAAACTAACTTTGGGCCAACCTGAGCCCATTTCTTTTGTGAAACTTATAAGCATTTCAGAGTATCGGACACCCATGTTTCAGTGGCTGAAAACCTTCAACAAGGTCCAAACTCCTCAAATCACCCAAAAAGCTACGAAAACGCGTTGGTTGTGCTTTGACTCCCCATTGTCGTCTTCTTGCTTGGTGGTGAGGCCTCAAAGCGCCCACAGCTGAGGTACACCCGCATGGTTTGAAACATGTATCCTCCGCAGTACACTGCTCCCCGAAGTGAAACCAGTAGGCCCATGTTCTGGACGCAATCTCGTGGGTCCAGAAAATAAATACTCAGGGCATTTGTGAAGGGACATACTCTATTGTTTTGTTATCGGCCATTCTCAAAGTTTTGCTCATGTCTGGGGCAACGCAAGCACTTCAAGGGGGTGAAAGATGTCACATTTAAACACCCGATCGTACACCCTTGGGAAAAAGGTCGGGGAATCAGCGAGTCAGCAACAAAGTGCCCGATTTTGGAAGGTCTGAGATTTCAGATGAAGAAACTGTTCAAAAGTGAAGCCTCTTGGAAAAGAGCTGAAGTGGGTCATGCCACAGGAGACACCAGATGGGCATAGGGCCTGGGGAAAGGGACCTCGAGAAGAGGGTCCTTCCCTCAAAGGCCCTACAAAGCCGTTGAAAGGTGCGTACTCTGATCAGAATCAGAGGAAAGGCAAACTCATTCAGCAAATCAGACTGGTTCCCAAAATAGGACCAATTCCAGAAAATAGGACTGATTCTGTGACATTGTGGATAACATCACCTTGGACCATGGCGCATGGGATTTCCCACATGGGAGATTGTATAAAAGGTCAAGATAATTGTCATTTGACATGTTTGAGGAGAAACTTGTGTGTTTGAACCCCGGACTGGTAGAGAGTATAGCCATGTCACTCACCCTTCTTTTGTGTTTGAGGATTCTAGCCTGTATCTGTTGGCATCGCTTGTCCCAGTCTGAGTTGAATAATCCCGCTCCATTGAATAAAGAACACTTTTGAGTCACCATCGGACATAGAAGCCGGAATCAAGCCCTTTCAGGAACAGTCCTTCCAGGCGACATGGAACCTGAGAATTGAGCGAGGGGAAAGGCCTTCTGGCTGCTCCAACATGGCAAACGGGGAACGTCTCGTGGGCGTTCCGTTTTCTTCTCACACTTGTAAAAACTTGTTTTTGGTGAATTGTTTGCAGATCTCCAGAAATGGATACGTGAAACTCATACAAAGCACGGCGAGGTGTCCTCTCTTTGACGACTGGCGAAGTCTGTTCAGCACACCCCTCGGCGGCTTGACACATCCATTCATAGGGCCAGGAATCGCAGCTGTCGGCGGTTGGTACACCGGAGGGTAAGGACAAGGTTTGGACTGACTACAGTTGGGGAGTGACCACAGGTGGGAGGAGCTTCAGTTGGGAGTGACAGTTGGGAGTGACTACAGGTGGGAGGGACTACAGGTGGGAGGCAATACAGGTGGGAGGGACTACAGGTGGGGAGTGACCACAGGTGGGAGGAGCTTCAGTAGGGAGTGACTACAGGTAGGAGGGAGTACTGGTGGGAGGGACTACAGGAGGGAGGGAGTACAGGTGGGAGGCACCACAGGAGAGAGGGACTACAGGAGGGAGGGAACACAGGTGGGAGGTAATACAGGTGGGAGGGACTCCACATGGGAGGGACTGTAGGAGGGAGGGAGTACAGGTGGGAGTGACTACAGGTAGGAGGGACTACAGGTGGGAGTGAGTACAGGAGGGAGGGACTACAGGAGGGAGGGACTACAGGTGGGAGGGAGTAGGTGGGAGGGACTACAGGTGGGAGGGACTACAGGAGGGAGGGAGTAGGTTGGAGGGAGTACAGGTGGGAGGGACTACAGTTTGGAGACACTGCAGGTGGGAGGGAGTACAGGAGGGCGGGACTATGGGAGGGAGGGACTCCACATGGGAGGGAGTAGGTGGGAGGGACTACAGGTGGGAGACACTGCAGGTGGGAGGGAGTACAGGAGGGTGGGACTATGGGAGGGAGGGACTCCACATGGGAGGGAGTACAGGTGGGAGGGAGTAGGTAGGAGGGAGTACAGGTGGGACGGACAACAGGAGGGAGAGACTACAGGTGCAGAGAGGCTTCAGGTCGGTTGGGAGGTACCAGAGCTGTTGTTCTCGTTTCTCTGCAAATCCAGGACCCTGTACGTGGAACAGTTCACGGATTGCAACAACGCCAACCACCCCAACATGTTGAGAGCGACTGCGGAGGTCGCCAGAACTGTGCCCGGTTTCGTCGCAAAATACGTCATCGTCGTCACATTCCTCCAGATCACACCGATCCCTGCCCGAAACGCTCTGCTGGTGAGTCTCTCCGAAGCGAATCCGGGAAGGAACATGGAGAACCGAGTCTCCCCAACATTTCCGCAAAAAAACATGTCTGTCTTTCCTTGTCTCTTGCAACACGTCTATAATTTTCCTTTTCAGACCAACACCTTCCAGATCGCAATTGTGACCGACCACACGAGAACGTACTTCCTTCCACGATTAGGAACCATTGGCGCAAACCAGAATTCCCACTACCAGTGCGTCGGTCTTTTTCAAGCTATTTTCTGGGGCCAGAGAAAGAAAACGGAAAACGAACCACAGGGACATCCGGGAGGATTTGGTCGGGGTAGGGGTGACACTCTCTTGTGGGCAACCTCAACTTCAAACAGTCGCACACCCTGGCTCGGTTGATCGGTGCTCTCTGATGATCAGAAGATTTCTGCACTCAAGAAGGTTTTTTTTTGCCTGACACAAATCTTTTCTCAAGTTGTGTGCGGGTAGCCCCGGTTGGGCGGACCGAACACTCTCGCCGCAAAGTACAGCACTGTGGTGGTGCAGCCTTGGGTTCCAGCTCGGCTACACCAGAGTAAAAATGCAATTGGTAAAAGCACTTGTTTATTACTCACTCCAGTAGAGAGTACCTCTCCTAGTGAGAGTGTTATGCAGCAGGTTTTAAAGACAACTGTAGGGTGCTGGCTTGGGGAGCAGCTTTGGCTTTGTGCAACTCTGCTAAAGCAGCTCCACCGGGTACTCAGCACCTCGCCGAAAACTGGATTGCCCACGTGGGAAGACGGGCGATCTTCCACACGACACTCAGCCAATCTTGAACTCGGCTGATTCGAAGATAATTGGCCTGTCACAAACAATTAAAATTGATCAAGCCGAGGGTGTCAGGGTGTCATGCTTTCATGAAACACCACGCAAATTCAAGCCGTGGGTACCACAAGTGATGACGCAGACAAAACTCTCCTGGAGAAACTTACCAAAGGTACAAAGACGTTCAGAATCTTGGGGAGGTGACAGTTGTTTGGGGGTGGGGGAACAAGCCTCATGCAATGAGTCGAAATGGTGAGTACAGATTAGTTTGGACAAGTCCGTGTTCAACATCACGCAGTGAGGCAATGTCTTCATTTGTTCTGCACCCCTTGCGTTTGTCTACAAGTCCAGCCACCATTCCAAGGCAAATAACTTCAGGCATTTGGGGGACACACCAGAAAGACGCGCTACACAGCAAAACATGAATGCAAACGGGGCAAGACATTGCTAAAATTCAGGTGATAGCGACGTTGTGCGCATTCAGGTTTGCTTGAGAAAAGCAAACCGGACAGGGCAACCAGAATTATCACCGACAGGCATTGAAAGTGTCATTGTGGTACCAGCTCTGGTGTTTGGTACAAACTTTGGGTAACAAAGGTCCGTTTGTTGTGCTTTCGAGAAGACCAAAAGAAAACCCGAGATCTTGGAGAAATATAATATAGATTTTTCTTTGCTTCAAAAGGCAGAATCCAAAAAGGCAGACAAAATAAGAAGGGCATGTTTTTTTTGTTCTGTATATATGTCTCCGAAACGAATCACAAAAAGATCATTTATCACGTTGGGGGCGCATTGAGGTGAAGTGTGCGACAAAACATTTGTTGATTTATTTTTGGTGGCTTTCATTGAAAGTTTAATTTTTGGATTTTGGACAAACAGTTTACCAGCCACATTGCTTCCAGTTTGGTGTTGAAGAAACAGGTCGACGGGTCCAGCGGTGATTTGAACCTGCAGGGCCATTCCAATCACTCAGTCCAGCAGTTCTTTCCAACTACTTCTTGCACAAAACACGAAACTGACTCAGTAGAAAAACCATTCCGTCTGTGGCCAAACTTATTGCAAATAAACTCTCGTTTTTCAGGTTCGGCCTCCAGTTCCTGTTCCAAGGCGCACACGACGGAACCAGAACTGTGTTGGCTACGTCCACCGACATCACCGCTATTCAAAACGGCAAGGACACGATCATGTCCCGGTGTGGCGGGACCTGGTTGACTCCGTCACCCAGACTCCGGTGTTCAGAGGACACAGGCCTCCTGTCACCAGGCGCACCACTGTGTGCCCAGAGAATCTGGCTTCCTGCAGCACGGGTGCTGGGAGGCCGGGGTCCTCTGGATTCTGAGGTTCCCGCGCACCGCGACACTGTGTGTGCGTGTGTGTGTGTTTGTGACCTGATGATGCTCCGAGGATTTCCGACGCTCGATCGCCGTGTCCGAGACATCCTCGTCAAGAACCCCGTTGTGGTCACACTTCACGCCACAATGAAAAAAAAAACTTTGCTGTGGTGCGAATGGTCAGTCACACATGCGCAGCAAATCTGACCCTGTCCACATAGCAGCAATTTGCAATGAAGCTTGCAGAATGACAGCAACGTTGTTGTAAACGAAAGTCCACCCACTGTGAGCTCAGTTTGACTGCTCACGTGACCACTTTGTTCTGCACACATCCACACTCAACAGTGTGGTGCGATTTTTCGGTCACACTTCGCCCACAGTACGAGCTCTCACGACTACGATTTTTACACAATTGCGTGTGGGTTTCCAATGCGTTGTCATTTTGTCCCAACTGACCGCGACAAAACATGCGAAGCAGACAAAAACCCTTCGCGTTTCATATGTTTCTGTTCTTTACCACTCCAGTTTTGAATGGACAACCCAATATTGACGTGAGCTCCCAAACAATCACCGCCAGCCCCTGCTTGACGTTGCTGCGTACCGCACCGAGCCTCATCGCCAACGCCGGCTGCTTGGACCGCTGTCCTTCCGCCGAGGTAGAGTCTCCAACGGACCCAGGGTTGAGGCATAGGGAACACTTGAACACATTTATATATCCAGGATTGCAACAGGGGACGTTCCAGTGGGTTCAGGATCAGAATACGTACTCGTAGACTTGCACGTTGGGTCCTGGATTGGGATATGGCGCGTTCTAGTGGACCTAGTGTCCGAGTCACGGGGCCCAAACTTGCGCGGTGGGTGGGTGGTCAAACACCAATCTGTTGAGCATTGAACATGCCGCGTCAAGGTGGGTGGGGGTTTTCAACCTTCATATCCGAACAACAAAGGATAACCCAGACCCCGGTCCCTGGCCTTGAAGCACAACTTTTCACCAACATTTCGTGCCATCTATTTTCTATTGGGTGCGCTTTGCGCACATGAGGGCACTCTCCGTGTCTGTCTGTCTGTCTGTCTGTCTGTCTGTCTGTCTGTCTGTCTGTCTGTCTGTCTGTCTGTCTGTCTGTCTGTCTGTCTGTCTGTCTGTCTATCTATCTATCTATCTATCTATCTCTGTCTGTCTCTCTTTGAAGTTGATGTTCGCCCCCTGACCCCAAGTCCCCCTAGTCGTCACCTCCGTCTTGAACCCATCCTGGAACCACCAGAAAGCACCTCTTTTATTCCTGTTTCAGGTGATGGCGGTAGCGTCTGGCTGGAAGTGCTACGACGCTCTCAAGGACTTCCGGTTCGCTCAGCGCACGTGTTATCGCAACCCGCACATGATCCGACCGGCAGGGGTCACCACCGGACCCTTCATGAGAGCGGTGGGCGCATTTTTCTCTTCGAAACTTTGACGTTTGCTTGCCCCATGCGGCCCAGATGCCATGGGTGCCCCAGAGGGTTCATTTTTTGTGACCTGGCTTCACTCCTCATTTTGGCTGGGGAATGTGCGAGGGAGTGTGTGTGCGTGTGTGTGTCAGTGTGGGAGTGTGTGGGGCTGTTGTGTGGCTGTGGGCGATTGAAAGTGTTAGTGTCAGAATTGAAACACAATGTGTCCAAGTGAACTTTGATCTACAGAAGGATGACATGCACTATCTATCTATCTATCTATCTATCTATCTATCTATCTATCTATCTATCTATCTATCTATCTATCTATCTATCTATGTGCACACATGCACACATTTAACACAAACACACAATCTGCACGCAAAACCACGTTGAAGAAACACACTCTCGCAAACATGCACAGACGCCTTCAACTGTACTATCGGTCATTCCACTGGGGAATCCACGCAGGTATTGCGTGTCTGTTCTTTCATGTCGCTTTCACCAATCAGAAACTTCGGCCCCCTTAAACCCCCCCCCCCCCACACGCGGGGTCTCACGCGCGCTGGAACTCTCGGG
>JAAUXT010106474.1_pt1 | contig 10925 bp, 21 predicted proteins | sample 7278171 | NCBI WGS metagenome assembly JAAUXT01 (sample SAMN14350112, study PRJNA611818) | marine sediment metagenome | isolation source: surface marine sediment (1.8m) | place: French Polynesia: Moorea | collected 2018-08 | reverse complement strand
TGTAGACATACTTTTGGAAGACACTGCCTATAGGTGATTTGATTTTGCTTACTTCAATTTCACTCGCTTTTTCCAAAAGCTCACAAATCGGACCAAGCTCCTCAAATCACCTAAAAAGCGTTCATGGGCAGGAACAGGCCTGCAGTTTGAAGAGTTGTCGCAGGATTGTTCACAAAATTTGCCTTTCAACGCAAAATGGCAAGTTTGTTTGTTTGTTTATCTGTCTGTCTGTCTGTCTGTCTGTCTGTCCAACGCACCCAGGTAGTTGATCATGGACGAGGCTGTGACACGTTTGCGCAGCGCCTCGAGTGTGTTGCGAGTCACTTTCAACAACGCGTCCAGATTCCTGCGAGAAGAGTTGAACAGTTTGTTTCAGTTTCCGTCTTTTCGTTCATTCACGAGACCTGTTTTTGAATTGTTATTTGTTTGGGTCGTTGGCGTTGCTACGAAGGGTTATGTACACACCACTGTCACCAATGCATGGTCTCCGTTCTTCACATCACATCATCAACTGCCGGCTCCGGTCAGGGCGTCACGTACCTGTGGTTGAAGTGTTGCAGCAGCTCGGCGCCCGACTCCTCCATGTTGGCGCGCACCTCGCGCCGCCGCCGCGCCGCCGCCTCCGCCTTCGCAGAGCGCGTCGACCCGCGAGTCGCGCCGCGAGTCGCCGTCTCCGCCTCCTCCTTCTCCTCTGCTGCCACAGGGGGAACGGATCAAGTTTCGTGCAGGGGAAACCCCCAAAACAGCGAAAACGCTGAAGGCAAACCTTGAACAATTCCCTTGCCCATCACACCATCGCCGGTCGTTTCCACCTGTAGGTGCTTCCCCTTGTCTCACCTGCCTCCCCCTCGCCGTCCTCGTCCTCCGCCCGCTCCTCGTCGTCGTGCGTGTCGCACAGCATGCTGATGAGCTCGTTGGCCGCGTCCTCCACGTTGATTGATTTGGACTGCAAAACCTGCGCCCCGCGTGCACACAGTGCCTGCAATGAGAGACTTGTTAACCATTTCCCTCGCAAACAATGGGAAACAATGTGAGAGGATTATTTTTTATGTGCCTGTGTTCCAAAATCTTGAGCATTTTTAATTCAGTTCTTTGTGTGGGTGTGACACTATATTTTTGAATCCTGACTGGTGAGCACCTGGCCAAAGAACAACGAAACGCCAGACTTCCGCACTGACCTGTGTCCTCTCGAGGAAGGCCTCGACGCTCCACGGCTCCTCGCCCGGCAGCTCGCACAGCGTCATGGTCGACATCTCGTGCAGCACCGCCTCGATGCGGTACTCCACCAGGTCGTTGGCGCGGTCCATCATCAGCTCCAGCTCTTGCAGAGCCGCGTACACCTCCTGCACAGCGAATCACTCCAGTTTGACCCGCGAGCCCAACATCTGACTCGGATCAGGTGACACAATGTCTTATCACAAGAGGGCGCTCACCTCGATGTAGGAGTCGATGGTGAGGGAGGTCCACGTGAGCTTGGTGAGGCCCGGCTCGACGACGGCCTTCAGCTTGTGGAGCCGCGGCACCATGAGCGGGTCAAAGGCCGCCGGGATCTTGGTTAGCGTGCGCGCATGCTCCTGGAGCATCAGCTTAAACGAGACGCGAAGAATTGCTGAAATGCTTCTTCAGCTTCAACAGTAGAGTTTGCAGGGTGCGCACATTTCCTGCAGATTACAACCAAAACAGTTCAACAGGTTCATTCCGAAAGAATTTGAAGATTTGTTTGTGGACCCGTATTCCGCAGACTCACGTCGAGTTTGTTGTAGTCGCTCTTGAGCTGGTCGCGCTTGACGCGCAGCGCCTGCGCGACGATGGGAATATCGAGCCCGAGGCGCAGCATGCACTCCGTCTCCCGGATCAGCGTCCAGATGGACGGGTCGAAGTTGACGAACAGCTCGCCTGTGTCCGGGTGCCGCACGAGTAGCGACGACTGCAGCCCCGAGCTCGCCAGTTCCACCTGGTGAGAAGCCAACATCAACAGCAGTTGACACAAGCGTCAAAACTCAACCGCCGACGTCACAGGATCTGTCTTCTGACAGCACTCTAGGTGTGCTTTGTACCTGGTTTTGCCGTACAGAATGTCAGATTCTTGGACCAAGCTGTTTCTGTCCCTTTCTACGCACCTGCCTCATCCAGCCCCTGTGGTAGAGCACCTCGAACTCGAGCAGAACCTTGGCGAGGCGGTTGTAGTTCTTGATGATGCGCTTCGCGTCGGGACTCTGCAGGATGAGCTCGTGCTGCGTGAACGTGTCCATCGGCTCCTGGATCCGCCGGAACAGCTGCCGAGCCCACGCGATCTTACCTGCGAGACGAGGGTGCCACAGTGTGAGCAAGGGGTGCAAAGCGAGTGGAAGCATGGGGGATGGTGGTAAGAAAAGTGTCAAGAAGAACGCCACAAATGTCATTCGTGTACGTCCTGACCAAACACTCGTTTGACAGCTTGCAGTGAGTGTTTCTCGCAGAGAACGCACGAGCTTTTCGCCATCGCTTGAATGTTCCCGGATCCTCACCCGCTATGGGCGGTAGATCCCGCGCGACCGGTGGATCCTTGCAGTCCCTTTGATAGTGGCGGCTCACGCAGTCGATGTCGGCGCTGTAGTGGCTCAGGATGCGCTGGTACTTGTCCTTGATGCCCAAGTTCGGCAGACTCAGGGTTTCAAACTTGCGCAGCAGCCTCAGAGCCTGCTGCGTGTCTATGATTCGCTCAAAACGCTGGTTCATGAAGTTTAGGATTGTCATCTGCAATTGAACACACAGATCTGTCGCACTTCGCAACGATGTGGGGCAGTTGACTTTGTGCACGCATTGTTTTGTTGTCTTCTATTTGAACATTCAAGCACGGAAGGCAATGAGGTTCGCTCGCTGTGTGAAGGGTCACATGTGTCTGGGAACCCTTGAGATTTCAGCTATCTGTCCACAGCTTTCCACAGTGCGCAAGTGTGTTTTGTGCTCTTGAGCGAAGGCATCTTATCAATGTATTCCATTTCAAGCGTTGTTGAGCGCGTGAAGTTCTCAACTTACGTGGAGGTCGTTGATCTGGCGCTTGAACTCCTCAAAGTCGGCGTCGAACTCCATCTTGCGCTGGTCCAGGCAGTCGTACGGCTTCTTGCGCATCTGAGTGACGATCACCTGGAACTTGTTGAACATCATCTCCATGCCTGCAGGAAGGGAAGCAGAGGCATGCGAGAAATCAGCTGTTGGTTTCCGCAACTGACAAGAGACAAATCTGTTGCCAGAGAGAGAGAGAGAGAGAGAGAGAGAGAGAGAGTAAAAGGACATCAGAAGAAGAAGGTTTCACACGGGCTCCACCAGTGGCTCTACCAGACAAAGAGAAACATCTCTTCTTGCATTTGGAAGGTTCACCCGACGCTTCTTGTGCCCCATGGATAGAACAACATGAGACCGGTACCTTCAATCTTGGAGTCGGCGAGGTGTGAGTACATCTCAAACGTCTCGAACATCTCGATGATTTTCGAGAGGCGCTTCGTGAACGTGTCGAACTTGCCGAAGATGTACATCTCGGAAAACTCGAACTTATTCTCGTTCTCCATTTTCTCCAACTTCTCCTGCACAAACGTGACAGAGTTGAGGTTTATATACATACTGATCCCGTTCTTGTTTCATCGCGAATGTTTCCATTCAAAAGGCATTCTTCAAGCTGCGTTTACTGTCTTTCTCACACTGCAATTGATCATTTGCTGTTTGGCACAGACCTTGGTTTTGTGGAAGTTCTTCTGGTACTCGTCGTTGAGGGTGAGGCAGTCGCGCAGCTTCTTGAGCACCTCGTCGCGCGTCTGGCTCCACACCGTCTCGCGGCCCCGGTCCGTGATGTGCGACTTGCACGCCGTGATCATCTGATTCGTGATCTGTGTGGGTGCGTCAAATGAAATGCTTCCGAATTCAAGCCACTCCAGACACTGGCCAGGTTCAGCAACGCTTAATTTTCACATGGCCGGTGCTCCAATTGCCCGATCACTGCCCCAGATCACCACATTTGCCCTGAATTTGCCCCAAAAGCCAATGACGACCTTATGGTATCTGTGTATCTGGTATCGGTAATTGGGGCACATCGGAAAAGGAGCGAACGTGTTTGCTAAATCTCCATATTGATCGGGAGATCACTCCTCCATCAGGGTGAAGTCTGACGCCCTTGGAGATTTCGAACGTGGTTTGACCCTGACCTTGACGAAGAGCGAGGTCATGCGCTCGGACGTGTTGTAGTAGCGCGAGATGCTGTGGATCATGCGGATGGCGTTGATCAGTCCTGGGATCCCGTCCAACATCCCAACCTGCGGGACATGAAACTTGTGAGTTGGCATGGCGTGCATTCGGCTTCAGGACCCCTACAAGTTACGCTTCCTCAACAGTTGCGATATGGGAACGCCTCTGTGTGACGGGAAATAACGCTCACTCCGATGCGTGATGAAAAATATGGAGATCTCGTCTTTTGCTCTCCACTGTGCATTTGTATGCCTCAGAAAAATCATCCAACCAAGGTGCAACAGGAAGAGCTCACTCACAGGGTCCGCGTTGTAGAGCGGGTCGCAGAACTTCTCGAGCGTGTACAGGTACTTGACGTTGTCCTTCGCTTCGTTCGCGTAGTCCGTGATGCGGCGGTCAAGCTCCAGCCACGCCTGGAACACGCATCATGATGGGTCTTTGTTCTGGTGCTCTCGGAGCAACCAGTGTTCTCACATTCACAATGGCTTTGCGTGGTGTCATCGATCTCCGTTTTCTCACAGGGTTCCATGCACTCGTCCGTGTGAAGCAGTATGCTAATGAGTACTGACCTTGAGTACTTTGGACTTGGCGGCGTTGAGGACGCCGAGCACGCTGCGCACCTCGCGGGACTTGATCTGGTCGAGCAGGTAGTTGAACTTGGCCATGCGCTTCTTCCAGTGGTCGAGCTCGGCGCGCGGCCCGATGTCGTCCGCCTCGCGCCGCATCTGCTCACTCTCCACCAGCACCTGGAGGGGAACCGGGCTGTGAGCATCCCGCCGCGTCCTGCGTGGTGGGGAAGGGGCTGGAAACAGGCTCTTTTCTTGGAAGCCTGCTTTCCCAGTTGACAGGCTTGTCATGTTTGATTGCCAGTTCAGAATGAACTCACCCCTCAGTGCCTTGAAATCACAGGGCGCCTGCATCTGCGGAGGCTGAGGGAGGCTGCCCCTGAGTTTGAAAATGTTTGGATGAATTCCACTCGTACCTGCTCGATCTGTTTGATCCAGACGGTGCAGCACTCCTCGAGACACGCCAGCGCCTCCTGGTTGTTGGCGGCGGCCACTTGTTGCGACGCCGTCTGGATCATCGTCACGTCGTACGTGTCGCACGGCTTCAACTCGATCTTGTCGTCCAGGCTCTCCTGAGCGCCTGCAGGGAGGAGAGAGGGCCGGGGTGCAATTTCTCTTGAGTGAGCAAGCTATATTTTGCTTTCTATCTCTGCTGAAGAAGGGGAACGGAATCGTGACGCACCCCACCCACGTGGCCAAATCACAAAGCCCTGGCGACGCATCAAGTTACGTTCATAGAAAGATTCTTTGTCCCCATCGTGCCCCAACCAGCAGCCCATGGTTTTCACTTTTCTCATCCATGTCTTCTTTCTTGTCTTCTTTCTCCTTTCACCATATCTCACCCACAAGCGCCGAGACGAAGGAGTCCATCTTGTTGAGGAACTCGTCGCGGGTCTGCTGACCGCCCGGCCCGTCCAGGTCGCCCCATCCCGACGTGAGCGCGCGCAGCGACGGGATGAACACGGTCGACATGATGTTCTCAAAGGCGTTCAGCAGTCCGTGCCCGTTCCCCTTGGACGCAGCGTCCATCATCATGAACGTCACTTCCTGTAAAGGAAAATATGTCGGTGTTGACGTGCTCCACCAGTCGACATTGCAGAAGCACGAAGGACCAGGCTTGGTTGACAGTTTTCAGAGATATCTGAATCTTGGACGCGTGACAGCAGTGACAACTCTCCCTTGGAACCGCTCCTGTTTCGCACCTGTGCGATGTTGTCGGCGGTGACGGCGGTGTCTGGGTTGATGCGGTTGAAGATGAGGCACCAACCGCGCAGCGCCTCGCCGCGCCCGTCCGTGATGAAGACCCGCGGGCGGCTCACCCGCGCCATCCGGCTCGCAGCCCCAGCCAAGCCCAGCCGCACAGGCTCCACTGCGAAACAACTGGTGCAAGCTTTTTGTGTGGAGATGAACTGGTTTGAGTGGGGAATGGTGAGACTGAGTGACTGGTGTTCGGTCACGACAAAAATGCAGGACAGAGCATGAGAAGGGCATCCCTGAATTCAGGTGGCGCGCACAACAGCGTGGTTCCTTTATGCAGCCCCGAAGCCCGCAGCAAACAAGCACAAACTGGAAGACTTTGAACAGCAAAAATATGCGCTGTAGACTGCAGACGCGCGAAGCGTCAGCTCCATGGCCTGCAGTGTGTTCGGGAGGATTCTTCTGCAGCTTGAATCAGATGACTCCACCCACCTGGATTTTCTTCGAGTTCGGGCTCCTGGTAGTAGAAAAGCAGGTGCCGGATTTGTCCCGCTCCGAAGAACTTGTCCATTGTCTCAATCTGCAGGAGGAAGTCAAAGCTGGACTTGAGAGCGAAATGTGCAAAATGCCATGGGTTTGACGAAATTTGAGTTCAGCGTTTGAGGTAGAAGCAGATTTTGGGGCTGCAAATTTGAGCCTAGATCCAGGCCGCTGAAGCCTGACCAATACCATCGACATTCATCGTACGAGCACGATACAGCAAAGAGATTCGAGAGTCCATGGAGTGTCGAAAGAGCACTTGGCCGTCAGGGACGACTCAAAGCAGTTAGGGTTCATGCACTCAATTTGAGTGCGACTGGACAGTCGCACCACTGTAGCACGAAGGCTACCAACCAACATGAGATCTCTTTTGGGCCTATGTTCACAAGTCTTTTGTCGAGATCGTGCAGTGATTGAGACAGTCGACGAGTGAACATGGCCAAAAGAGGTCAAATGTTGTGTCAGGGAGCCTGAGTACGATGTGGTGTGACTGCCAGTCGCATGATAGATTTGAGTGCATGAACTTTCATCTGCACCGTGATGGAGTGAGGGCTTGTTTTTGAGTGTTTCTACTGTTTGTTGTTGACAATGAAATTTGTTGCCCTGCTGCTTTTGGTCAGTTTTGTCTTGTTTTGCAAAATGAGTGACACACAGGATGACAGCGTGACATTGGATTATTCATACTACGATGCCATCGACCCTGGAGTTTCTCTGCATGACCACACATTCACGTCTTTGGACTTTGACCCTGACAACGAGTAAGTGTGTCAAACTTTTCTTTTTTCCTGAAAGGAACAAATTTGTTTGACATGTAGTTGTCATGATTCAAAAATGGCCAAATGGAAGGTACTGACATGCAGAAAATCTGAGTTTTTTCCTTGCAAATTTCAGTCCGAGCGTGTTCGTGTCAACTCAGAGGCATTCTTCCAGTGATGACCTCAGCGCGTCCAAGTTGGATTCCATCTTCAGCAGTTTGACCAGCAACAGCGTGGACTCTGAAGTGACAATCACCCATGTTGAAATGACCAGCAAGAGATCATCATTGAGATTTGTGTGCCACAGTGGACTAGTCCCGTATGAGAGTAGTGATTCTGACATTTCTTCTGAGGATACAGTTGATGTTGAAAATGACTCTCCGCCAGATTCACCAGTGTTCAAAATTCCCCCAAAGATGGCGCAGACTGTTGTGAAGGATTCCAAAGTGAAGACCAAGTCATCAAGTGACATTCCAAAGGATACTCCGACCCGCTTCAAACCAGTGACATCCAAACAAGAATTGCGTGAGTTAGCCGGTAAGAGTTTTGCCAAGTCCACTGATAGAAAAATTTTATGGGCCGTCAATTTGTTCCAAATGTGGCATCAAAATAGGATCAATGAGGGAACTGGAGAAGGCGAAATTTCATGGTATGATGTAGACAGGCCTGACTTAGACCCTGAAGTGTTAGCACATGTTTTGCCAACATTCATCAATGAAATCAAGCATGCCGACGGTCAGGACTACCCCCCGAATACTGTCTACTCAATCATTGTCATGATGCAACTTTTCTTTGAAAAAAAAGGTCACACATGGAAACTTCTTGATGGAAAATTGCTCAACAGTGTCCGCAACACAGTAGACAATATCATGAAAAGGCATTCAATGGCCAGAATTGCACAAAAAGTTAAAAGGTTCAAACTGATTTCGATCACTGACGAGGAAGAAATGTGGGATTTTGGAGTGCTTGGTGAGGAGACTCCAGATGTTCTGAGAAACACAGTGATGTATCTGATTGGCTTGACTTTTGCCTTGAGGGGGGTGGGAAGGAACATTGAGCTCTCAGAAATCCTCATTTTGACCCTCAAATTGTCATCAAAATCAGTGAAAAGTCTGGCGTGAAATATCTTGTCTACACTGAAGATATCATGTCGAAAACCAATCAGGGTGGACTGAGTAGGAGGAAACTGAAACCCAAGGTTGTGAAGGCATTTGGCAATCCTAACCCACAGAGAGATTTGGTAAGGTTGTATCAGAAGTACATGAGTTTGTGTCCGGAAGAACCAAAATCTGATGCTCTGTACAAGTATGCACTGTGTGAGTCCAAAAGATGACCATGTCAATGGTATTGTAACAAACCTGTCGGAATCAACTCAATATCCAAGTGTGTTTCGAGTCTCATGAGTCAAGCAGATAAAAGTGGCAACTACTCAAATCACAGTCTCAGAGTGACTGCAGCCACCAGAATCTTTGACAGCGGTATTGAAGAACAGCTGGTTAAAGAGAAAACTGGTCATAAAAGCAATGCGGTATGTGCGTACAAACATACGTCAGACCAACTCATGGAAAAGGCTGAAAAAGCTGTCATCTGTCCAGGCATTGACATAAGTGTAATACCTGTGAATTCTCCTGTGCTCAAAGAGTTCAACATTGATGATGACATTGTGAGCTTTGACTTGTTCTGTACAAAGAAGTGGCCTAAAAAGAGCGCAAAGTATTGTCAGAATGGTTTGTGTCAACTTTTCAGAGGCACATGTGTCGATGGAAAGAAGGTCAAGAAACTGAAGGTTTCTGTTGAGTTCACAGACTGAAGAATTGATTTGCACTAAGTCAACCTTGTCATGTCAATAAAAAGCTCAATTGCAGCTCTGAAAGTTGTCAGTCTTCAATCTTGTCATGGTGCAATTGAAAAGTCGCAACACGCTGCGAGAAACACGAGAAAACAAGCCCTCACTCCACCGCGGTGTAGACCTGGGATTCAACCCGTGTGAAGTCAGTTTGTTTGCACCTGGCTCACCTGGTGCCCCTCGAGGATGGCATCGTCGACCTCGGCGCGCTCGATGCCGAGCGCGTCGGCGACGGTGGTCAGCACGTACGAGTGGCGGTCGTCGAGCCGCGCCCGCTTCGCCTCGCGCTCCTCCTTCAGCTTTTGCTGCAACACACAAACAGCAAAAGTTTGATTTCACCAGTTTGTTGTTGGTGATTTTTATTTTACTCTTCTTGTCCATACATCACCCAGACACTCAATTTGTTTTTTGTAATAACAATTTTTTTTTTCAACTTTTGTGATGGACGCACTGCTCTGAAATAGAGAATCAAGTTACTCGAAGTAAAATTGAGAATTGATCACTGTGTGCACAAGTTTACCAACGGACTGAACAAGACAGTTTCGAAAATAGAAATTAATTTCCTGGAAGATTATCCTCCTGTGAGGCCAACTCGACGTATTACTCTCTTCTCACTGTCCAAAGAAAAACATAGTCACGGACGACACAAGAAACAAGTTGATTCTGTGGGACTTGTTCGCGAATGGGACAATGAGACAAAACAGATTCTTGACAAAGAAAGGACAGGAGTACACTCTTTTTCTGGCCAGAATGATCCAAAGAGCGTCTTTTTTACCATTGAAGGAGACGTACGAGAACAATCTCTTGTCAACATGTATGCACACAGGAAGATTGTCTCGCAGCACAGGTACTCTCGCAGTGTATTCCCACGTCACTCGTGAAAACACGTACAGACTCTACACACTGAGAAAACTGTTCATCACTCGAGAAGACAGATCAATTTGCATCAATAATATATTCCGTTCATCCTCACAGATCCGCTGGCAAAGAGACCACTGGAGCGGAACAGTGAAAACACTGCAAAATGATGGTCAATTCGATTCCGAGTTCAATCAACACTGAAGTTGTCGGTTCGGTTTCCTCAGAATGGTCTCCGATTTCTTTCGTCCGAAATGAGTCGCGTGTGGCGCGAGATCTCGAGGCAAGAGAGTAATTTTGTCTGGGAGTGACGACGTACAAACAAGCAGCCTGCAGGACGCAGTGACCATGCAATGGAAAATTATTCATCCATCTCAATTGCTCGACAGACCACATTTGTGACACTTCGAAACACCCTTAGATTTCAATCCTGAGGAAGACGAGTCAACCTGAGAGGGACAGACCTGTGACGCGTGGGGCCGTCTCGAACAATTACAAACTGAGGAACTTGGATAAGAGTTACTCCACGCAATTTACCTCCCTGACGGATCCTGCACAGCAACGTCAAACACACTTTTTAGGTGATTTGAGGTGGGTTGCGCGATTTGGGCTGATGAGCCAAATCGGTGCAAGCCAAATCGAAGCACCTATAGGCAGCGTCTTCCAAAAGTATGTGTACAGCAGTTTCATGGTCAAGATGAGGATTGATTTAGATCTGGGATCTTTTGGACTCTTTTGGTTCACTTTGGGTTGGGGATAATGCGCGAGGAAGGAATTTGTCAAATTTAAATTTTTGGGTTTCTGAGGTCAAAAAGGTCAAATTTGGAAGTGTAGAAAAAATAGGGTGTGGATGTATAACTGTAGACCTCTGTATCTCAGAAGGTACAAATATTTGGTGAAAGAAGTATATTGATGAAATGTAGTATATTGTATGGGGGTTTGAGA
>JAAUXT010011987.1_pt1 | contig 10926 bp, 11 predicted proteins | sample 7278171 | NCBI WGS metagenome assembly JAAUXT01 (sample SAMN14350112, study PRJNA611818) | marine sediment metagenome | isolation source: surface marine sediment (1.8m) | place: French Polynesia: Moorea | collected 2018-08 | reverse complement strand
TCCCCGTAAGGCAGCACGTCATACAGGGGTTGCGGATAAACGCCCAGGAAGATGCACAGAAACGCCATGAAGGCCATGGCCGCCAGCATGGTCCTGTTGGTTTCGCCGGGCCGCAGACCGTTGTCCTTGGCAAAAAAGACAAAATAGGGGAATTTGATGCCCGCGTGCAGAAAGACGCCCGCCGATGCGATCTCCAGCACCATCCAGACCCATACCAGGTGCTGCTCCACGCTTTGTTCGATAATGAGCGTCTTGCTGGTGAAACCGCTTGTGCCGGGAAAGGACGAAATCGCAAGGGCACCGATGGTGCCGAAGATGAGTGTCCAGGGCATGGTCTTGTAAAGCCCGCCCAGATCGGTGCAGCGGCTCTTGCCGGTCATGTAGAGCACGGCCCCGGCCGACATCCACAGGAGCGATTTGTAGATAATATGGCAGAAGGCATGGGCCGCGGCCCCGTTGAGGGCCATGGCCGTCCCGATGCCGACCCCCGTGACCATGAAACCAACCTGGTTGATGATGCTGTAGGCCAGAATGCGCCGCATGTCGTTTTCCAGCAGGGCGTAGACGATCCCGTAAAGGGTCATCACACACCCGATCACGATCAGAATTTCCCACCCCGGATAGCCGCGGATCAGGGTGTAGACCGCCGTCTTGGTGGTGTAGGCGCTGAGAATGACACCGCCGGTCACCGTGGCTTCAGGATAAGCATCCGCCAGCCAGGCATGCAGGGGCGGGGCCGCCGCGTTGACCAGAAAGCCGATCAGGATCAGCCAGGTGCCCAGGCTGCGCTCGGTCATGGCTTCGAAGGTCGTCGTGCCGGTCTGGGAGATATAAAACAGAATACCCGCCAGCAGGCAGAGGCCGCCCACCAGATGCACGAGCACGTACCGGAAGCCGGCCCCCAGGGACCTTTGGGACTTGCGCGCCAGGATCAGCATGGTGCTGGCCACGGCCATGATTTCCCAGAAGAGGTAGAGGCTGATCAAATCGCCGGCAAAGACCACGCCCAGGGCACTGCCGATGTAAAACAGGGCGGCCACGTGCTGGGTCGCATCCCGCAGGTAAAAGGCGTAGATGAAAGCGGCAAAGGCGTTCAGGGTGAAAATGTAGCCGAAAACCTTGCTGAGCTTGTCGACCCGCAGAAAAGTCAGTTCATAACCCAGAAAGGAAGCCTGCCAGCTCGCCCCGGGCTCGAGGTTGGCGATCAGCAGAAACGCGCCGGCCGGAATGAGGATGACGAAACAGTTTCGCACGGGTCCTCTGAAAACAGGCACCAGCAGCGCGCCCAGAATGAACAAAACCACGGGAGGAAAATCAGTCATCGTAATAATCCTCACGGGCTTTGAGAACCAGGGCCACCAGCTTGGAGAACAGGATCAGCGCCGCACAGGACACGAACCCCAGAACGGCGTTGAAACCAAAAAAGGCGTCAAAGCCGAAATGGGGATGCCGGTGGGCGAAAAACTCCGCCACGACGGTCAACCCGCAGACGACATAGAGCATAATCCATAATTTGCGGATCACAGCGGGTCGATCGAAATAGTCAAACTCTTTTTGGGGTTGCATCCTTGCTATCTCCGTCACCCGAGTGCCAGCCGGGCGAGAGTTAAAAACACATCGGGGTAAAAAAACAAGGCGATGGAGCCCGCCGCCGTAATCACCGGTGGCACCATGCACCACACAGGCGCCTCCGCCAACCCTTCCGGCGCATCAGACCCTGGTTCGGCCGGATTGAAAAAAGCCTTGAACACAATCGGCAGGAAATAAAACGCATTTAGCAGAGAGCTGGTCAGCAAAACGACCAGGATGGGCCACTGGTTCGCATCCAGGCTGCCCAAAGCCAGATACCACTTGCTGAGAAACCCACCGGTCGGCGGCAGGCCGATGACGCTCAGGGCACCGATGAAAAAGGCCCCCATGGTAATCGGCATGCGGCGTCCGAGGCCCGTCATCTCGCTGATATTCTTCTTGCCGGTGGCAACGAATATCGCGCCGGCGCAAAAGAAGAGCGTGATCTTGCCGAAAGCGTGCATGGCGATGTGGATCATCCCGCCGGTTAGCCCCTTGGCGGACAGCAGCCCAACCCCCAGAACAATATAAGAGAGCTGGGCGATGGTGGAAAAAGCCAGACGGCGCTTCAGGTTGTCCTGCGAAAGGGCGATCAACGAACCGGATAGGATGGTGACCGAAGCAACCGCCGTCACCCACAGGCCCAGATTCAATGAGGCCAGCAGATCGGTACCGAAGATCCCGCTGAGGGTCCTGAAAATACTGAAGACCCCCACCTTGACCACGGCCACCGCGTGTAGCAGGGCACTGACCGGCGTGGGGGCCACCATGGCCGCCGGCAGCCAGGAATGCAAGGGCATGACCGCGGCCTTGGCAAAACCGAAGACAAACATGAACAGCAGAACCGCCACAGTGGTCCGGGATGCATGGCCGGCCAGAACCCCCTGGGGCGCAAAGGACAGGTCACCCGTCAGGTTGTAGACCACCAGCATGGCCGGCAGAACCAGACCGATGGAGGCGCCCACGGTGTAAAGCAGGTATTTGCGTCCCGAGGTCCGGGCCTCGCGGTCCTGATGGTGGGCAACCAGCGGGTAGGTGGCCAGGGAGAGCATCTCATAGAACAGGTAGAGCGTCAGGAGGTTGCCGGCAAAGGCCACCCCGATGGTCGCGCTCAGGGAAATCGCAAAACAGGTGAAATACCGGTTCTGGGCATGCTCGTTCAGGCCCCGCATATAGCCGATGGAATAGGCCGAGGTGACGATCCACAACGAGGAGGACACGAGCGCGAAGAGCATGCCGAACGCGTCCACGCGCAGGGAAATGCTCAAGCCCGGCAAGACCTCCGCCACCGTACAGCTGAATTCCTGTCCGGCCAGCACCGCCGGCAGCATGGATCCCACCAGCGCGAACTTGATCAGAGCCGCCAGAAAGGTCCATCCTTCGCGCACATCGGGCGTGCGGCTCCCGAAGATGAGGGGCGCGAAGATGAGTGAAACCAGTACGGCCGCCAAAGGATTATAGGATATAATCGGTTCCATCGATCAGAGAATTCCTGCTGGTATGACGTACGTCACGAAGCCCTCGACAATATCGCCGGCGTAAAACCCTAAAGCGAACAGCATCGCGGCCGCTGTCACCATGACGACAAGCATTTGCAAGGGGGCTTCCTCAATGGCAACGCCATGGACCCCATCACTGCCATGGCCATGGGCGCCGTGGTGGTCGGTGAAGGGCTCAAAAAAGGCGATTTCGAAAATGCGGAAAAAGAGCACTAGGTTGATCAGACTGCTGAAGAGCAGGGCCGCCACGAAGCCGTACTGGCCGGCGGCCAGCCCCCCGGAGATAAGGTACCATTTGCTGAAAAACCCGCAGGTGGGCGGCACACCGATGATGGACAAGCCGCCGACGGCAAAGACCGCCATGGTCACCGGCATCTTGGTGAACAAGCCCTGTAGGTCATCGATGGTCTCGCCTTCATTCCGGTGAAGAATGGCGGCCGCTGCCAGGAAGACGCAGAAGGTCATGGCCGCATCGTTGACGATGTGCAAAATGGCCCCCGACATCCCGGCCCGGTTGCCAAGCCAGAAACCCCCGACCATATAGCCGACTTCAGCCACGATAATATAGGTCAGCATACGCTTCAGGCGCCGGGTGGACAGCGCCAGGAACGAGCCCGCCACGATGGCGATCACCGCCAGCCAGACCATGGGCCCGTCAAGCTGCAGGCGCTCGAAAGCAAAAGCCGGCGTAAAGACGGTGAGCACCACACGTACCATGACATAGATCATGACCTTGGTCACGAGGGGTGCCACCAGGCTGCTGACGGGTGAAGGCGCATGCGCGTACGCGTTGGGCAGCCAGGCATGCAACGGGAAGAAACCCATTTTGAGGCACATGCCGGCCAGGCAGAGGATAAAGGCCGACAGCACCAGCCGGGAGTCATAAATCTCCGGCAGCCGAGCCGCCAGATCGACCATGTTCAAAGTGCCCGTGGCCAGATAGAGGTAGCCCACGCCCAAAAGATAAAAGCTGGCCCCGATGGTGCCCATAAAAAGATAGTTGAGGCTGGAGAGTGGTGCCCGGCCAGGTCCCATTCCGATCAGGGCATAGCCCGTCAGGGCGGCAATCTCGATCAGGACGTAGAGGTTGAAGGCGTCACCCGTGGCGGTGATGCCCAGCAGGCCCGTGACCAGCAGGATATAGAGGGTGTAAAAAGCACCCAGGCGGTCGGTGTAGGTTTTCTCCACGATCGGCCGGGTGCCCAGCAGATTGAGAAAGGCCACCGCGGACACAGCCACGAGCACCAGGCCGTTCAAATGGTCCACCCGCAGGTTGATGCCCACCGGTGGTCGCCAGCCGGCCATGAAATATTCGACCACGCCATTTTCATATACCGCCGTCAGCGCCCCCACACTGGCCGCAAGCGTCGCCAGGAGGGCGGCCGCGGTCAGGGGAAAACACCCGCGCTTGTCGATCCAGCCCGCGATGGTGACCACAAAGGCCGCCACCAGCGGGACCACAATGATGAGGGCGGGAAAATGAACGGTCATGTCTTATCGATCTGGGCTGCGATTTCGTCTTCTTCGAGCGTGCCGTATTGCTGGTGAACCTTGATCGCCAGGGCCAGCGCCACGCCCAGGGTGGCCACCGAAACAACGATGGCGGTCAGCATCAGAACATGCGGCAGCGGATTGATATAATCGATGGCCTGGACGGCGTGGTGGGCGTCCGCCCCATGTCCGGCGTCGATGATCGGGATGGTCTTGCCCTGCTTGGCGCCGATGGAGACATAAAACAGAATGACGGCCGTCTGGAAGATGTTCATCCCGATGATTTTTTTAACCAGGTTGTGCTTGGCGATCAGGGCGTACATGCCGATCATCACCAGACCGATGAACACCCAGTAATTGTACTTGGTCAGAAAACTGGAAAGGATGGCTTCCATGCGATCAAAGCCCTTCGTCGTGGCGGCCGGCTGAGGACAAATTGTAGTAGAGCATCACCATGACGGCCATGACAGCCAGCCCGACGCCGATTTCAACGATCAGAATACCGTGGGAGCGGGCCATGACGGCATCGACGCCCAGCATCCCGGCCAAACGGCTGTAGTCCAGGAATTTACCGCCCAGAATGAGGCAGAGCACGCCGGTGCCGGCATAGATCAAGACGCCCGCCGCGCTCAAGAGCATGGCCGTCTTTTCCTGCAGGCGCCGAAAGACCGAGCGCAGGTCGTGGGAAATGGCGAAGAGAATGATGGCCGCCCCGAAAATGACGCCGCCCTGAAAGCCGCCGCCGGGGCTGTAATGCCCGTGGGCGATGACATACAGAGCGAATAGCTGGACAAAGGGCACGATCAGGCGGCAGGTCATGTTGATGATCATGTCGTAGGGCACCCAATGGGAATCGATGGGTTCGAATTCCTCCGAACCGGCGGGGGTTTTGCCGCCTTTTTCGATGCGCAGGGTCACGCCGGTGGGGATATGCCGGTAGAGCCGGGTTTCGTCCGATTTCTGCCGAAAGGTGCGCAGCAGAAAAAAACAGGCCAGACCGGCCGAAAAGATCACGGCCGTCTCGAACATGGTGTCATAGCCGCGGTAGTCGGCCAGAACGGCGGTAACGATGTTCGGGGCGTGGGTGTCCGCGGCCGCATGCTCGATAAAGTAAGGCGATACGTGGGTGCTGGCGGGGGAAGCCGGATCCCCCCAGTCGGGGAAATCGGGGATCCCGTAGAAAAGCAGCCCGCCCATGAGCAGGGTCGTGATAAGGGCGATGATTCTCAATCCTTGGTCCTCCGCGAAGTTCGAAAAACCGCCGCCACGAAAAAGACGGCGCTGACCCCGGCGCCCACCGAGGCCTCGGTGAAGGCCACGTCCACCGCCCCCATGATGGCGTACAACAAACACATCAGAAAGCTATAGGCCCCGAACAGGATGGCAGCGCCCAACAGATCGCGCACCATGATGGCACCAATGCCGCAGATCATCACCAGAAGCATGATAATGAGATCAACCGGCCAGATCATCGCTTCTCCTCCCCGATTCCTTGGTCCAGGGCGCCAGGCCGGCCCGCACCCCGGCATCCATTATAGCGTGGGTGGCCGTGGGGCTGGTAATGAAGACGAAGACCACGATCAGCAAAATTTTAAGAGCGGTCAACACCGAGCCCAGACTCAGATCGTTCAAAAGGTAGATCGCCATCCCGATCATGGCCGCGAACTGGCCCATGGTGTCCAGTTTGCCGGCCGGATGCAGGCGCGAATAAAAATCCGGAAACCGCAGAATCCCGACCGCGCCGCCCAAAAAGAAAAAAAGCCCGAAAGCGATCATGACCGTTGCCGTAATGTCAAGCCAGCTCATATTGTTATCCTCATCAGACCCTGTGGGGGCATGGCACCGCTAGGGGTGGCCGCTTTGTCGGCCTTCGGCCTCGTCGTAGAGTCCCTTCTTTTTCTGAAAATAGCGCGACGCCGCCAAAACCGCGATAAAGTTGAGCGTGGCGTAGGCCAGCGCGATGTCCACAAACATATCGACACGCTCATAAATCAAGCCGATCAGAATCAGGAGCGTTGTCGTTTTGCTGCCGATGGCATTGACGCCGATAAGACGGTCGAGAACGGTGGGGCCGAACACGGCCCGATAGAGTGAAAGGACCATGAAACAGGCCAGCAAAACGCCGGCATATAAAAAAATTTCCTGCATGGATCATTCACCGAATATGGCGCCCACCCGGTCTTCCATTTCGCCGGGCAGGCCCTGGCCTGAGGCCCGGTCGATCGCGTGGACGGTGTATTTGCCTAAAATCGACACATAAACCGTAATCGTGCCGGGGGTCAGGGTGATCGAATTGGCGAAAACAAACAGGGCCATTTCGTCGTTCAGCTTGCTTTGAAAACGGATCATATGGGGATCGATCAGATCCATCATGCGCGGATGAAAAACCAGACGCATCACGTGCATGTTGGCCCTGAAAATTTGGAACAGCAGCCAGGGGATATAAGCAATAAACCGGAGCCAGGTGCCCGGCAGGCCGCCGATCCGTTGCACTTTGATCAGCATGTCGCCGGAGGTGAAGGTGACGATGGCGCTGGAGACAACACCCAAGGCAATATGAAAAATGTCGAATTTACCGGAAAGGACCAACCAGGTAACCATGCAGACGCTGAAGGTAACTACGTAGGGCAGGGGCGATCGTCTGAGAGAGGTTGTCGGTTCAGAGGGTTTGAAAGGGGAGAAGGCCTGATAATCTGAAGAATTGTCCGGTTTGGCTTTGGCTGTCAATCGGAAGGACCTCCTCGATAGCAACTCAGAATCAGCGACCAGGTTCACGTTGTGGGGCCGGCCGGAAATTTAAGTCGAATTTAAGGCGTGAATTCCACAAACTGCAAGTCAAGTCAACCCATTTTCTTGTGATCCAGAAGTCAGCTCGCTTTAAACAAGGTCCCAACCCATTGTGAATAAATCCGTTTCACAGCGTCCCTCTCCTGGGCGGTCGGCCGCCGCTATTGGAAATCGGACCCAAAAAAAGCTGGTTTTTAAGATCCGGATTAAATAGAAAAGAAGGCCATGGAAGCCCTCACCGACCTATTAAAACGCCTGGTGGCCATCCCGTCGACCCACAGCCGGCCCGAAGCGATCGGCCGCTGTGCCGATTTCATCGTGGACTGGCTGGAAGCGCGCCGGATCACGTGCCGCAAAATGGTCCACAACGGTGTTCCCACTGTCACCGCCCTGCCGACGTCGGATCGGGCCCCCATCCTGCTTATGTCCCATTTCGATGTGGTGGAAGCGCCGGCCGCCCTTTTCGAGCCTCGCCTGAAGGACGGCAAGCTCTACGGCCGTGGTACGATCGACGATAAATATGCCGTGGCGCTGTCCATGCAGCTGATGCACGATCACCTCGCGCGCCTGCGCACCGAAGGCCGCCGCCAGCAGGACCTGGGTTTTGGCGTGATGATGACAGGGGATGAAGAGGTGGGGGGCCAAAACGGCGCCCGACCTACGCTGGCCAACCTTCAGGCGGATTTCGCCATCGCCCTCGACGGGGGCCGTCTGGATAAAATCGTCGTCAAGGAAAAGGGGGTTCTGCGCCTCAAGCTCGTCAGCCGCGGGAAGGCCGCCCACGGGGCCCGCCCCTGGCGGGGCGTGAACGCCATCGAAGCGCTCGTCCGGGATTACGAAATAATTCGCCGTCACTTCCAGGAAACTGCGCCCGGGCACTGGCACCGCACCCTGAACTGGAGCGTGGTCCAGGCGGGCCAGTCCGTCAATCAGGTGCCGGACCGGGCCGAAGCCATCTTTGACATCCGGTTTACGGAAAACGACGATCCGGAAGCGCTGGTGGCCGAACTGCGCGGCCAGCTGCGCGGGCAGATCGAGGTGCTGACGATGGATCCGGTTTTTCGGGCGGGCCACTCCCCCTACATGGAGCGACTGCGGGAAATCGTGCCCTTGGCGGTCTGGGGCATGGAGCACGGGGCCAGCGACGCTCGCTATCTGGCGACCAACGGGATTCCGGGCATTGTCTGGGGGGCCAACGGCAACATGAGCCAGCATACCGCGGACGAACACGTCGAACTGGATAGCATCGCGCAACTCTACCGGCACCTCGACCGCTTTCTGACCGTTGCCGCCCACCAATCTTGACCCCGGGGTTTTCTTTCAACAAATATCTGATTTTATTTTGACACCGCCATCTAGATGGGTTACGAAAAATTGTTTTGATCCCAACCCGGCGGAGAATGAAGGAGAGAGCGTGTTGCAACCTGTCACCGTTCGAAAGGAGGATACCATGAAAAGGACGTTCTGGATTATGCTCTGCATCCTGGGTCTCTTGACCGCAGGAACGGCTATGGCGGCTAGCCCCCAAATGGGGGGAACCCTGGTTTTCGGGCGCGGCGGCGACAGCGTGGGTCTCGATCCAGCCTATGAAACCGACGGCAACTCTTTCATGGTCTGCGACAATATTTTCGAAGCCCTGGTCTTCTACGCGGATGAGTCCACGGCGCTGGAGCCCGGTCTGGCCGAGTCCTGGGACATTGCCCCGGACGGCAAGACTTACACCTTCAAGCTGCGCCAAGGGGTCAAATTCCACGACGGCACCAAGATGGACGCCAATGCCGTGGTTTTCTCCCTCGGCCGCATGATGAAGGAGCGCAACGTCAAGTTTCTGGGCAAGGGCTACGAGATCCCGGCCCAGGAAAGGCCGCCCGAGTACTGGGTCTCCATGGAAATGGACGACATCGTGGGCAGCATCGAAGCGGTGGACGAGTACACCGTGGTCTTCAAACTGAAACAGGTCAATGCCCCCTTTCTGGCCAATCTGGGCATGGACTTTGCCGATATCATCAGCCCCACCGCTTTTCTGAAGAACCCCAAGGAGTTTCTGCGCAACCCGGTGGGCACCGGCCCGTTCAAGTTCTCCAAATGGGTCAAGGACGACCGGATCATTCTCGAAAAATTCAGCGACTACTGGGACAAGGACGCCGGCCCCTACCTGGACAGGGTGGTTTTCCGCTCCATCCCCGAAAACTCGGTCCGCTTCCTGGAGCTCAAGACCGGCAACATCCACATCTGCCAGTTTCCCAACCCCCAGGACATCGCCCGTGCCAGAAAGGATAAAAACCTGATCCTGCCCACCCAGCCGGGCATGAACATTGGCTATCTGTCCTTCAACCACACCAAGGAACCCTGGAAGAGCAACGTCGACCTGCGCAAGGCCATCGGCCACGCCATCAACCGCAAGGCCATCGTGGACAACCTCTACCAGGGCATGGGCCAGGTGGCGCGCAACCCGATCCCGCCCACCATGTGGGGCTACAACAAGAGCATCCCGGGTTTTAAATATGATCCGGCCATGGCCAAGGATTACCTGAAAAAGGCCGGCTTCCCCGAGGGCAAGGGCCTGGGTGAAATCACCCTGTGGTCCATGCCGGTGCCGCGCCCCTACAACCCAGACGGGGTCAAGATTGGCGAGGCCATGGCCGCCGACCTGGCCAAGGTGGGCATCAAGGCCAAAGTGGTCACATTCGAGTGGGGCACCTATCTCAAACGCCAGCGCGAGCAGCCCGACGACATGGATCTCTTCCAGCTGGGCTGGACCGGCGACAACGGCGACCCGGACAACTTCCTGGCGGTCCTCTTCGACGGCAAGGCCTCCACTTCCATCCGGACCCAGTGGCTCAACGAGGCCTACCACAACCTGAGGGTGAAGGGCCGCGAGACCATCGCACAGGACAAGCGCGACGCCATCTACCAGGAAGCGCTGCAGATCTTCTTCGACGAGGCCCCGGCCATCGCGGTGGCGCACTCCACCGTGATCTGGCCGGCCCAGAAGTCGGTCCAAAACTTCAAACTGCACCCCACCGGCTCGGTGCGGTTGAAAAACGTGTGGCTCATGAAATAACGGTCCTGTTGACGTAACCTGAACCCAGGGGGCCGTGGCAGCGCCCACCGCCCCCTGGATCGATCGCTTGATCAGAAACAACGGCGCCTATGCTGGCCTATATTATCCGACGCCTGATGATCATGGTCCCAACCCTGCTGGGGGTGACGGTGATCGTGTTTCTGATGCTGCACGCCACCCCCGGCGACCCGGCGGAACTCCTGCTCGGCGAGCGGGCCACCGAGGAGGCCCTGCACCAGGTGCGCGAGCATCTGGGACTGAATGAACCCCTCCACGTCCAGTACGGCCTGTTCCTCAAACGGCTGATGAAGGGGGATCTGGGGGAGACCATCTGGACCCGCCAGAAGGTCTGGACCGAGGTCAAACAGCGCTTTCCGGCCACCATTGAGTTGGCCCTGGTGGCGCTGTTCATCAGCTGCTTCGCCGGCATGATCCTGGGCATCATATCAGCCACCAAGCAGTACTCCATTTTCGACTACGTCAGCATGCTCGGCGCCCTGGCCGGGGTCAGCATGC
>JAAUXT010072116.1_pt1 | contig 10927 bp, 8 predicted proteins | sample 7278171 | NCBI WGS metagenome assembly JAAUXT01 (sample SAMN14350112, study PRJNA611818) | marine sediment metagenome | isolation source: surface marine sediment (1.8m) | place: French Polynesia: Moorea | collected 2018-08 | reverse complement strand
CCATGACGGACTTGCCACCTGGGAGCCTTTTGTTTGATGCCCCACTCGCCTAGACCGCCCAACATGCTTGACCCTTCCCCAAGTTGCCTGAAAAGATCGATGGAACGTAGAGTCCGCACTGGCTGGGAGGCGGGCGGTCCAAGGGCATGTGGTGGGCTCTCTCCCTCTCTCTCTCTCTCTCCCTCTCTCTCTCTCTCTCGCTCTCTCTCTCTCTCTCCTCTCTCTCTCTCTCTCTCTCTCTCTCCAACTCCGCGAACACGTGTGGAAGGACATCTCCAAAACGGAATCTGAACGTTGGTGTTTGTTGCGCCAAATTCTTTCAAACTCGTATTTTGAAAAACAGACGGTTGTTTTTGTTGATTTTGCTTTCTTTTGCCCAAGTGTGCGTTGCCCCAAAACGCAGCAAATTGCATGGGGAAAATGCCGCGTCACAGATGGATAGTGAAATGGATCCCTCCACACAGGGGAATTTGTAAAAACTACAACAACGTTTCCGTTTGATATGTCAAACAGGAGGCAGATTTGTTGCTATTCTTGTAGAAATGGAAACATGACGTCTTCACACTGAGAGTGTGTGTGTTTGGTGGTTGAAAGTACAAACATTGACTCAAGTGCTGCCTGTTATCTTTGGAGTCTGACTCGTGCTCGGTTACAGAAGCCACACTCTGTCTCGGCGCGGCTTCTGTGAGTCTGATCCATCTGCGTCACGGTGCCGTCTACGGGCTCCACGCGGCCCGTGAGGTGGGTCAGTAGGGCCAACGGTTCGGCGCCGTTTCTTTTCGTTGGTCTGGATGCCCCCCCCCCCCCCCATAACGACGTGTGTCAGTTTCCGTGTCGCTTGAATAGATCTGTCCTTCAGGAAAGCGTTTTGTATCATCGGGTCGAGGAGACTCTCCCTGCAGTCTCCTGGTCCTCGAGGAGACACGTGTCTGTGCGTGTGTGGTTGAGGTATGCGTGCAGACGGCGCCTCTTCTGACACTGACCTTCGACGTGATCCTTCAAACCAGGACACGTCATAACAAGCGCCGTGTCATGGAGACCCGCCCTGTGAGACACATGTTTATGAATGAGAGGAAAAACGGCGGGAACCGGAAGTGGCGCCGGTCAACAGAAGCGTTGACTTCCGCCCCGCCACAAAAGGCTCCGCTCCGTGCGCGCGCACGGCGGTGGCGCAATTGTATCGAATTCGACTGCGTCTTACTCACAGCGCAAACAACGCTCAATTGTACCAAATTACCAAACTACGTATTGAATCACATCCTGCAGCCTCTGTGTGTGTGTGTGTGTGTGTGTGTGTGTGTGTGTGTGTGTATGCATGTGTGTGTGTGTTCATTGGCTTCAAATAGCAACCTTCTCAGCAAGGTGTGTGTGTGCGCGCGCGCGTGTGTGTGTGTGTGTGTGTGTGTTTGGGTCTTCCTTCCCAGACTGATCCCATCCTCACCACGCTGAGCGCGCTCTTTCTCTCTCTGTGTGTGTGTGTGTGTGTGTGTGTGTGTGTGTGTGTTTGGATCTTCCTCCCCAGACTGATCCCATCCTCACCACGCTGAGCGCGCTCTTTCTCTGGATCTGTGTGTGTGTGTGTGTGTGTGTGTGTGTGTGTGTGTGTGTGTGTGTGTGTGTGTATGTTTGGGTCTTCCATCCCAGACAGATCTCAACCTCACCACGCTGAGCGCGCTCTTTCTCTGGATCCTGATCGGACGTCATGTGATGATTGATGGAGATTCAAACTGCAGCACCGTTTCTGTCGTTAAAATCCCCACTAAACGCGATTTGATCGTCTCCGTGAGTGTGGAGCGGGATCCGGGGGTGGGGGTGGGGGGCTCGTACCCGACTGGTTTGAGCACCAAAAATGTGTTCTTTCTGTCTTTCATTCATTCATTCATTCATTCATTCATTCATTCTTTCTTTCTTTCTTTCTTTCTTCCATTTCAACCTTCTTCTTTTCTTAGTTTCTTTGTTTCTTTCTTCATGTTCTTTTCTCAACCCCTTTTCTTCTTGGTTCAAAACCATCAATTCCCATATGCGGTCAACAGACATTCGTACAAAATAAATCGTGTCAAAATTAAACCCAAGTGGGTGGGGTGTGGAGAATTGGGCGCCTCTATTCCATGCACCAGTCAATACGTTGAGCCAGGCGCATAAAACACACTGGGAACCCATATGGGGGAGACGTCCTGATTCAGTGAAACCGAACTCCTGAGCACAGAGCTTCACTGAGCGAGGGCGAGTGATTTAAGGCAGTTCTCAAATGAGCTCAATACATTTTCACTTGGGCTCAAGGATCTATAGTTTTGTATAGTTATCACGACTTCAGCCACAAGGTCACGGAATCACGCATTTGGTATTGCCTCTGTGGTGTTGAACTGACCAAAGTGTGGATCGCAGACCTGTTGTTGTGAGAATCTCGGGGATCTGAAGTTCACTCGCATGAGGAAGAAGTGCAGCGTGCCCGGGTGTTGTACGGGGTCGTACAGTAAGTACTGTATGAGAGAGAGAGAGTGAGAGAGAGAGAGAGAGACAGACAGACAGACAGACAGACAGATAGACAGACAGACAGACAGACAGAAACTCTGGGAAGTTCACCTCAAGAGTCCTTTCAGAATCCAATAGTTCCCAGCAAAGAAAAGAAAAGTCCCATTCAGCGGGAAGAAATGATTTCGAAAAATCCCTTGAAAATTCAATTTCATTCCCCTCAAATTCCACCCGTGCCCGTCACCGTCACGTTCGCCGTCACTTTTCGCTCAGGAATGCGCAGGAATGTGCGCTATTCTCTCAGTAACGCTCAGCCCCGCTCTACCTCACGACTTTTCATCCCTCGTCACAACCGCTATTCACATGTAAAATCAGTGTCTCCTCCTCCTCCTCCCTCACTCTCATCTTTTGCTTCCTCCAGCACTGTCAGAATTCGTGCGTCACGCAGTGGGGCGAGTCTGGAAATTTTCGACTGCGAGTTTGAGTCAGATACGGAGAGAGAAAAACCACGAGTAGTTGATGTATTGCAGTTAAAACTGCATGATTTGCTAGTCATGCCTTGTGTCTTATTCCAATGCAACACACTTTGATAGAAACGCGTGAGTTTCGTTTGTAGTGAGATGTTTGGGTTCAGGGTCTGAGTTCTAATGACAGTTCCACGGTGGTTTCTGGTTCCCAGTTGAGTTTCAGAGCAAGCTCACCTTCCTCACTCATTGGTTTGGCTCTGGTCACAGGGTGTGCAGAGAGAGACCTGTCCGGCCTGACCCTCAAGGAGCAGGGGAACTGATTCAGTGTGCCTTGTGAAGTAATGTGTTCTGACCATTCAAAGAAATAAGGGATCTTGTTCATCCAACGAGAATTTTGAATCTGAGCTCAGTGAAGTGAAAGTTCGTCATTTGTGTTCCTCACCATCCCAGTGACTGGGATCCTCTCACGGTTTTCACAAACAAGCAAACACTCATCTGAGCACACAAACGCGCTCCCTCCCTCTCTCTCACAGTGTGTGAGCGGTGGCTATGTTTAGCAACTGTCTCCATTCATATGTAAATGACCCCGTGTTCCACGCTCCTGTTCACCGGAAGCCAAGAGGACAAGTGACAGCCCCCTCCAAGCACCATCTCGACACGAAGTAGTGCGCGCGTTTCCTCCGCCGCCGTCGCCTCGGCGGAACTATTTAAACGTCCGCGCGCAGAGCTCCGCGAAAACACAACGTGAGCCAAGCACGACAAAGACGTCCACAGCGCACGGAACAGTCCCAACCGAGCACGCATTGGGAAAAAGCAATACTTATTGATTTCTGCACAGGTTTTTGCGGATCTAAACGCCAGTCAAGGGAAAGTTTTTTTGCCTTTGCTGAGAAAAAGAGTCAAGTTACCAAAACAAGGTGCAGTTTTCAGGAATAACTTCGCGAGAGAAACGTAGAGATCTGCTCCAAAAAATCTAAAAGAACAAGACTCACACAGGAACAAAAGGAAAGAAACTATCACTGGACACTTCGAGAAAACAGACCTTCTTATACAGTATTCAAGGTGAGTCTTTCCATTCAAAAAGTTTCACAGTCAGAAGTCTTTCTTGCATGGCAGCCGTTGTGTGGCATGCACGCATGTCGGTTAACATGGGCGCGTTCGAAGAGGATCAGCTGTTATGAGTGTGTGACAGGTTTTGGTGAACGAGAATTTGAGAAGAAAATGTTGACAAGCGACATTTTCCAGTATTTTACCCCAGCAGAGAACTTTTCCCAATTCATTGCGCCAGAGAGAAAATGGCTTCACACAAAAAGCGCCTCACAAAAAGAGATAAGAAAGAAAGAAAGAGAAACGACAAAAAAAGTTGTGTCGTCTAATTTCACAATGCGTTACGAGATATTGAGGCAGTTTTTTTATGGCGACGTTACTGCCCCTTTAAGCGACGGGGATAAACTCTTAGAAATTACGAAATCGTAAAAACGTACTTTGTGGTCTTGTTGAGTGTGAGTTAAGGAACCGCCGCAATGATGACCCGAAGTGTGAATTGCGCAAGGAACCGAGGGATCGGAAAGGACAGCCAGACGTGCGGGATTTTTCAGAAGAGATAGATGTTCTGGAGAATCTAAAACTATTTGTTACACTTTTTATCAAGGGAGACACCGATTCGGCTCGTTTAGATATTCGGGGTGCGACGTCGCTGACAGGGGTTCAGAGTCTGATTCATGAATGGAATTAGTGTGATTCGGTCGGGTTGGAACACAATTCTTCTGTCGGAAGACGACTTGGTGGTCGTGGTCTGGAATACACTCAGACTCGTATGCGTAACACCTTGACACAGAAATACAACCCCTGATTCAACCGTTGTGGCATGGCGCATGAAGTTTTCTTGGTAGCCACTGGAAACAATAGAAAAAAGCGGAGGCGACATGTGTCGGGCTTTGAAGTCGAGCTTGACCTTTTTTCACCCACTTCTGGGTGCCCCACACGAAACATGCGAAGTGCCCTCCCCCCTCCACCCTGAGACCCATACTTGACATAGCTGCGTGCGTGCATACAGACATGTATGCTGGTCCCAATGTCTCTAATAGGGACTGGAGACACACTGTGAAGACGCGAGGCGTGGAGATTACACTTTTTGACGCTGTTTGGTTGGGACTGGTGTAGCGATAGAGTGAGGCTTCACAAGACAATGGCTGAAATGAACGATTCCCATTGGGAGACAAACTAAAACAGGGAGCCTCACACGGACAGAGAGAGAAACAGAGACACCGAGATAGAGAGACATCTGCTGAGACAGAAAGATAGATTGACAGAACAGGATATTGAGAACCCAATGAGAGAGAGAGAAAGAGGAGACTGAGACAGGGTCAGGGAGAGACAGAGAGTGACAGGAGAGGGAGGACAGAGACAGAGAGAGAAAGAGAGAGGAGGGAGAGGGAGAGAGAAAGAGAGAGAGAGAGAGAGTGAGAGGAGAGGGAGAGAGAGACAGAGAGAGACACCTGCAGAGAGACAGAGGCACAAAGAAAGGGAGAGGGAGACAGACAGACACAGACAGACAGACACAGACAGACAGACAGACGGAGAGACAGACAGAGAACCCACCCTGTGTCTGATCTGAGCGCTCAATTTGTGGCCTCATTGTCTACTCCACCAAACAAAACCATTTCTCCGTTCGCATCCGCGCGTCTTTTGTTGACAGTGCGCACTGAAGGCATGCACGACTTTTTTGGTATGCTTTTGCTGGCAAGTGGGGTACCACACGCACCTGGACTCCTCGGCCAACAACACTGTGTTTTCAAAACCTCTTTATGACGTACTTTTTTGTGCGCTGGTTCATGTTTAAATTTGTTCAGTCAGGTCAATTTGGCCCGTAACCAGAGCTGTTTTGCAGCTGTGGTGTCGTGCGCAGAACAAATGCACCAGTACAGAACACGGAGAATCTGTCTGGAAAGGACCTAAAGTGGCGACGTCAGGGTCATATTTTTGAGAGTGCGTCGCGATTGGCATGTCTGCCCGTGCCAGGGTGTGCATGTGGCTGGGGAGGATTCCCCCCTCTCACACTGAGATCAACAGGGAAGGGAAGGGAATTTACATAAACCACACAAACATCCAGGGGGTTCCACAGGAAGTCCAGTCGGAAACGGTGCGAGATGTCTTCCGAAACAGAAAACGGGTTGAACTTAGAAATGCGTTTGTTTCTGCGGTTGTCGGAATCCAAAATGTGACTTTGCCTTTGAGGGGCCAAAGGTCGTTTTGAAATGGATTTGAATAGTTTTGAGAATTCGCTTGAATCAACCACGGTGTCTTGTCAATTAAATTTGAGCCTTTACCCAACGTGCCAATTCAAAGTTTGGTTTTTAATTTTGGGAGAACGCTGTGTTTGCTTGTGAATAAGAAGGCGTGTGAGACTCCGTAAGAACACGTGAGAATGTGTTGATCGGAGATGGTGGTGGCACTGCACCTGAACCGGGAACACGCGCGGCCCGTAACTCACCACAAGTCGTGTCTCTCTCTCCACACACACACACACGGGGAGTCGCCACGACTACATTCCAACACCAGCTAGGCCCACACTGCTCAAGGGGAGCTAAAAATCTGTAACAAACGTGGGAGAAGATGAGTTATTGGCCATGACGTTTGTCCCTGATCGTGGTGCTTGTGATTCTTGTTTTGACGCTGGCGTTCAACTTAGCGAGTTCACGTATTGACGCTCACGTCAGGGTAGCCAGTTGACGTTTACGTTTGACGCTCACGTTCAACGTGGCGAGTTGTCGTTTTGACGCTCACGTCAACGTGGCCAGTTTACGCAAACTTACGTTTGACGCTCGCGTCAACCTTGACGCTCACGTTCAACGTGGCGCGTCCACGTTCCAAGGCCCCAACAAGGTGACACGGCGACCCCGTATCTGAGCATTGAAATCCCTCACAATGCGAACATACCCACATACCTCTGTGCGTGAGCAGGGTACTATTTGAGGTATGCGGCGCAATTCTGCGCTCCTATTTATTGTCGGGTGTTTCTGGGGTAAATAACATCTGCGGCGCAGATAAAGAAGTTGATTACTTTGCATTTGAGAAGCGGATCCAGGGTCGTAATCCAGGGGCCCTGTTGGTGCGGGGTGCAGGTCACGTGGGAGGGTCACGTGATCTTCAGCTGTCTCCAAGCCAGAGTCAAAATTATGTGTGGAGAGGCGTCCCGCAGCCCTTCTCCTGGATCCGCCTCAAGCTTTGCATTGCAAATGGGTCTGAGATGTGTTATTGCCCCATGTGTGTGTATTTATGGTATCGAGGGGCCACAGCGCCAATCTCTTTGGTGCTGCCGCACACAGGGCAGGTCCCTGCGGCTAAACCCCTCACCTTCACACCAAACCCTGAAATTTAGAGTTGGGTGTGTGTGCTTTTGCTCTTATTTGTTTCTTTGAAAGGAATTTTTCTTGACCAATTCTTTTTTGGAACCATGGGGACACAAAACCTTTGCAAAACACAGGCAGTTCCTTGTAAGTCTGAGTGTGTGTGTATGTGTGTGTGTGTGTGAGTGAGTGTGTGAGTGTGTGTGTGCATGTCCCTGTGCGTGTCTCTGTGTGACACGGTGTGTGTTTGTGTGTGTGTGTGTGTGTGTGGTATACATCTTTTTGTGTGCCCATTTGCCTTCAAATAGCAACGTTCTCAGCAAGGTGTTGGTGTTTTGTTGTTATGGTGACTGATCGTTTTCCCCTGGCAACACCGTGTTGGTGCTGAGAGCGCCTGTTCCCCATTGAGATCTTACAAACCAGGTGACAGGCAGTTATCTCGCTATCTCCGTCAGGACAGGTGGATCCAACTGATCGAGGGATCCCCGGCTACGAGGATCCAGAGGTTTGATCAGGGCTGCGAGCTCAACGAGTTTCCTATGGGTTTGTGCGTGTGTGTGCGCGCGCGCGCGTCTGTGTGTGTGCGTGTGCGCGTCTGTGTGTGACTGCTAAAGTGTCAGGAAGGTGGCTCGGTCTCGCTGGAGCGGTTCAAGAGAGTCTGTTCCCGCTACGAGGCGGTCATCTGTAGTTGATTTTGTTCTCGCTGGACAAAGACTGCCCCCTAGTGGGGGTCTACATGGTCCCTGGTTGACATGGCAAAAACAGTTGAATACATGATCTGGGTCCGGACTTTCAGAGGGAGGGAAACAGTGAAATTGACAGACAGAAAGACAGGGAGAAAGGGAAGGAGAGAGAGACAGAGACAGACAGAGAGTATATGTGAGAGAGAGAGAGAAAGAGAGAGAGAGAGAGAGAGAGAGAGAGAGAGAGAGGGGGGGGGGGAGGATCTGCAGAAAAACGAACCAGAGGTTCATTGGACCCCGACTTCCTGGAAGGTCTTCACACCCCACTGAACCACGAGAACAAACAAATTTCTCACCAAGTCTTGCCAGTGGATCCACAATTATTCCGCCAGTACTAACCGCATACTTTAGGCCTATTACTATTCGCCTTTCTACTGTGCGGAGATAAATCACACACACGTACATGGAAACACGTAGGGGGCGGATCCAGGGTCGGGGCGCAGCGAACGGCCTCCGTGCGTTCAGCAAACAGCCGTCGCTACGAAAAGAAACGTCGCGTCGCGTCGCCAAGAAACGCGACGCTAAAAGCGGAGCCGTTCCCGTTGCGCTGGATCCGCCCTGGGAACATGCAAGGTTTATGTTTTCGAGGCCTGAAAACTGACAAGAAAAGGCAAATAGAATGTTGAGCTGAAACTACACGAGGATCTAACGTTCTGTTGTGAATACAGATTTGGGGAAAACCTATTTGAGCTTTTTCTGTGCCACGGTACACGAACAACACTAAAAGACGATCGGATCTTGTGCAGCGAATTATCTCACGCAAAAGCACAGTAACTGAGGCCTTGGAAAACTTGACGAGATTCCTGGCTTTGCGGAAGGCTTCGCTCTCTGTTTCTCCTTTTAGCTGCAGATCCTGAAAAAAGAAATCTTGTGCAGTGGTTGGGGCGGAGATGGGGGCCCACCTGATCATTTGGTATCAATCGAGAGTTGGTTGGTTGTCAGGTGGTTGGAGAGACTTGGGGCTCTCATGCTGTGGCGGGCCCTGTACGGAGGTGGGGTAGGAAGGGGTGAGGGCACAACTCGGCAGGGTGGGTGGTCCTGGGTCTGTCATCTGACCGTGACGTGACTTTTCACAACGTGGGTTTCGTGAGAGGGCAGTGCGATCTACCGCACACACAAGCCTTGTGTGTGTGTGTGTGTGTGTGTGTGTGTGTGTGTGTGTGCATGGACACAAGGAATCTCTCAGACGTGTGTGTGTGTGTGTGTGCACGGACACAAGGAATCTCTCAGACATGTGTGTGTGTGTGTGTACACGGACACAAGGAATCTCTCAGACGTGTGTGTGTGTGTGTGTGTGTGTGTGTGTGTATGTGTGTGTGCAACATCCATGAAACACGAATCAGGAACTTCCTTTGAGGCTCTAACACACGAGCCGAGTCAAGTGAACCCGAACGTCGTAGCATCAGCGAGATCCGTCAACCTGAACCAGGTTCACGCAACACGCTGACCGGGCAACCAACACAGAAAATATTTCAGGTATGCTGCTCGGGAATTTGAGAATTTCAACAGTGGTCCACCCTGACATGAGTCACAATCGAGATGTTCGATTAAAATTGATATCAGATACGTGTGAATCAGATCACATGACTCAGAACGATTTCGTCTGTCGCGTGGTTCTTCTCTGCGCGAAGGAATTCGGAAGTATCCACATACTTGTTGAGTACACACGACTCTGGGCTTCCTGGTATACACCAGTATCCGCCCACATGTAGATCAATTATAGTTTTGGGTATGCCAATGCCAATGTGGGTATGCTTGCGTGTTGTCGGTGTGGTACCACGCTGCGTCTGTGTTATATATACGGGAATAGGCCTCAGTTACACGCAAAAACGTGATACTCAGACACAGTGATACGATACCCACCCAGATCACGAGTTTTTGTGTCTCTACGGTACGAGAAGTGGGAAAAAAGTCAGTTGTTTTTGTTGAAGCAACGCGAATGTAAATTGGGTGGCAAAAACGTCTGCGCAGATCCAATTCATTTGGTGCCAACTTAAAATTCATTGGATGTGAAATTTATGGTGCCTCGCCATGCAAAGCGTTGGAGGCGGAGGAGGAAGTCGTGTTCGTTTGGTGTGGAGAGAAAATGCTGTAACACAGACGGTTTGAATGCCCCTGTTCCGCTCTCTCTCTCTCTCTCTCTCTCTCTCTCTCTCACTCCGTCTCTCTCTCTCTCTTTCTCTGGTTGCTTGTCTGTCTGTGTGACACGACCAAAACCTTCCCTCAGTCCCGATCACAGCCTGTGGGGTCCTCGCTTTTCCTGTGAGACAAAAAATGCTAAAATTCAACAGAAATCACCTCAAAATCGTGTGAAAGGGAAGTCTGAGAGCGCTGTGGTGGGGGTTGAGGTTAAGAAGTGTGTCTCTTGGCTCATGTACCCGGATCTCGTGGTGAGACGCCACTGTCACCTGTCAGTCCAAAAACAATACCCTTTTTCATAAAGGTGGAATTCCAAGGCACACGAGGTAATTCTGGTGTACTGATTGTACTCATTTATCCCGTGTAATCACTGTACAGATAACGACCCTGTAAGAACAGGGCCAGAAAGCTCCGTTTGACGTCGCTTCTGCACATCCTGTCACTTGCGACGTTCCTTCAGTGCGTGCCTTGGCAGGGTCAGTCTTGGAGAGAACCCTAGGTATCCTGGGTCTGTACCCGGGGAGTAGTCTGGGTCAGTACCCGGGAGTACTCTGGGTCAGTACTCTGGGTATGGTCAGTACTCTGATTTAGTACCCTGGGTCAGTACCCTGGGTCAGTATCCGGGAGTACCCAAGGTCAGTATCCGGGGAGTACCCTGAGTATGCAGTCAGTACCCAGAGAGTACCCTGGGTCAGTACCCTGGGTCAGTAACCTGGGTAGGGTCAGTACCCAGGCAGTACTCTGGGTCAGTACCCTG
>JAAUXT010147838.1_pt1 | contig 10928 bp, 9 predicted proteins | sample 7278171 | NCBI WGS metagenome assembly JAAUXT01 (sample SAMN14350112, study PRJNA611818) | marine sediment metagenome | isolation source: surface marine sediment (1.8m) | place: French Polynesia: Moorea | collected 2018-08 | reverse complement strand
TGTCCAAGTTACCCCTAACCCGGACAATGTCCAAGTTGGAATGGAAAATTTTATTTGCAGGGGGGGTATCCCGGACAATATCTGAGTTACCCCTAAGCCAGACAATGTCCAAGATAGAATGGAAAATTTTATTTGCAGGGGGGGGGGTAACCCAGATAATCGGACAACCCAGACAACTATAGCATTTCTATTGTAATTTCATATGTCATTTTTTCATCATCAGAGCAGAAGAAAAAAATATAACATATGCAACGTGTAAAGCACCCCTAAGGGTGTCTGCACCCACTGTGATTCCAGTCTGTGATCACTGGAACAGGCGTAAAACAGAGGTTTTGTCCACCCAAGACGGACAGACGCGGATACAGGGGCAAACCAATATCAGACCGCTACCGCGGCTGATAAAGACGGTACCAAAACATTAATTGTGACAACGACAGCCTTTTGCCAAAGCTTCTGCCCCCTTCCCCACACACGCAACAGAGACAGGCCTTTCGCTGGAGCAGCTCTGGTTTGGAATGGCTTTCGTTCGTTCTTTGATCACCCAGCACGGTTTTCGAAACGCAAAAAGGAATCTGGATGACACTCAACCCTGAGCATTCAGACACACAAAACGTGACTTGCCTTCTCCTGGACTTGAATCCCTGCAGGAGACATGTTCGCCGACGCAGTCTGGAAAAAGACCGCAAAATTCGACTGTCCTTGCGAAAAAGCGGCTGCATTCAGCAAATGGTGCAAAAGTCTGACAGCATCACTCGCGTGCACTTGAAGAACCAACTACAACTCAATCCGGATGTGTGAATGAGTTGCACTTCACGAGAGAGATGAACAGGACTTACGGGTCGGGGTGCACTGGGCGAGGGAGCGGGCGCGGGCGCGGGCGCGAGTGACCGGCCCTGCCTTGGGTCCATGCGATCCTGTCTCGGGTCCAAGCGATCCTGCCTCGGATCCAGTCGGTCCTGGCGCGGGTCCATGCGGGGATCGCGCATCTCGCGGCCGGGCGCGGGCGGTGCGGGGCGGTCGAGCGGCGGAGGCGCTCCCCGGTCCGGCGGGCCTCGGCTCAGCGGGCCGCGCTCCATGATGCCCGGGGGAACCCGCTGCGCAGGCGGCCCTCCAACATCTGGCCGCACGCCTGCAATAAACGGCAACGATTCGAACTGAAATCGTCAAATTTTTTTATCTGTACAAAAGGACAGCGCACGTGTCCGTCAGGTTCCGCGCATGATGCTCATTGTTTCCACAAAACCAGGCGAACAAGCAATGCGTCCTGAGAAAGAACCACCGAAAGAAGCAGCACACCAGCTTCACGCTGCAGGAGTGAACAGACACGCACGCCTCACCTCTGTGGTCCATAGGTGGCGCTGCGCCGCCGAGGGGCGGGCCGAGCGGGGACGCACCGGCGCCGGGCCCCAGGGGGCGCGCAGGCTGCAGCGGGGGAGCCCCTCCCACCGGCCCGCGACTGTCTGCAAACACAAACTCAGAGGTCAGCGAAAGACAGGGAAACTCATCCTTCCTCGTTGCCTTACAGATAGTTTTCTGCTCAGTCACACCAAACACAAATTGAGAAGTAGACTTTGGTGCCACACGCAGAAGTTCAGGCTAACAGGTTGGTTTCCAGGTGCCCCTTTCCGCCCACTGCCCATACGCAAACGGTTTCGTCACTGGCAACTCAAGCAAAATTTGCACCGTACCTGGAGGGTACCCGGCTCCCAGGGGCGGCCCAGGCGCGGGAGGACCTCGTCCTGCGGCGCTGAGCGGGGGCCCCGCCGCGGGCATCGGGGCGCCGCCGCCCGCGGGCTGGCGCGCCGGCATCCCCAGGTTCATAGCCTCGGGCTGAAAACGGAACAACACATGTGCGTGAAAGATGCGCCGAACAATGTACTGGTAAACAACACAGAAACACGTTTGAATGTGATTGCTAGCTACTTACTCCCTTCTGGGCGTCAACGTTGGAAGGCAGAAGCGGAGGAACCTGGTCGGACTGTCTGTGAAGCATGGCCTGCAAAACCAAAGTTTGTTCGATTCCGAGCGGAACTGAAAACAGTCATCAGTCTCCTCGGTGCGGACAGGGAAGTAAACTTCAGCCACTTCGTACTCTGACAAGGATCCTCTGGTGTACACCAACTGAAGGAAAATTTTCACAGTCCAAGACGCACTTTTCTGCCACAAAACTGAGGATCAAGAGAAGAGATGCGTCTTCCACGAGGGTGTGTTGTGTGTGGTCAGGGGGATCCAGAGTTTTCTTTCAAAACTTCGGACGCATCTTACACCAGTGGCTTTCGCGCTGGTGCGTCTTGTGCCTGGACGAACGGTTTCAGTACTTCCACACTAGCAAATGAGCATGAGGAACTCACCAGCGCCACCTGTGGATCGACGATCTTCATGACGATCTGCGCCTGGAGCAGCGCGTACGCGAGCTGCGGGTTCTGCAGCAGCATGTTGCGCGCCTCGTTCGGGTTGTTCTGGATACACAGCTTCATCTGCTTCATCAGCTCGAACATCTGTTCCGGAGGCAGACTCGCCACGGCCTTCGAGATGGCCTCGGGAGCTTTCTCAGCCTCCACCGGCTCTCCGTACGGACTCTGAAAGACACAAAGTGAGAAGCCATCACAAATGGTTTTCCTCACAGAACGTTCATGGAGGTTCAACAGCACACAATGCATTCAAACACGCAAGTTGTACCTCAATGGGCGGGCCTCCCACTGCCTGCTGCATACCTGCAAAAGATACGCTCTAAATGTAGACAATGTCAACAAAGTATATTTCACAATCCACGGATTTCTGTGTGAGCACACTCTCACAGAAAACGATCTGGACAATGTCAAATTTGGAGCGAAACTTTTTCGACCGGTACTGAAATGGCCAGACACCCCAAACGAGGAGGCACGGGTGTCTGGCCATATCAGTTCGAGTTCGAGAGTGAAATGGTCAGGCATGTGCCTCTTCATTTCAGCTTTCTTGAAATGACCACATTTGTGTCAACTGATACCAATGTGTGAGTTGAAATGAGGAGGCACGGTGTCAAAAAGTGGGGTGTCTTCCCATTTCGTTCCACCGATTCTGACCCTTGAAAGACAAAATCTGAGTGAAGTGGCTCCGTACTTTTGATTTCGTCCTTGTTCTGTTCCCCGGCGGCGACGCCGACGCGCAGCGGACGCCCGTTGAAGTCGTGGTTGTTGAGGTTGCGCATCGCGCTCTGCGCAGTCTCCACATCCTGGTACTCGCAGAAGCCGTAGCCTTTCGGCTTCCCAGTCTCCCTATCATACACCAGCCTGCGGAAACGAAAACGTTTTCTGATGAGGAGCAAATCATTCCCTGCGTTCAACGTTGCGGTGTCCATGTCAAGAACGCTTTCCAAAACAACTTGTCAGTGTTGAGACGCGCCTCCGACATGTTTGTGGAAATGTTCGTTTTGACAGCACAGAGGCTTCCACAGGAATTTGCGACCCAGGAAAGGGATATTTTGTTTTGCCAAACATTTCACCAGAGATAAAGATTGACGTTCACTCGAAATATTTTTCAGAGTACATGCCTTGGGAAAATGTCTGTGTGTGGGGGAGGGGGGAGAAGGGAGGAGGAGAGGTGCCCGGTCTGTCCAGCCTGCCTGTTGGGACCCGCTGAAGCCCAGAGAGAAATTTCCCACCCCTGTTGGAGGATGGAGTCTCACTTTCGGCATCCCCGCTTCAAAGACACAGCCAAACCCCATGAGGTATGTGCACACCTTCCGTTGGGTGACAAGACAATTTTCCTCACCTGAAACTGACGACAGGACCAGCTTGCATGAAGATTTCCTTCAGCTGCTCTTCCGTCGCTTCGTACGGGATGTTCCCAACTACAACAACGTGGAACTGCGTGTTGATCACCAGAAAACAACATAGCACCAAACAAGGTGCCCGAATGAATCTCCACTGTCAGCGAGAGAATGGAGAGGAAACTGACGGCATCGGGCATTGCAACCCAGCACAACTCAAGTTCCCCACATTATCGCTCACACAACACGCACAATTTACTTGTGAATAACTCTACAAGAAGAGATTATGATCCACTCAAATAAATCTACAGCATGCTAAATTCTTATAAGTTGTGTTTTATACTGTGATAGTGTACCGAATACGGAGCGCTGAGCCCTTTCGGCGGCGGTGAGCGGTTGTGAAGCGTTCGCCATGTTTCTCGCAAAATCTCGCGGGAGTCTCGTCAGGGCGACGGTGCCAAAATCATGACAGAGGAAGGGTGTCGAATCCAGAAGAGGCATGAAATCAGACATTGTTCTTCTCACCAACCCCTGACTTTGGTCTGTACCCAATGGTGAACTGTATTTTTTGTGCTTCGTTCACGCACAGCTTCATTTTGTCAAGGCTCAAATGGTGTGTGGTTTTGTTTGGGAGCTGGTTTTAGACTCTATATTGTCTGTGTGCAATGTTTGCAATCCAAATTGTCAGTCACAATCATGCTGTTCGATTTACACTCGAGAAGCCGAGAATTTGACAATTCTCGATATCCGAGAGTGTAAATCGAATAGCATTTTCATCCCAGAGAACATCCGAGAATCTGAGAAAGCTTGGGGCTCTCGGATTCTCGGGTCGAGAGTCCGAGAATTCTCGGCTGGGAAAATGTAAATCGAATAGCATCATTTTCGTAAATGTACGAAAAATCCGTCTGTGAAAAATTTCAAGAGTAACTGCACTTTGTTGTATTTGGCATTTTATAACGAAAATGCACATTAGCTTGTCCCTTAGCACACGAGACGGTACCAACAAAAGGGTGTTGTAAATCAGTACCAACGAGTGTACACTGACTTGTTACAAATATATAGCCTTCCTCTAATACTTGATTTTTACGCTTGGTACTGCATGCAGTTGGCACAGTCGAAACTGCGAAGAAACGACGTCACAAAGAATGTTGTAAATTTAACATATTTGGGGATGCTCCGTGTTCGTCGCACATGTTCTGCATCCAGAGACTCAAAAACAGTTCCCAACAAGCAACAGCACAGAAATTATTTTCTAACAATTGGCTTGTCCTGATCAACCACAGAAATCGTGACGTTCGGCGTGCCTCGTTCGCAACATTTTGCCAGACAAACCTGAACAATTTGGTTCCCCAATTTGCAGGCCTCAAGTTTTGCCCTTTTTTCACACGGTATATTTTCCAAAGTTGAAGTTTGAGCTCACTTCTGAGAGGTGACCCTTGACCACTTTCTGGATCTGACCTTGACGATCAAAAAGAGAACACTGTGCATTCACACCGCGCATGTGCGGCACTGGTTTCCAACATTCGCGGTCAAGGTGTTCAAAAACAGCCAAACAGGGAACTCCACGATTTCTGCAGGAAAAACAGAACAGCACAACACAAATTCGTCACAACAGCAGACATTGTTCAAATCAAGCACACACAGTTGAGGATACTTCAGATTGCCAAATAAATACTCATTTCATTACATTTCAACATTTTCCCTCAAAAATATTCATTGGCGCAATGACAGATTCACTCTTCTGAGCTTCCAAATTGTAACAAGCACAAAACACTCATCACAGCACATTTGGTGTCTACAAATTTCACTGGTTCCCACAGCAACGCAATACAACTGAAGTGACAGCAAAAGTGCTATTTTTCTGCAACACGTGCACGCTCAAACAGAACAAGCAAACATCAAAACTACTGCAATACAACGTGACGTTACAACTTACAAATTTTTTTTCCAAAACGTCAGCTGACGAATTCCAAAACATTATCGCTGCTAATTTCACAACACATTTCCAAACTAAAGTCCTGGGTCTACACCACGCCACTCGCGCGTCCCCAAAATGACGCAACAAACTAACACACTCACGCACAATGATCTGTTACAAACTTTCTATCACAAAACCAGCGCCCGATCCACGGCACAGCCGCGACCTGTTCAATACAATTGCAAAAACATTGCAAGAAATTCAAATCTTTCAAATTGTGCACGGTGTTCTCCATTGGGTTGATGTTTTTCACCAACTGCTCGTCTGTACGTGAGCAGCACTGGTACAAGTCTCGACGGATGTGTTCGAAAATAAGCGGATTCAAGATGCATCTTCCTTTACTGTGTGCAAAGGCAAAACGGTGCTTGTGTTGTGCGCCAATAAACTTGGGAATTGTTCCTTCCACGTCCGCGCCGCGCCGCACAGCGCAGCGCCCTCGCGTGACAAAATAACCGTTTCCACAGCAACGACGTGAACAGCAAACAGACTCAGTCATAAATATAGCGTCATTCTGCGCACATTTACACGCCCTTTTCCTCTCACAAATGTGTACATGAAATTCACTACAATTCCCATTGAGCGGTTGTCCTACTTCTACTCACAAGCAGCGCGCATGCGCAACACAGACACGCAGTTTCAACCCGGTTCGCACACTGGGCTGAAGAGCTTCCTACACAGACTTTTCGCGGCAGAATACACAGCATACACACATCAAAGTACTTTCACTGGGCTGCAGGCAGTCAGACACTTGTTTCTCTTTCTGAAACAAGTCCAATCCCAGCCAAAAAAGCTTTTCCCTCACAAACTCCAGAAACAAGCTCCAGTGTCCTGTAGAACCAGTGAAAGCACACCATTGGCATTGGCAACAGTTGTACGTACATTCCCATTACAAGTTGAATTGTTTTGATGATTACATGTTTCCCGAACATGATACACCGGATGTGTCCAGTCGCTGTGCCAGGCACATTTTTGAAAAATCAGGTAACAAACCTTTCACTTTTTCTGGCAAAGACGCCAAGTTCCAAATTGATGTTCTGACAAACAAGAACAGACCCCGCACCATTGTTTGGTCAATGGCAATTTCACAAAAAAAAAAAAAAAACAACAACACAATATTACTGCAAAGGAAGATAGATTTCACAACAGTGCTTGGAAAATTCCCTTCACAACAAATTTTTCCTGTCACTTTTCAAATGTTCCTCATACTAACTTTGTACACAATTTTGATTGTTCAGAACACAGATTTGATTTGATTTTGTGAGCTGTAGATTCGCCAATACATTTCAATACCTTGTCAGAACTGCCGCTCAAACTCACGACATGTGAACGTGAACGGACTTGTCTGTATACTGCTTCTGGTCGTGGCTGGTTTGATTGTTAGACGCCGACTTATACTCTCAGAAACAGGTTTTGTGGTGACAATGCTTCACGAATGACGGGACGAGGATGCGTCGGTACAACACGGAAGAGTCACACACAAGAATCAAAACCTGTGGATCACCCCGTACAGACGTTCTGGAGGAAAGAGGAACTCAAACTGGTCTTCCAACAGAAGTCAGGAATCTTCGAATGACTAGAATTACGCACATGTAACTGGAAAACAAACAGGAAACAAAAGCACCAAAGCCACCCAACCAACTCGGGACAAAGGACAGAATAATCTTCAATAACATCAAACTGGTTCGTGGTATGGTTCGCTTTTGTTTGGTCTGAAGTCCCTTCAACACTTTTTGGGCCGCTTTGCTGGCGCTATTTTTACTGCACACTGAGATCAAACACGTTCAGTTCCCAAATCACTGGCTCTTCTCTTCACTCACAAATACAAAAGACCCTCCTCAAGCTCGTACCTTCAAAGGTCGCGAACATACACCAAATCCGCAGCTGTCTTTGCACGTCACTCAGGTGTCAAGACTCAGGTGTCATGTGTTTGCATCGTGTCACGTCAATTTGCAATCACCAGCGCCAACTGGTGAGCGGCGTCTCTCTCCCACGCTCAACAGCTACAGCAACGCAACACTCGCATATTTACCGGCGATGTTCACAGTTGATGATGATAGGATGGTCTGAGTCACACAGCGCCCTGATTCCAACATGGCTGCAGCTGATTCCCGCAGTGTTGCCCCCTACTGGATCTCGCAAGAGCCTCAGTCTTTCTTCTGCGCCCACGCGAGGTCGTCGCTGCGCGGCTGCGCGCCGGTGCAGTACGTGATGGCGCGCTCAAGATGGCGCCAAAAGCCGATCATCTGAAAGGAAAAGTCACTCCCAGGCTGAAGGTGAAGTGCAGTCAAAATTTGAAGACAATTCTCGTAAAGCAAGATGAAAGTTGTGGACCCTGCACCGCGAAAAACTTCAGATGTCTCAATTGTTCTTGCAAGTGTCTGGTTGAGCCAGCGGGAAACACACACACACACACACACACACACACACACTGGGTCCGCTAGAGGAGAACCAGAGCTCAGGGCTCGTACCTCGAACGGGTAGTTGAGCCAGCCGGTGGTGATGCAGAAGAAGGTTTCGTGCGGCGACACGTGGTGGATGCGGTGGTGTTTCCGGGGCAGCACGACGTGCAGGTCCTGCAGGATGGTGATATAGCGAGGCAGCCCGAAGTACGTGTGCGACCACTTGTGGATCTGAAACAGGCAGGAGTGGATACACATCTCTGTTGTTCGCGTTGTGCAACACGGAATTTTTTTGCGGTTTGTATCAGTTAGGAATTTGAGTCAACTCGTCCAAAGCATGACAAACTTGTGGATCTGAAAGAGACAGGGTGGGAACAGTTCCAGAGGCACGACAGAACCATTTTGGGGCATGCATCAACTGTCAACTCATTCCAAGGGTGTGGTGAAAGCATGCAAAGGAGCCTTGTGACACGGCCATTTGAGTTGGTCTGTTTGCTAGATGAGGCAGAAATTGTGTCTTTGAAGTTCGCGTCAGTTCATTGAAAGAAACACGGAACAGCCAAAGACGCGATGAACACTTAAAAGATTTTGCAAAATTCTGCTTATTGCAAAGGATTAGAAAAAGCTTAGACTCCTTTTGTTGTGGTTCATCACACGTCGTGTGTTTCCTGGTATCTTCCGAAAGATCCACGCTCTTTGGTCGCTATCAACAAAACAATCGGTTGTGCCGACTTTGACCCTTGATCACGATGCGATGTCAACAGAAGTCAAAGTTCAATGACGCGAAGAACTCACAAGACGCCTGGTACAAATGCACTTCTGGACAAAGAGAATGAATTTTCGCTTTCTGATGGACAGTTCTCCCTTGAAACACCAGGATGCCAAACTTATGCATCATTCGTGTCAAAAAATTGTCAGATGTCTGGAAGTATCCAGAGCACATGCTTGCACAAGCACACACACACACGCACACCCACCCACACCCACACACACAAAACGCCTCCCCACCTGGTTGGTGACGCTCACAAAGACAGCGAGCAGAAAGATGTACATGAACCAGTTGTAGCTGGCGGCGATCTGCTCCGCGGAGCCGGTGTGGAACCGGTACGCCATGTAGGCGAGAGCCGGGACGCACGCCGCGAAGTTATCTCCATTCGTCTCGATGAAGTCGTGACGCGTGATGGACGTCGGGTCGATATGATGCTCTCGGAACGGACGTATCAAAGCCTGTAAACACAACAGCGCCCTCTGGTTGACAAGGAGTACGTGGTGCTTCATGCGCATGTACGATGCGAACCGTGCGCAATGCGCCCCCCCCCCCAAAAAAAAAACGCTTGTTCCCCTAAAATTTATGAATTTCTGTTGGAAGTAATTTTCGCAGGATTTTCAGCTGTCCACTGGTTGACATGGAAGGGGTCACTGAATTGAGCAGATCAGTCTCGATCCAGGGTGGAAACTCAAGTCGGTCACTTGTTTCTGTTTGGGGAGTTTGGTTCTTGTCACACGCAACAGTAGCTCAACTACCGCATAACATTTATAGTGTTGACGCTTGTTTCACAAGAGGATGTCATTGTGGTTTTTTGTGGCTTTGATAGAAAGGGACAAAAGACTGTTCAAAAGGCAGTCGTCTCTGTTCCAATCAATCCAACGATGCACTATTTTTTGCCACAACGGGAATCATCCAGCATGTGCACTCTTTGCAACGGAGGTATTGCGCACGCAGTGGAAAGTTTTGTGCAGGGAGCTGTGACCGAGCACTCACTTTCCCAAAGACCGGAATGTCGACGGACCCCCAGGTATCAGCACCCCAGTGCACCACGCCGCTGAAGAAATCCGCCGTCAAAATTCCCAGCACTGAAAGTGAATGAAGAAATGTTGCTCATCACAAGTATTGCACACAGGAATAACTCCTGTGCAGCTGTGCGTTTTTATCAACAACAGCGCTGCAGACGCAGCTGTTTTCCGAAGGTCGCTCTTGTCTGTGCCAACAAAGCTGAATGAATATTGGCAAAACATCCACAAAATTCTGGCGTGGAAGCAACCTTGATGGATCTGGTGGATGTCGAAGGTGGGCGGCGGGGCCTTGGGACATGCCCACCCTCCCCTGACACCCGCAAAAAATCAAAATCATTTGCCTCATTTTGCAAAACAGGCACATTCTTTCCCAACAAAACAACATTTTCAAGGTTGAAGCTGGATTGAGACTCACGTGCACAGATGAGGACGATGTGCCAGTTCTGGCGCTGGAAGTGCACACACAGCTGGACCAAGTTGTAGGCGAGCAGGAACAAGTTGGCGAAAACACAGATGGACTCCTGGATGCGCTTTCCTGCAAAACAAATCAGTCAATTCTCTTGTTGCGTGTTGAACACTTTTGCACTGAATCTGATCAAAACAGGAGACAGCAGCAGCTCTTGATCTGCGGTAGCGCGATGGATGTATCACACCCAGCGAAATTGAGACAGACACACCCCCTCGTGTACCACCAGAAGCACACAAAGTTCGAGCCTGGGGAAACCTCGCACATGAAAGATTTCTGGCGCAAAAGTTGCACCGTCAGCCATGCGATTTTAACCCGTGACCCGCATGAATTTGAACCAACATTGATGTGTAGTGATATCACAAACACACTGGTTGGTATCTCAGGAGAGACTGTCCCCGAGGGCGGGAACCTCTGTATTTATTGAGTACACAGTGGTGCCATCTGTGAGGCAGTGGTTCTAAATTCACAGCTGGTGTGTCACACCACACTCCTCCCCCACCAGGGGGCAGTGGCCTCAGCCAATTTTAAATATTCTGAATA
>JAAUXT010125434.1_pt1 | contig 10928 bp, 12 predicted proteins | sample 7278171 | NCBI WGS metagenome assembly JAAUXT01 (sample SAMN14350112, study PRJNA611818) | marine sediment metagenome | isolation source: surface marine sediment (1.8m) | place: French Polynesia: Moorea | collected 2018-08 | reverse complement strand
GTGTGGCTTATGGAGGGGTGGGAGTGAATGGCTGGGGTAGGGTCGTAAAGTGACAGGTGGGGAAGGGGTGGGGTGGGTGGGGCAGAGCAGGTCGGGGTGGGGTGGGGTGGGGCAGGGCAGGGTGGGGCAGGGTGGGGTGGGGCAGGGCAGGGCAGGGTGGGGTGGGGCAGGGCAGGGTGGGGCGGGGTGGGGCAGGGTGGGGCAGGGTGGAGCAGGGCATCCAGGCTGGGCAGGCACGGGCCTCTCGGCGCTCACCCAGAAAACACCATGCAAGACATACGAAGTTCGTGTCGATGTCCTGTGGTTAGGTGCAGCGCCGAAGGGTTGGGGCTTGACAAATTTGTTTTTGAAGCGGCATTCCCTGTCCTGCCATCACGTGTACCTTCCCTCCCTCCCTCCCTGCCTCCCTCCCTCCCTCCCTCCCTCCCTCTCTCCCTCCCTCCCTCCCTGCCTCCCTCCCCGCCACTGGGCATGACTTGCGCCCCTCCTACCAAATCACGGATGTCGTACCCCTGACTCGAAGAGGTCGTAGTTGCGGTCGTACATCGGGTTGCACATGGTGTGGTTGTAGAGCACCCCGCTCCTCTCGTGGAACGAGAACTCGTATCCGTTTGTGCACGTGTCTGGGATCTGCAGGTGGGAAAGCAAAACGAGATCACATTGGGTGTGTTCGATTCACGTTGTTGGCACTGAAGTACTTCTGACACTCCAACAAAGTGGCCGGGTGCCGGCGAAATCGCTCACTTCGCCCCTGGGTTGGAGATGGGGTAAAGTGGGTGAAGTCAGCCAGTTGGGCCAACTCTGCTGGCCGGAATGCACGAATGGAACGCACGGATTTGGGTGTGTTCGACTTGTGCTGCCGACCGAACCGCGTGACTTCGCCCCCTGAGTGGGAGACAGGGCGAGGTGGGCCAAGACAGCTGGCAGCACGTGGACATGGAGCACGGCCATTGGAGAGGTTCAGCACGGCGTTATTGTCCATGCATTCTGTGGCTTAATTGCGTAATCAGCAGCACAAATAATTGTACAGGTATCGAGAGCCAATGGCAAGTGACCAAATGGCACCAGTGTCACTGATTCTGGCAATTGGCGCACATCGGAAAAGAAGCGGACTTGCTTGCAAAACCAAAGATGCGTTTTGGTCACATGTTTGCAAACACGCACGTTTCATTTGCGGGCAAAAAATGAACAAAATTCAAGTAGCCTTTCAACTACCAGTGAACCCGTTGGGCCACCCCGCGTGGCTCACGTGCGCCGAATGATTCGACAACGTCCAAACTCAATAATTAGGGGTTTTGACATTGGTGACGCGCGGTTGGGCGGTGTCAGAATTTTTGACGCATCCGTCAAAATTCAACATGGTGCCCAATGGAGAGGGTCAAATTATCGGTCCAGACCGATGACACATTTTTGACGCGGGCGTCAATTTTTTGACGCGCGCGTCACCAACGTGAAAACCCTTATTGGATCCAGCCGAGATTTTCTTGGACGCATTTCGTGTTGCCTGTGACTTTCAAAGTATGGCCACTGCGCGCTCAAAAACATGCACTGATGCACGCGCGCACACACGCCTGCACGCATACACACACGCACACGCACACAACCGGAAGTCAATCGGTACTCACGGAGCGTGCTGCCCTCTGGTGCGTCGCGGAGTCCACGGCCACCAGGGGTCCGGCCTCTGAAGACGAATAGCGAGTTTTAGCGACGCGCTGCTGGTAAAACGTGACCGTGGTGTTTTGCGTCGCCACCAGCACCGTGACGTAACAAAGGGTGTGTCGCTTTGGGTGCCTCACGTCAAGTAGCAAGGAGCCCAAATGGCTGCTTGCACGACGCATCCCATGTGCATGGATGCAGGAGCACCAAATTTCATAAGACCACGCGTCAGTTTACTCACCCACGAAGTCTGACGACACGGCTCTCTCGTCTCTCTCTACAACGTCCACGTGGTCTGCAACAAAAACATTTCCAACAATAAACACAAGAAGCAACGCTTTGCTCCATCTCACTTCACTCAGTTTCATGCCCCGCTCGTGTGACGTCGAAGTTTCAGCTTGTTGTCCAAAACATTAGGGTTAACCCTCAGAAAGCCGTTGGTCCTACTTGTTGAGTTTGGGTCCGTCTTTGTGCACACCCATCACCAGATCAAAGGGTCCAGGCCCGTGGGACACTCCCCCCCCCCCGGATCCGTGAACAGCTTCAGAGATTGAGTTTGAATACCCGCCCGACCCACAGCGCCAATGTTCACGCACGCTTGGCAGTTCTTGTTTACCGGTTCTTGCATGCTGTAATTTTGAACGCTTGTGCCTGAACCGGCCAGAAATGTCTCAAACTGTGGAGCTGTTCACCATAAGCCACCATTGACACACTGCCTTGAATGACTGTACCTTCAACAGGAAGATAAATTTTGACCCGTTCCAAGGTTCAGAAACCTGTCTTCGCGTTCAGCTACTGGTCTACGCAGTGCACGACACGCCCAACACAAAGTTTCTCACTCACCGAGAGCAGCTGCATTCGCTACGGCCACCAAGGTGCAGGTGAGAAGCAGGGTCTTCATGACGTCGATGCTGGTTCAGCGTCCCTGTACGAGGTTTGGATTTTATATTTCCTTAAGCGGCTTGTTTGGGAGAACAGTGAACTTCTTTGACTGTGCCAATGATGGACACTTACAGGGGAAGATCTTGTCTACATTCAGGTCAAATTTGGAGTCAGATGGTCTGATCTTTGTGTGAGTACAAGAGGACTGAAGTGTCCCTGTTGCAGTGTCTTCTGCGATGTGAAAGAGAAGATCAAGGGACATCTAAGTTGTGGAAATAGCTGCCAGGAGGGAATTAAATGCATTCCAAAAGTCAGACTTTGCATGGTGTTTCGACCAACTGGCTGAGAACTGACAAACTGTGCCCAAAGTGTTCCCTTGTGACCAATTTTGAGCAAAAACTAACTGCAGAGCCATCGCCACTGCATTATGACCTCATTGTTTTCATCCTCAATTTACACTGGTTTATTGTGCTTTCACATTTCTGTTGAGATTGCCCAATAAAGTCCTGACGCTGAAGCACAAATCTGTCTTGGTTCCATCTTTGAGAAACCACTGTGAAAGAAACCATCGCACAATTAAGGAAATATAAAATCCAAACCTCGTAGAGGCTGGTGCGTCGACGCTGTCCGATGTCCCGATCGGCCTGAACCCAGCCCCGGGCCCGGCGTCCTTTATACCCTCCCTCTGGTGGCAGCCCATTCAACGGGTCACAACCACACTGAGACAAGGTCTATTGAATGAGTCACATCTTAACTGAAAAAAAGTCAGACTTTTTTCAGAAGTGTGTTTTTGAGGTAGGATTTTGAAAGATTCTTTTTTTTTTGGGGGGGGGGGGTAGGTCCAGGAGGTTGAAGCTTGAGCTCCCCCACTCTGAACCATTTTCCAAGCAAGTTTGCATCAATTGCCAAAAATGTTTTCAAGAGAAAAATAAACGTGAAGTTAGAAGTTGGATCCCCGAAGTGTTTTGTTGCTCCTTTCATCAGACCCGGTATCCGCCCCTGGATTCGGCTTTCAAATGATTGTTTCACATTGAATACGTAATTCGTTGTGTGCGTGGCCACATTTGTCAAAAGACACGCAACTTGGTTTCCAGAAACGTACGACGAAAGGCAAATTTCCAAAACGTGCTCCAGTTGGGTCAGATGTTCCTCAATGCAAACTGTTGAAGAAAACTCGTAAACCTTTTGTTTGTGCAAGAAATTCCACATCAACAGTTTATGAGATCAGCCTGTGCTATATTCGTACGTGTCTATTGGCGCTTGGAAAAACGGGTGGTTCAGCCACGGAAGGTGCTTCTCGTCGGCTGGGTCACGCGTGGTGTCAGGGTATGAGAAACTCCCAAACGAACTCTGGGTCCCTCCCTTCTCTTGACGCGCGACATGTGAAAGGGGCCTGAATGGGCATTGACGTACATCACGCCTTTCCCCTTCCTCTTTTTCCTACACACAGTCACTAATGATGCTTCAGGCAAAAATATGGGTGAAAATGGCGGAAAAATTCAAAGGCCTGTTGACACAGAGACGCCTAATGACCGCAAAACCTCGTTCTGATTGATCAATACAAGTCAGATTTTTTAAAAATGCGGTTCGGCAGGTGGAGTGTTGGAGCTGGACGGATGCAGGGTCCAGGGTCTAGGGTCTAGGGTCCAGGGTCCAGGGTCCAGGGTTCAGGGTCGAGCAAGATCCGCAGACGCGAGTCCAATTTCACCTTTGAAACATGTTTCATTTGAAATTGTGTGCGAATGACGCCAAAATGGCTGGTCAATAAAGAACGGGGGCTGGGGTTCAATAAGGAGGGCTTTCAGGACACCTGGATCAGCAGCCCCTGGATCTCCCCAAGCACGGAAACGAAGTCCAAAGGACCCAACAGGGACCGACGTTACAGTCAAATGTTGCGATGGCCGCCAACCTCGAGGGGTGCTTTCTGATTGGCCAGTGCCATGGAAACTGTGCACAGCGTCTTCCATTTGCATGCTCTTTTCGACGTTGACGTTGGCGCGACGTGCGTCTCAAACGCCGTGCACAATCTTCCTTGTAATGTTCTAACAATGTGCGGGACAGAAGGGGATTCGGCCTGTTCAACGCGTGTTTCCGTCGGTGTGCACTGGTCCTTACATCGGGGTCTCGTGTTTTCATGCATCATTTGCCGTATGAAGCACTTTCCCCCTCCCTTGAGTTGCTTCTTTCGCTTCATCGAAAATTTGCCACAAACCTGGATTTTGATGTGAACAAAAGAGTCCAGACGGGGCTCAACGTCGGATTTGCTCTGGGGAGTGACAGGTGCAGAGTGCTAGACATCCCTTTCAGACGAGTTTGGGGGCTCGTGCACGAACGCTGATTCACGGTCTCGAAAATTCACATTTTGAATGCTGCGCTGTCTCAGCAGAATCTCTTGACCAGAACTGCCGTTCAGAAACACATGCCTCGAACCTTTGATGGAGAAGTTACTTCTCCTTTAGTGGGAAAACGACCTGAAGCTTGGTTGGCTCTCCCGACGTGCCTCGATCCGCGTGGCCTGGCCCTGCTGTGCCCAAAGCTCGTCGTGTCATGTTCTGTGTTTTGCATTGGGGGTTTTCACATTGGTGACGCGCGGTCATCTTTTTAACGTCGGCGTCAAAATTTAACATCAAACCCAATGGTGGAATTTTTGACATCAGGCCAGAAAACGCCCGCGCGTCACCCAATGTGAAAAGCCCCATTGATTTCTTAGTGTGTCAGTTCAGGTGTTCTTGAAAAAGTCCAAAACGCCGAAAAAAGTTTGGCAATTATGCTCCAAAAAACGCAACACATTTTGGCGATTGGCACACAGATGAGCGGATCTCAGGGTGGAATCCGACTCTTTGATGGATTCAAACGAATCCTGGTCAACTCCAGTTTCAAACCGCATGGGGATCCTTTCTGGCGTGTTGATGTTTCCGACAGATGGATTTGCCCCTTTGCGCGTTCAGGTGAGGAGACGGGAACCCTGGTCCAATGTTGCGTCGCTCCAGTATGAGAGTTGGAGCTGCTCCAGCGGATCCATGATCGGGGTTGGGAGTTGGGGGGTGGGGGGTATCCGGCCTCAGTCTCAACCAACCGCCAATCAGGCAGAGTCAGAAATGCTGGTTTCGTTCGTCTTGGTGGGGTGGGGGTCACGTGCTTGGACCGACATGAAACCACCAGCGAGGAACAGGGGTGTGTGGAAGTTGAGAAATTTGGCTTGCAGCCCCAGAGGTTGGGAGGGGCAATTGTTCCTGGTTCCGGGGAGCGTACATGTATTTCATGATCCTTTGGAGCGCTGATGTCGCCTGGAAATGTGTTGCCGTTGCACGCATTGGTAAGATGTGTCGGTTCTATGCAGACATGGACAAACTCAAACTCGTGATGCATGTTGAAATTGCTTTGACAGGTAAGAACGGGAAAACTTAGGCACTACAGCAGGAGATCAACCTACATTGATAAAACTGTGAGACAACTTACACCCCTCCAAAGGTGAAGTCAAACTTCCATGGCAGTTTCTATTTTTTCCGTTCCAAGTGAGACCTACCCACTGAACAAGATGCCTTTTGAGACAACTCTCACCCATCTCTGGTGAATTCCAAGTTCAGATCCAGAATCTTTCTCCTTTCAACAATCTACCCAAAATATACCGGTACTGGTGGTGTTCCTGTGGAACCAATGTGCTTCAGGTTTTGCTGATTTTGTTTGAACGGAATCAAGATTTTCAAAAAATGCTGGTTCGGATGAATCGGGGAGGGGTGTGTTTCATCTTTTCACACTGAGTGTTACGTTGGTGTTACTGACCCAGTATGATGTGTTGCTGTTCAAAGTTTATGCCCACAAGGTGAAAACCAACCCTGAAACCGCTACTCTGCTTGGTTTTTCAAACATTACACGTTTGACATACACCGTTCAAGATACAACCCACTCTTTGGGTGTTTGACCAACTGACTGGAATACAAGATTTTGCTCAATGTGAAACAGCTGCCATCTCAAAAAACATCCAAATTTGAGGACGCAAAAAAATAAAAATAAATGGCAAAAAAGTACAGATTATCCCAACACCACAGTTCCCGAAGTATCGTGGTCGTTCTGAACCGGAAGCGAGGCTCAGGTCACCAACTTCCGGTCTGCACCGGAAGTGGCGTCCATCACTCCTACTTCCCCGCTGCTACCCACTGCTGGCAGGTGGCCGGATCGGTCGTAGAGAGACACTTGCATTTGTTAGGGCAGAGGACGCAGAGCAGCTTGTACCCCGTGCCAATGTTGAATTTATAGGTCTTGTCCTCGCACTTGGCCTTGTCGACGTACTTGGACTGGTTGCAGGCCCAGTCGTTGTCTCCGTCTGAGTACGCGGCGTTGTTGTAGCAGCCTGCGTGCGACAGAATAGGTAGAAATGCATCATCAACTGATTTGCATTTTTTTTTCTTCGTCACTCTCCATAAAGCTCTATGGCCATGGGGACAGAATCTGCATACAAACCAGTGCCAAGGCAGTGCTTCTTTGTTCAAATGACTGCTGTCTCAAGCATGGAGCCTCTTTCTCGTGAGCTCCCTCCCCCCCGCCCACCTGAGCAAGGTTTTCACACAGGCTAGGCGGCGTCAGAATTTTTGACACTCGCGTCAAAATTTTGACGCGCTGGCGTCAAATTTTTAATGACACCCAATGAAGAGCATAAAAAACAGTCCCGTCCGTTCCTGATCTCGCGTTAAAATTTTGATGCCGTGTGAAAACCCTGAATCTTCTCCGGGTTGCAGGACGGCCGCATATCTCGCGGATCTCGAGAGGAAGTGCCCGTTCTTGCGCAACAGCTGCCGTTTTTTGCAGGCGACGCGGCGTCAAAATTTTAACGTCGTTAGGGCTGATATCGGGAATGGACTGAACCATTTTTCGACACCCTCTATTCACGTCAACAGTTTGACGTCGGCGTCAACTTTCTTGACCTTCACAGCACCAATGTGAAGACCCCTGCTTTCTGGTACCAGAACCTTTCACACTCGTGAAAATGGACGCGTCCTTTCGTTTGATGCTCAACTTTCGTAGAAAAAAAGGTGCATCTTGTGCACGGGACTGTACAATACTCACTCGCTGGGTCTGTTGTGCCTCCAGTACCTCCAGTACCGCCAGTACCGCCAGTACCGCCAGTACCGCCAGTGCCGCCAGTGCCGCCAGTGCCGCCAGTAGGAGTGGTGGTGACGGTCTTCCCTTCAGAGTTTCCAGCTGTGAAAACAGGTCATCATCTGACCACGGTGAACTCTCGTTGGCTCAAATAGCAACAACCAGGGAGTTTTAGCAACAGCTTCACCGTGACGCACAATGCGTGTGTGAAACGGGACGCATCTTTGGGTGAAAGGGAAGAAAGCATCGCTGCGTTCCACAGTCCATCCTACCATCACATGGTCCCTCGCGTTTAAAAGTCACTTGAAATGCACAGAATAAAGTGTGTTCCTTTCAAGCCCCCGGTCTGTGCATTTTGTCCTCATCGCCCTGCACCAAGCAGAAGACCCCGGATTCTTTGGGCATGGGTACTTTTTGTGGGGCCTGCTCTCACACCTTTTCTGTATCTGCTTGAGATTGAACTTTCCTCGCACCCATCCCTTCCAACCAGACAGAGACAGAGCAGGGCGGGGGTGGGTGGGTGCTACAACCTGGGTCCCTGGGTTTCTGTGGATTCTCTACCTTGGGGCCCCAAGGGGTCAGCAAGGGGTCAGCACACTGGGAACCCCTGGGGTTGGGTGGAGGTGTCGTCCCTATTTTAGGTGCCTTGGATTTCGTAGGTGGTCTGCACTTGGGGGGGGGGGGGGTACTTGGGTTTTAGTGGGGCACTGCAACTTATGGGCCCCTGGATACAGTAACACCATACTCACAGATGAGGGTGAGGTTTGGTGGGATTTGCACCCTGGGTTTTGGTGGAGTCTGAACCCTGGTGATTTCTGGAGTTTGATAAGGGCTAAACACCAGGCACCCTGTATAGACTACTGCAGCTTCATACTCACAGACGAGGGTGGGGTTCGGCGGGGGGATGTAGCTGGATGGGGTGCCACCTCCCGCCTCACAGATTCCACACATGACCGGGCACTCCTTCGGCACGTTACTGCAATGAACACGCAAAGCACGCTTGTCAATGGAGGGTGGGGTATCATCTAAGATCTCCACCACGAATGGGGTGCAAACCCTTGGAATCCACAGATATGATACCCTGCAGGCCACACCCTGTGGTCTCAATCTCTCGCAGGTGTACCCTGTAATCTCCAGGCGTGGGTGCGCATCCTGACACACACTCAGCTGCAGGGACCTCATTTTCCCGTGAAGAAACACTGGTCCTGGAGCAGTGTCCAACTGATGCAGCTCTGTGTGTTGCAGGGTTCAGGATTGCCTGCATGGTGGCCAGTCAATTCATAAGTGATTCAGAAGTGCGAGGTGGAGCAGGTTCAGCTTTGCACGCTTTTCTACAGGTCAAGGTCAGTTGCAGGAGGTCAGGTAGCACTGAACAATGTGATGGTCAAGCATGAGGAACCCTGCCCTAGCTGTGCAGCATTATGAAGGACTGTGCGTGTATTTAATCACGCCTGGTTGAACCCGTGCAGACGCGATGCTCAGTACAGTTGTCATTTCTCAAAGGATTGTCTGACTCTCATCTGGATCTTTTCCTCAGCGAAATACAGTCCATACAGGTCCCCTTTATCCCAGTCACGTCACTACAATTTGTAAAGTGCCTGTCCCAGTGTAAGAACCTGTAGGTTTTGCAGTCAGGCGCGGTGTAGTAGGAAGTGTACGATCCCTGGATCCCGCAAGGCGCACCTTCTGCTGTTGTTGGGCAGTTCACTGAAAAAAGTTCTCGCTTGTCAGATACTGAGTTACAGAACCAAATACGATGGGTTCATGGAATTGATTCAGTTTGTTCACGTGAAAACGTTGCTGAGGGAAGTTTCAGGCGGTTTTTACATTGGATGACGCGCGGTCGTTTTCTTGACGTCGGCGTCAAAATGACGTTTGAGAACCACAAACATCGCGCCAAAGCCACGTCACCCAGACCACGTTTGCTTGATTTTCATCTCAAGAACAAGTGTTGAAACAGCAATTTCGACGTTCAACGTCGCGTGGGTGACGTGACGTTGAAGCGACGGTGGCGGGGACCGTCAGGCTTGAACTCAAAAATGTGTCAACCGTTGCACAGTGCATGGCAAGAGGAAGAAGCAGACGGATCAGGGGTTGTCACACAGGTAGGGCGGCGTCAGAATTTTTGACATGGGCGTCAAAATTTTGATGCGTGGGCATCAAATTTAACATGACACCGTTCCTGGCCTTGCGTCAAAATTAGATCCCGCGTCATCTGTGTGAAAACTCCAATTCACGGACCAAACGGATACCTTCTGTGGCTGACGTCAGAGGAATGATATGGGCAGGTCAAAACAAAGAAGAACAACAAAGACAAATTTTCACTCGTGTTGTGTTTTCCACGCAACAAACATCTGGTTCTTGCGCCAACCACGTCAGCCACATATTGTGGGCACGTCGGAAACCACGCACGTATTTTGCAAACCCCCAATCCACACCAAGCGCACCAAAATGCGCATCACGCATTCAAAGGAAAAGTAAATGGGCAGTGAGTAGTTGTATTCACACTGACAGTTCCTCACATCACTCTGGGTTTCAACCCCATCTACAGGCGTGCGTCATGCGCTGGTGCACGTGGTGTGGATTGGGGGGGATCGCAGCAGTGTTTGTTTGGGTGTGACATGGACCCGCCCAGAATCGGAAAAAAACCGTATCCACCCGTGTACAAGACGCACCTTTTTGCCCCAAAATTGAACACCGAAAGTGGGGTGCGTCTTATGGGTATGAAATTACTATTTCAATACAACCAGATACCAGAAAGGCAAGGCCAAATTGAGAGTGTGCCTTTTACTTGGGTGTGACGTGTACACGGGTGAATACGGTACTGTGCTACAATAGATGTGTGTTGTGTACTCACGTGTTTGACATGTGTCTCCGCTGTACAGGCTCGGACATGTGCACGTGCACGTCTTCAAGTTGAGGGTGCCTCCGTGCAGGCAGAGTTTTCCGTCGCAATCTGCCCAGACAGATAGAGGTATGTGAGGTGTGTGAGGTGTGTGTGTGAGGTGAGTGTGAGGTGTGTGTGTGGTGTGTGAAGTGTGTGCGAAAGGAGGTGTGTGAGGTGTGTGTAAGGTGTGTGAAAGGTGTGTGTGTGAGGTGTGTGTGAAGTGTGTGAGGTGTGTTTTTGAGGTGTGTTTTTGAGGTGTGTGTGAGGGTGTGTGAGGTGTATGTGTGAGGTGTGTGTGTGAGGTGTGTGTGAGGTGTGTGGAGTGTGTGAAATGTGTGCGAAGGGAGGTGTGTGCTGTGTGTGCCAGGTGTGTGTGAGGTGTGTGTGAGGTGTGTGTGTGTGTGAG
>JAAUXT010115414.1_pt1 | contig 10928 bp, 10 predicted proteins | sample 7278171 | NCBI WGS metagenome assembly JAAUXT01 (sample SAMN14350112, study PRJNA611818) | marine sediment metagenome | isolation source: surface marine sediment (1.8m) | place: French Polynesia: Moorea | collected 2018-08 | reverse complement strand
ATGACAAGGAGGTTATTTTCATTGATAATCTACTGATTGGCTGTTGGAGTTTAGTGCACTGATGTCAAAGTATTTAAGTCTTTTGTGTTAAATGCTTTGACATGGGTGCACTGGGCTCACAGTAGAATTATTGAAGTGGAATCTAACGTAAAGAACAAAGAGAATGACACAGACGGGGCCTTATTGCATGCTAATTTGTATTGATTCCACAAATGGAAAAGTAATCAAATAAATTTGAACTATTGTGTGCAAAAGTTTGTGATGACATGAATCACACGCGCACGTCGCTTTGCTGCACGGCCTGAATTCCAGAAGAGAACAAAATTTGTACCCTGTATATACCCAGCCGTTCACACACCAAGCCGCCCCAGAAAAACATTTCTGGGCTGCTGCTGCCAGAAGCTCTCAGCAATTGGTGTTTGGGAAAACCAAAATTCTGTAACTATATTCAGCTGATTTCGCGAACAAGCTGCGTTCTGTGTCTCTCCCACCTGAATTTGCAAATGAGTGCAATGCATATTGGTCAGCTACAGCTGCGAAGCAGTCTCCCTGGTGCACATGAGTGGGCATTTAAATTTGTGGTGCGATGTCGTATATTGTACCTTTTCATGGTTGGTCCTGTCTGTTTTCTTTGTTGAGACTTTCAGGCAACAAGCCCACACTTCAACACAAGCGACATGAGGTATTCGTGCGCACCAGGTGCAGGCCTCAGAGTCAATAATTAAAAGTGAAATGGCAACATTATTCGAAGGGCTTTCATTGTCCGACATCTCCATAATGCAGTTACGTTGTGCTCCCAGAGGAATCTCGGCTTACAATTGTGGCCTCAGGTGCTGGGTTTGTTTGTTGGCTGTGAAAAGGAACGTCATTACCAGGCCAGCTTCTGACACTCCAGTCTCATGGGAGACTTTTGCTGATACTGTGAGGGGTCCCTTATGAACTGTTTTGCTGTTTTGCTGTCAAGTTTTTGGCTCGCAAAAGATAGATCTGGGGTAAATTTTTGCTTTCCAGTGATTGACTGAATACTTCGAGCAGTTTCACTGTGTTGACAAAAGGGTGGATTGAACGAAGAAAATGAACCATCAAGATGAGTAACGTTGTCCTTTGTGTTGCAGGAGAAGCGATGCATTGTCTCCAAGGCAGTCACTTGGGCATCGTGCGATGTCTTCATTTGGGCCCACACAGACTTGTCAGTGGAGGTGATCAGAAGAAAATCTGCGTTTGGGATTACAAGGTTCGTTCCGAAGACACGGGGCTCAAAAGTTATGTTTTCTTCTTTGTTTGTTGCACAGAAACAAAGATTTCGTGAGATTACCTTTTTCCCTCATGCAAAATGACTCCATTACGAAATTGTCTCGAGTCGGATGACATGTAGGAACCTGCACAATGACACTCGCTGGTGGCCCTAATGAAGCTAATTGTCACATGTAGCTGGAAGCTTTCATTCTGTGAAGAGGCAGCCGACTCCTTTCGACAGGTCTACAGCGAGGCCTGAATTTGCGAGGCTTTGCCAGAATGAAAAGAATTGTTGTCATTGAAAGGCGAGTGCGTGGGTTTTGAGATGCATGCGGTGAGTGCTGTCCACTTGTCGTCAGCAGCAGATGCGAGCTTTGTGAGCATCTCAATGGACGCACACTTACCAACACCTTGCTCTCGAGCACGCATGCACTCTCAAGATCGCCCTTACAAGCACCCATCTCGAGAAAAGTATCGGTTTCTGATGAAAGTTTCTCCCAAGACGAAGCTCTGACTTGCAGATATTTCTGTGTTTTTGTACCACAAAAGTTCGCGGTGGTGTCACATAACTGTAGGGGTGGTTGAAAGGAAAGTTCGCCTTGACTGGCACAAGAAGCTTTATACATGCTTGTTCACACTTTGTATTTTTGCAGAAAGGCGTTTTGATGAGTACGGTTCACAGGAATCCGACCCTCGTGCACAAGATGCTCGTCACTGACCTCCACTTGATCACAGCATCGCCTGAACGCCCAGGCACGGCCACAGTGCTGACCTATCATTGGTGACTCGGGAACAACGACAAAAATTTTACTCACTGCGTGCACGGACAGTTGATACCAAGGTCGCAGGCACAAACACTTGACAACCCAAAATACGATGAAAGGCCAGGAACCGAACCAACAGCAGCAAATTGTGTTCTATACACAGAATAAAATTATGTACTGCAGAGCTCATGAGTTTCTTCTGCAATTGAAAATGACAACTACCAAAACTGTTTGACCCATCCAGTGTACAAATAACCTGTCACACCAGGAACATCAACGGAAAAATTTTGGGTTTTTTGTTTTGCAGTGAGTCAGGCCACTGATTGGTCCTTCTTGCACAAACCCCCAAACCTCTGACAACAACTCTGGAAAGCATTGTCTGATTTGTTGGAACTCAATACCAAAATGTTAAAACTCCACATACACGTGTAGTGTGTCACGTATTGACATAGAAGAAGCTGTAAAATATTCCAAGCAAGCACAAAATGGTCAGTTCTGAAAAACTTTTTTGCTGGAATGTAATTTTAAAGTCTGACTCTTTGACCCACCACCCAACCTCAAACAAGCAACACTGTTTTTTCAACACCATGGGCATTGTTTGTAACCAATTCCCTTCAAAGCCACACAGTTTATTTTTACCTTCTACACAAAAACTTTCTCACATGTTTGTGCAAAATAGAGGGGTGTGGCTTTTTGATCCCCAATACCCCAAACCAAAACTTTTTTCAGCCACCCAAATCCACTGAAAAATTTCACAAAACATTCACTTTACATGAAAGCCACTCCAGTATAACGAAATCATCCTTTCCTCCCGAACTAAATAGTTATTACTCTTTCGAAAACTTCAAGGCAAAACAGTAACCCCATCTCAAAATTTCAAATCCATCATTTTGAACTTTTTGCACTGAAAACAAAACACAAAAATATTCCAGTTTGTTCTTTGTGTATTTCATGCATTATTTGGAAACCAAAACACAACAAACTGACCTTGAACCCTAACTTTATGCCAAAAATGTGACCCAACTGCAGAGGATTCGTATCCTGCTTGCCGAATTCAAAAAACCTGAAATGCTTTTTCTGTCAAAAAGTAAGATTGAGGTTTCTTCTCTGTGAATCTCAGAAATGTTGCAGCCAGAAAAATAATCCTGTATTTTTGCACGGCTATCTTGTTTTGACACCTGAAGCTGTTTTTATTCTTGCCGACAGTCGTACAGCGCAGATTATTGTTTGCTTGCCGCATGTACGGCAGCCAGTACCACGCATGGATCATCTTTCACTGCTTTTTGTTTTGAATGCATGAGATTTCCAGGATGCACCTGCACGTCTCTTTTAATCTTCGAACCGTGCTGCACACTCAGAGCAATTTGCACCTCGCCTGCTCTCCGTAACGGAACAGAAAACGTTGACAGGACACAACACGAATGAAATGCCATGCATGTTGTGTAACATGTAGAAAGAAAGAGACAGTTTATTGTCTGCCTTTTCAAACTTTGCTGATTCCACTCGTTGCACATGGGATGCCCTCAAATTTGTAGTCGATTTTCTCGAGCGGGATTTGGCTTCGTGAAGACTCGGTACCTTGCAACGGCACCGAACATCTGCAGAGATGCGCACCCTGGCCAAATTACTCCCATTCGATTCTGAAAAAACACGGCAAAGATGGGAGATTCGACATGCTCTGGAGTACAGATGCAAACCAGAGTCCCGATTGCTCGTCTTCACAGTTTCCCGTTCTCGATTTTCAATCCTGAAACTTTTTCACGTTTGCAGTCAATTTCTCAATCAGTCAACCTTCCAATCAAAACATCTGCAGTTTCGATCGTACATCTTGACAGTCTTCGGCCACTGGTTGGCTCCGCACAGGTCAAAAACAAGTCTTGCGATGATGGTTCCTTGAGAATTTGAAAGCAGATTGTCACGTACATTTTGCGTTTCTCTTATCTTCAGAAAAAACAGGCACAAATGTGTGAAAAGTGTGGAAATCGTTTGGCCAGGTCAGGTACCTGGGAGGGAAGTAAGTAGCAGCCCGCAGGCCGCAGCCCCGCGGCAGGTTGCGGGCTCCGGCCCCCGCTGAAGCTGCCGTCTGAAGCCGCGGGATCCGCCGCTCAATGTCGGCCTCGCCCTCAGCAATGCGGGAAATGAGATTGTGTATTTTGAGGTTGACTAACTGCACACGTGTTGTGACGACTTGAGTAAACTATATTTGCTGGCTGGAAGTGCACAAACGCGATCGCTTTTCCCTCGATTTCTGCTTGCACTTTCTTTGAAAAGGTCAATCCTGTAACCACGCCGGTTACTCTTGCGTTCCTGCTTGAGCTTGATCGAGAGCCGCACTATGAGAGGCGGGACTTGCTTATTCACTTGACAAATACAGGTCTCGACCCTTCAATCAACTGTGCCTCATTATGTCAACTCGCCCAAACAACCGAATCCAATGGCAAGCGTTTGCGGTTACTGGAGTCATGTGCCACATTTTTGACGGTTAACAAACACTGGTGTTCCGTTGCCTGATGTTGTGTCTCAATTTCTTGTGAGCAGGGTACTTGACTGACAGGGTCGTCTTGCTGGCGGGCTTAAAGCAGGCGTCGATCTCCCTTCCTTTTAACCCAGCAGCAGTGCAGGCCAACATTTTACAGCTCGCAAAGCTCTGATATCGGGCCGTGCTCAGTGCTCACACAGTGGATGATAAAATACAACTTTTTGCTGTGATCATCACTTCAGCACAGAAAAGCGTCTGAGCAGATCCTGCAGCGGAACCAAGCGAAGAGGGAAGTGAACAAGCGCGGCGTGTTCAAGCAGAATCAGTCCCTGGCTTTGTTTGCTGCTCAACTTTGACGGAACAAAACGGAGAAACACAAGGTAAGTTCAAGTTTTTTCTTGAAGTCGGTCTCACAAACGAAGAAACTAGGATTGCAGTTTGGTTTCAGAGCCGCCGACGAAATCCAGACGGGAATACGCCAAATTTTCACACGCTAGTACAAAAGACTTGTTGTGTTGTACCGTGCAGGTATTTCAGTTCTGGTTTTCTTCCACGCTTGTTGTGGTGAAGGAGTTCCGACAGCAGTCGTACGTTTGTTGTCACTCGCGTGTGTATCCACCGCAAATCATGTGCTGTTTGACCCCTGACGTCTCGGCAGATAAACACTCTCCCCCAACCAACGTAGTGAAACAGTCCTGCTAAATCAATCACTTAAGATTTCTGAAAAGTTAGACGCAACGTGCAAACGAAAATCACAACAAGCTGACGGAAAACGCCAAAGAACATGCTTTCTTTGGGCAAGCACACAAAAAGTGAAAAACATTTTGCTGACAAACACGTTTCCAACTCTATCCGTCGCTTCAAGCCATGAAAAAACGGCTTTCTAATGTTTGCTCCAAGTGGTGTGCACAATTTTAATCTCTCTCTGAAGTGCATCAATGATTGTGCTGTTTTTCGCAAGAAACAAAACGACCTGCGCAGAAATCGTGCTGAAAAATTGAAGTGTATCAGCAGGTCATCTTGGCAAAATACAATCGAATTCTTATCTTCAACTGTTGATGTTATTGTTAGATACGGAAAGGTTTGCCAAACACTTCTTGGACATTGTTAGATGAACAGGTTTGACAACTCAAAAGTGGATGTCGAACAGGTTGCTCATTGCAAGGTGGGCAACATGTACCAGAAGTTGTGAATTGGAAGCCCAGGCAACTCGTCGCCTGCGCTGATCAGTCCTGCAGTTCAAGAGGACTGCACTTCCCTTTGGCCCACAATGGTTGCAACACAACCTCACCAGACAAGAACATGTGAGGAGATCATCGGAGAGAACACAAACCGAGATTTAAACCGAAAAGTTTGGGTGTCAAATTGAAGAAGACACCAAAGCCTGAAAGAGCCAAACTCTACAACCAGATGCACAAATGGTGTGTCTTATCACACTGGTGAAACTCCACCTGACCCACCCTTCTGACTGCAGGCAAAACGAACGTTTCTGGGGATCCCTCACCCCCAATGCAACCCACTCACGCATGAGTCAATGACTACCACACAATATTTGCACATAATGTTTGATGGCACGCCTTTGAAAAGAGTTGTCGAAAGTTCAAGAGTGTCTTGCATCACAAGTGGTTTTCTCTTTGATTCTACGATTTAGTTGGGGCCTTTTGGTAGATCAGGAATAGTGACCAAGAGCATGGTTCGGGCTCACGTGGTTGAACCACTGCTGGGTGAAGCACTTCGAACTTGGCACGCTCACTTGAACGCAATGGCAAGAACCTCTGGCCAGTTTCTTCCCTCAAGGCATGTTCTGAAGCCCTTGCAAGGTGGAAAGTGGAGAATGTTGTTTGCCAACGGATGCTATCTCTGGTTCATTTGGATCTACAAAACGCGTGGTAAGTTCAGACACTTTGTGAAGTGTGATCGCCTGAACAGGGTTCCCCGCTGTCGGCGCAATTGCGCATTACATTTGCCGTGGCTCCCGTGGTGAGGCATCTACAGTCCTCTCACACAAGCATCCTTGCTTGAATACTTGACCGCGGATGATCGGAACATTTTCATTCCTCGGAAATTTCAGTCTTATGTGATGGTTGGATGTTTATCTCTTTTTTTACCGACAAGAACATTCAGCAGTGCAGACACACCCCGACAAAGCCGAATTTTTTTCCTTTCTGATTTTTTCCCAAGTAAATTACGCCCATACTTACTCCAGAGGCTGATTCCTGTTTCCAGGGGGTGGGCTGACTGAGCCAAAAATTTCTAAGTTCTAGCAACCACAAGTGCAAAGAGGTCAAAAAGCAAGAAATGGCTGTTTTGAGCAAGATTTTCAAACAATAATGACATTCTGAGTATCATAACACCACACTAAAGCACAAAAAAGTCCAAAATTCAAAGTTTGGCTCCATAGCAACCACCCCAGCAGCCAGATGCAAAAGCCTATGTCTCAGCTTCTAATTGAGACCAAGCCTTGATATTTGGTTCAATGAAAATGCATTAGAGGGACCTCTCACTGAAGTTGCCTTGAGCACAGCTTTCAATTTTGTTCATTATTTCAAGACGCATGTTTTGAGGGGTCACACCCTTGTGTTTTGATCAATGGTTGAACTTTCGGTGAACTACGCCCAAATTTCGATATTTTATACAAAATTTTGTGCTCCGCAGGGTGAATGGATCATGACGAGATCTACACCACATGATTTGTTATTGCAAGACACCCGGGGCAATGTTCTGATTGATGGCTAAAAACTGCTTTTTGAGGCTCCATTTAAGTGGTCATCTGGGACACTCAAAGTGGATACACAGGCCCATAAACCAGCTCAAATAGTGGGCCCTGGAACTACTTACCCATATATATATATATATATATATGTAAAAGCATGACTTCATCAGTCAAAACATGGCTTCACCAGGTTCAAAAATATGTGTTTGGTCATATCCAAGATGGCTGCCATTCGATATATTCTTTTATGCTACACAACCACGAGTCGGGACACACCTGCCAGGAAGTCTGTATGTAAGTGGCATCATCATCTGAGACCAAAAATTCAAAAGTGCAAATTTGCCTCTCAGGGCTCCAGAGCCTGAGTTTAACTGGTTCTCCATTTTCATACACAGGGGAGGGGTCCCACCAGCCCCAATTTTTTTAAAGTCCAACTGGTGCTCCAGAGTCAAAGTGCAACTGGTGCTCCAGAGGCTGAGTCCCAGCAGGTGCCATGATTGTCTGATATCAGGTCACATTTAATTTTCGTGATCTCATACCCATGTACAAGTACAAAAAAAAAACCGCACCTCTACATTTGGTACACAATTTTCGGACAAAAAGGTGCGTATTAGATACGGGTGAATACGGTAATAAACTTTTGATTGGTTTGTTTACCATGAATGCCAGCGACAAAGTGTGTTCACCTGAATGAGCGAAGAAATGCGATTCAGAATTATAAAACAATTTCATTTTCTCGCGCGTATATTGTTGTTCGTGGTCATACTAGTGGCTGTGTGGCAGCATGCCAACCAAGCAAGGCATTCCATAAACAGGCGCGTAAAGTTACCTGACGTGCCCAGGGCTACGCGACCTGCTGTCACACACGCAGATAGCTGCGCAGAGGTAAGAGTGGATCCTGGGGACAGTCACCACATAGGAGCCGCTGGGACAACATCACGAGGGTAAAATTCGGTGACTTCTTGCAACTAAATGCTGGACACGGGGCTTGCCAAGGTTTCTTTCGGAATTTGTGCTCAAGAGCAAGGTGAGAATAACGACGGTGAGATAGCCTGCTGTTGGTTGTGAAAGACTGCGTCCACAAGAATCTTCAGTTGTTGTGCTTGAACAGCCGTGTGAAAATTCTTTTGCCAACAAAATAATGAACAACATTGACGGTTCTCTGCGGGTCACAACGTGGGGGCGCGGAGAGTTGACATCTCCTTTTGTGCAACAAGGAGGCTTGAGATGCTTCGCAGGGAATCTTTACCTTTTTGTGGGTGCCAGTTTGAAATTAGCACAACTTGTCAAATGCATGAACGCTCGTCTTCTCAGGATTTGAAATGCAACTGAATGAGTGGACTTAAACAGCACTGACTGATGAAAGAGGATTTGTCACTCGTCATCAAATTCAATATTCTCTGCACCAACCAGAACAGTGAAATGCAATTCAATAACCACCAATTTACCGAACAAACAACTCAATGTAAAATCTTGCTGATAAAGAGAGCAAGCAGTTGGCAGTCATTAGTTGATCAAAATTATATTTGGACAGCCAGCCGGGTGACTGTGATTGAGGAATAATTAAGTGCAGGGTTCTTCATTGTGGGTCCAACGTGACCCTTTTGTGTGACGGCCACAATATGCCATGATTTGCACTGACGCTTTTTCTGCTTCCCCCCATTTCTCTGAAAGGTGCGGTTGACAGGAATTCATGCGGAGGCTTCGCAACAACAAAGGCTGGACCAACACAGCCGAGTGCGTGCAGAACGCTGAACACCAGGCCCGGAGGAAGACAGACTGGACATGATATCATGACTTCATGCCTGTTCACTTGTCGTCATCAGTTCGCACCATCGATCGAAAAAGCTGTGTACTTCTGTGGCTATTTTGTCTGACTAAGTGAGGCAGCTGCACTTTTCTTGAAATGCTGAAGCTGGATTACCTGCCGCAGACTCAGCACCGCCCCGCCGCACACTTGACCACGACACAGTAACCGAATCGTCCACCAACATGTGGCGAAGAAAGAAAAGACTGAATATCTCAGGACTATCCCTCTTCTACACAATCTGCGGATGCGTGTTGGTGCTTGGGAATATATACATCATGCACAGTGGATTTGTGCAGATGCTTGACGATCCCGAGAGAACTTATGGTCGAAGTCTTCAACAGGTCTCCTCCTCTCGGTTGGGCATTGCAGAGATGCTGGACGACATACCTGCGTTGGCGCTACCTGACTCTCTGCGAGCAGCTCGTTCAGCTGGTCACTTCGGATTCAACGAACCAAAACTGAGAAGACTTATGGAGAAGGATACCCCAAGTGTCAAGCTCTTCGGTGAGCCTGGTCGAATGTTTGAGGCACATTCACGAACAGAAGGTTCTCACAACGTGCACGAAAATGGCTTCCAGCAAAGACTGGCCAAAGGCTGGAAAGACGATGCTGTCCTTTCAGTATCAGATTCAGAGCTTAGAGCGGTGCTAAACAAGACATCAAATTGTGCTAAACTTCAGTCATTAGGACACAAGGAATACATTGCCTCTGGCTGGACCAAGGCGGTGTACAAGGCGGAGATAGGAGGCAGGCCCGTGGCGCTGAAAACTGTGGACCGCGCGGGACACGATATGTTGAAATGCGGGCAGCAGCTGCCAGCAATTCCCTTGTCGCTTTGCTACAGAAGGGCATCCCAGAAAATTCTGAAGGAGCTTCTGTTGTTGCGAGCATTGGACATTCCAAATGTGGTTCAGGTAAGTGTTTCATTCCTTCTCTTGCATCTTTGCTGAAAGCCCGAATTGAACCTGTTCCTCATGACCACCAATCATCCATTCAAACCAGCGTCATGTTTCCATTGTGTTTATCACAAGAGTGGCCCGAATTCATCATCCCACATGTTAGCCACTTCCAGTTGGCAAAGGTTCGCCAGTGTTTGTCGCATTTAGTCGTGGCACATACATGACAAAGTCATTGCGGCTGTTAAGCAAACAGGCGACAACAAGACATGTCAAAGCCAAAGCCAATACGCACACGGGTTCGAATAAACAGCCCTCTGACCTGAGCCTAAATGTTCGAGTATTCAGTTCACATCCTTGTGTCAGACCTACCTCCACACTGAGACACTGCAAAAATGATGCACCAATACGAAGTTTCAACGACGTGACAAAAAACACCGTGCACCGTGCATTCAGACCAAAACGTTCCAACACTGAGATGTCAGACTATTTTTGTGCCATGTTTGTGCAAAGTGCATGGACAACAATCTTTAGCAGAATCGACCACATTGGATGAAAAATAACAAATAAAACCCCAAATTCTTCAAGCGTTGACACGCCAACTTTGACTGACTTGAATGACAGTCAGCTGAGACGCTCTCCAACCAAATCCGTATTGGGTTTTCTTCTCCGACGACACTTGAAATCAAGTCGTGCGAGGCGTCAGCAAACACGAACAAATTTCAAAAGGCCACATTCACGCAGCATTCACCCAGTGCGATTTCCTCAACACGGGGAAACAAAACAAAGCTACACCGGCCAACTACAAAACAGTCCAATTGCTTTGAAGAGGCCCCTCGGATCTCTGGACATGTTCGGCCAAGTTGCACGCACTGCTAGTGCAGAGGAACCTGTGATTCTGCAGATGCATGCGCGGGAGTCGAGGCGGTTCATTCCCTCTGTCATTGTCATTTGTCATTTTTAAATCGTACTGCTATTTCCGGTTCCGGTGCAAGTAGTACGGTTTTTTTGACATCATTTTGATCATTTT
>JAAUXT010128997.1_pt1 | contig 10929 bp, 9 predicted proteins | sample 7278171 | NCBI WGS metagenome assembly JAAUXT01 (sample SAMN14350112, study PRJNA611818) | marine sediment metagenome | isolation source: surface marine sediment (1.8m) | place: French Polynesia: Moorea | collected 2018-08 | reverse complement strand
TGTTGTTGACGGGCTCCATCAGCGCATTGTGATCAGCACAATGACGGTGTAATTGTGCGGTTCAGCTCATTACCATCTCCAATAATCACGTCAACGCAGGTTGCGAAGAAAAGTTTTATCACCGCCGCAAAAAAAAACGCTTGTTGCTGCAAATCGCGCAGAGGTAAAAATGACATTTCTAAGCCACACGTAGTTGGAGTGCTGCGTTGGTTCTCTCGCCATAGTGTTGAACAGAAGGGGGAATTTCTTTCAATAAACTCGCACCTTATTGCCCTGGGAGCGTAATCGACAGATTGCTTTGGTCACAAAAGAAACTGGTACCTGGAGCTTAATACTCTCAGTGCGGCTACACTGGAGCGCAACGCACGGGAGGAGGTGGTCACGTGGTCCGGACGGCAGCGGCGGGGGGGGGGGGCGGGGGGCGCTGCACTCAGAGGCCCGCAGCTGAAGGAAATTCAGGTTAATGCGTCTTGTCACCTGCGAGATGTAATAGCGTTACTCGCTCCACCCAAAACTGGCCTTGTCCGCCGCGCGAGTTTGGGTTGCTGGGCAACAGAGGCCCCGCGTGTTGTGCCTTCAGATCAGCATAGCAACCGGGAGCCCGTGTGTTGTGTGTATCCAGAACGTCGCCACTTCTGGAGATTCTACGCGTGTGCGTCTGCTTCTACACAGGTGCCTGGAAATTTGAGCCAGGCTGAGCATCAGCAAAAAGTGCATTTGGTGAAGGAGGAAGTTTGGTGACATGCGCGGATAATTTTCAGTCTCATAAATCCATTTAGATGAAGCGTCGGTTGAAGAGTTGCTGATTACGCTGTGTCATTAGCAGGGGACGCTCGCTCACTGCTGCTGCTGCTGCAGTGAGGAGGGTTCTCAGGCAACTCGGCCTGGTTCACACAGGAGGCGTCACGCGTTGCGTTTCTTGGAAGGTTCTTGTGGAAGTCAGTGGGCGTTGTGTTGATCCAGGGATGCATGCGTCGCCGTTTAAAGGAACGCAATGGAGGACGCCTGCAGTGAACGATGTTCCACCCGCCTCCGTCCCCAAGGGCCCCCCGCGCACCGTTTGTACCGCAAAACTTAATTTCTTCGCCAAATCTCAATCGCGCTGATAAAATTTGGTATGTTTTGTGAGGTGTCTATTTTGGGAGACGTGTGCAGAGTTTTTAATGAAGAATTAATCCAGTAAAGTTTCTGAAGAAGAGAGGAGGGAGGCGGTGAGGATTTCATCGCGTTATGATGCGTCACAGCGACGTTGTTAAATTTGGTGTGGCGCAGAAAATTTTTGAATTTCTCACCCGAAAAGAGAAGTCACTGTTTTGTTTTTGGGTGAGAGACAGTTGTGTTTGAAACCTGTTAAAACTGTGACGTGATCAGTCAGGGTTGAAGTCTTGGGAGGAAACAACGCAATTTACATTGTGCGTACCACGCAGCTGACAATCGATAATCGCTGCTTTTTGGACAAAACGCCCAGAGGAAATTACTTTTAAACTCCGAACGCATTTAGAAATGGATCATGCAGCTGCGGTACCAGTTTCTATAGAAACCAATGACAAACAATGCGCGTTTGACGTAACTGAAGAGCAGGCAAAAAAACAAACGGTACTCGTGTTGTCCGCTTGTGGGAGCAGTGTGCAGTGAGTGGTGCACCTGCAGTGCTGTCGACTTGTGATTGAGGCGACACGCGCATAGAGGCGGATCCACCGAATCACGGCTTGAGAGATCTGCAGGGAATGAAGTGTGGACCGTGAGATGTGAGTGAGAAAGCGTTGTGGACAAAATTGCTTGCTACTCGTACCAAAGCCGTGCCTCGTAGAGACTCGGGTTGTACAGAAGACCCGAGCTCATACTGATTGCGTGAAGCGTCGTGTCTGGTGCGCGTATCTCAGACAACGTCAGGTGACGTCACACGTCAAACGTCTCGCGTGTATCTCTGGCCACACCAGGTGACGTCACGCGTCGCGTCTCTGACGACGTCATCACATGACGACACAATGTCCGTTTGCTCGGAGACGCTCACCACAGCACATTGGAGCTGGTTCCACTGTGTGTGCGTCTTTTTTTGTGAGCAACACGCGGACTCGTGCTGCGGCACAATCCAGACCAGGATCGCAATTACCAGTTGTTGGTGGATGCGGCATTGAGCCGCGTCGCGCTCTCCCACTGATCAATACGAGCCTAATTTGAAATGTTCTTTGCTCCTTTGAGCCCCGTTCTTCGGCTTCGTTCACACTGGATGCGTCACGCGTAACAAGTGTTTCTTCGCGCAGCGATGTACGAGCGTATGGACATCCAGGACACACACAGGAACGTGTCCCCTGGTTCACACCGCGTGGCGTCACAGCCCCCCCCCCCCAATGACGCCTGTGCTGAAGGACAGTGCATGGGATATTAGTAGTTGTGACCTCTTGCACTGTCTACCACCCCAATTGCAGATGGCTCCTCACACTAACGTGCACCACACAGTGCACAAGGTCGCAAAAAGCTGTGCGTCATGCGCTGGTACCCACGGTATGATACAGGGGTGACCACGGAGTGGGCTGAACGCGTTGTTGCCACACCCATTTACGCGCAACGTTCGCCGCATCCAGTGTGAGCCTCGCCCCTGTCCGATATTTTTTGGGGCTGTGTTGATGTTGATGAAAAGCCGTCTCATCTCGACTGTCTCTGTGTGTGGAGGCTATTGATTCCGCGAGGCTGCGGTCGGGTTTCATTTCAGCCTTTGTTCAGCCGTGGATTTCATACTGCGGGGCTCGACCCGATACAGCTGATCCGGGGGGGGGGGTTGACGATTTAAGATTTTCCTTTGTGGGTCTCTTTTAATCTCGCAGAATGCAACCAGTGTTCAAAAGTCTTGCGAAAAATAACACATCAAAGCTGTTTTGTGGCAGACAACTCAATTTTGGGCCTGTTGATTGTTTCTTGAGATGGGCGTTACGTTTCCTGGTGTCGTCATTGATACAGCAGTCAATACAGACGTCACAGCCACAGTGGTTGTGGTGTTGCTTCGGATTGAATGCCAGATAAGAAATATGAAATTGGCAGAATGAGTTGGAGACAGTTTCCAGATTTGCATAAGACCTGCTTTGAGAACGCAGGGTGCGGGTGTTTGAATGGGGGGGGGACTGAGAGTGAACGTACGGTGGTTGGCAAACACGCCCGCTCCTTTTGCGCCGTGCTCCAAGCGTCAGGTCACTTTTCACTGGCTCTGAGCAAATTTGGTTTCACCGATCTGGCAATTGGGGCACCGCACGTGTGAAAATTGAGGGCCGAGCCAAACCTCCCTAATTTGAGGGGAATGGGCGGAGATGGGGCTTTCTGTGGATCGATGCTTTGTGTCTCTCCGCCCTCTCACACAACGTCCATTATCGAACATCGAAGCACCACGGTTTGTCTGTCCGTCTTTCTGACCTGCTGGTCATTTTCACACTGGATCCCGATGTGCTGGGTCCCGTGCACAGTCAGCGCTGCATTAATCCGTTGAGAGCTTCCATCTCATCGCAAAGTTTGTCTTTACCAAGTTCTTAAGGCAACAAACGAAGCAAGGAGGGCGTGTCAGGGTTTGGCTTGAAACTCACAGTACGTTCTGGAAAACTCGTTGTGGTTGGTCTTTCGTTCTGACGCTTGGATGTATTGTTTCAGCGCGGGACTGTTCCGAGTCCCAATGACTGTTCTGGGGCCCCAAGCCCAGCCAACATCCAGTGCAGACAGACAGACAGCAGGGCTCCGCTTGTCCAGATGTTGTGTGCTTTTCCCTGGAAGTCCATCACAGCTTCAGTTTTAACTGCGTGACAAACAAGCGCTGCGTCCGTGTTGTTCGGAAACGGCACAATGGGCTCGCGTGGAAAATTGCGGTGTGCGGCGGGCGGCGGCGGACGGGCGCCCGGGTCTTTCTAATTGCGTCCCGGGGACCAGAGGCCGGTCGGCGCGCCGGCCTCGCTGGGGCCTGTTTACTCTGCTAATGAACCGCGCGCAAACGACTCCCAGGTTGACCTCCAAATATAGCCGCTCTCTCGCTCAACCTCGCCAACCTACGCTTTGTGTCCTCGTACGAGAACAAGCTGAACTTTGTTTGATGATGAGGCCGTGGCGTTTGTGAGCGAGCTTCGCTTTCTGGTTCGTGAATGGATGGTTTGGGTGGTCAAGCACTGGAGTGCTGCCCACACGGATGAAGCCATGAAACCTGTGTGCACCCACACGCGTGTTCTGCAGAAAAATAATGAAATTGGTTTGGTTCGTTCAGCGAGTTCTTCAAGGCGTCTGAAATGTCTGTGAAGTGATCATTTTCTTCGTTCAATCAGGTTTCCACGTGGCTGGGGTTTTGTCCGGATGAAGGGAGACACGGACTCAACAGCAGAATCTTTCTCTTCCTGCTTGCGACGTTGTTGAGACTTTGAAGCCATTGTCCAAGAAAACCTGATGACCTGATGACCACTTTGACGTGGAGCAGGAAGCCGCGGACCCTGACCACGGAAGCAGTGGAGGAACCTCCGTAAGACGCGCAGATCCGTAATGACACGAGCGATAAAAGGGTACAATTGTAGGCTGCATCCTCCCGTTGTCAGTGCAGCGCAAATTGTCACCTTTCTGCGCAGTTTTCCCTCAATGTGACTGGCAGTCTTGCACGCAGAGGGGAAGACTGCAAATGGACACAGGCAAAGGGACAACAAAATTGCTTGTGTGACCCAAATGTTCCAAGATGCCGCATTTGTGTGTCATCTTTCTTGGTTTTGTGTATCTGCGCCGATAAACATGGCATTGGTCCCCAGAGTGGGCTAATCTGCATGCGGAATGTGAAGAAAAGAAGGATGTGGTCCGGGGTGGGCAATAGGACGGGCGCACAGGGACTTCCGGCTTTTGTCGCCAATTCCGCGCTCAGTCTTCATGCATATTGGTTGCGCCTTTGAAGCCCGAGCTTTCCTGCCAGGAACTGGTTGTTTTGAATGTACAGAGACTTCAATGTGCTGTGGAAGCCGAGTTCACACTGTGCGCCTTATCAGCGTCAACGGATGGAGCGTCGCAAATGACGACGCTTCGCATCCAGGGAAACGACATCCTGAAGGAAGGAAGTCGCTCTGTGAATGTTTCCGACTCGCAACACACAAAACACCATCGAAGGTGTGGATAGAAAGTTGAGATCAAACACGTGCAACGCCCTTCCTGCCGTTCTGCTGGTGTGATCCTGATGTGTAATCGTTTCATTTCGTGCCAGATCTTTTGCTTTGTGCCATTCATACGCGCAGCAGTACACGATCAGCTTGTGTCGTGATACTTCCTGATCGGCGTGATACTTACTGATGGCAGCATACATTTGTGATCCATACTCTTGTCACCAAGTCGAATTCTTTTGTCACCTGCATCATACAATTTTTTTGCGTCAAGCAGGAAGAAACGCGAAGAACGCTTTGTGTGACTGGTATCCGCCATCTCCTCCTGCAGCACGTGCGATCAGAGAGCCAAAATCTCGTCGTTTTTCGTGTTGCATTTTCTGTACCAATGAGTCACTTGACTTGTGTGACCACCTCAAGCAGTGCAGAGCGACAGCTGCCCAAAAGGTGTTGTATTCGCAGGACTGATTGCAGTGTGCTCTGGAAAGTGGGCGCGTTCTGCATTTCTTGTCACTCGACATTTCAAAGGTGCGAGTTGTGGGTCTGTGGGCGTCTCGCCTGCGTGGAGAGTGCCTCACCTCAAAGCGAGACTCAAAGAGAAATGATAGAACTAAGAGCGAAGATTTCTGAAGCCTGCGCCGGTAATTGCTGGATGATTGGCTGCAATTAGAACATTTCGACCGAGGCTGGTATCCTCTGTGCTAATGGAAGTCAGAACTCTCTGAGATGGTACCTCAGTTGGATGTGATGTCGTCTCTGACGCCCGTTTCACACAGAGTTCCACGCGTGACTGGTGCATGAGATTCACGCACGACGTTTGAGCTCGCGTGTCGCGTTGACGCCAACGTCGAAAAGAGTACCGTTTCCATGGCACTAGCCAATCACAAAACACCACTTGACGTTGGCGTTGGCGTTGACCTTTGGCAAAACGCCACGCATGGAGTCCCCACTGACGCCCCCCCCCCCGCGACGCACCGAGTGTGAATCGGGCTTGACACGGCTTTTCTGTTCCACTCATGGAGAAGATGGGCTTCGCAGTGCCTCCCGAGAAATCATACTCAGCGGAGCCGTGCCGTCTTCTTTGTGAAATTTTCCATAATCAAACCTGTAATTTATGACCTCAGGCCTGGAAAATCCAGAATCGACTGGGCTGGCCTCTATATCTGCGGCTTCTTAACATGGGAGTCGCTTTTCCAAGTGATGTTTTTGCATTGAATGTGCTGTATTGTGAGGAGCATTGATTCAGGGTGGTATTGAGTGGGTAATGGTTGAGATTTGTATCTGAGAGATAATGGTCTTGTGCCGTGCAATTGAGGCACCACGTGTGGTTCCCCCCCCCCCTCCTCCTGAGCACGTGGAGATTTGCTGCACAAATGGAGGTGTGACGTGACGCGTGGTTTTCAGCAGGAAGCTTCTCGGGTGTCACACGTCAGAGAAGATGTCGAGACTCAAACATCACACACCGACTGATGGTGTGCTTTCTGAGTGACAATAACAGTTGACTTTTTGTCTGGCAGAGGGTTTTCCTGAAGTCGTGGAAATTTGCACTTCATGCTGCAGGTGTGGGCGACCGGTTCTTTTCAGACTCAGCGCATGAAAAGTTTTCCAAACCTCACAAAGATAACACACGCGTGCACACACGATTTTTTCGCGAGCTGTTGGTGGGTGTGGACGCCCGCTTTGTTGTGGTGGATTCAAAGCCTGAAAAGTTATCTGCAATCTCCTTTGTGAAGGGTACGCACGCTCGCGCGCAGTCGTTGTCGCTTCCTCACGTTTGGAGCTGATCGTGTTTTGATCAAACCCACCGCAGCGGATAATGGGATGTGTTGGAGCCGGGAAAACAGCCGCTGGACCTGCGATCCAGAAGCGGCTGTTAATCCATTAATCCGTCGAGGTGTCCGGGCTCCATCTGCGCCGCTCACCGGATTAATGAGCGAAGCCGGGTTGAATCTGGATGTAGATTTATGCATCGTGGATGAGAATGCAAATTCGCGCCATCCGCCAAACCCGTTTACACCCCGATTCCTCCGCGTAAAAATTCATGGTTTCCGAACAACTTCTCCTTTTCATGGGGCTGGTGGTTGAGAGGTTTGATGATGAAAATTTTCCCTGCACTGTGGGGCTGAGGACCTCGTTCCTGCTCCCTCTTCTGGTGTCACTCGGTTGATGCAATGACCTGAACAGCCCCTCTTCATGGCAGATCCAGTTTGATCCCGCCTGTTGCCTTGATTTGCCAAAGGGACAACGGTGTGAACAACGTTGTGGTCCCTCAGACCTACATTGGATCCCGAAAAGGACAGTTGTGTTCGCAGAGGGTGTGAGAAAGACGTGGAATGGGCCAGTTGAGTGCTCGCAGGGTCGTTTTCCATGGGCCTTTGTGGTGCGTCCAGATGTGTATCAAATTGCGTCGGTTTCCACAGTTTCCCGCGGATTAGAGGTAATGCGCCGCGATGAGGCTTTATGATTTCCTCCCGTCCCCGGAGTTGTTTCAGAACCCGGGCTATTCCAGCTTCCAGCGAGCGGGGAGTCCGTCTTCTCGAGGCCACGCAGGACGCGTCACGCGTCGTGTCCGTGCGCAGGTCAAAAGGCTCTGTGAGGTGGGTTGGGCTGACCGACTTGCGCTGTGATGAAACGCAAAACGCTTCCAGTGTCGCCTGCAGTGCGAACCCGTCATCTCAGTCTCAGATGCTGAGTTCCTCCCGAGCTGAGGAGATGACGAGCGCAAACAAAAGTTTGCGTGTATGCGGCTGATAGCAACGTCATTTGTGTGACAGACGTACATATTGCGAGCAGTGATAGCAGTGTCTTTATTGGGCCATCTTCCCTGGAAGGTTGTATTGACCAAATAGACAAGTGCTCGATTCAAGCAATCTCGGACGTCCAAGGGAAGTGTGATGTACTGGGCTTTCCTGGAATCTGGGGCAGAGTGGATGAGACTCTATTCCACCGACTTCTACTGTCTTGTGGAGGAGTTTGAAGCGCGTTGCGTTTCGCGCTTCAGACCCTTTTGTTTCTGCAGACGCAATGTGAGAAATGAACGCACTCCCGCCCACGCCTCAGACTTACTCAGGGAATAAAGCTTTCAGCGCTTGAGCGGGAGAGATGGTGATGTTGGACTCTGTGCTACGCTGCGAAGGTCCTTCTCGACCACTCACCGCACCTGCTTCTGCTGGACTCAGTGCGGAGAGCGGAACAGACAGGCTAATGCGACACAACATCTGTCATCTGCTGAGCGTCGAGCGTTGCTTTCCCCCGGTTGTGCGCATCCAGTGTGCGTCACACGTCACGCCTCCACACAGACCCAGCGTGCGTTGCTTCTTGGCACAGGGCGTAACCAGTGCGCATCACGCGTTCTCCGAACAGGGCGTCTGCGCGTCACGTGTTGCGTCTGCGCACAAGACGCACCCAGTGTGCAGCAGGACTTCAGTCTTGTACAGCTGAGCATCTGTCATCCTTACCTCTCCACTCCAAGTGACAGCGACAGCGCAGGGGAAGCAAAGAAAGCCGTTCGTTTTTTCTCTCCGCTCACAATACTCGTACAAGGCAACGCATTGTGAACCACTGATACATGAAGGGATTCTTCCTTTTCAGAGCAAGCTCGTTTGTTTTTCTGTGTGCACGTCAAGGTGTGGTGGAAAACGTGGGCCAATGTGGTGTATCTCCATTAGGTTTCTGTGCCGTTGGTGCAGGTGGTGTTTTCTGTTGGACTGAAATGCCAGAAAGTGAAGAAAAATTTTGTGCTTCTTTTGTCCAAGAAAAAAAGCTGGAAAATGGAACGTTTTGAGACAGTTGATGCGTTTTGTGCAAGGCTTTCAGAAAAGTTGCGCTTGTCTGAAAAAGCCTTTTTCTTTGCGCTGAAGTATTTGTGACTCTCATCTTCAACAAAAAACTGCTTTGGGTTTTTTTCGGGAAAAAAGCTAGAATTCACTTTTGAACACGGATGATCTTGTACTGAAGTCAGTATTCAACGTGGAACCAACGAGAGTTCTGCTTCTTTGGTGAAATTGGTTTGTGAGACGGGCAACGGTCGCACTCGCTCTCGCGTAGTCCGTTTTACGAAGAAAATGGCGCTGGAATTGACTTGAAAATAGACTCGGTCTGTGTGTTGATATTAAACGGAGACCTGATATCCTCCAGTTATTGCATTCCATTGACGACCAAATTACCGCTCAACCAAGCAACAGCGAGGGGGAAGCGTGGCCATGCCTCACAGATTCCTGTTTTGTTGCGGGTTTTGACGGGCCTGGCGACGGCAGTGTGGTTGGACAGTGCTGTGCGAGGGAACGGTCCACAAGATAGGACAATTAGAGCCTGGTTCTGTGTTGGGGGGATGAAGAAAGAGTATGCTCCGACTGGTGAGACAGTCCGTCAACGCTGCAACCACAGAACAAGAAGACCTCCATGCTATTTGAAAAGGTCACCTCGTGTTCACTTCAAGCAACAAGAGTCGCAAATGCGACTTCTGGTTGAAAATCAAAACACATGAGATAAGAACGTGACACGAGACTTGCAGATGTCCGTTGAAACCAAGATTCTGTCCAGAGTCCACTTCGGCTGGACTCAGATTCAACGTGACAAGCAGGTGTGTGGGCCACCAAAATTAGGGGGCATTCGCGCGGTTGACGCAGCTCAGGCTGAAGAAGCCGGTGGGTGGGTGTTCGTGCGGGGAGGGTCTGAAGTCTGAAGCGTGAATCAGGAGAAGCGGTGGCGGGACGGGGGAATATGTGATCAGGAGCAACCAGCGAGGTGCGTGACGCCAAACAGCCGCCGGGCAGGTCGAACCGCCGGGTCGGGCGGGGCGGGTGGGACTCCGGGGGGGGGGAGGAGACACAGAACCTGCACTGTGAAAGCCACAGCTGTGGACACATGGGGTTGTTTGGTTGTGCTTGCATCACATGTGTGTGTGTGTGTGTGTGTGTGTGTGTGTGCTGGGCATGGAGATTTGTACTGACTCGCAGTAAAGGTATCTGTACTCCTCCAAGACGACGTCGTACTGAACTGAGAGATAATCTACGCGAGTCTTGAGCAGGCTGACACGGATTCGGTTTCAAGGTAACCACAGCCCAGGGTAATTGACACACCTGTCATCAAGTCAAGTGCGCTGGACATTCAAAGATAGATTGTCACCATCATGTGGCGTGATTGTCCGTGTCTGGTTTCCAGCCAACTCCCAATGACGAAGCTGTGGTCGTGGTCACCAAGGTCGCGAGTGCTGACTGAGCAAGAACCCAAACACTAGTTTTGCACAGTGACTCGGCGTCCGTTCGTTACACACACCCATGGTGCACGGGGCGGGGCAGGACGAACCGGCTTTTAAAGGGAGCTGTGCATACAGAGGGAGACACCGCCGACAATGGAGGGAGGGGAGGGGAGGCTGGGGGAGTGAATTAGTCTGTGGCGGCGGCGGCGGACGGTGGCTGCCGGAGAGCGAGCCTCGGGGTGAGTTTGTCGGACTCGGCTCCGGCTCTGAGCAGCGCCGCCTGGTTCTCCGCGGGATTGTAGCGCCGTCTGTTTCTCGACCGCAATCAGCTGCCTCCTCCTCCTGTACGGTCCCCGCCGCCGCAGAAGAGGGGACTGAGGCCGGGGACACTGGACGCGTTGTGTCACTGCACAAGGCAGTGGGCGCTGCGTCGACTGCATGTACGAGGACCGTCTCAAAATAGACCGATTGGAGGACCGTACATCTTTGTGTTTGGTCAAAAACAAAAACTTCATATGCCACATAAATGTGTCAATGCAGCTCATCAATCCCACAATTCAGGGACCTTGTAACCACAGTAAAATAACCTCTTTTAACCCTTTAATAATTGGGGTTATCTGTCTGTCT
>JAAUXT010022844.1_pt1 | contig 10929 bp, 12 predicted proteins | sample 7278171 | NCBI WGS metagenome assembly JAAUXT01 (sample SAMN14350112, study PRJNA611818) | marine sediment metagenome | isolation source: surface marine sediment (1.8m) | place: French Polynesia: Moorea | collected 2018-08 | reverse complement strand
GACTCTGATCTCCTGCGTCTTCACCCCCAGACTCTGATCTCCTGCGTCTTCACCCCCAGACTCTGATCTCCTGCGTCTTCACCCCCAGACTCTGATCTCCTGCGTCTTCACCCCCAGACTCTGATCTCCTGTGTCTTCACCCCCAGACTCTGATCTCCTGCGTCTTCACCCCCAGACTCTGATCTCCTGCATCTTCACCCCCAGACTCTGATCTCCTGCATCTTCACCCCCAGACTCTGATCTCCTGTGTCTTCACCCCCAGACTCTGATCTCCTGTGTCTTCACCCACAGACTCTGATCTCCTGTGTCTTCACCCCCAGACTCTGATCTCCTGCATCTTCACCCACAGACTCTGATCTCTTGCATCTTCACCCCAAGACTCTGATTCTCTTGTGTCTTCACCATCAGACTCTAAATCTGCTGCAGTTTCACTCTCAGTCAGGGAAAATACTGCAGAAACTCCAGCGGAACCAGAGGCACAAAGGTCCCTCCCTTGACTCCAAAGAAACAACGGTCACATTGCTTTCCCTTCTTGACGCCTCCGAAAAAGCCCTGTACTTTTGTCCCTTCCCCCGGGTTTGCCTTCTCTTTATCCGTTGGAGAAAACAAAAGTTGTTCCAAGTTCTCAGTGAAACTTTGATCGGGTTTATCTTCATGTCGCTTGGTGCATCCCCTGCATGGGCAAATGTTGTGAATGCGATGAAGCCAAAAACATCTCTTTTTGTGCAGCACTGTGTAACTGCGAACATGTGTGGACCCACGAAGCCCTTTTGAGCTCAAAGCATTTTCTGCAGACGAGTCTCGCCATCTTGTCAGTTTTTGCAAGAACCAGATTTTTGCAGAACCAAAGAAGTGGGCGCCCATGTTTGTCAAATCGCAGTCAGTCTGACTGAATTGAATTTCATTGGAAAGCTTCGCTAAAGTCGAGTTTCGCAGAACAAAAACCCGAAGTCACAATTGTTGTCAAAATTACTTCAGTTTATTGGAACAAATAATACACTGCCAAACATGTTGTTTTGTATCTTTTCTTTTTGAACAGTTTCACCAAAAATTTGTGTGGTGTGCTCTTTTGGAAAATTCGTGTTGACTGAACACATTCTTGAATCCATCCGGGTGCTCGAAAAAACTTCGCGATCATGCGAACAATTTTGATTGTTGTTACGGAAACTAAACTGGCGAATAAAATTGATTGACATTCATCCAGATGCGTAGATTTTCTCTCCAGTCAACAATCAGAAACCCAATTGTCATTCACACAACGCAAAAACAACGTCTATCTCGAGCTCAGGCTCCAGACGGTCAACCAAAGGAAATCCAGTTGTCCTCAGCCGCAAAATCAGCGCAAAGTATCAGTGTCTACAGAAATACGGTCCGTGTACTGCCCAACACAATAAATCGAGTGGACAAAACGACACTCTTGTCAAACAACTAAAAGATCTGAGAAAACATGAAACAAAGAAACAAAGAGATCCTAATTGCGTTAAGAACTCAAAAGTGATCACCTTACAAAATGACCACGCGTGCAGTGATGGAAGTTGGCCAAGTCCGGAGGTCCAAGGTCACGAATCTGGTCAAGAAAACAGGAGGCTCACAACTTTGAGGGGGGGGCGACTTCAGAAATGTGACATTACGTGGACTTCCAACGTTTTTTTACGATTGCGTCCAAAAAGGGACCCCGAAGCCCAGACGAAAATCCCACCCATACATCCCACCTTTTCTCCTCTTGGTTGCCAAAATGACATTCTTCACTGGAAGTCAACTATCAATCGAAAACAACACGACATGGACCCGAACAAAAAGGCCAAAACATTTGGTTGAGCGAACACGCGCACGAACTGGTCAATTTTGTCTGTCAATGGGGCCGGACCATTGGGGACTTGACCACAACAAAAAGGGACGATCATCATCAACGTACAATCAGCCACGTTTCTGTACAGCCCTGTATCGCTTTGTGTTTATCACAGATTTAAATACCAGAACCATTGATACATATTTCTGTTGTCTCCTTCAGTTGGATTGGATAAACGTGCGTGGAGTGAAGCCTGAGGCGGAGCAGGATCATCACAGAATCAATGCCTACGATTTGCTGATGGATTTGGTGCGAAAACACTTCGCGCGCGCGAACGTCAACGTAGCAACTCAGTAGTGTTCACTTGACAACGCGAAGAGCGAAAAATTCCCACGGTCACGAAATGTTCCCTGCGACTCCGTCAAAACTTTTGCCCACTTTAGTTTTGCAGAATCTGGCGAGAACAACCCTTTCTTTCCTCTACCCGAAAAGGACATTTTGAAATTTGCCTTCCTGATCTGAAATGTCACGCTAACATTTTTTCGCGACTTCTCAAAGAGCGCCTCGCAATGAAAGTGCACCCGTGGGGTCGACGCGCCACATCAATCCATCACAGCGATGCCCACGATCGGATGACGGGTTGACGTCGCGTCTTGGCGCGTGCTTCGTAGAATGTGGATGCCTAATCTAATGCCCACTTCGAAAAATATGGTCAACATCGAAAAATATTTTTGGTGGAACACAAATTGAATTCAGCGACGTCATAACATGACCCACCCATCCTCGGAAAATATATGTTCATCTTCCCATGCAAAGCATTTGACATCGTCAAAAACGACAGAAATTGGCAGAAGATACACAGAGTCACACAGACGCATCTGCAGTGTTGTTGATTCAGGAGAGCTGGATGTTGGTGGGTTGGGGCGGCCCGGCCACGGCATAGATCTCGCGGACCATGGCCTTGAGCCCCGCCCACATCTCTTCGCCCTGCGGCTGGATGGCGGTGGGCGGGAGGATGAAGCCGGCGTACCCCAGCCCCTCCCAGGCGGGGCCCCGCAGCTCCACGGTGTACGTGTAGCGGATCCCCGCCACGCCCTTCGCCCAGTCGCCCGTCCCGCCCGACGCCCCGTCTGAAAAATAGCGTGAAAATGAGGGTTTTCACACAGGCAGGGCGGCGTCAGACTTTTTGACGCCAACGTCAAAAGTTTGACACGTGGGCATCAATGTTAACATGACACCCAATGGAGAGCATAAATAAAATGGTCCAGTCCATTCCTGGTGTCGCGTCAAAATGTTGATCTGTGTGAAAGCCCCTTATGAAGGAACGAGTCACATTCAGCGTGGGCGGGGGGGGGAACTCTGTTGTTGCAGTTCTGAAAAGTCCTGCATGGAGCCGCCCTGAGACACATCAGCTGGTCGAGGATGAGTGTGGGGCCCAACCGCACCACCACGACCCAACGTCAAAAAGAAAGAGGACGCAACTTGATCTGCCATGTTCGAACATTCGGAAGGGGTTCTCTTTGTGCCTGGGAAAATGCGAGAGAAACGTCTTGATTTCCATGCGCGTGCGTGCGAAAGGGGTGTGGGACTCACACCACGCGCATGCGCGAGTGGGGCAACGTGTTTTGTACTCACAGTAGGCGTAGTTGGACGGGATCACCATGTAGTAGAGCTGGTTTACCCGGCGCAGCGCGCGCGTCGCCTTCGCAGCCACGTTGTACTGAAAACACACGTCGCCATGGAAACGAAAAGGGACGACAGAAGGATCGACGGAGAGATAGACCTGAGGGACGGACGGGCTGACGGACCAAACCAATTGAGCGACTGACAGACCAACCAACGAACCAACCAACCACTAAAAGACACACACACACACACACACACACACACACACGCATACATACACGCACGCGAGCGCGAACACAAGGATAACACGAAGACACAGCGATTTCCATCAAAGTTATATTTCCGAACAAACACTTGTGCAACAATTCACGTGAAAGCAGTCCGAGCTGCTTGGGTTGTTTTCTTCAAATGTAACATGGTGCTAGAATATAAATAATCTGGAATATGCACATATGTGGAAAAGGACAGAGCTCTATCACAGAGAATACAATGGCACAGAACACTGCGGATCTCACCCGCACGGATTTCTGTTTGTCATGGTTCAGTTGAATTAAATACATAACAAAGGAAACACAACGAAGAAGAGAGGCAACGCGGTTCTGGCAAATCATTCTCATCCGCCTGCTCCCTTCCGTGTCGATTTTCCCGCCGATTCTTCTCACGAAACGAGAAGTCGCCATCGCGCCTGACAGTCCTTGTGGATCAAGATTTGCGATCCCACACACAGAACAAAACGAAGAAACTTTGTCAGGCTGCTGTTCCACATTTCTTTTTGACACAAAAATATATAATTTGCATTTTGCAGACCTTTCCGAAGAGTGCAAACGACACTTGACATTTCTTGACAGTTGACAACGTTCGTGAAGTGACACCTGGCGAAACTGATCAGTTGTTCTCTTTTTTTATGCTGCACTGTACTCGAACATTTCTTCCTTTCTCCTCTCTCCATCTCTTGATCGGCCCAAACTCAACTCGTGCTCTGGTTCACAGTTGGACCTTCCTCCCTCTCGCCCAATCAGCTCTCTTCCTCCCGTCCCGCCCAGCTGCGCGCGCACCTCGTCTCTACATGCGCATGCGCAGACGAATCTCCCTGGCGACGGCGCGCAGCGCGGCCCAGAGCTCCTGTCCCTGCGGGCGGATCTCGCTCTCGTCGAGGATGAAGCCGCCCCGCCCGCGCCCCTCCCACCAGGGTCGCCTCAGCTCCACGGTGTACGAGTACTTAATGTTCATCGCGCCCTTCGCCCAGTCGTCCGACCCGCCCGCCGCCGCGTCTGTGGGTGCGAGAGAGAAGGTGAGGCACGGTGACCCGAAGAATACCGTATTCACCCCACGGGTGTCAATGGATATTTCCGTGTTCGCCCAGGTGAACAAAAATTTCTCCAAAATTTGAGCATCTGACACATATATCTGTCAGGCCAAGCAATCATTTCAAAGGGACCTTAGAACCAGTAAAGGACGCAAACGTAGGGGTGCAGCTTGAGTGCGACTTTTGCACGAGTGAATATGACACGCATTCAAAGCTGAATCGCACGAATTCTGCAAATCTAGAAACATTGTTTCCTCCATTGTGACAGGACGACAGAGCGCGATCGACTCACAGTAGACGTTGGTGGACGACCCGACCATGTAGTAGCGCCCGTGGACCCTGCGGATCGCTCGTGTCGCCTTGTGCGCCACTTTCGCCTGCAGAACAAAGGGCAAGTTAAAACAATGCCGCTTATTTTTACAATGGGCATGTTCGATTTACACATGCAACTTGAGGTTGGTTTGGTTACCGAAGGGGGGCGGGCAGTGGCCGGCAGTGAATTTGCGCGACTTCGCCCTGGCCTGCAAATGGGGCTCACTCGGTTGGCCGCGTGCGAAATCTCGAATATATGCATGCGTGCCACTTTCTTTCTCGCCAGCGCATTTCACAATTTGCGACTTTCAATGCAATGCGAATTGTTTGAATGAAACAAGCAAAATTTTGAGCTACACTTCGCCAAAAATTCGCAAGCAAGATGAAGAAAATGGACTTGCCTGTGTCAGCCAAAAACGCTCCGAGTGAGAATTTTCTTGCCCAGTCATTTGTCCCGCGCCACTAGAACTGACGAGATGGAAACGTCGCAAAAACATCACCAAGAGCAGGAAAAACGACGGGCAAAAAATCCGGAGCAATTCAATTTTGCAAATCGCATCGCATATTTGTGCGCATTTTTCAAATGAAGTGTTTTGTTGTCGTTCAGTTCACTAAATTTGTGTTTTGGAAAACTTTTCAGATTTGTGACTGTTTGAATGGCGTTGGCCAGAGAGTTGGACCATGAGACGCGAGATGGTGAGAAAGTGTCTTTGGTGACGTCATTTCATAGTGAAACACCTGTGAGGCCCGAGAATTTGTGATTGAAACTTTGTGGATGAGACGCGCCCCAGTTCGATGGACACGGAACTGACAGGAAGTTTTCACTGCAATGTGAACTGCCACATTTTGTAAACAGAGGAAAGCGACAAACCCCACAGCAAACTAAAAGCAAAAACAATCAGTCTTGAACTCAATCCAATTTGATGCCAAAACTCATTCCGCCAGTGAAGTTGCAAAAAATTTGACCATTCAGAAGTTTACAACAAATAAATAAATTTTGATGTCGCAAAACATGAGAGTTAACGACGTCAATCAAGTTCTGGACTGACTCGATGTAGCTGCAGTGACAAGTTCTGTACTTCAGAGAAACGCAACGCATGATGCACGTGTGCATCCAGCGTGACTCCGGCCCGAGAACACAGGTATGTGTGTGGACACGTGCCTGAGTCGGGGATTTCCTTGACACCTCTGGTCTACGCGCGTATTTGTAAGTGCGAGTAGCTTCCTGCGCAAATCAATCACGAGGCCACGGGCATGCGCACGGAAGTGCTGTGCACCACTGCGAGTGAGATGCGCATGCGTGTCGAACCAAGATGCGCGCGCAGGCGCCACTCACTCACTCACTCACTCACTCACTCACTCACTCACTCACCAGGTGGATGTAGTCGTTGGGGAGCGTGCGCGTGAAGCCCCAGGGCGTGAGCCAGTACTGGCCGTACGAGTGCAGCGTGATGTAGGCGATGAGCGACGCCGAGCGCGACGCGAGGAACACGGACAGCGCGCGGGACTCAGGCTCCGAGAAGGCGTTCGGCCCCGCGTACGTCGACGCGCACGAGTGCGAACTCGCGCCGATCTCTGTGGAAACGGAAACGCGACTGTGACGTGTCTGTTGCCGTGACAACCAGACGCGTGTTTGCGCAGACCAACAAGAAAAATTGCGCAGGTCTCCTTGGAAACGGAAGGGGACTGAAGGTCAATTTGGGATTTTCGTGCAGTGATGTCCGTGCAGATTCTTGGTGTTATTTCCTCCAAAATTTATCTGTCGTATGAGCTTCTGATGGTGATGGTGTTCGTTAAAAATGTACAAATGTTCATTGCTTTGTGCCACAACAATACGTAATGTTCTGAACAGATTCCACAAAACCTTTGGTGTCCAAAGGTCAGTTTGTGCCGTGCGAAAAACAAAGCGGAAGCGGAAATCGCACCTCGCCAGTGGAAGTCGAAGTTCCGGTTGAGGTCAGTTCCGGTACAGTCGTTGCCCTCGTGCTTCGAGCGTGACTTCCGCCACAGCCGGTCCTGCAGGAGTGCGTGAGAAAATCGTGGTCAGTTCTCCCAAAATAGCTGCCAATCAACAACGCCCAGGTGTCTCTGTTGCGCCAATCCCGCTGAATCCGTAGAATTCCTCCAGAGCCCGGAAATCCAGGGGCGGATCCAGTCCCCCCAACCCCAGAAGGAACAATCGTCCAAATTTTCTATATTTTGCACCCCAACCCCAAGAATCTCCCCCTCCCCCGCATTTTGTGCGACACTTCAGAGTTCTCTTTTCGTATCCACATTCATGATGCGCATTTTCCCACATGGATACCACTCTCCACGGATTTGCCAGCCCCCCCCCCTCTGACCAAATCTTGGATCCGCCTCCGAAATCAGGCACAAATCGGATCTGTCAGCTCAGCTGTTTCCTCCCACGCAGCGGCTGCGGCTGCAGCTCTGCAGGTGTCAGCAGGAGTGGGAACACCCCGCATCACGGGCCCCGCACACGTGCGCGGAACGCAGACCAGATGCGCAGGAATTTCTCCCGGATTACAGCGCCAATCAACAGCGTTGACGGACACAACCAAAATACCCGCGGAAAAACATCTGCAGCTGATCTGATCAATCAGTGCAACGGGTTTCTATGGAATATCGTCGGAAACGGAAGCGGAGTTTCTGCCACCGCGGTGCACCTGCTCACCTCCGCAGTTCGGGGGACGGCGCATCAGGAAGACGAGTGACGCTTTTTCTCCAAAATGATCAGAATGACTCTGAAGGTGTCAGGAGAAACTTTCGGGGTTGGTGGGTGGTGTTATATATATTTACCATGACCACCCCCTAAGTACTGCCACAGCCACAGCCACAGCAACAGCCACAGCCAATCATATCATTCCCTAGATGGAGCCACTATCCTAAGCTGGGCACATGACCCAGACTGCCAACATAAATAGCTTGTGACACCATAGAGGAAGGTAGCCTAAACCACTGAGCTCCAACTCATACTCTACAATAAACATACTACAACATCACTACTGGGGCTTCACTCATATATACAACAGGGGGGGTATTCGTGCTTGCGGCGTTGTTCGTGTGCGCTGGCTTGTGTTGGTGGTACCAGCATGAGCAACGAATGTGTGTGTGCGTGTGTGTGTGTGTTATGTGTTGTGTGGCAGCATGTAAGCGAGTGCGCACGAGCGCGCGTGGGATCAAACGTGTGTGCGAGTGTGTGTGTGTGGGCGTGCACGTGTAAGCGTGCGCATGCGCACGTGTGTGAGTACTCACGTGGTCCCAGGAGTACTCGTATCCATCGGGGTTGACGACCGGAAGTATGTACCACGTGTACGTGTCGAGCAGCCAGCGAGCGCTCGCGCCGCCACTGCGCAGGCCCAGGAGCTGCGCAGAGAAACAGACGCGTTTCACTGTGACTGCGCATGTGCAGAAAAGAGACACACAGACGACGAGCGGAACATGTGCAAGTCCTCTCTGTGTGTGTGTGTGTGTGTGTGTGTGTGTGTGTGTGTGTGTGTGTGTATGGATACTCTGTGTGTCTGTGAGAGAGAGAGAGAGAGAGAGAGAGAGAGAGAGAGAGAGGGGGGGGGGAGAGAGAGACGCGACCCGGATTTCCGTGTCGGACAAAGCTCGACCTGGTGCCCACTCACGGTTACACCGGGTACCCCCCCCCCCAACGGAACTGCCTGGCACCCGCACCGCCCGGTACCGCTATGCACACGCGGACACACGCATCACAATCGGTCATAAATCCCAATTACACAGAGCAATGCGGATGAAAACTCAAGCAAACGATTCTGTTCTTGTTATCGTCCACGCATTCTCCTCCTCAGTCAAATCATGGTTTTTTTTCAGCCCGGAAGTTCTGGGAAAGAAACAGCATGCAAAGATCTATTCTCGACCAAAAACAGCTTTTCGGTGTTTTGGAACAACTGCACTTCAGTGGATGTAGGATCGGGGTGGACTGGGGGACCTTGGTCTTGGGCCAAAGTGGCGGTGAGGGGACTTTGGGCGCTTGGTCGACGCTCCTACCCCTGGAACCATAAGAGATTCCGTTCCGTTCCATTCCATGCTTAGGACGCACCCTCTTTGCCCAAACAAAGCATCAGAAGAAGGGGTGCGTCTTGCCATGGTGCTATATCAGGGAGTATAAACAGCGACGTTTGGAGCGAAAACTTCAAACATCACCTCATCTTTAGACCCCTTTACACAGAAAAGTTCACAATAGCAAACCCTGGTTTTTGGTCAGTTTTATTCAATGTTGTATTGAAAAGGCAGAGTCACTCCCAAAATGTGGAAAAATCAAGGCATGTCAAAAAAAGTTCGATATTTGAGGTTGACGTTTTCAATTTCAAACGTCGTGTTTAAACTCGCCATTCAGAGACCATTAGGGTGAGTCCAAAGTTTCTGTTTTGCCCGCTGAATTTCTGACATGAAACACGTGTTTTGACTCGTTTCGTGTGTGACATTGACCACGTGCGCCCAGCAGCGACAGGAGCTGTCATCACCCGAGGCGTCCAACGCGCCTGCGCAGTGTCCCACAGCGTCTGCGCCGCGTCTCGCGACGTCGCGCGGTGTCCATGGCAACAATGTTTTCACTCAATTAAGACTGTTTGTTTGTTTGGTTGGCAAGGCAAATAGAGCAAAACACAGCACTGTCTGAGAATGCGATGTATGCGCTCCGCGCACATTAAATTGACCACAGATACGTCAATGTTTTCTGAGTGCAATTCGGGAACGGGTTCAACCATGAGAAAATTGTTTTCTCAAATAAAATTGTCTGATTTTCCCAGCTTGTAGGACTCGGCGCGTTCGTCCGTGACTCTTGAGGATGCGACCACGCGAGCACAACCTCTGCGAATTGTCTATCTTTTCCACAGAAATTTTCAAGTTTCGCCTAAGACGCACCAACCAACAAACGTGCATCCACTGCATGCACCAAGTGCAGTCAGTCTCCATGGACTGAAGTGTCCCATATCCCGCACGTTGGCAACACTCGTGAGACAGCTAGACATTTGCTTCTCAAGTGTTTTGATCACCTCGGCGCAAAGATCACACTTTTTGTCCCCAAATACTTTGCGCTGAAGAGGGGAAATGTTGCAGTTTTGTGAGTACACTACATCAACAACTCTCCAGTCAACACAAAAGACTCTTTATCAAGTGAGGCCCAGCTAGCTCCCCCAAATCACAACAAATTGGTTTTGTTTCAATGAAGCGAGAAAACTGGGCGAAGGACAGCTTTCTGCATGTGTGCAAAGATCAGAGCAAATTTTTGTGCCAATAGGTGAGACACCAAAGTTGTGCGCCAAGTGGAAACACCGTGCGAGCTATGACATTCGGGTGGCGATGTTTGTTCGTTGCTCTGGCCGTCGCTTCACGCAGAAAACAATATCTGAGGCAATAATATATCGGGTTTTGTCCAGGGCCCCTGACTCTTCGTGGAAAGTGACTAAGTGTGGGAAGCAGAGAAGTCTCAACTCCCTGTACGCGCATCCCAGGCAAAAATTGAGCATGCATGACGTGGTGTGTGTGTGTGTGTGTGTGTGTGTGTGTGTGTGTTTGTCCGTGTGCTCGCGGTGTGTGGTGTATGCGTGCAGGGCCCTCACCTGGTTGAGGATGTAGAGAGCCGTCGCCGGAGCGATCCATTCCCGCGCGTGGATCCCCGCGTCAATGAAGATTCCCGGGGCCGTGTCATTGTTTCCGATCTAACAGAAAAATATGATGTCTTTTGTTGTCATTGTGCGAAAAGAAAGGATCAAAATCTGAACTTGCAAAGCACTGTGCCCCGTTGCGTTACGCAGTTAACTTTGTCGCTGCCAAAACCTCGCCGCAGATCTTGAACAGTTTGACCCCACGACCCTCACCTTGAGCAGTTTGACCTCGCGACCCTCACCTTGAGCAGTTTGACCTCGCG
>JAAUXT010124641.1_pt1 | contig 10930 bp, 12 predicted proteins | sample 7278171 | NCBI WGS metagenome assembly JAAUXT01 (sample SAMN14350112, study PRJNA611818) | marine sediment metagenome | isolation source: surface marine sediment (1.8m) | place: French Polynesia: Moorea | collected 2018-08 | reverse complement strand
ATCTTCACATTATTACTACCAAAATGATGAGAAATACAAGATCTACCCAACTCTGATGTAAAATCTTACATTGTCACTCATTTTTCATCTCCAAACAACTACGAAAACAGCAAACGTAGAAACTCGAATCTGTACGTCTGCGCGTAGCGTAGAAGGTGCGAAAATCCACCTGTGACATCACACGAGGCGGAAAGGCCCCTGCGGCTACGTTTACGTTTTGAGTCCTACGTTCTGTTTGCCGAACCCCCCTAGTACGTCCGTCACCAACGTGTACAACCATTTCAGGCCCAGCAAAATGTTCAAATTTAAAATATCTCCACGGCGGCGCTTGGACTGCAAACCCTGGATCTGCTCCGACCTTTTCTCCGCGTCGCATTTGATTTGACCAAATGAAGCCTGTGTTGAGCACCTCTTCTCGAGAGTTCGATACCCTCTCGTTGTTTTTTGGAAAGTCGATTTTCGCACAAGCAACCTGAAGACTCGAACACTTGCATGTTGTTCTCCTACCAAAAGCAATGCTGAACCAACCATCCTCTGTATCTTTGGGTCAGTCCGCTTCTCGCAGTGTTCTTTCTCAACAGTGGGCGCCACCTCAAGAACCATGTCCTCAGGGGTGGACCTGCGGCGGCCTTTTCCTGCGTTGCAACCACGATCCTGGTTGCATGTCGCACTTTTCTAAGTTGGAATCATCCCCCGAGGGCTCCTGGCAATGTGCTCAAATCCTCGAACCCCCCTTGGTCATTGTAGAATCGGTGGGACACAAAGCGTTGCACGATCCGCTCTTCAGTTTTGAACTTGCGAGGTCCCACATCCATATGAACAAGGGTGTGTCCGTGAAATGTGCGAGGGTGACACCTGACCAACGCAAAAGCAGGAGTCATCGTGAACAAAATTTGGCCAAAACCTTCCAAACCTCCTCCAGTGTGTATGTGTGTGTGTGTGTGTGTGTGTGTGTGTGTGTGTGTGTGTGTGTGTGCATATTTCTTGTGTCAGGGTGGAAAACCCCTCAATGTCCACGCCTTCTGACCGGGTTTTCCGCAGAGTCCACGTCAAAGCGAAAGGCAGAGCGCGCACTCTGCCTGTGCAGGGGAGAATTTCGAAAAAGCAGATAGTGAAACTCAGAAATGTTTTCCAGATTGTTTTGTCGCACCCGTGTGAGATTCACATGCAAGTCTTGTCCACCTCGTATTGCATCCGGCGAGGTTTGCAATTGGTGTGACCAAGTGTGGCAGCCCTTTCCTGTCACGGTTCCCACCCCTCCAAGGCCCTTTCTTGGAGGATCACCAAGGCAGCTTCCCAGCGTTTGTGCCTTGGGGACCTTCAGTTGCAACACGTGCGACGTCCCCGTGTCACGTGCGACGTGGCATTTCACCCTGGAAAATCTGTACAACTGTTTCCAAAATAGCAAACTGAGTGAAACTGATTTCCAGCCTGTAATGCCACACGGCATGTCCCATGTGTGCCCTCTCACGTGTTGCAACTAAACCTCCCTAGTGCTGTATGCTTCACGCGTAGATTCAGACTGTGACAACGTAAACTGGTCCTTTCTCTACTTTTCAGAAATGTAACAACCTGCCTTGAGGGCCCCGCAGACCCTGCGCTACTGACGTGCTTGCAGGGAGACTTGCAACTCGGACGCCCGACTACGGTCTGCAGCCGAGAAGGGCAATGGAGACTGACAGCTCCCACGAGAACTGCACTGAAGCGAGGGACGATCTTCTTGCGATCGCACTACACGGCCTGATGTTTGTGCCATTTGGTTCCCTACCGCGTGGTAAAATGATCTGAATTTTGTGTCGCCCCTCTGGCAATTCTGGCTCCGCCTTGGGCCAGAACTAAAATTGCAGAGCCTCAAAATGAAATTGACATTTCAGGGAGGTCTGCTTTCACTGGTGGTTTCACCACACCAAATCAACAGAATTAGTTTTCAGTTTTCAAGAAACAAAGTCACGTTGTGATGCGACTTGGGTTCCAGGTGCACTGTTTCCCACCTGTCGAAAAAAACGCCACCTCTTGCGAATGTCAAAAACGCTCTTGTTTTTGCCGACCCTGCCCAATGCACCAGGTCGAAGCTAGGCCATTTGGCTCAAGACTGAACACGCGGTACACGGATTACTTGGGTACAAATTTTGAAGAGACCCGAGTGATCAGAACGATCAAATCAAGCACAAAGGGTGTGTCCCTGACGAAAACGCTGCCAGTCTGATCCTTGTGGCACGTGGCCTCTCAATTCCTCATGGTTCAGTCTCCAAGGAATTGAGCACAAAGCCCACAGGTCTCGTTGATACAGCTGTATGGTGTTGAACAAAGCTGTTGGCGACCCATCTTCACCAGACGATGGTGACGCAGCCTGAATCCAGGATCTCCTTTCAGTGTGAGAGTTGACGGAAATGCAATTTGATTTTCATCACACTTTTTCAGGGACGACCCCGACCACCCCACCCTGCTTCGGAAGTCACGCGAGGCACACAATTCTGTTCCAAATTGGTGTCACCCCACCCCTCTAATTCTGTGTTCCATTGCAGCCGGTTTGGTCGATTTTGTCCCTTGCCCTTACGTGTAAACTTTCTTCGCCAAACAAATCCAAGTCCGGATGCGTGAAAATTTTTGCTTCGTGCCGAAGGGTGGACCAAAAGGCGGGCTGACGAGCAAAGAAATATTGACCCCTATGACTAATTTTGCGCCATGGTGCTGACAAGTCACATATTTTTCATTGAACATTTTGTATTTTTCATTGTCGCGACCAATATTGTGTCTGTTCAGAACCCAAGGTGGGACCCCCCCCCCCCTGAATAGAACTTGGCACTGGAGTCAGCATGCCTATTTTTTTATGCTGGAAGTCAAAGAGGTAACATTTGTCTCATAAACACTGAGGTCCTTTTCAGGCCCTAAAATTAGAGTAACAATCTGTCAGTTGGGCCCACGAATGAGTAAGTATTATTTCAAAGCCCTGGAGTCAGTAGGAGTATCATTTTAATGCTGGCAGTCGAAGAGGCAACATCTATCTCGAGGGCACGCGTGACACAATGCTGTGAAGCATGCTGGTTTTCGGTTTCAGTAATGATTCAGACCCAACTGCCCAATCCGCCCCTCGGTGGCCCACCCCCATTTGATACCTTTGTTGCGTGTTTACCACTCTGGACGTCGCGTACTTGCGGACTCACTTCCGACACCCACCAACACAGTTCAGTTGTTTTCCTGGTACGACTTTCATTCTCCAGCGAAAGGGACAACACAGATCTGAAGACGCTGCGCCTGAAAATTCTGCTTGCCGTTTCACAGTCGACGGGACGGACAAAGGAAATCGCCAGCAACGCGTGTCGTGTGCAGAACTGGTCTCCACTGCTGACTTTTCACTGCATCAGATCATACGAGTAAACACTCAGGACTTTTTCAGGACTGCTTGCGTGCATCCAACGATGAACAGCATTGCAGACTCGTGCACGTGTTCAGTGTGCAAAGCAGAAACGGGGAGGGGAAGTTGTTCTGTTGCCTCGCGTGTTCACATGCGTACTCTTTGCAACATATTTGCTGGTGGTGGTGACAAGACCGGAAGCCACAGCCTCGGCGTGCTGCAAATCTTACTGCAGCTGCTCTAATTCCAATGCAATGCCCTGCTGTTTGGAGGCGAAGTTTTGTGCGAGCGTGTTGTCCGGGGAACTTTGCGTATGAAGAGGTCTGCGTTCTGAGCAATTTTGTTCAGTGAACGAAGGAATTCTTGTCACGTGTCACCTTCAACCAGTGTCACCTCAATCCAGGCCCGTTTCACACTGGTACTCGTAGCGTTGTGCGCTGAGTTTTTCCAAGTACAGACCGAGTACACAGCGCGTGACACATACAGTGCTTGTCCAGCCTGGGATTTCGCACAGCTCTTCGACAACTGCTTCAATCTCTCGACCTTTTGGGACAAAACTCCTTGTGACGCGCGTACGAGGGTGAATCCAATGCTGGCGAGGAAAGTACGTGTTGTGTTGCTTGAAATATGCTGGAAGTCATCAACTTGGAAACTGTGTGCAAAGATGGCAGGCAGGCGCGCCCTTGCTTGAACATGTCTCATCAGCATAAGATTTACCCTCGTACATCTTTCTCTGTTGTCCCGCTCTGCCTGTTGTCAAGTCATTTTACGTAACTTGGCGATTGTCTTGGTTCATTGTGGAATTTGCAGAGTGACTGTTGATTATCCAAACAGCAATTGCTCACGAAATTGGTCGTTGCAACACCAGCTGTGGAGGAGTGAATGAAGGGTGTGTGCGGAAGGATCAAGTGAAAGGACAAGAATATCAAGCATTTCCTGCGTGTGGTTTTCAGTTGCTACGAAGCACAATTTCTGTTTCTCCCGGTCAACAGTGCAATGGACACTGAAAACCAAGCAGCAATTGTGGTGTGGAACACAAGTTGTTCCTCGGCTGCAAGCTGACACGTGTTTCATTTACAAAACAAGCTTTCACCAACAGAACGTGAGGTGTCTAGAGGCGAACAAGTTCCAATGTGAAACAGGGCCAATTTCAGCTGCGACACCCATCACTTCGTGGAACACAAGATTGTTGAATTCGTACGATTCGACTGAACGAATGGCAAATTGCACAACCGTCTCAAACTGAAACAGCGGCAGTTTGCCGTCATGGGGCGACTCGGAATTTACAAGTGATTGGATGAAGGAACCAAGCAACTGGACCAGAAGATATTCATCTTTGCTATCGCTCTGCAATGTTGCGGGTGTCTCCAGTGGTGCTCTCTTTGCAGGAATGTCGCAATTGACCAGGAGAAACGGGCCACGATGGGACATGTCGACACAATAGTAAGATCAACTGTATTGAGACGGACACCAACATCGATCAGGTCGTTTCATAAACACGTGTACAAATTTTCGTGTGTGCAACTGCATCGTCTGCACCTGAAAGGGAAAAGGCCCACGGCACCAGTTTATGCAGTGTGTCGCAAAACGCAACTGTTTCACCATTCAACGTACAAACACCGGCTTGATTTCATCTTGGAGCCCTGAAAACTGCAGTGTGAGACAGGCAAAGTGCTTACGAATAGGTGAACATGACCAACGTTTGTTTGCGTGTGGTAAATTTTGCCCTTGTCGGCCATTTTTGATTTCGGCGCAAATCTTAAACAGCAAAATAAAGAACTAAAATGGCAAACCAGAGAGGTAACACCTACGCCAATTTAGCGACTGGGACTTGTAGTGATAGCTGCTGTCCAGTAAATCCGCTGAAGTTTCCCACTGCGTTGATTATGGTGGCTTAGTTGCCGAAAAGACGTCTTCGTAGTTCGTCCACCATCTTGGAAACCAGCTCCGCGGTGAATGAAGCAACGCAGCAATTGTGCCGAGAAAACTCAGCGCAAAAGTATTCAAAAGTTCACCAAGTTTACAAAATGTCATTGGATATTATTCAAACAAGAATTCTTCAAAATATTTTTTGTTTTGTGTGTTTTTGTTTTAAACCGGAAGTGAGAGGATTTTCCGCGTGGCCAGAGAAAAACATGTGTTTGCGTCTGCGGTCTGCTTTCAACTGGAAACGTCATATGGTTTAATTGAACAAATGTCCGTAGAAAAACAGTTTCAAGTTTTGTACGATGCGGTGTAATCTGGTCCTCGGCGTGTATACATTAAAAAGGTTCGTAATGTCTTCAGTGTCATTTTGCAGCTACTTCGACTGCAGCAGTTAAACCTCCACTGGTTTCATGCAGCTGTAGATTACAGTTCCATTGAATTCCACTCGTACTGAATGGTGCACCGGTTTGAAAGTTTCCAAATACGTCCCGCAGCTTCGACAGTTTTGCGACTTTTGACACAAAAGTGGCCCCGCCCCGGATGACTCTGCTCTGAAAACGTTGAACACAATGGGAAACGGGACATGAATCCTGAGCGTGAAAAGGTGGCACCTTGATCCCGAAAAATTGCCCTCAAGAGACACAAGAGAGTGAAAAACTGTGCGCAAAAAATGAAAAAGAGAGTGCGGTTCTTGTTGCAGGATCTGCATGATTTGCTCCAGTGACAATCGCGCTGGTTGGTTCTTCGGGTTGTGAGGAAACATGACGTCATCATCTCTAGACGCAGCCTGCGTGGACACGCAAGGTCAGTGTGCGATCTTTGTGCTGCTGCTTCCCGATGAATGGATCGGGGAGGTGGGACGTGGCACCAGATCAGACCCTGGACCCGCTCCAACTAACCCCCAAGCTCAATGGGACACAATGTCCACTCATCACTCCCGCCTGCTTCAGCTACCAATACCACACCCACGCACGATTCACTTTCGCATTCGCATTCCACGTAACAGCTGCTCTCATTGGCCAAAGTCTCCAGCCAATCACAAGCCTCTGTCACAGACGCGCAGGTCGAGCTGTTCCGATAGGCGAAGATGATGTCCTGGGAACAAGAGCGAGAGCCCTGCACAGGCAACTGCAGGATGTAGCTCGAAGAATCATTGGTTGCCAGGCTGTTGGTTGCTATGGTGAAGTGTTGCTCGAATCTGATATTGTTAGTTGGGTTGGGCGGAAAGGTGTTACAACCATTTTGCACAGTGTTGATTTTTGCGGAGTAGTTCCGTTGCACAGTCAGATTGTCTGAAACAGAGAAAAAGTGTGGTTAATTGTTCCAAAAACAAGCGAATCAATCAAGCTCCTGTGACACCCACAAAGGACCCGCCCCAATTTGTTCTGTCGGGTGCAAAATCTTTTCCACGTTCAGTTAAAAAGCCGAGGTCGGGCTCTCGTTGAGGCGTCGGTCCCTTCAACCCAGTCCTTGTTCTGGAGTTGGGGCCCACAGCCACCCTGAACACCAGAAACACAGTGATCCTCACTTGTGTCCTTTCTTGTCAAATTTCAAACAGTGTTAGTCCCCTGAAGGATCAGATCCCGACCCTAGATCCACTGGAGTCAAGGCTGCGCGAGCGTTTGCGCTTGAGCTCTCACGTGTGAACAGCGTGCAGACCGGAGCCGTGTGCACAGCGCAAGCGCGCGACACGAGGCGAATCGGGTCCGTCGTGTTGCGCGTTGAGGTCACCACGCAGTTGGTCCCGACGTCTGAAACGGAACGGACCAGGTCGCGTGTCAATCATCACCACGATTCCCTGCAGGTTTAGGAGCCACCCAGGCTGAACTTTCGCCCACGGCCCGAGTCCCCTTCCTCACTGCACCACCACTTTGTGTGTGTTTGCGTGTGTGAATGTGTGTGTGTGTGTATCCGTGTGTGTGTGTGTGTGTGTGTGTGTGTGTGTGTACTCTCCCCTTTGTGGCTCCATCACAAGCTTTGCCCCCCCCCCCAACGGCTTCCTTTCGGGCCTCCCTTCCCCACGACCCCTTTTCATGATCGCAGCACTTGGTGAAAGAGACGACGGTTCAGGCCTGCTCCAGGAAGGGATCACCGGTGATCAGCATGTGGTTTTAGTATGAGCGACACTGACCTTCCCCTGGGTGATAGTGGGAGAGGTCGAGGATTCTGGTGTTGGAATCCAGATCAGTGGAACCTCCTATCCACAGCTCTTCGCTGGGCAGTCCATCTTCCAGGAGCAGGGACAGACACACCCGCAGCCTGCGAACAGCGAGGAGAGGAGCACGTTGAGATCAGGGCATTCTCAGATGGCCCAGGATTTCGTTGAGCGGAGCCCTATGGCAGAACAAGTGACGCCCAACACGTAGCGAAGACCAAGGCTGCATCCGGTGTGCTATCACATTGAGCAAGACCCCAAGCGTGTTTGGATCCAGGTCAGTTCACGGGTGCAACGTTTGCGAGACTCACTGATGGACCCCTTTGGTGTAGTGCAGCGTGGTCAGCTCCCCTTTCCAAAACTCGCAGGTGACTTTTGCTTGAGACGCATCTCCTTCCGCTTCCGGTGTCGTGTCCACCACGAGGATCCGGTCCGGAAACGCGCACCACCCGAAGCCCAGCGTATCATTGTACTCCCACCACAGCACGTCAGTCCACGCTGAAATCATGTGTCATGTACGAGCTAACTCTTCGTGCCTGCGTGTGCGCGCGCGCGCGCGCGTGTGTGTGTGTGTGTGTGTGTGTGTTTGTGTGTGTGACTCATTTGCCAAACGGAGATTTGAGAAAAGTCGGGACTTTATACAGGTATCTGGGTGAGATTTCTGTCACACGCAGTTTCGCTCTCGACAAAACATTGCTGTCCATGCGTATGAGTATCGTCCGAGCGAAATTCGGAAGACTGGTCGTTGGCGTTGACTTGGGCTGATCTCAGGGCGGACCCTGGAATTGCTCGATGTTTGCCGACCGCAACTTTGGGAAACTGCACCACCTTTTGAGCTGATTCTGGGTTTGTTTTTTGCGATGCGTGTGGCGGGGGAAGTTGGCTCAGCGAAACAGTGTTGGCTCCTTTCCCCACCTTGCTCCCCCAACCCCGCCCCTCACCGGTCGGGAAGAAACAGCGCGGTGTGGTGGTGGAGGTGGCCGTGGCGAAGCAGCACTGGTGCTCGGCGCATTCGGCGGGGGAGATGCCGCTCCAGCCGCACCGCAGACGCCCCTCCTCGGGCACCGCCGCACACGCAGCCGACGGGCCTGGAACACAAGAGCCAATCCATTCAGGGAGAGAATTTGAGATTCCCCAGGGTCGGGCTGCAAGTTCGTGTTACACGTGGTGGAGATGCGAAAAGTTGAACTGTCGCAGGAATTGTCTGATTGCATGAACGGCACGTTTGTCCGTGACTTACTGGTGCAGTCCTGCACTGCAGGTTCCCACTCAGGCCCGATGACGCAGCTGTGTTGTGCGCTCCGGTCCCCTGTAGGAAGGTAGGCCCCTGGGGCCGTGCAGGTCAGGGTGATGGAGCCTCCTATTGCGACGCTGTCTCCGACCTGCAACCCTGTCACCGTTACGGCTGGCAGGTCCGGCACGGTGCATGACTGGCTCGGGTCTACAAAGGCAGGATGAACCACTTTTGTTTTGCTCTGTGTGCCAAATTTGAACAGAATCTCATCTCTTTGACTTCAGTGGGTAGCGTTGCAATGGGATGCTTTTTGACGGCAAGTCCTTTCATCAGGGACCTCAAATTCGAACCCGACCTTTTCGTGATTGGGGTGGCGCTTGAGGACCACGCCATAAAGCTGAAGGAACGCACCGTCGTATTGGCAGATGAAGTTCTTTTTGTCATCGCAGTCCTTGAACTCCCACTCGCTCTCCTTCGTCATCACACAATCCTTGTCGCCGTCGTTGCCTGCAATGCGGTGTGTGTGTTTGTGTGTGTGTGTGTGTGTGTGTGTGTGTGTGTGTGTGTGTGTTTGTGTGTGTTTTTCTCCAGCGATTTCAGTGAACTCGAGGCCCAGATCCCTCGAACTCCAAATTGCTTTTTGCGCACTGACAGATATGTGAGATGTATTCGTCAGCTCGTTAGTGTGCGAGGGTCGTGCTTCCAGTCGCGTTGTTTGAGCATAATTTTAACGCGAACGTGTGTGGTGTCCAGTGAGGGTTGACCACCCAAGGGTCCGTCCCAGGGAGGATCTGTCCGGACCTTTGACTTGGTTCAATCGTGGACGCGTTGCATGTTAGCGTGTGGGCAACAGACACATCGCGGGTGTGTGCGTGTATGTGCGTGTGTGTACCTTTGGCGTCTTCGTTGTCTTTCCAGAGGGTGAAGGTCACGGCAGTGTCGTCCACCCACTCAACGTCGCCCTCTGCATCCAGGTCGTTCAGTCCGATCCACTTCTCACTGCCCGAGCTGCAGAAAGGTCCGTATGAAGCGACAAGTCCAGGGGTGGGGCTCCGTCAGATCGGAGAACCCAACCTGATTCGAACACTTTTGAGATGCAGAACACCAAATTATTTTTCACCTGGCTGTTTCGAGGTTAGTTTACTTCTTTCTGAAACTAAGAACAACTCGGGCCAGTGTTTCGTGCTCGTCCGCTGTCCCTTGTGTGTGTGTGTGTGTGTGTGTGTGTGTGTGTGTGTGTGTGTGTGCGTGTGTGTGTGTGAGCCAGGATCACTGAACGTTACAAAACATGTGCGTGTGGCGTTTGTGCGTGGCTCGCCAGTTGCCTGTTTGTGCTGGGAGTTTCACGTGTACGTGTCCAGAGTCTCACCTGCACGTGTTAGGGACTTTTACCTGTACGAGTTGAGAGAATCCCCGAGAGCCTGGTGGATCTCGTCTGAGGAGATGACAGCGAGTCTCCCGTTATTCTCTGGAATGAAGCGACTCAGTGACCTGGGGTCATCAGTCTTCCCTTCAGTGGAGCCACAGAACGTACTCCTGCATGTTCAGAGGGTAATTCAGAGGGATTCAAGATGTGCGAAGGCGGACGGTGAGCCCCAGGGTTTTTGTCCTGACTTTGGAATGCTTTGTGTGCGAAAATAGGCGAGTGTAACCTCTGACGCACGTTAACCTCTGACGCACGTTTGGTTTCGCAGTCGTCCTGGGCGTCCTGCCACTCTGCTTTGTGCTTGGAGATGCCATAGCAACGGCCCCTGGTCGAGGAACACCACTCGTGCGAAAACATCACGCCCAGGGCTGAAAGAGATCGGTCAGTTCCTCAGTCAGTCAGTCACGTGACAGGGAGTGGAACAGTTCTGCAGCACGAGCAGTCATGAACATTGTAGCTGATTGGTGAGGAACCTGTAGGGCTGAAAGGAAAAGTCCGTCGGCTATAGGGCGAGTCAAGAGTCCTCAGATGGTCGCAGAATCAAAAGTTGTCGTTCAGTCAATGATTCAGCGATGAGAGATACTCGTAACAGTCAGGATGACTTGGAATGTTCAGAGGTGAGTGAGCACAGGAATGACCCGATTGACTGACTCTCTTCATTCACTGACTGAATGTACGGCAATCGTGAAGTTCAGTCCACGAGAAAAAGCCCCCATGTCAATCAGGTGTTATATATATTTACCATGACCACCCCCTAAGTACTGCCATGGCCTTCCATAGCCACAGCAACAGCCACAGCCAATCATATCATTCCCTAGATGGAGCCACTATCCT